>Ga0209810_1004640_pt1 | contig 13071 bp, 14 predicted proteins | sample Coa_R1_7_FD_187159 | JGI IMG/M metagenome (GOLD analysis project Ga0209810, IMG submission 187159) | Surface soil microbial communities from Centralia Pennsylvania, which are recovering from an underground coalmine fire - Coalmine... | ecosystem: Environmental > Terrestrial > Soil > Unclassified...
CCTGATCGAGCATATCGACCCGGTGCATTTCTCCATTCGCCTGCTCATCCCGCCCGGCTCGGCTATCCTCGACGCGCCGGACAGCCCACGCTGGCTCGGCGAACTCGACGCAGCCGCCTACACGTATCGCTGGCACCATCCCGACCCGCGCATGGACGCCTTGCAGCGCGAAGTCGCCGCCCTCGTCGAGCAGGCTGAACGCCAGAGTCGCGACCCCATCGAGACCTTCTTCGCCATCAAAGCCCTGGCCCTGGCCGCCGCCGGTCAGGATATGCGCGTCTCCACCGCCATCCAGCACTACGGCCCCCGTCGCCCCATCCCACACCTCACCGAATCCTGGTTCTGCTGAGCAGAGCCAACCGGGGATCAGTTGGATCCTATGTCTTCTCGGTAGCCCTTTATTAGACGGTATTTAACGCTTTATATAACGCTTCCCGGCTACACTTAAAGCAGAACATATCTTTACCTCCCTTGCCCCAGAAGACCTGAAGGAAAGACGGTAAAGAGCATAGAGTGATACTCTGGTATCAAGAAAAGGACAAAATCATGGCACTTGCAACACTTTTGCTTGCTGCAGTTAATCTGAGCCTGTCAAATGTACTCTGGTGGCTGCTTGTCGGGTTGGTGGCCGGCTTTCTCGCGAGCCGGGTAATGCGTGGAGGAGGCTATGGGCTGATCGGTGACATTGTGGTGGGGCTTATCGGAGCGTTCATCGGCGGATGGTTGGCTAACTTCCTGGGCCTGGGAGGCTCCTCTGGCCTGATTGTGACTATTGTAATTGCCTTTATCGGAGCCTGTATTCTCCTTGCCATCTTACACGCGGTCACTCGCGGAGGATCATCCAGGTGGAAAGGATGGGGACGGCGGTAAAAAGCAATCAAGGCGGGCCGGCTGTATCGATGGTATAGATAATGCTCCATCGATACAGGTCTCTCATTGAGCAGTACCGGGAAAGTCTCTTTTGAGGACATTTCCTGACTGTGCAGCAGGCAGGCATCCTGAAGCGCAAAGCGGCGATCAAGGCGCATTCGAAGTCCTGGTCGACCGCTGCAGCGCCTTGCTCTTTCTCCTGACCTGCCGACTGGTGCGCGACGAATACCTCGCGCACGATGTCTTGCAATACGTCTTCATCCAATTGTACCACTCGTTACCCACGTTACGACCAGGGGAACGCTTAAAATTCTCCTGGGTCTGGCCTGCTTCAATTGATCTGGTGTGATGGTGGCTTCCCGCAAATTGGCCCCCCTGAGAAAAGTTTTGCTCAGGTTGGCATCGCTGAAATCCGCATTCCTCAAGTCGGCACCGGCAAGATTGGCTCTCTCCAGATTGGCTCCGCTCAAGATGGCATGACTGAGATCCGCGTTGTTCAGATCGGCCCCGCTGAGGTTGGCAGCATGCAGATGTGCATGGGAGAAATTGAAGCCACCGAGGTGAAATCCGCTCAAATCTGCTTCATCCAGATTGAGGGAAAGGTCGGGGTGAGCCTGCCTCCATGTATTCCACTTCTCCATAATGCCCTGTTGAAGCAGGGCAAGCTGTTGCTGATTGATCATTGTTTTCCTCTCTTCTTTTGTTCCGATTCACGGAACAGACCGCTATGAACATCTCCTACAAAAACGTCCACGTCATTCTCAGCCTCATGGTGTTCATCGAGCTTCCTTCGCGTATCGTTCATCTCGCTGAGAGATCTGTAGGCATCATCACGGTTGGGGAATGACCGAACAATACGATCATTGGGTCCTGGCTCTCCGTCTTCAGTCATGCGCTCCCGAATCAAAAAAACGTACTCGGCGAGGTGTTGAACATAGTAGCGGTTTCTCATCATCATAATACTCCGTCTTTACCCGGCCTGCGGGCTGAAGTCGTTCTTGCTTTCTTGCTCATTGGCTGCTTGCTCACTTTCTGTACCATGAGGTATCCTGATAGTCTTCACTAAAGCGTTTTCCCTGATGACAGAATATCAAGACGCTTCTGATTGGCCATATGCTTGCACTTTCCTGCTCGTTGTCATTTGTAATAGTACCCTTTGCTATGGTATAGACACTGCTTGATGACAGGGCATGTATGATCCGTCGAGAGGAAGAAAAGACGCACCCGATGCTGCAAGCTTCCACGAGGAACATGGCTCAAGAGACACCACTCATAAGATTTCTTATGAGGCACTTTAAGTGTACACTATTTTTTATTGCGATGCAATACTTAATCAAATAAGAAGAGGGGAAATGAAATTTTATGAATTGAAGTTCGCCTTCACCAATTTGACAGATATTAAAAGATATGATACAGTATAAGTGAGAAAAATAAATAGATGGGCAAACGGAAGGAACTTTGATGAGTACTCAGACCTATGATAGGCAACAGCAGGCGTATTCTGCCGGATTCCACATGGCAGAAAATTATGTGTTCAAGTCCGAGCGAGGGCTGAACACAAAGATCGTGGAGCAGATATCTGAAATGAAGGGTGAGCCTGAGTGGATGCGCCGCTTCCGTCTCAAGAGCCTGGCTCTCTTCGAGAAACGGCCAATGCCCACATGGGGGGCAGACCTCTCGGGGATTGACTTCGACAGTATCTACTACTATATCAAGCCAGTCGCCCGGCAAGGGAAAACGTGGGATGATATTCCCTCAGACATCAAGGATACCTTTGATCGACTGGGTATTCCGCAGGCTGAGCAGCAGTACCTGGCAGGCGTAACTGCACAGTACGAGAGTGAAGCGGTGTACCACAAGGTACGCGAAGACCTGGAGAAACTGGGCGTCATCTTCACCGACATGGATACCGCTCTGCGCCTGTATCCCGACATCATCAAAGAACACATCGGCACAGTGATTCCACCATCCGATAACAAGTTTGCCTCGCTTAACAGTGCGGTGTGGAGTGGTGGGAGCTTTGTCTATGTACCGGAGGGCGTGCGCGTAGAAATTCCTTTGCAGGCCTACTTCCGTATCAACGCTCAGAACATGGGACAATTCGAGCGCACGTTGATTATCGCGGCTCCAGGCTCCTATGTTCACTACGTGGAGGGATGTACTGCCCCAACCTATGCCAGCGACAGCCTGCACAGCGCCGTTGTCGAGATCAAGGTGATGGAGGGTGCTCGCGTGCGCTATACCACCATTCAGAACTGGTCGAAGAACGTTTACAACCTGGTAACCAAGCGTGCAGCAGCATACCGGGATGCAACGATGGAATGGGTTGATGGCAACCTGGGTTCGAAGGTCACTATGAAGTATCCGGCGGTTCTGTTGATGGAGCCAGGCGCTCGCGGTGATGTTCTCTCCGTAGCCTTTGCCAGCGAAGGGATGCACCTGGATGCGGGAGCCAAGGTGACGCACCTTGCTCCATACACCACATCCCAGATTCTCTCGAAGTCGGTCTCAAAGGGAACCGGTCGCGCCTCCTATCGCGGCCTCGTGCGCGTCAACCGGGGTGCGCACCACACGAAGTCCAGTGTCCGCTGCGATGCGCTTTTGCTTGATGAGTATGCGCGCACCGATACCTATCCTACCATTCGTGTGGAAGAGAACCAGACTGAGATTGGCCACGAGGCCACCGTCTCCAGGGTTGGAGACGACCAGCTCTTCTACCTGATGAGCCGTGGCCTCAATGAGTCCGAAGCCTACTCGCTGATCGTCAACGGCTTCATCGAGCCAATCACGCGGGAACTTCCGATGGAGTACGCGGTTGAACTCAACCGCCTGATCCAGTTGGAGATGTCGGGCAGTGTGGGCTAAACGAGAGCCTCTTCCCAGGCAAAGGCAGTACCCAGCCTGCACGCAGTTGGAGTGTGGTGCTGGGATGGGTGCGCTATCGCATTGATACCATCTTTGGGCACCTGATGGATCGCTGTACGATCAAACAGGTCTGGGCCTGTGATCTGTGACACCTGCGCATGGGCCTGATGCATATCTTGTATGTCCTGTTCAATTTGTACTATCAGGCTCCTCCGCTCCAACTGGATCGACTGATTACTAAAAACTTGCATATTGGATTATTTACACATTGAGATTTATTAACGTTTGTAAAACGCTTTTTTAACACTATCAGGTTACTATGAAAGTAGGCTGGACAAAATAGTTCGTTGATTGCACTGCAGAAGGTGCCAGTAAAGTAAGCGTTCCACCTTTCGCTCAAAACATCCCCTCCTGGCGTGGCACTTCTTACGCACTGCCGAGAAAATGAGTGAACCGTAAGTGCTTACATAAACAAACCCGTTGTTGCTTAGTTTCTAAACAATTTGACGTTTAGACTAAAGCAAGCTAGCCGACTTCCAGGGAGAAGTCGGAAGGGATATCCAAATGAGATCACGTGTGATACCATCAACCCCGTTTGCGGGACGTTTTTGGCGCCGGCCTGGGTTTTTTGACGACTTCAAAGCGTGGGGCACGTGTTCTGGCTCGACCTTTGGGCCAGCCAGGCGATTTTCCACGCGGTTTGGGCCGTTTCGCCGGTGTGCCAATCTGCCCCAAAATGGTCGGCCTCACCCGGCGCACCTGTCGCGGGGTGACGGCCCGCACTTTGTTTTCCAGGGACGCAACACGGCCTGGCCCAGGTGCTGACAACGCAGCAATTGATTGCAGGCACAAGCCACCATCCAGCTCCACCGTTCGAGGTGCTCTGGGGTACGCAGATGCGCTGCCGTCCAGAGCAAGTCTTGCTTGAGAAAACGATAGCCGTGCTCCTGGGAGAAGCGTTTGCGATAGCAGGAACGCACCTGCGAGAGCGCGAGGTCCTCTTTGCCCGTCCACAGAAACCAACTTTCGCGCGGGTCGCGTTTGCTATCGCGGGCGGCTTCCCGCAGCACGCGGATCACGCTGACACTCAGTGCAGGAGCCTCGCGAAAATGCAAGCCTTTCCAGCAAGAGATCTGCACGCGCTTGCCCTGCTCGTCGACTCCTTCCCACTCGGCATCAGCAGGTCCATACCTTTGGGGGCGACTGCCTTGAAAGAGCGGGCCATGCTTGCAGGGGGCTCCTCGTTGCTTCTCCTTACGGGCCGGGGCCGCACGATACAATTTGCGATTGCGCTTGAGGCGGATGAGGGCAGCAGCTGCCAACTCGTGACAGGCTTGCACCACGCGAGCCGTCGCATACCAGCGATCGGCCAGCAAGATGACCGGTTGCTGGATTTGAGGCAGCACGGCCCGCAGTTGCTCGACGCCCACTTCGATCACCGTCTGCTCGCTACTGAGGCGGCGCTGGTCCAGAATCCCTACCCAACTGCCGGGTTGATCGGGCAAGAGCATCAGTGTCGAAAACTGGTAGCCCACGCTGCCCGGTTTGCTGGCATGAGGCAGATTGGGCACATAGATCATGCCCCGATCGGCGCTCGTTTCGGCCTCCGGTCGCGGCAGGCTACTGCTATCCAGCCCCACCCAGATCGGTTCCGTGGGTGCTTTGTCCCTCAGCAACGTTTGCACGAAGACCGTCCGCAAGCGCTCACCATTGATGCGTCCATCTTGCAGCGCTTCGTAGACGCGGGGCCAGCGCCGCTGGAAGAACAGCGACAGCGACAATTCGGGCAGACTGCGCGCCGCCGACTCGCTCAAAAGGGCATCGCTCAAATTGAAGAGCGCATCCTGACTGCGTTCAAAGCAGCCATACATCTGCTGACGCAGTTCAAGCAATGTGTTAAAGTGCATCTGAGTAATGCTCCTGTGATTGGTTTTTCAGAACATTACTCTTTTCGGCAAGCCTCCGCAAGAGGGCTTACCCTTTGGTTTCCATTAGTCTAAACACCAATACATAAGAACCACTGTCTCCTCCGTGTGCTTCTCCAATGTAGCCCTGGACTGCCCTGACGCATTCTCGCGCGACGCTTGTGATATGCGTCCAATCTCGCGCGGCAACGACCTGTTGGGAAACCAGATTCCCGCCGATCCCAACTGCAATTGCGCCAGCCTGAAGATACGCGCCTGCATTTTGCGCGGTAATTCCTCCAGTGGGAACCAGACGCAGGTGAGGAAGAGGTGCCAGCAGATCGCGAATGTAGGTGGGTCCTCCCGTTCGTGCGGGGAAAATCTTGATCAGGTCTGCCCCCGCCTCATGTGCAGTCAGGGCTTCTGTGGGAGTCAGTGCACCGCACACAATAGGAACACCTTGCTTCCGACACAGGTGGATCACGTCGGTACGCATGGTGGGCGTGACGATAAATTCAGCTTCAGCATCCATCGCCTCTCTGGCCTGCTGCGGATTCAGGACGGTTCCTATGCCAATGTGGGCCTGGTCACCCAGCGCGTGCCGAACGCGGGTCACGGCTTGATGAGATCTCCTGCCAGTCAAAGTGAACTCGAACACCGAGATGCCCCCGGCACAGAGTGCTTCTGCGATCTCTCCTCCCTGATCATAGTTTTCCAGGCGCACAATAGCGACGATGCCTGTCTTTTGAATCTCCTCCAGGACTGCATTCATGCTCTTCCTCTTTCTTCCTCAGGTTGCGCATCGCATTGTTCTGCCAGAATCGTGACCGCGGCTAACGACTGAGGCGCAATTGTCAACGATAAAGGCTTTCCACTTCGCTGCCAGAGTGCGGCGCGATTATGGCGCTCCGCCGTCGTCACTGGCTTGAACCAGCCCAGTCGCGTCGGGTGCGTGTTAAGTTCGTAGGCATTGGAAGACACTGTTGCGCCTCGTGTATATGGACTATTCTGCATGCTTTTCTGCCTCCTGGGTTTTTTGCTTCTCTCACACAATGAGGAGAATGCGTGTTCTTAATGTTGATAGAACTCATGCTGGAACCATTCCAGGCAATGATCGATCATCTGCACTTCCAGAGCATCAAGTGTATAATGCGGCTCACGGCAATGATCAGAAGCAATGATTCCGCGCCGCTGCAACATGACTTTTTCTGCTCTGATAATCAGCTCTACCCCTTGCATCCAGTAAGAAATGTACGGCAGCAATTCTCGGGAGAGTGTATCAAATGCTCCACGCTTCCCCGATTCGTAGAGGTGGAAAAGTCGGACGTACACTTCGCTCAACGAGCAACCTGGCTGGATGCCCACGGCTCCTCGATCCAGGACGTCCGGCATCTGTACTCCTGCATATCCGACGAATGCCCCCAATTTTCCTTTTGATCCCGCGATGAGCTGGCTCACATAACGGCCTGGCGGTTGGGTTTCGACTTTGATGAAACGGATGTTGGGGCATTCCTCACAGAGCCGTAAGAACACGTCTGGAGAGAAGCGCACACCGGTTTGATTTGGCGCATATTGCACGATAATTGGCAGCGTTACTTTGCAGGCGATGGTTCGAATATAGGTGATAATCGCTGCTTCGCCAGGTTGGAGAAAAAACGGGGGCAATACCATGAGCGCGTCTGCACCCTGTGCTTCTGCTTCGAGCGCGCGCCAGAGTGCCGTCTCGGCAGCATGGTCCGTAATCGAGATCACCCCTGCTACGGTTGGATGCGTGCAGGTCTCTGACAGCAAGAGGTGCTGCATCACCTTTTTTTCTTCATCTGTCAACTTGTAAAACTCCGTCGCCAGGCCAAAGAGGGTAATGCCGTGGATACCCGTTTCGACCAGGTGACGGACCATCTGTTGGAAACTATCTTCATCCAGTTTCCCTGTCGAGGTGAACGGTGCTGCGGCGATCGGGATGATCCCACGCAAGGGTTTCTCCATCATTTCATCTCCTCCTTCTTCATTGCCATTCATTACGGTCCTCGTGACAACCGAGCATTGTCGTTACCTCTCACATCAGTTTGCTAGCACATGCGTTCCAGAGAGTATGAGGATCAAAACGCTCCTGCTCTTATTGTGGCTGCTCACCCTGATCCCACCAGAGAGCCAGGCGTGCTGTCGTTCCTCCATCCACACAGAGAATCTGGCCGGTAATAAAATCGGCCTCTGGTGAAGCCAGGAAGGCAACAGCAGACGCGACATCCGCTGGATGACCGACGCGTCCCCATGGCACAATGGTATTGCCGAAGGGAGTAGTGTAACCGTCAATGGAGAAATATCTGGGGACTCGATGATCCCTGGAGCAACGGCATTGACGCGAATATGATGTGGGGCCATATCAATGGCCAGTTGACGTGTGAAAGCGTTGATGGCCCCTTTCGTGGCAGCATACGCGGTGTGACGAGGAAATCCACCAAAACTATGGGCTGAACTGATATTCACAATACTCCCGCCTCCACGTTTGAGCATCGAGCGGATGGCTTGCTGGGCGCAGAAAAAATAGTCCCTCATGTTGAGATGAAAGACCTGATTATAGGTCTCTTCATCAACAGTAAGAAAGTCACGCGCACTGGTGACTCCCGCATTATTCACCAGGATACCAATGCCATCCCATGCCTGAGTCACGGTGTCTACTACGCGTCGGCATTCGCTAACCTGGCTCAGATCACCTTGCACCATGAGTACCTTATTCTCCAGCCCCATGCGCTGGCACTCTTGCATCGTCTCATGTGCCCCGGTGGCCTGATTTGCATAGTGGAGAGCAACATGCGCTCCTTGCCGAGCAAGCTCAAGAGCGATGCCCTGTCCAATACCGCCTCCTGCGCCAGTGACCAGGGCAATTTTTCCAGCTACTGTTCCCATACGTTGTGCGAACCTCTTTTCTTGTGAGACAGATGGCTTTCGCTAGGAGAGACGAGTCCCATCGCGTTTCTCCCAGCCATCGCGAAACAGTGAGAGAGTATGCTCCGGGCTATAGGGGTGTTTTGCCATCAGTTCATAATTGAGATCCGTTCCCCATCCGGGGCGGTCCTCATCAACACTCGCAAATCCGTGATCGATCTTGAAAGGGTGAGTCAAAATCGCTGAGCCCCACCCATCATTAAACTCATCAAAGCTTTCCTGGAGAAAGAAGTTGGGCGTCGCGGTATTTAAATGCGCATTCACTAAAGAACACAGCGGCCCCTGGGCACAGTGAGGCGCGGTGACGCCATTATGCGCATGCACTATGGCACACACCTGTTTGGCGGCAGTCATGCCAAGGTACTGTGGCTCAAGCTGGATAATATGCACCGCGTCATGTTTGAGCAATTCCGCAAATTGTTCCCGGTTGGAATAATCTTCTCCACAGGCAATCGGGACCGGACTTCGGCGGGCCACTTCCACGATGGCGGAGAGACGTTGAGGGGGAACAGGCGTCTCAAACCAGGTCGGAGAAAACGGAGCCATTGCTTCGGCAAACTGCAACGCCATAGGGACACTGAAACGGTTGTGCCCTTCAATGAGCAGGTCTACCTCCGGTCCAACGGCATCGCGCACGGCGGCGATAATCTCAAGGGCCAGGGCAAACTCGCGACGATCAACGACCCGCCAGGCCGAACCGAACGGATCACATTTGAGCGCGGTGTAGCCACGTGCCACGACGTCTTTGGCCTGCTCGTGGAAGTTTTCGGGAGTCCGTGGTCCTCGATACCAGCCGTTGGCATACGCGCGCAACTGTGTGTGACAGCGCCCGCCTAAGAGTTTGTAGACAGGTAGGCCCATGGCTTTGCCCAGAATATCCCAACATCCATACTCGATTCCCGCCAGCGCAGCACCCTGGATTTGACCACCATCAGAATACAGATCGCGAAAAAGCCGCAAGGTATGTGCTTCGACATCGAAGGGATCCCGACCAATCACGAGATATTTGATCTCGTGAATCGCGGCTTCGACGGTTTTGGCAAACCCATTGAGCGTTGCCTCTCCAATCCCATGAATCCCCTCGTCTGTCTCCGCGCGGGTAAAGAGCCAGTTTTTTCAGGGATTGCCTACAATGTAGGTCTTGATGTCAGTAATGCGCATTATTTCGCTTTTCATTACGCGAGAAACACCAGGTGCGCCGCTGGAGCAGGCCGTTGATGATATGTGTCGCTCGGACGGGAGAAGCGCTTCTCCCGTCCGAGCCCGTCCGCCTGATCCGGGCGACATCTAATAAATGTCAATGTATCTGTCTCACCGGCGAGTTTTCCCACCAGGTGAACTCTCAACAGGTTGTGGGTCTCCTCTCGCCTTATCCTGCAAAGAGCGCGGGCCTCATCCCTTTGATCCCTGTTTTCAGACGAAACAGGTCCCCGGAAAGAGGAAAGCGGGAGCGTCGTTCCGAACTCAGGCCGACGGAAGCCGAGGTGATGTAGAGTTCGTCCAGGTCACGCCCTCCAAAGGTACAACTGGTTGGCCGCGGGACGGGAACCTCTATCACCCGCTCGATACTGCCCGTGGGCGTATAGCGCAGGATTTTCGCTCCATCCCAGCACGCGCTCCAGAGGTATTCCTGGCTATCCACCGCCAGGCCGTTAGGCCAGAAAGAGGCATCACGCAAGGAAACCAGAACACGACGAATTGGTCATCTCTCCGCGCTCGGCCTCGAAATCAAAGGCGTAGATGGTTTGTTCCTCCGTATCGGTGACATACATCACCGAGTTGTCAGGACTCCACCCGATGCCATTGGGTATGCCTAAACCCGTGAGCATAGGGTGAACCGACCTGTCTGGATCAAAACGATACAGGACCCCTTCTGGCTGGAGATCATCCGCTTCGCTCATCGTGCCTGCCCAAAAGCGCCCCCGACAGTCGACCGCCCCGTCGTTGAAGCGCATATGTGGCCGGTCCGCTTCTGGATGCGCGAGAGGGATCAGTGTTTTGCTGTGACTGTCCCAGAAGACCAAGCCCTGCTTGGTAGCCATGACCAGGCCACCAGAGGTACGCTGAGCCAGTACCCCGATAGAGGTCCCAACGTGGATGGTTTCATGGACGCCAGAAGATGGCTCAAAACGGCTATAACTCTGGCCGACAATATCCACCCGGTACAGCGCCTGCTCTTCCTCACTCCAGACCGGCCCTTCACCCAGAATATGCTGCACGGGCAACACATGCTCGATCTCATGTATGTTTCTTCTCCTCCTTACTGCTCAGCTTACCACTCCGTCACAGTCCCATCAGCCGTGCGCCAGGAAGGCGTATGCCAGTGGTGCCCGACCTTTGCCATTTCGCGCACTTTCTCTTCGTTTATCTCAATACCCAGACCGGGAGCCGTCAACTTCTGCACGAAGCCCTCTGCAAAATGGAAGACCTGAGGATCTACCAGGTAAGCGAGAAGTTCAGACTCCTTCTGGGCATGATGCAGGTCCAGGACCTGTTCCTGGAGAAAGGCATTGGGGGTACAAAAATCCAGTTGCAGGGAAGCCGCCAGGGTAATGGGGCCGAGCGGGCAGTGAGGTGCCACCGCGACATCATACGCTTCGGCCATGGCGGCGATTTTGCGCACCTCCCAGATGCCACCAGCATGGCTGAGGTCTGGCTGAATGATCGCGACGCCTCCGCTCGCCAGAACTGCTTTGAAGCCCCAGCGGGTGTACATCCGTTCCCCAGTTGCCAGGGGAATACTCGTGTGCCGGGCTAACTCCACCAGCGCTTCGTTATTTTCCGGGAGGACGGGCTCTTCGAAAAAGAGGGGCTTGAACGGCTCAAGTTCCCTTGCCAATACCCTGGCCATACCTTTATGGAGGCGACCATGAAAATCCACCCCAATGCCGATGTCGTCTCCCACAGCCTCCCGAACAGCGGCAAGCCGTTCCGCTGCTTCCCGCACGTTTTTGGAGTTCTCGATCCATTCCATCTGGTTGGTGACGGTCATCTTCAGTGCCGTATACCCGGCAGCGACGAGTTCCCGCGCTTGCTCTTGGAGATCGGCAAGGGTTGCACCCCCAATCCAGGCATAGACACGCATTTTCTCGCGGACAGCCCCACCCAGGAGTTCATACACCGGCACGCCCAGGCGTTTGCCCTTGAGATCCCATAAAGCCTGCTCGATACCGGAAATAGCGCTGGTCAGGACCGGCCCTCCCCGATGGAAACCGGCGCGATAGAGCACCTGCCAGAGATCTTCAATGTTGGACGCCTCCTTTCCCAGAAGAGAGTCTCCTAGCTCTTTGACGGCGGCTGCCACCGTGTCCGCACATCCCTCTACAATGGGCTCGCCCCAACCAGCCAGCCCATCATCGGTGCTGATCTTCAAAAACAGCCAGCGCGGCGGAACCTGAAACGTTTCGAGTGAGCGAATCTTCATGAGTATTTCCTCCTGGGAATCCTGTTGCTTTTAGACGTACTCTTGATAAAGGCGCGCAGAAAGACCCGAATCGATGAGAAGCGTAGCTCCGGTCATCGTTTTTGAAGCATCGGAGGCCAGATACACCGCCAGTTGCCCGATGTCTTCTGGCTGGTTGATCCGGCCCAGCGGAACCAGTGCATTGAGACGCACCTTCAGATCTTCCTGTTGCGTCAGGCTTTCCTGTTCGAGCCATTGACAAAGGGTTTCTGCCATGGTGAAACCCGGGCAAATAGCGTTCACTCGAATCCCATAGGGACCCAGGCTCAAGGCCATAGCCCGTGTCATGGCATTGATGCCGCCTTTTGAGGCCGCGTACATCTCCGCGTGCGGAAGTGTTGCAAAAGCATGAGCAGAAGAGATATGAATAATGGAGCCACCTCGACGCTCGATCATCGTTGGTAACACATACTTGCTGCACAGGAAATAGCCGCGCAAGTTGAGATTGAGAACGGCATCCCAGTCGTCGCAGGTCGCTTCCAGCAATGACCTATAGACGGTGATGCCCGCGTTATTGACCAGGGTGTCGATACGGCCGTACAGCGCAACTGTTTGCTCAACCATATTCTGGACGCTTGCCGCAGACGTCGTATCCGTTGGCAGAAAGACTGCGGAGCCGCCCGCCTCGGTGATCGTTGCTACTGTCTCCTGGCCAGTCTCAGCTTTTTTTTCGGCAATGACCACGGTGGCTCCTGCCTTTGCCAGAACCGTGGCGATGCCTTTGCCGATGCCCTGCCCTCCCCCTGTTACAATCGCGATCTGGTGCTGTAAGATTCCTTGCATTGCCTGCCCTCGAATTTCACAAACTTATGAGAGAACGTTGTCCGTTTCATGGAAGATGCAGTAGGCTCCATTTTCTCTTACCGCGAGCCTCTGCGGAACAAGGAGATCGGTCGCTAGTGCAACTTCAAGAGACAACTTGTGCAAGGAGGAGGAAAGATGATACAATGGGGACATGAAAGCCCCGATGTACATCCGAGCCATCAGTCCAGCAGAGCAAGCAGGGCTCGAAGCTGGATTGCG
>Ga0209810_1004645_pt1 | contig 13058 bp, 11 predicted proteins | sample Coa_R1_7_FD_187159 | JGI IMG/M metagenome (GOLD analysis project Ga0209810, IMG submission 187159) | Surface soil microbial communities from Centralia Pennsylvania, which are recovering from an underground coalmine fire - Coalmine... | ecosystem: Environmental > Terrestrial > Soil > Unclassified...
GGTTCGGCGATCGTACGCGCCGCCGACATGATGTTGCAAAAAGGCAAGAAAGTTGCTGCCGGAATGCTGGAGGCCTCGGAAGAGGATATCCAGTACCGCGACGGCTGTTTCGAGGTCGTCGGGACCGATCGACGAATCTCGCTATTCGAAACCGCTCGCGTGGCAAGGGAAAAAGGGGAAAGCCTCGATACGAAAGGACGCGCTGAGGCTCCGCTTACCTTCCCAAATGGCTGTCATGTCGCGGAAGTTGAAATCGACCCGGATACCGGCCAAGTTGACATTGTGACCTACACGGCGGTCGACGATTGCGGCGTGCCGCTCGACATGAGGGTGGTCGAAGGTCAGGTGCAAGGTTCGATCGCCAACGGGCTCGGTCAGGCTCTGACCGAACAGGCGATTTACGATCCTGCGAACGGCCAACCGGTCGCCGGATCATTCATGGATTACGGCATGCCGCGCGCGCACAACATGCCCTTTGAGTTGCGCGAAACACTTCATTCCGTGCCGTCGACAACCAACCCTCTCGGCGTCAAAGGTACCGGCGAAGCAGGTACGACCGCGGCGATTGCGGCGATCATGAATGCCATCGCACACGCCATTCCGAACGGCGCCGCGGACCACATGGACATGCCCGCCACGCCCGCCAAAGTGTGGGAGGCATGCCGACGGGCATTTGCACAAAAGTAGCCTGGGCGCCGAGGCCGCCCGATCGCATGGCGTAAGCGTAAGCGCAACCGGTCCCGGCTGTCCCATCGCAGCATCGCGCCGGAAAGTCGCGCTACCGCAACCGGGCGGACGTCATGACGCTGCCGAAAACCGGCGCCCGGACCAATATCCGCGGGCGTGCTCTTCGCTGCGCCGGAAAGCGGCGCTATGCGCGCCTCAAGCCTGCGAAATGAATTTCACGTTGGTGTAGGCCTCGAGACCTTCGATGCCTCCTTCCGAACCGTAGCCGCTTTCCTTGACGCCTCCGAAGGGCGTCTCCGGCGTGGAGATCGCGACGCTGTTGATTCCGACCATGCCTGCCTGCAGAGCGTCGCCGATCGCGGTCGCCGTCGCACCGGACGAGGTAAAAGCATAGGCGGCAAGTCCATAGGGCAAGGAATTGGCGCGTTCGACCACTTCGTCGAAGGTCTTGAACGGGACGATCGGCGCCACCGGTCCGAACGGCTCCTCGGTCATGATCTTGGCGTCGTCGGGGACGTCGGTGATGACGGTGGGCTGGAAGAAAAAGCCCTGATTGCCGTGGCGTGAACCGCCCGTGACGATCTTTCCGCCGCGGCTCTTGGCATCGTTCACGAATACCTCCATGGCATCGAGCCGACGTGCATTGGCGAGCGGACCCATGGTGGTGCCCCGCTCCAAGCCATCTCCGAGCTTGATCGCTTTGGCATATTCGGTGAAGCGCGCAAGGAACTTGTTGTAGTTCTGCTCCTGCACATAGAACCGGGTGGGCGAGATGCAGACCTGCCCGGCGTTGCGATACTTGAAGGCCGCAATCGTATCGGCGGTCTTTTCCGCGTCCGCATCGGCGAAAACAACGACCGGCGAGTGGCCGCCAAGCTCCATGGTCACCTTCTTCATGCCTTTTGCGGCAAGACCGGCCAAATGCTTGCCTACCGGGATCGAGCCGGTGAAGGAGATTTTTTTGACTGCCTTGGACGGGATCAAGTGTTCCGATACTCTCGCCGGAACGCCGAACACAAGATTAAGCACGCCCGCCGGTAGTCCGGCATCGGCAAAGCATCTGACGAGCTCGATGCAGCCACCCGGTGTTTCTTCCGAAGCCTTGATGATGACGGAGCAGCCAGCCGCGAGCGCTCCCGCGATCTTGCGCACCGGCGTGAGCGTGGGGAAATTCCACGGCGTGAAGGCAGCCACCACGCCGACCGGCTCCTGCAGAACGAGCTGCCGCACGCCCTTCTGCCGCCCGGGCACGATCCGGCCGTAGGCCCTCCGACCCTCTTCCGCATACCAATCGATGATGTCGGCTGAGGTCAATACCTCGGCACGCGATTCCGCGTAAATCTTTCCTTGTTCCTGCGTCTGCACGCGCGAGATGTGCTCGTGTCGCTCGCGCAGCAGGTCGGCGGCCTTGCGCAGTATTTTAGAACGGTCGTAGGCCGAGGTGGATTTCCATACCGCAAAACCTTTTTCGGCTGCAGCCAAGGCGGCATCGAGATCGGCTGTCGTCGCGTGAGGAAGATGACCGAGCACCTTGCCGTTCGCAGGATTGATGACGTCCTCGCCCTCGCGACCCTGCCCGTCGAGCCACCTGCCGTCGATGAACAGCTTGAGATCGGTATACATTTGAACCTCCACGACATACGTGAGCGCTGGATTAGCATTTTCGCGACCGGCCCGTCACCGGAATTATACCGGTCATGCAATCCTAGGATCCATGATACGCGCCGCCATTAATATGGATCGTTTGTCCGGTAATGAAACGCCCTCCGGGGCCGGCCAGGAACCGCACCATGGCCGCGACGTCGCTGGGGCGACCCTGCGCGCCGAATAGCGCGCCATGGGTGAGATGATGGGCCGGTTTCGCTGCCCCCGCGGACCGCGCGGTGGCGACCGCACCGGGGACCACGCAATTAACGGTGATATTGTGGCGGGCGAGGTCGTGCGCGAGACCGCGCGTAAAGCCGACAATGCCAGCTTTGGCGGTCATGACGTGGACACGGCCGGAAGAGCCGATATGCGCGCTCATGCCGCCGATGTTTATGATCGCGCCGCCATTTTTTTTGAGCAACGGCAGGCATGCCTTGCTGCAGTGAAACGCGCCGTCCAAGGTTACCGCAAGCACGGCTCGCCATTCGGCGTAGCTCATTTCATCGATGGGTTTTTCGTTGCGTAGTGCGGCATTGTTGACGACGATGTCGATACGCTCGAAGCGTGACGACGCCAGTGCGGCGAGAGCTGCCGCCGTTCCGGGGTCGGCCACGTCTCCTATCTGCGTCACTGCGCAGCCGCCGCCCCTGACGATTTCCGCGACGACGGCGTCCGCCTCGGCCTGATTTGCGCGCGCATTGACTACCACAGCGGCACCGGCCTCCGCCAGCGCCAGGGCAATTGCGCGCCCGATATTGCGACCCGCGCCGGTCACGACGGCAACCTTGCCGGTAAGTTCCTTCTCGCTCATCCCCGTAGTTCCTTGAGGTCGATCCTGCCATCGAAGAGCGTCGCGAGATACGCGAGTACAGCCTCGCTACGACGATTGTCCCAACCGCCATGGCGCGCATTCAGTCTGAATTTCGACTCGATGTCGGCGCGTGTGAGCGGCTCATGTGCTCCGCCTCGGAAAAAAGGTTGCCGCTCCTCGAGCACAGCGCCATCGCGGAGCAAGGCCCGAATATGGCCGGTGAAGGCCTTGGGATAGGGATTGTCCGGATCAATGACGTAGCTCACCCTGGCGGCAAGCGCGAGTACTTCGGGATCTTGCACCGCGTCGTCGGTAAAGGAATCAAGCCCGACGTCGCCGCGCACGAACGCGCTGGCGATAAGATAGGGAGTCGAGAATTTCGCGGCATAGCCGTTGGGCGGCCGCTGCTTGATTGCCAAAGGCTCCCAAAGCCGATGCACCGTTCCCTCTCCGACCTCGCAGACGAGCGCCGTCACGTCGCTCGGCTTGATGCCGCGCGCGACGAGGCGCTTTGCGCAGTCGATGTAGGGATGGGCCATGGTTCCGCAGGGATAGGGTTTGAACGCCAGCGTCTCCACGACCCAGCTTGTGCCGAAATCTTCGAGCACCGCAAAATTGGCGGCCCGCATGCGTGCAAAGCCGTGGAAAAGCCCATGCGTGCCCTCGAGGACGGTACGCGGCCCGACGAACCCCGCGCGTGCGAGGCGGGCCGCACGGTAGCCCGATTGCGCCGCCCAGCCCGGATGCATTCGCTTCGTCCAGCTTCCTTCGGCAAGATATTCGATGATGCCGGATGCCATGCTGCCGGCAATCCCGAGCGCATCGACGATCTGCCTCGGGGGAAGAGCCAGCGCCGCACTGACGCCCGCGGCCGCGCCCAGGGCACCGAACACCGCCGTCGGGTGGAAGCCTGCCTGATGCACCGCCTTCGGGGCGACGGTGGAAAGCCGGCACATCACCTCGGCGCCCACTGCAATTCCAAGAAGCGCGGAGGTACCCTGTCGCTGTTCCCGCTCGCAGGCCGCGAGTACCGCCGGCACGATGACCGCTCCGGCGTGCACCGGACCCCCTTCAAAGGTGTCATCGAAGTCCTCGCCATGGGCCGCCGTGCCGTTGACGAAGGCAGCGCCGGCGGCGCTCATCCCGTCCGCATGACCGATCGCCGTGCAGGGTCCTGGCTCATCAAATCCGGCGAGTGCCGCCACGACATACTTCTCGCAACGCGCCGCCACGCAAAGTCCAGCCACGTCGATGAGAAGGTCTTCGCATTTGCGCCGCAGACGTTCGGTCACCGCCCTCGCGTCAAGTGCACCGATCCGCAGGGCCAAGCGTTCGGCGACGGGCAGTTCGCGACGATCATTACCCACGAGATTAACCCGCGCCTGGCACGCGGCGTCCGCCGAACCGAAGGCTGTTGGCAAGCGCCACGATGCAGAACGTAATGACGAGCATCAGCAGGCCCAGCACCGCGATTGCCGCGAGGTCGCCGCTTTCGTTGAGATCGTAGATCAGCACCGAAAGAACCTTCGTTTCGGACGTGAACAACATGATCGCCGCGGATAGTTCGCGAATCACGGCGACGAAAATGAAACACCATGTCGCGATTACATTGTTTCGGAGAAGCGGTGCGGTGATCTTCCGGAGCGTGCGCAGGCGTGTTGCGCCAAGGATGCGGCTTGCGTCCTCGAGCTCAGGATGCACGGCATGGAACGCAGACTGCAACTGTTGATAAGCTGCCGGCATGCTGAGCGTGAGGAAGGCAATGAGCAGGATCCACAGGGTTCCATAAAGCAGAAACGGTGGGCGCGCGTAGCTGAAGAAAAGTCCGACCCCCAGCACGATTCCGGGAATGGCCACCGGCGCCGTGGCAAGGAAACCAAGGAGGCGATGCCCGAGGACTGCCTGCCGTGCGACAACATAGGCAATGACCAGCGCGAGGATCGTGCCGATTGTTGCTGCGAGCGCACCGAGAACAAACGTGTTGCGTAATGCAAGCTGCGTCGCTGACAACTCGTAGAACACGAAACGAATATTCTGCAGCGTGAAGTTATCAATCCAGACAAGATGAGAAGCGACTCGTGAAAAGGACGCGTTGAGGAGTGCCAAATAGGGAAGGAAGACAGGGCATGTCAGCACCGCTAAGGCACATGCGAGCGACATCCAGCGCCAGCCGCCGAGGCGAATGATGCGCGGCTCGCTGTTGCGCGCACCGACCACCGCATAGCTGCGGCGGCCGAGCACGTAATTTTCGGCACGGAGCAGAATTACCGTGAGAATCAACAAAGGCAGCGATGCGGCAGCGGCAAGTTCCGGCCTCGGCGGGAACTGAAACAGGCTCCAGATTTTCGTGGTCATGGTATGAAACCCCGCCGGCATCGCCAGGATGGCCGGCGAGCCAAACAGCGTCATGGCCTGCAGGAAAGCAACCAGCGCGCCGGCAAGCATTGCCGGCAGGGCGAGCGGAACGGTAATGCGCCACGCCGTGTGCCAAGTGCTCGCCCCGAGAATGGCGGAAGCATCCTCGAGATCGCCCGGCGTGCGGTCGAGCGCGTTGGCAACCAGCACGAATACATATGGAAACGTGTAACAACTGACAACGAAAACGAGCCCCGGGAAGCTGTAAATATTGAGCAGATAGGCGTCCTCGGGCAGGCCGGTCAACTCGCGGTAAAGCTGGTTGAGCAATCCGCTGTTAGGCGCGGCGAGCAGTTCCCAGGCGATCGCGCCGAGAAAGGGAGGTGTGACGAACGAGGCAGTGACCAACAGACGCACGGCGCGGCGCATTGGCATGTCCGTGCGCGCGACGAGCCACGCCATCGGTGCAGCCACACCACACGCGATCAGTGCGGACAGCGACGCAAGCGCGAAGGTGACGAGAAGCGGATCCAGATAGGCGGCATCGGACAGGAGCCGACGGAAATTATCAAATGTGATGGCACCATTCTTGTCGCTGAATGCGTAGATGAGGAGCCACGACAATGGCAACGCGATCAGCAGACAGAGCACCGTCGCAAACAGCAGCAACACCGGCAACGACAGATCGATGGCGCCTCGTCGTTCGGCAGGCGCTGGCGATGCAACCGCGGTCATGGCATGGCGTCTCCCGTCCCATCAACCGATGCGTCGAGGCGACCCGGCTCGCGCCGCAACCGCGCGAGCCAGGCGCGAGAGAACATCCTTCCGCCACGCACAGGAACGCAAGGAATACGGGTCGCTATGGGGCATCAGACGTGGAAGATCTTGACGTACCGCGCCTTGATCTCCTCGCCGTGCTTGAGAACGGCCGTCGGGTCGTCCTTCATCAGCTTGATCTGACTAAGCGGTGTGCGACCGGGATGTTCCTTGGCCTGCGGATGCACTGAGCGGAGCCCGCCGACATCGATACAGAGTTGCTGACACTCCGGCGAGAAACAAAAGCTCTGGAACAGCCGCGCCGCATTCGGATTAGGCGCCGCCTTGAATATCCCGTTAGGTCCGACGATGATCGGCGTGCCCTCGGTCGCGTAAACCGGCTCGACCGGCTGACCGCTCTCCTTTTCCTTCAAGATCAGATATTCCACGCCGTCGGCCTGCACCGCGCGCTCGCCGAGCGCGAGCTTCTTGGGTGGGTCCGCGGCGGACTGCACCTGCAAGACGTTCTGCCGCGCAAGCTTCTCGAAATAGCCCCATCCGAGCTCATGCGAGATCTGGTAGGTCGCGGTCATAATGGTACCGCTGTAGCCGGGATGCGCCTTGACGATCTTACCCTTCCATTTCGGATCGAGCAGATCGGCAAAGCTTCTCGGCGCCTCCTCTTTCTTCACGAGATTGGTGTTGTAGGCGATAATGCTAAGGAACACCCGGAAGCTAGCGAACATGCCGTCCGGATCCTTATGCTCGGCCGGATAGAATTTTGCGACGTCTTCCGGCACGTAGGGCGCAAGCAGATTCTGCTCCTTCCAGTAGATAAGATGCGACGCGTCCGATGAATTGACGACATCAACGGCATGCACGTTGGCGGCATATTCCTGCCCGATCCGCTGCAGTAAGCGCTCCGCCCCCGTGCGCTCAACCTTGCAGGCAACGCCGGGATATTTGGCTTCGAAGGCCTTGCCGATCTGCTCCGAGAGCTTGAGGTCAACAGAAGTATACCAGACGACCTTGCCCTCCTTCTTGGCCGCTGCGATCAATTCCGGCGTGACCGGGCTCGCCGGCGGTGCCGCCGACAGCACCCGCGTGGCGAAGCTCCCGGCGATACCGAGCGCGCTCGCGCCGACCAGAACCTCTCGACGCGACAATCTCCTTCCTTTTCTTCGCATGGGCGTGTCCTCCCGTCGTGAGTTATCGTCGCCCCGACGACCCATCAGCCCGTCAATGCTAGGCATCGTTGCGGCGGCAGCCGTAGCCATACCGAGCTGCCCTCGGAAAGCCTGTCACCCGCCGAGGTGACCACCCGCAATTGCGTGCCGTCTTTTGTCTCCACCATATAGTCGCGATGGCCGCCGAGGAAGGCCCCGCGCACGACCGTCGCGCTCACCACGTTTTCATGCACTGCGGGCTCCGTCGCCGAGATTGCAATATCGTGAGGCCGGATCGACACCGGGACCGACGCGCCCGGGCGAATCGGCTCTCCTGCGCACCTTAGCGGCACGCCCGAGAACTCGACGTGTTCCGCATCAAGTCCCGTACCTTTGATGACATTGCTCGAGCCGATGAAGCGCGCCACAAATTCCGAACGCGGGTGATTGTAGATCTCTTCTGGCGTACCCACCTGTTCGATCCGGCCCGCATTCATGACTGCGATGAGGTCGGCAGTCGTCATCGCCTCCGATTGGTCATGGGTGACATAGACCGTCGTGTAACGATAGGTGTCGTGTAAGCGACGGACTTCGAAACGCATCTCCTCGCGCAAATTCGCGTCGAGATTGGAAAGCGGCTCGTCGAGCAATAGCGTCTCAGGCTCGACAATGAGCGCGCGCGCGAGCGCCACACGCTGCTGCTGTCCGCCCGACAGTTCGCCAGGGTAACGTTCGGCGAGCGGGGCGAGTCGTGTGGTGGCGAGTATTGCCTCGAGCTTCTTGCCTATGGTGGCACGGTCCATCCTGCGCAGCTTCAGACCGTAGACGATGTTCTCCGCAACCGTCATGTGAGGCCACAAGGCGTAGCTCTGGAAGATCATCGACATGTTGCGTCGCTCGGGCGGTATTGTCTGCGCAGGCGAGGATAAGAGCCTGTCACCGACGCGTATCTCGCCCTCGCTCGGCTCGACGAACCCCGCGATCAACCGCAGCGTCGTGGTTTTGCCGCAACCAGAAGGACCCAGCAGACAGACGAGACGCCCATGCTCGACGACGAGCGATACGTTATCGACCACGGCCACACCACCATATCGCTTAGTCAAGCGCTGCAACGCCACCGACGCCACCCAGTCCTCCCTTCGTTCAACATGACGACGCTGCCGATCGCCCGCGATATTAACACCGCCGCCGGCACGCGTTGTTGCCGATTACGAACCTGTGAAACGAGGCTTGCGTTTTTCCATAAACGCTTGGCGGCCTTCCACATAGTCTTTGGAGGCGAAGCATTGCGTAACGAGATCGGCGCATTTCCTCATGTCACGCTGACTTTCGTCCTTGAGCACCTCGCCCACGATGAATTTGACCGAATTGACGGTCAGCGGCGCATTGCTGCTGATCGTCTCGGCGTACTCCTTGACGTACTTCTCGAGCTCAGATTCCGGCAGCACCCGGTTCACCAAACCCATCTGCAGCGCCTCGGCGGCGGTAAACTGGCGTGCCGTGAAAAATATTTCCTTGGCAAACGACGGTCCGACGACGTCGACCAGTCTTTTGATTCCTTTGAAACCGTAACCGAGGCCGAGCTTGGCCGCAGGCACACCGAATTTGGAATTGTCCGAACAGATGCGCAGGTCGCAACACAAGGCGAGCCCGACGCCGCCACCGATACAATACCCGCGGATCATCGCGATTGTCGGCTTGGGGAATTCGTAGACCGCGGAGTTAGCGCGATCGACCGCCTCGTTGTAACGGTCAATCGCCTCCTTGCTGGAGCGCTCGCTTTCGAACTTGGAGATGTCGGCGCCAGACACGAAAGCCTTGCCGCCAGCCCCGGTCAGCACCACGACCCGGATCGATGGATCGGCCCCAAATTCGGCCAGCATGTCGGACGCGGCCTGCCACATCTCCAACGATACCGCGTTGTGCCTTTCCGGATTGTTGAAAATGAGATACCCGACCCCTCCCTCCTTCCGGGCCAACATCTTGTCGCTCTGCGTGCGATCGTTCATTCCCCGCTCCCTAGACCACCTTAGCCTGATGCAACGCGGCGATTTCGCTATCTTCAAACCCGAATTCCTTGAGGACTTCGTCGGTGTGCTGACCGATCTCCGGCGGCGTGGCGACGATCTTGGCGGGAGTGCGTGAAAGCGTGAAGGGCTGTCCGACGAAGACCTGTTCCGTCCCATCGGGGCGCCTCGCGCCTTGCGCGATGCCGAGATGTTTCACCTGCGGGTCAGCAAACACCTGATCGATCGCATAAATCGGGCCGCAGGGCACCCCTGCCTCGTTGAGGATTTCGATCCAATCGGCGCTCGGCCTGGTCATCGTTCTTTTCTCGATTTCGCTGTTGAGCGCGTCGCGATTCTTCGAGCGCAGTTCGCCGCTCTTGTAATCGGGATGATGGATCAGCTCGGGAGCGCCGAGCGCATGGCACAGTCTCTCCCACATTACCTGGCCCGTGGACGCGATGTTGATGTGTCCATCGCTGGTCTTGAAAACGCCGGTCGGAATGCTTGTCGGATGATTGTTACCCGCCTGCTTGGCCACTTCGCCCATTTGCAGCCAGCGCGCAGCCTGAAAATCGAGCATGAAAATCTGCGCCTGCAACAGCGAGGTTGCAACCCATTGTCCTTCCCCTGATACCTCGCGCTCGAGCAATGCGGTCAGGATGCCGAGTGCACAAAAAAGTCCTGCGGAAAGATCGGCGACAGGAATGCCGGCGCGTACCGGGCCCTGCCCCGGCAGGCCGGTGATCGACATCAGCCCGCCCATCCCCTGTGCGATCTGATCGAATCCCGGCCGATCGCGATACGGGCCGTCCTGACCGAAGCCGGAAATGCTCGCGAGAATGATACGCTTGTTGATCGCCTTGAGACTGTCATAATCGATGCCAAGCCGACGCTTTACGTCGGGTCGATAGTTCTCGACCACGACGTCGGCCCGTTCGACCATGCGACGGAACACGGCGAGCCCGCGCGGAGACTTCAGGTCGAGCGTCATGCTGCGCTTGTTACGGTGCAGGTTCTGGAAATCCGCATTGTGACGGGGGCCGCCGGGTCCCTCCCCTTTTTCCAGATGGGGTGGGGTCTCGATCTTGATGACATTGGCACCCCAGTCGGCCAGCTGGCGCACGCAGGTCGGGCCGGCACGCACCCGGGTGAGGTCCAGGATGGTGAAACGACTGAGCGCCTGGGAGGCCCGAGGGAAAGGCATTCTGCTCACTCCAACAAACCAAGCTCCAGCCGACATTCCCTGATCTCGTCTGCCTTGTCCATGACCCGCTTTCCGTCCTGGGAGGGATCGACAATCGTGCCCCGAGGCCGGGACGCCGCAGATCCGACCCTCTCGGCATCTCCGGCGATGCCACCTATTCCCAATCAGGACGGATCATGCCGCTCACGCCTTCAAATGCGCCCGGGTCGAGCTCCACGACCAGAAGCCGTGCCGGGTCCACCGGCCCTGGCATTCTGACGCGTCCTTTGGGGATAGGCGCGAACCCGGCCTTGCGATAGTAGGGTTCGTCTCCCACCAGCACGACGAGCTTGTGTCCCTTGGCCTTTGCCTCGGCCAGGGCGCGCGAAACCAGCGCCGAACCGATCCCGTGCGATCGGAATGGCGGCTCCACCGTCAGCGGTCCGAGCAGCAGGGCCTTGGCATCGCCAATGCGGATCGGCGTGAGCCGTACCGAGCCGACAAGCAGCGTGCCGATGCGGGCGGTGAAGGAGAGGTCGAGCGCATGTGTGCGTCCCTCGCGGATGCGATAGGCGCTCCGCGCATAGCGTCCCGGGCCGAATGTCCGTTCGTGGAGCCGCTCGATGGCGAGCGCGTCGTCCGCGGTTTCCGGCAGGATCGTGAGGGAAAGCTTGCTCATGGTCCAAGTGGTCATGCCCGCCCGCGCGCCGGTCATCAAGTCCGGACTTGACAATAGCGATTGATTTTCTTTTGCCGATCCCCAACTGCTAGGCGGAAAAACGGAGCCTGTAATGGGATTTCTCGTTGACGGCGTGTGGCAGCAGGACGGTCCGCGCACGACGAACGGTCATTTCATCCGTCCCCCCGCTCGGTTTCGCAACTGGGTGACCCCCGACGGCAGCCCGGGACCTTCCGGGGAGGGCGGTTTTGCCGCACAAGCCGGACGCTATCATCTCTACGTCTCGCTCGCGTGCCCCTGGGCGCATCGCACCATCATCTTCCGCAAGCTCAAAAAGCTGGACGACATCATCTCGATGTCGATCGTGTCGCCCGATATGCTGGAAGACGGCTGGACCTTCAATATCGCCGAGGGTTCAACCGGCGACTCTGCAAACGGCAAGAACAAGCTTTCCGAGATCTATCTCCTAGCCGATCCGAAATATACCGGTCGTGTCAGCGTGCCCGTGCTGTGGGACAAAGAGCGGAAGACGATCGTCAATAACGAGTCGTCCGAAATCATCCGCATGTTCAATTCGGCGTTCGACGCCTTCACCGACGTGCGCACCGATTACTATCCACCCGAGTTGCGTGCGGAAATCGATCGAATCAACAACTTTATCTATGCCAATATCAATAACGGCGTCTATCGCGCCGGATTTGCCACGACCCAGGCGGCGTATGAAGAGGCGTTTCGTAACCTGTTCGACGCGCTCGACGAACTCGAGCAGATCCTGTCGCGGCAACGATATCTGGTTGCGAGTAGCATCACGGAGGCGGATTGGCGCCTGTTCCCGACCTTGGTGCGTTTCGACACTGTTTATTATTCGCATTTCAAGTGCAACTGGCGACACATATACGAATATCCCAATCTCTCGCATTATCTGCGCGATCTCTACCAGCAGCCCGGTGTCGCCGAGACCGTGAATCTCGCGCATATCAAGCGACACTATTACGGCAGCCAGCGTCATGTGAATCCCACTGGGATCGTCCCGGTGGGCCCGCAGATCGATTTCTCCGCGCCGCACGATCGCGAGCGATTCGGATGAGCAAACGCGTCTCGAGGAGAGGTCCTTGTCACATGTTGCGGAGTGCGCGGGCGGCGCGGCCCGCCTCACCACAGTTCGCTCACCGTGGCGCCTCCGAACACTTCGGCAACGCGTGCGCGCGTCGCGCGACTCGTATCCTCCGGCAGCGCTTCCGGCGTAAAGAACCCGTGTGCGACAATCTCTCGGCTTGGCTTCGGCGGCGCGGACTGAAGAAAATCGCGGACGACAAAGAGAACGACGTGATCCCGACGTGAGACCCGTTTGTTGAAATAAATGCCATAAAGCCGCGGCGCCGCGGTGAGCGCGATATTGCCCTCCTCCGCGAGCTCGCGTGCCAACGCATCGAAAACGGTTTCACCGGTCTCCACGCCTCCCCCCGGCAGATGCCAGCCCTCGACATAGGAGTGCTTGACTAGGAACAGCCGGCCCTGTCCGTCGATCACCATGGCGCGTACGCCGAGTGTCGCCGGTCGTGAGAAACGCCAGTAGACGTGTGCGAATCGCAATGCGATCGGCCAAAGCGCGCGGCACAGACGGGTGAGCTTCATGGCAGGACCTTGTCCGGAGCTGTTTAAGCATCCTCGCTTCCCTGGGAAACTCCTTGTCTGACCTCTTTCCTGTTTAGAAACATTCTAATATATATGCCGTGAGAACGTTTCGTTGCGAGACATCGGCGTG
>Ga0209810_1004648_pt1 | contig 13055 bp, 11 predicted proteins | sample Coa_R1_7_FD_187159 | JGI IMG/M metagenome (GOLD analysis project Ga0209810, IMG submission 187159) | Surface soil microbial communities from Centralia Pennsylvania, which are recovering from an underground coalmine fire - Coalmine... | ecosystem: Environmental > Terrestrial > Soil > Unclassified...
GAGAGCGGTTGCAACCGGAGCAACCTGGGCTGGCTGATGCTTCCGGTACTGATCGTCTCCCTTTGCGGCCTGGGCACGAACTGGAACAGGGAGCCAATCGTATCAATAGTGCGCCTTATTGTTCGCCAACGAGCCGGGCTACCGGAGCGTTATCTCTAGGGGTGGCTTTCGCGCCGGGCCGAGAACGTCTCGACCCGTCCCGTTTCTTTTCGGTGTTGTTGTTCAATTCTGAAAGGAGTTCCGAGATGAAGTCCTGGCGAAGACTGACGCCTTGCGCATGGTGCCTCGTGATGCTGACGGCGGCGGGCTGTAGCCACTCCGACGCTCCGACGGACTCACCCTCCGCCGCTGCCCCGACGGAAACGCCATCTGTGGCTGCACCGACCGTATCATCTTCTTCGGCGAACCTGGACGACCGGGACATCCGCGTCACCGGCCCTTATGTCCACGACAACATGGCGGTCTTTCTAATCCATGCTGACAAGCAGGAACCGGGCGATTTTCTGACGCTCGATGAAGGCCTGAGCAAGGGTCTGGTGGAGGTGACAGAGAAGGATCAGCAACAAGTGAGGGAATTGCTGATCGACAACAAGAGCGATCGGCCGCTTTATCTCCAGGAGGGCGAGCGTCTCCAGGGCGGCAATCAGGATCGCATTATCGCGTCCAGTCTCGTGATCCCCGCGCACAGCGGCAAACAAACCTTGCCGGCCTTCTGTGTCGAACAATCGCGTTGGACGGCAGGAAAAGGCGGCAGAGTGTTCACTGCTTGCCCCAATGCGGCCCTGGCACCCAAAGCCGTTCGCGGTGCCGCCAAGTACGAGAAAGGGCAGGGCCAAATCTGGAGCGCCGTGGCGGCGATAAAGGACGGAGCTGCCGTCAATCTTTCGGCCGCGAACACCAATTCCAGCATCAACGAGTTGTTCGATGCCCCGAAAATTCAATCGCTCTCCGAAGAATATGCCGCCTACCTTTCTGCGATCCTCGATAAGCACCCGGATACGGTAGGTGTGGCCATTGCCGTGAATGGTCAGTTCGAGGAGGCGGACATCTATCCCAATCACGGGCTGCTTGGCAAGCTCTACCCGCGCTTGGTGCAATCGTATGCGGTGCAGGCCGCGTTGCGGAAGGACCAAGCCAAGGAAGCGCCGTCCCTGTCCGCCGCCGACATCGTCGTCTGCCTTAAGAAGGGCCCGGCCAAGTCTCAGCGCGTGGAACGCCTCGACGCGTACAACCGTTTAGAGATCCAGGAGCTGGATAACAAACGGTTCACATGCGCCACTAACTACGAGGGACGAATGGTTAACTTTCAAGTGATGCAGAAGAAGCAACCGGCTCCCACCGCAACGAAGCAGAGCAACTCCCCGGTGAATCAGACGCGCCAGGAGAGCGTCGGCACAGCCTGGTGAGTCCGAGCCGCGAGCGTCAGCGAGCAGACTGGCCTTACCGTCGCTGACGCTTGCGGTTCGGATTTGCTACGCTTCATCTCGTCTTCCTAATTCCTGAGCAGTTCATTGCGGCTCAAGTGTCAAGTAGCTGCCGCGAGCCGAGTGGCACTTCGGTCCGGCTCGGCGCCGAATGGCTGGGAGAGGCATATGCGGGCGTCATCCACTGCGACCGTGCGCGGATGTATTGGTCGTTCGGACGGCTACCGCCTCTCGCCGAGCGTGCCATCGTTATTGACCCTGAAGATACACTCCGGCGATCGAGCGCTTCGGTAGTTATTCTTTGCTCTTGGCAGTGAAGACGTAATCCACGAAGCCGATCATCATTTCTTCCCACGTCTGGTCGCCCCAGTGGACCTCCTGGGTTGGGTCGGGATTGTTGGGATTGGACGCCGAGTTGTCGAAGTGGGCCGTGCAATCGATGCGGGTGCCGGCCGGCAATTCCAGCGGCGCACGCAGGCGATAGTGACTCTGCCAGTTGAAATCGTAACGCGGCACCCGCAGCAGCAGCTTGCTTTTGCCGTCCGGGAAAACCACGCGATAGGAGAAAGCCTTGCCCCGCAGGTGCATGTGCGGCATCAGGCTGAGAAGCCGAGCGTCCTGGTCAAAGGTAGTGCTGGACTTGACCTCGTAATTGTCCGCACCGGGGGGAATCGCAAAGCGATTTTGGGCGATGCCACGCGTGCGCACTTCATATTGGGGAGGCTTCGGGGCGAAGACCAGGCCGACGCAGGAACGGTCTTTCTGGGCCACGCCGTTGGGCGTGTAGTGCATCTGAAAGAGCAGCGTGGCCCCCTTGGGCACTTTCTTGGCCGTGCCCGGCTGGAAAACGGCGGGTAGTTCGCCCGGTGCGAAGGCAACCAGCAGACCATCGCCGATTCCGTCGGTGCGGTTTTGACGAAAGGGCTGGCCGGCAGGGACCACGTACACGATGATGTGATGCACCACGGCACGGTTACCGGGCCGAGCCTCGACCGCCTGAATCCAGCGGTCCTCCGTAAAGTTCGTGGCCACCTCGAAATACTGATAGCGGATGCCTTTGGGACCGCCCTTAGCCGGGACGTGGAACTCCTCGGGCATAGAGAAGACGACATCGGGCTTGCCGATGCTCCAACCTTCGGCGAAAGGGCGCGGCGGCGGCAGGTCGGCCGGATTACCCTGAGCACAGCCCTGCTTGATCCAGGCTAAGAGTGTCTCGCGTTCGGCTTTGGACAGGCTACGATCGTTGGAAAAGTGGCCGATGGTTGGGTCGGCGTACCAGGGCGGCATGCGGCGTTCCTCGACGACTTCGGCAATGGTCTCGGCCCAGCTCAGGACGTCGTCATAGGTCAACAGCGACATCGGTCCAACTTGGCCGGGGCGATGACACTCCTGGCAATTCTTTTGCATCAGAGGAGCGATGTGCTTGGTGTAGGTGAGCGGACCATCCTCTTTGGCCGTGAGTGTGCGGGCGATGGCACAACCGGCGACCTGGGTGCGTGGTTGGGAGACGGGCTTGCCGGCCAACACCTCGTCCAGCGCTTCGGCCAGATCGCGGCGCGTTGGCTCGGCGCGGCGGTAGCCGATACCGAACTGATCGTCGATGCGTCCGCGGTAGAGAATTCTGCCGTTAGTGTCGAGAACGAACGCTTCGGGAGTGCGTCGCGCACCGAAGAGATCGGCGACGCGATTGGCGGTGTCCTTGAGTACCGGGAAAGGGATGCCGTGCTCTTTGGCATGGGCGGTGATGCGGACCGGCGTGTCCTGGCAGTTGGCATTGATGGCGACAAAGGTCACGCCGCGCGGAGCATAGGTCTTGTGCAGTTCGGCCAGCCGTGCCATGTAGGCATTGTTGATGGGGCATTGGGTGCCGATGAAGAGGACGGCGATGGCTTTGCTGGCCTGGTGGTCCTTCCAGGACCAGTCCTTGCCGCTGGTGTCCTTGAGCGTGAAGGGATGCACACGAGGCGTGGCGTTGTCAGACCGTTTCGTTTCGGCGGCAAGAAGCAAGAAGGGCAGCAGGATTATGGCCAGGCTGCGAGGGGGTATGCGCTTCATCTCGTATCTCTTGACCAAACTTTGTCAGATGGACCAGTCCCTGGCCTCGGCTACGATGCCAACAGTTCATTCTAGCACCCGAAGGGCTGCGCGAACTCCTCTGATTCCGCAGTGAAGATCCTTGCCAGGCCCGATCGGTTAAGTTCCAGACAGATCACGATTCGGTTTTCAGGAGTTGGCAGCCTGACCACATCCCGCCGTCCATTCAACCTTGCGATCCTCTTAGGCAGGTCCGGCTGTCTCGTTGCCCTCGCAGGACTCGCAACGAACGAAGCAACACAAGGGACAGCGCAACAGGTCATGTTCAAGCTCGCGCGGTGTCAAGCCATCCCTTGCCAAAGCCCAAAACACCATTGGAGAATTGACAGCCGAGTTCGGAACGATATATGTACAGAACGCGGCCAGTCGCCGTATCCTCTTCCACAAAACCGTGCAACTTCCTGCAAGGAAAGGTCTACCTGGCCATGATCATCGGCAAACTCTGGCGGACCCTCAAGGCCAAGATCAACCAGATGGCCAACTGGTTCTACGCTTCTGATCCCATCGCCCAGATGCAGCTGGAGTACGACCAAGCGGTCGATCAATTGCGCGAGGGCCGGCAAGGTCTTGAACAGTACCGCGCACTGGTCGAGCGCGTCCAGCGCCAGGTAGAGAGAAATCGGGCCACTGCGAACACTCTGGAGGCCAAGGTCAAGGCGTACCTGCAGAGCGGCGACCGCGAAACGGCCGCCCGCTACGCCCTGGAGCTGCAAAAGGCCAAGAAGGAGTTGGCCGAGAATGAAGAACAATTGCAAATGCACGAAAAGGCCTACAACAACAATCTCACGAAGATCCAGCACGCTAGTGGGAAGCTGGCGGCGCTGCGCGAGAAGATCCAGAAGTACGACGCCGATCTGAAAATGAGTCGGGCCGAGGCGGAGATGGCCAAACTGGCCCAGGATTTCAACTTCGACGTCACCACCGACTTCGGCCAGGCCGAGCAAATCATCCAGGATCAAATCGGTCTCAACCGCGCCAAGGCCCGCGTTGCCGCGGATCTGTCCGGGGAAGGCATCGCCGACATCAAGCGCGAGCAAGATATGGAAAAGACGCTCGCCGAGCAGGCGCTGCGCGAATTCGAAACCAAGGCCGGCCTGGTCACGCCGGAGGTTGCGCAAGTAGGTGAAGCGGCCAAGGAACTCGGTCCCCGCAAGCAAACGATCAAGCAGAAGTGAACCGCGCAGGAGACCGCCCGTGCCTCAGGACGCGCAGAAACCGTCTCCGTCCATTCCCGGCGGCGGAGGGACGCTACCCGACTGGTATCCCGAGTGGGCCCGTGAGTTGGCGGACCTGTATTTCTCACGGACGACCTGCCTGTTCGTGCTGCACGGCAATGTTCACGACCTGATCCCAAGTCCCGAAGATGGTCGGCTTTCGTACTGCAACTTGCCCGAGTTCCTGGCCACGCAGGTGTTTGGGTCGTGGGATTTGGTGCTGCACTACGACTTGGCGCGAGGCCTGCGCGCGCTGGCCGGCAGCGACGCCAAGCGCTTGCAAGACATGGTGCGGCGGCTGACGGTCACGCTGGGAGAACCCGCTTCCTGGCCGCGCGACCCTGACGCGGTGTTCCTTTTGCTGGACAAGTTCATCGAGCGAATTCTTCTCGAAGAGGACAAGACCCGGCCAAGCCTCGCGGTTATCTTCGACTATGCTCAGTACCTCGTGCCGGCCGGCGAACTGGGCAGCCTGGGGCGCGGCCAGAGCACAAACCTCGTCCGCCTTCTCGGTTGGGCGCAAAATCCCTACATCAAGCGCGTCAATATGACCTTCTGCTTGCTCGCCGACCAGCTTGCCGAGGTCAACGAGCGCCTGGTGCAAAGCCCTCACGTCGCTACCCTGCAACTGCCGCTGCCGGACACGGACGAACGCCAACGCTTCTGCGAGCAAGCCGCCGACAAGACTGAAGAGTTGAGCAAGGTGATGGACTTCACGCCGGCAGAACTGGCGAAACTCTCCAACGGTCTGAGCCTGTCGAGCCTCAACGTACTGCTGGCTCAGGGCAAGCTGTCGGGACGGCGTGTGGATGGCGGCCGCTTTCGCCAACTCAAGAAGTCGTTGATCGAACGGCAGTGTCGCGGACTGCTCGAATTTATCGAACCCAAGCACACGCTCGATCTTGTCGTCGGTCAACAAGCAGCCAAGGAGCGACTGCAACAGGACGCTGCCCTCCTGTCGAGCGGCCATCTCGATGCCGCGCCGATGGGCTACTTGCTCTGCGGCCCTGTCGGCACCGGCAAGACCTTTCTCGCTGAATGCTACGCCGGCTCAGTCGGAATCCCCTGCGTCGTGCTGCGCAACTTTCGCTCCAAATACGTCGGCGAGACCGAGGGCAACCTGGAGCAAGTGCTGACGGTCCTGCGCTCGTTGGGACCCGTCGTCGTACTGATCGATGAAGCAGATTCCGCGTTAGGAACACGGCAGGCCGAGGGCGATTCCGGCACGTCGAGCCGGGTCTTCTCGATGATCGCCAGCCAGATGGGCGACACGCGCTATCGTGGCCGTATTGTCTGGATGTTGATGACCTCGCGGCCGGACTTGCTGCCGATCGACCTCAAACGCCAAGGGCGCGCCGAGGTACACATTCCGCTGTTCTACCCGCAAGACGAGGCGGAAATCCGCGAGATGTTCCTCGTCATGGCCCGCAAGAACAAGGTGCCGCTGCCGCCCGAGACGCTCCCTGCTGTCACCGTGGAAAAGCATCTCAGCGGGTCGGACATCGAAAGCATCATCATTATCGCGTGGCGGAACTCGCTGGCTGCGGGACGGAGCAAGGTGGGCAAAAAAGACCTGGAAGAGGTACTGACTAACTTCATCCCGTCCGCGCAAGGACTGGAAAAAGAGATGCAGGAGCTGTCCGCAGTCCTGGAGTGTACTCAGCTCAACTTTCTTCCGCGTCAATGGCGTGAGAAGGTAGAAAAGCCCGAGGGCCGAACTCGCCTCCAGGAACGCTTCGCGGCAATCCGGCAGCTGTTACAACAATAACCGTGCAAAATCATATAAGGAGCCATTCCATGGCCAAGAAGAAAGCGATCAAAGAGACGGCTGCCAAGCCTGGCGCGCCAGCAGGGCGACAGAAGTGGTTCGACGAAAGCTCCCACGAACCGCTGATCGAGAACTACGCTCGGCAGCTCGATTCCTTCATCCAGACGATGGCCGACGGCATTGTGGAGGACCGCGAGATCAAAGAGCAGGAGGAGCGGCTGATCGCTCTCATGAAGGAAGTGGAGCCGCTCCTGAACGACGAGGTACACGCCAAGGTCACGCAACTGTTGTGCGAGTTGACGGCTTACGACATCATGCAGATGTTCCACAGCCTTCAGCAAGCGCGGCCAAAGACCCAATTTCGTGGATAGACAGGATCGCTTATGAAGCGAATGCCCTTGATCCTGCTCCTCACCTTTAGCTTGACGCTGGCCCCTCCGCTAACGGGCCACATCGAGGCGAGCAAGGGCCGCAGCTACTCCAGCGGCAGATCGTCCTCGAGCAGGAGTTCATCGAGCTTCCGCGGCAACTCGTCGTCTCGTTCCAGCGGCCGCAGTTATTCCAGTGGCCGTTCCTCCGCTACCAGGAGTTCGTCAACACCGAGCTTCAGCAGGCCTCCCAGCGTGCGAAGATCGGCTAGTCCTTCCTTTGACAGCGCCGCGGCAGCGGCCCAGCGCAGGCAGGAGAGCAAGAGGTTTTTCGACACTCGGAGCAGGCCGACGAGCGGGACTTCCTCGCCTCAGGGACGGAGCTATTCCGCCGGTTCGCCTGTGGGACGCGGCTATTCGATCAGCAGAAGCCAACCGTCCGGGCCGGTGAAACGATCCAGCAGCGGCTCCTTCGACAGTGCAGCAGCGGCCGCCCAGCGCAGGCAGGAAAGCAAGTCTGCTTTCACGCTCGGAACCAAGCCCCGGCCGACGTACACGACTTCCGATGGAAAAACGCATCCGCTCGATGAGAGGGACAAACGAGTCGAGGAGATCCGACGAGACACCGATCCCGGACGGTGGGCCACTCGGGAGCAACGCCGCCGCACCGTCTTTGCCAATCCACCGCCTCGTCCGGTGGTCATCTATCAAGATCCCTTCAGCACCTGGTTCTGGTGGTGGCTGCTAGCTCAGGATCTGAACACACGCGCCTTGTGGGCGTACCATCATCAAAGCGACATGGATGCGGCCCGCTACCGCGATCTTCTGGCGAAGGACGCGCAACTAGAGAAACGTATCCACGAGCTGGAGGCCAAGAAGGAACCGCGCGATCCGACTTACGCACCGCCTGGAGTGGATCCCGATCTGATGTACGACGACGGCTTCGTGGATGCGGCAATCAACCCACAACCACCGTCTCCTCCTTCACACTCTCACTGGGTGGCGAGGACGGTGGGGAGAATCCTTCTGGTCCTGGCGGCGATGGCTTTCTTTGTGTGGCTGGTGTTCATCAAACGCTGGGGCGGCGACTGAAAGGACCGATCATCATGGAATTGCCTGAGACGTTCTGGCCCGGCTTCCTGGCCGCGCTCCTGTACGGCCCGCTCGGCATCGTGCTGGCCGTGCTCGGCTTCAAAGTGTTCGACTGGATCACGCCCAAAATGGACATCCAGAAAGAGCTGACGGAGAAGGCGAACCTGGCCGTCGCCATCGTTTGTGCGGCGATCATCCTGGGAGTATGCTACGTCGTGGCGTCGGTCGTGCATTGACATCGGCCCGGTAGGCCGGCGCCCGGAGGAGGAGATACCACCATGGCCAAAGGCCGAACGCTCTGGGAAATGCTGCTGGACAAGATCAAAGGCCCGGTCGAGTTCCAGTATTACAATCCCCTGCATGCCCGCATCGGAAGCGCAGTCACTCTCGACGATATCGAGTGGCGCGACTTCAACTTTTTCGTCCTGTCGATCCACGAATACAAGCGGACCATCGGTCCTCACGAGTTCCGCTTTGTCGATTACGCCTTGCTGGCCCGGCCTCTGGGTTGTGCCAAGATCCTCGTCCGCTTGCGACTGATGCCGGTGGACGATCCCGATCAGGCCGGCATAGGGTACGACAGCTTGCTGCTGCGACTCGACGACGATCGGCCCTACGATGAAGGACTGCACAAGGTCGTCAACGACGGCACGAAGAAGTTTCAGGTTCTCGAAGATGATACGGTGCAAGCGGAGTACGAGCGCATCAACGACCTGAGCACTCCCTATCGGGCAGAGGTGACGATTGTCCGCGACGTCAATCTCGATAAGCACGTGACCCGCGATGAGATCGAGAAGCGTCGCGTCGAATACTGGGACTACTGGCGCGAGATCAAGGATGAGGCGGGCCAGCCGCAGCGCGAGTTCCTCTTCGTGGAAATGGACGGCGAGAACGGCTGGTTCCAGATCTGGAAAGGAATGGAAATCGATCCGAAGCGGGTAATGATTTACTGAAGGAAAGTCGATCATGGAACCCAACGACAAACTGGTGCCGCCGCTCAATAGTGCCGAGGCGCGCCGCCTCATCAATCAGTGGAGTTCCAAGGGTTTCTTCCGTGTCCGGGGCCTTGGCGGCAAGATCGCGGTAGAGGACATTGTGCCCTGTTCGTCCTACACGGTCCGCCTGCGGTCGCAATACGAGGACCGTACAGTTCAGGGCAAGATGGTTCCGTACAACGGCGGTGCAGTCGATGACTGGGGCCAACCTCCCAGTCCGTGGGATCTGCCTGTCACCCGGCCTACGGATTTCGAGGAGCGTAGGGAGCAAATGCCGATCCCCCACACGGAGCGCGTCCGCCACTGCGAGCGCTGCCACAGTCGAGGTCGAATGACCTGCACGCAGTGCCAGGGATTCGGCAAGGTCAACTGCCCTTCGTGCAATGGAACCGGATACCGCACGCGCACGGAAATGCGGAACACGAAGGATGCCTTTGGCAACACGGTCATGCAGCCGGTGGAGGTGCGCGACAACTGCACCTGTTTCAATGGCAAGGTCGGCTGCTCGGCGTGCGGAGGCCAGTGTACCGTGGTCTGCGGCGATTGCCAGGGCAGTGGACGGGTTAAGACCTTCGAGCAAGTCACGATCCACTTCCGAGTTGATTCCCAGGTCGAGGCAATCCACGATACGAAAATTCCCGACCATCTTCTCCAACAGGTACATGGCGAAACGCTGGTCGATGACCGCGTGGCGCCGGCGGCGGCGTGTCCGACGCTAGACCCTCGGGTTGACGAACGTACGGCGAAACTCTTGAAGAAATCACAATCTGTGCCGGAGGGTCAGACTCGATTACTTTTTCAGCATTTACACATCGAGTACGTGAGTATTCAAGAGGTCCGCTATCGCTACCATAATTCTTCGCCTAAATCGCTGTGGATATACGGCAGCGAGCAGCGGATCTATGCTCCCGGCGCGCCCCGGCCGTGGGGCAAATTTGTGGCGATCCTGCTGGGGTGTGCGCTACTGATCGGCATTCTTGTCGCAGTGGCGGCAAGCTTCCATTGACGAAGTATCCCTTCGGAGTGCTGATCGTTCGTCGGACGATATCCGCGGTCAGATGACAAGGTATCCGGTGCCGAAGCACAAGCAGAAAAAGCCGCACCGAGAGCTTTGACCTCTTCATCAATCCGTGGTATCGTCAGAAGTGTCTCTGTCAGGTTTCCATCCATCTTCACTCCGCTGAGGTAGTACACCATGGACGAAGCTCCCACTCCGGACATTTCGCGACGGGATTTCCTCAAGACGGCCAGCGCCGGGACCGCCCTCGCTCTGGTGGCCGACGATGCCCTCACGGCGGAGAAGAGCATCTTGCCCACAAAAGTACTCGGCCGAACCAAGGCCAAAGTGCCCATCCTCGGACTGGGCACGGCCCCGGCCGGACATCGCCCGGAGAAGGAAGCCATCGCCTTTTATCACCAGTGCATCGACAGCGGGCTAACCTATCTCGACACCGCTCCGGAATTCGCCGGCTACGGCAAGGCCCAAGTTTACCTCGGCCACGTGCTCAAAGAACGGCGCAAGGAAGTGTTTCTGGTTACCAAGTGCTTTGAACCCAACGGCGAGAAGGCCCTGCAACTGCTGAAGAAGAATCTCGCCGAACTCCAGGTCGAACAGGCGGACCTGGTCTACGCCCACAGCATCGGCGATGACAAGATGAGTCCGGAGAAGATCTACGCTGCCGATGGCGTGTGCAAGACGCTGGAGAAGGCCCAGCGCGACGGACTAACACGCTTCCTCGGCGTGAGTGGCCACAACCGACCGGATCGTTTCCTCAAGGCGCTTGGGGAATGGGATTACGATGTGCAGATGAACGCCGTGAGCCTGGTGGCCCGGCACATTTATCACTTTGAAGAGAAGGTCTGGCCGCGTGCCGCAGAAAAAGAGATCGGGCTGGTAGCCATGAAAGTATTTGGGGGATCGACCAAGACGCCCAAAGGGGCGCGCATGCCGGATGCGATGAAACGGGATGCTCTTCGCTACGCGTTGGGCCTGCCACAGGTGAGCGTGGTCATCGTCGGTATCCACGACGCGGAGGAACTCAAGCAGAATCTGGCCTGGCTGAAGGCGTACAAGCCGCTCAGCGCGGCGGAGCTACAAGCGCTGGACCAGCCGACGCGGGAGCTGGCGCGACAATGGGACAAGCCCTACGGGCCTGTGACCTGACCAACCCAAGAAGAGGCGTCCCGACTCGCATTGCAGAAGTGGCGAACACGAACCCGAGGCTCGGCATCAGCAGGCAGAGGATGCATTGCGTTCGTGGTCCTCTTCGTCTCTGTGGCAAGGCTACATCATCCGTTATGGCTCGGGCACAGTCCAGATCATCATGAGCGGGGCATCGGTCACATAGGACGCAACTTTTTCGGGCCCAACTGGAAGCGGCCGCCAAGTAGAAGAATCAAGCGATGATGTCGCGAATCGGCTGGCCGTAGTCAATCTCCAGCCGCTTACGCCCCGGAATCTCGAGGCGCCGCGGATCGAGCCCGAGCTGGTGTAGCACCGTGGCATGGATGTCGGTTACATAATGGCGGTGCTCCACGGCGTGGAAGCCCAGCTCGTCGGTGGCACCGTGGACGACGCCGCCCTTGATGCCGCCGCCCGCCAGCCAGGCGCAGAAGCCAAACGGGTGGTGGTCCCGGCCATCTCCCTCGGCGCCGGGCGTGCGTCCGAACTCGGTGCCCCAGACGACGATGGTTTCGTCCAGCAGGCCGCGCTGTTTCAGGTCTTTGAGCAGTCCCGCAATCGGTTGGTCCACCTGGGCGGCCAGTTGGCTGTGATTCTTCTGGATACCGGAGTGCGCGTCCCAGGCGCCGCCGCCTCCACCGCCGTGGAAGATCTGCACGAAGCGCACGCCGCGCTCCACCAACCGCCGTGCCGCCAGGCACTGCTGCCCGAACGGCCGGGTCACGGCCTGATCCAAGCCGTAGAGCTTGCGGGTCGCTTCGCTTTCTTTTTCTAGTTGAAGCGTTTCCGGCACGGCCGTTTGCATGCCGAAGGCCAGCTCGTACGATTTGATCCGCGCCCGCAAGGCCGGGTCATCGGGATAGTCGATGCCAGCCAGGCGATTGAGCTTGCCGAGCAGGCTGAACTCGGCTTCTTGCTCGTCGCGCTGCAGTCCGCCGGCCGGGCGCACAAAGGGCAGCGGCTCTTTGGCATCGAGGTGCAAGCGCACGCCGGCGTATTCCGGGCCCAGGTAGCCGGCGCCGTGCGTCCATTCGCCCCCGCAGCAATCGCCGGTGGGCAGGCCCAGGACCACATATTCCGGCAGGTTCTGGTTCAGCGAGCCTAGCCCGTAGTTCACCCACGAGCCGATGGTTGGGAAGGCACCCTCGCGCGGATGCCGGCCAGTGTGCCAGGTGAGCTGGGTGCCGTGGTCGTTGTGGATCGTCCACAGCGAGCGGACCACGGCGAGGTCGTCGGCGCAGGTGCCGACGTGCTGCCACCAGTCGGCCACCTCCAGGCCGCATTGACCGTATTTCCGATAGCCGGTGTTGAGGCGCATCAACACCTTTCGGCCGCCGTGCGAGGGGTTGCCGCCCACGATGATCTTGAACCGTTCCGGGTCGAGGACACTCTTGAATGGCGTATCGTCGATGGTCTTGCCGGCATACCGGTTGAGGGGCGGCTTGACATCGAAGCTCTCCAGGTGGCTGACCCCGCCGCAGAGGAAGATCCAGATGACCGAGCGGGCGCGCGGCGCATGGTGCGGCTTGCCATCGGGCGGCACATATCCGGAGTTAGCGCGGGCGACACCATCGCGGAACAACATGGCGCTGAGTGCGAGGCCGGTGAAGCCCATACCGGTATCGACGAGGAAAGAGCGGCGCGTAATGCCGGGGCAGCGATGAGAAGAATCGGATGGGTACGACATACAACTTGCCTCGTTAGCGTATCGTCACAAAATCGTGGTGATTCAGCAACACGTGGGCCAGGTTCTCGCGTGCCCGCAAAACGGGATCGGATGCGGGAAGTTTTCCTTCCGTAACGGTACCCGCCACGGGCGCCGTTCTCAAGCGATAACGCTGTTCCTGCTGGCTCAGGAATTCGACACAGGTCTGCAGCTCCTGCGCCGTCGGCGGCCGTGAGAGCACCTGCTCGAACG
>Ga0209810_1004652_pt1 | contig 13045 bp, 12 predicted proteins | sample Coa_R1_7_FD_187159 | JGI IMG/M metagenome (GOLD analysis project Ga0209810, IMG submission 187159) | Surface soil microbial communities from Centralia Pennsylvania, which are recovering from an underground coalmine fire - Coalmine... | ecosystem: Environmental > Terrestrial > Soil > Unclassified...
CACCACGGTCGAAGTGTCATCGAGTGCCGGCATGCCCTCGACCTATATCTGCATGACCTGCCACTCGCAGATCTGGACGCACGCGCCGATGCTGGCGCCCGACCGCCAGAGCCTCGCGGAGAATGTGCCGATCCACTGGACCCGCGTGTATACGCTGCCCGATTATGTCTATTTCGACCACAGCATCCACATCGCCAAGGGCGTTGGCTGCACCGACTGTCACGGACCGATCGGCGATATGCCGCTGACCTACAAGGCGACGACCTTGTACATGAGTTGGTGCCTATCCTGTCACCGCAATCCGGCACCGCATCTGCGGCCGCGCGACCAGGTGTTCAATCCGCACTGGAAGCCAAAACCCGACACGCCGACAGGCCAGCAGTTGATGGCCGCCTATCACGTCCGCACCGAAGGCCTCACCGACTGCGGGACTTGTCACCGATGACACTCCCCGCCCGCGATTACTGGCGCACGCTGCAGGAACTGGCGGAGACGCCGGAATTCGCGGCCGCGGTCGAGCGCGACGTGCCGCGCTTCCAGGACATGCTCGCTGCGTTCGACCGCCGCCGTTTCCTGCAATTGATGGCAGCATCGATGGCGCTGGGCGGCCTCACCGCCTGCGGCCCGGAGCCGAACCCGCGCCAGCTTCTCCCTTATGTCGAGAACCCGCCCGGCATCATCCCCGGCCGCAACCGCTACTACGCGAGCGCGCACACGCACGGCGGCTATGCCGAAGGCGTGCTCATCGCGCACCAGATGGGGCGCCCCTTCAAGGTCGAGGGCAACCCCGACCACCCTGCCAGTCTCGGCGCCGCCAGCGCGATCGCGCAGGCGAGCATCCTCGAACTGTACGACCCGCGCCGCGCCCAGGCGATCGTCGGACACCAGCAGCTCGACACGTGGCAGCGTTTCGTCACCGCGATGTACGGGCGCCGCCTGCACCTGCTGCAGAGCCACGGCGAGGGTCTCCGCATCCTGACAGGAACCGTCACCTCGCCGTCGCTGACGGCGCAGATCGCGGCGCTGCAAAAAGACTTCCCGCAACTGGTCTGGCACCGCTGGGAACCGCTGCACCGGGATAATGAGCTGGCGGCGACGCACAAGGCGTTCGGACAGCCGTACGAAAACGTCTTCGACGTGGACAAGGCCGACGTCATCTTCGCCGTCGAGAGCGATCTGATTTCGACCGCCCCCGGCTGGCTCGCCTATGCCCGCTATTTCGCGGCGCGGCGCCGGCCGGACGAAACCGGCGGCCGGATGAGCCGGGTCTACGCGATCGAAAGCACCCCGACATTGATCGGCGCCAAGGCCGATCACCGCCTGCCGCTGAAGCCGGCGGAGATCGTCGCGGCGGTGCGCTACCTGGCGGCGACCGTCGGAGCCGGACCGCAGGCCTGGGCCGAGGGCGCCGGCGCCCATACGGCTTGGCTCAAGGCGGCGGCGCAGGACATGATGGCGCATAAGGGCCGCGCGCTCGTGCATGTCGGGCGCGAGCAGCCGGAAGAAATCCATCTGCTCGCGGCGGTGATCAACGGCGCGCTCGGCGCCTATGGCACGACGATCCGGCTGATCGATCCGGTGGCGGCGGCGCCCACGCCGCATCGCCAATCGCTGCACGATCTCGCGAACGACATGCAGGCCGGCAAGGTCGATACGCTGGTGATGGTGGACACCAATCCCGTTTACACCGCGCCGCCGGAATTTGACTTCGCCAACGCGCTGACGCGCGTGCCGTTGTCGGTGAGCTTGTCGCGCTACGCCGACGAGACCGCGACGGCCAGCACCTGGATGGTTCCGGCCGCGCATGAGTACGAGATGTGGGGCGACGCGCGTGCCTTCGACGGCACCGCGACGATCCAGCAGCCGCAGGTCCGGCGGCTCTATGGCGGGCATTCGCCGCACGAGGTTTTGTCGGCCCTGCAGGGCAATACCCAGCCCGAGGATTACGGGCTGGTCCGCGGCTTCTGGCAGGGCGAGGCCGAACGGCGCGGCAGCCGCGACTTTGAAACCTTCTGGCATGAGGCGGTGCGGCTCGGGACCGTGCCGGAGACGGCCGCGGCGGCGGTTACCGCCGCACCGCGCGCCGATGCCGCCGCGCAGATCGATGCAGGCGCGGCCCCGCCGTCGGGATTGCAGCTGTTGTTCCGGCCGGACCAGGGCGTCGCGGACGGCCGCTATGCCGACAATGCCTGGCTGCTCGAAATGCCGCGGCCGTTCACGCGCCTCACCTGGGACAACGCCGCGCTGATCGCGCCGGCGACGGCGAAGCGGCTCGGCGTCGACAACGAGGATGTCGTCGAGATCCGGGTGAACCAGAACCGGGTCAAGGCGCCGGTCTTCCTGCTGCCGGGGCAGGCGACGGACTGCATCACCCTGCCGCTCGGTTTCGGGCGGCGGGAAGGCGGTCTCGCCGTCGGCGTGGGCTTCGACGCCTACCGGCTGCGCAGCGCCTCGCACCCGTGGCTGACCGCGGCCGACGCGGTGACGAAGACGGGCGAGACCTTCAGGCTCGCGACGACGCAGGGGCACGACCGCGTCGCCGGCCGCGGCCTCGTTCGCGAAGGGACGCTGGCGCAGTTCCAGAAGGACCCGAACTTCCTGAAGCCGCACGAGAGCGACGCATCGCTATACCCGACGTACAAATACCCCGGCCACGCCTGGGCGATGTCGGTGAACCTCAATTCCTGCATCGGCTGCCAGGCCTGCGTCGTCGCCTGCCAAGCCGAGAACAACGTTCCCGTCGTCGGCAAGGACCTCGTCCTGCAGAACCGCGCGATGCACTGGCTGCGCATCGACCGGTACTATTCCGGGTCGCCGGACACGCCGGACATCGCCTTCGAGCCGATGCCGTGCATGCACTGCGAAAACGCTCCGTGCGAAGTGGTGTGCCCGGTGCACGCGACGGTGCACGACCATGAGGGACTGAACCTGATGGTCTACAACCGCTGCGTCGGCACCCGCTTCTGCTCGAACAACTGCCCCTACAAGGTGCGGCGCTTCAATTTCTTCGCCTTTGCCGAAAACATGGACCGGCCGCCCGAGGCGTGGAACCCGGAAGTGACGGTGCGCGGCCGCGGCGTCATGGAAAAATGCACCTACTGTATCCAGCGCATCCGCACCAAGCAGATCACGGCCGACCGCGAGGAACGCCAGCTGCACGACGGCGAGATCGTCACCGCCTGCCAGCAGAGCTGCCCGACCCGCGCGATTGTCTTCGGCGACCGCAACGACCATGACAGCGAGGTGGCGCGGCGCAAGGCGAGCCCGCTCGACTACACATTGCTCGACGAACTCAATACGCGGCCGCGGACGAGCTACACCGCGCTGATCCGCAACCCTAACCCCGACATCGAGAAGGCGGAAGGATGAGGCTGCCCGGCCACCTCCCGCCCGACTCGCCGATTGTCGCGCCTGGGGTGACTCTGCGCTCGCTGAGCGAGGTCGTCAGCAACCGGGTGTTGCAGCCGCGGGCGCCGCTGTGGTGGTGGATCGGCTTCGGGCTCTCCGTGCTGCTGCTGCTCGTGCTGATCGTGCAGATGGCGTGGCTGTTCATCAACGGCATCGGCGTGTGGGGGGTCGATATTCCCGTCGCCTGGGGTTTGGCGATCGCCGAGTACGTGTGGTGGATCGCGCTCGCGAGCGGCGGCACTATCGTCTCGGCCTTGTTCTTCCTGACCCGGTCACCGTGGCGTTCCGCCACCAACCGGATCGCCGAATCGATGCTGCTGTCGGCGGCGCCATGCGCCGGGCTGATGCCGATCATGCACCTGGGCCGGCCCGGTTTCTTCTATTGGCTGTTTCCGTATTCGACGGTGATGGGGGTGTGGCCGCAGGTGCGCAGCCCGCTGTGGTGGGACTTCATCTGCCTGCTCTGCTACATCCTGATGTCGATCATGTACTACTACGCCGGGCTGCTGCCCGACCTGGCGACGGTGCGCGATCTGGCGCGCAGCCGCTTCAAGCAGATATTCTATGGGGTCCTGGCGCTCGGCTGGCGCGGCTCGGCCCGCCAGTGGCGCAATCAGCAAATCGTCTACGGCATCATGTCCGCGATCATGGCGCCGATGGTCATCTCGGTGCACAGCGTCGTCGGCCTCGACTTCGCCGGCGGCCTCACCCCCGGCTGGCACGATACGCAGTTCCCGCCCTATTTCTTTTTCGGTGCCGTCATCTCCGGGACGGCGCTGATTATCATGCTGACGATCATGGTGCGGTCCTGCTACGGGCTGCAGGACGTCATCACCGGTTATCACCTCAACGCGATCGCCAAGGTCATGCTCACCGGCAGCGTCATGCTGTCCTACGCTTATTTATGGGAGGCGTTCGGCGCGATCTACGGCAGCGACATCGCCGAGCGGACGGAATACCTGAACGCGATCTTCGGCTTCTACGCCGGTTGCTACTGGGCGAAGATCACGCTCAACGTCCTGGTGCCGCAGCTGCTGTGGCTGCCGGTCGTGCGCCGCAACCAGACGATGCTGTTCCTGATCGCGCTCGGGATCATCGTCGGCATGTGGCTCGAGCGCTTCGTCATCGTCATCCCGAGCCTGTCGCACAACTACACGCCGTCGCTCTGGGGCCTCTACTTCCCGACCTTGTGGGACTGGGCGGCGCTGGCCGGGACGATCGGGCTGTTTCTGACGATGTTCTTCCTGTTCCTGCGGCTGGTGCCGATCGTGTCGATGGCGGAGGTGCGCGAAATCATCGACGAGGGGGCGTCGAAGTGAGCGAGCACGCCCGCTACGGCATCCTCGGGGTCTTCGTCACCTCGCAGGCGATGCTGGGAGCGGCCGAGCATCTGCGGACGCTCGGCTTCCGCGAGTTCGACGCCTACACCCCCTACCCCGTCGAGGGGCTGGAGGAGGTGCGGCCGGGCCGGAAGTGGTTTCTGCCGATCCTAATGTTCGTCACGGCAATCATCGGCGCCGGCTGGGGCTATTTCATCCAGTATTGGGACGAGGCGCTGAACTACCCGCTCAATGTCGGCGGACGGCCGCACAACAGCTGGCCCGCTTTCACCGTCGGCACGTTCGAATTCATGCTGCTGGTGACCGTCACCGCCGGCCTCGTTGGGCTTCTGCTGGCGAGTGGCCTGCCCCGGCTCTACCACCCGATCTTCAAGGCGGCGTCGTTCGAGCGCGCCTCGTGCGATCGCTTCATCCTCTGCGTCGAGGCGCGCGACCCGAGCTTCGAGCCCGGCGTGCTGCGCCGCGTGTTCGAACGGTTCGGCGCCGAGCGGATCGAGGAGGTGCCGGCATGAGGGCGGCGCCGTTCGTCGCAATCGGCGTGGCGCTCGCGCTGGTGGCCTGCGACAACATGGCGAACCAACCGAAGCGGCTGCCGTACGAATTGCCGTATGGCGCCGAGGCCAATTGGCCCATGACGCCGCCGCCCAACGCGATTGCGCTCGACGACACCGCGCCGCCGGGGCCGCCGACGCTGACGATGGCGCTGTTGCAGCGCGGCCAGCAGCGTTTCGACATCTACTGCGCGCCCTGCCACAGCCGGGTCGGCGACGGTGACGGCATGATCGTGCATCGCGGCTTCCCGCACCCGCCGTCCTACTTCATCGAGCGGCTGCGGCAGGCGCCGCCGCAGTATTTCTACGACGTCATCACCAACGGCCACGGCGCGATGTTCTCTTACGCCGATCGCGTAGCGCCGGACGACCGCTGGGCGATTGCCGCCTACATCCGCGCATTGCAGGAGAGCTCGGGCGCGACCCTTGCCGACGTGCCAGCCGACAAGCGGGGTGGACTGAAATGACCCGCCGCGCCTGGATCATCGTCAACCTCGCGGCGCTTGCCGCGATCATCGTCGGCGGCGTCGGCTGCGGCGTCGGCGCCGGCATCTCGGTCGACGGTTTTTACCGGGCTTGGCTGTGCACCTATCTGTTCTGGCTCGGCGTCCCGCTCGCCGGCGTGACCTTGGTGCTGGTGCATGATTTGAGCGGCGGCGAATGGATGTGGACGGCGCGGCCGTTCCTCGTTGCCGCCATCGCGACCATGCCGATCGCCACGTTGGCGGCCATCCCCGCCTTCATCGGCCTGCATTCGCTGTACAGCTGGACGCATCCGGCGCCGAGCCTCGGCAACACCTTCTACCTCAACCCGGCCGCGTTCTGGCTGCGCTACGCGATCGACGTGGTGCTGTGGAACCTGCTCGCCGCCTTCGCGCTGTGGGCGCCGCGCGGCGAGGGCACGCCGATCGTGTCGGGCCTGTCGTGGCTCAGCGGGATTGGCCTCGTCATCCTCGCCTTCTCGGCAGGGTTCGCCTCGATCGACTGGATCGAATCACTGGAGCCGGCCTTTTGGTCGTCGATTTTCTCGTACGCGATCGGCGCCGGCTGGTTCAACACCGGCCTCGCGCTGGTCCTGCTGCTCGTCGCGATGATCGGCTGGCCGAGCGAGCCTCGCCGCGAACACATGGCCGACATCGCCGCGATCCTGCTCGCGACGACGATCTTCTGGGCCTACGCCGAGTTCATGCAGTTCCTGATCATCTGGGAGGAAAACCTCAAATCCGAGATCGCCTGGTACGTGACGCGGCTGGTTCCGGTGTGGAAGCCGGCGATCTACGTCTCGGCGGCCTGCGGCTTCGTGATCCCGTTCCTCGTGCTGCTGTGGGCCCCGGGCAAGCGCAGCCGCGCCGCCGTCGCGATCGTGTGCGGCCTGATCCTGATCAGCCGCATTGCCGACAAATGGTGGCTGGTACTGCCGGAGTTCCGCAAAGGCGCCGGCCCGTTCTGGCTAGACGCCGCGGCGATCGTCGCGCTCGGCGGGCTCATGGTGCTGCTGTTCGCATGGGCGATGCGCTACGCCCATCGGCTGGCGCGCAGGGCGGTGCCGGTGCTGGAGACGCAGCATGGCTGATTCCGGCGAACACGTCGCCGCCAACCCGAATACCGCTTATGAGCCGTCGGACTGGCCGATCGGCTGGATCGCGCTGCTGTTCGTCCTGATCTTCGGTTTCTTGGTGGCGGCGACGCTCGTGCTCGTATGGGCCTACACCAGCACGCTCTCCGACGTGGCGCGCACCGTCACGGTGAAGTTGCCGGCGCCGGTATTGCAGACCAACCCGGCGGAAGATCTCGCGAAATTCCAGGTGGAGGAGAAGAAAAAGCTCGAAACCTATTACTGGATCGACAAGCAGAAGGGCATCGTCCACATCCCCATCGAAGAAGCGATGAAGAAGGTCGTCAAGGAGGGGATCGACGGCTTCCCGAAGGCGTCGCCATGACGGTCCTGCGGGCGGCGCTATCCCTGCTTCTGATATTGGCGGCGCTGCCTGCGGCCGCCGCCGGCGCGACCTTCGCCGACCTCGCCTGGCGGCCGCACCCCGGTCAGCGCCTGCCGCTCGACGCGCCGCTCGTCGATGACAGCGGACGGCCGTCGCTTCTGGGTCGCTATTTCAGCGGCAAACCGGTCGTGCTGGTGCTCGATTACCTGCGCTGCAAGACGCTGTGCGGCGTCACGATGAAGAGCATCGTCACCGCCCTCGACGCGCTGCCGCTCGACCCGAGCCGCGACTATCAGCTGGTCGCCGTCAGCATCGACCCGCGGGACACGCCCGCCGACGCCGCGGCGGCAAAGGCGCGATACCTGCCGGAGTTCGCGCATCATGCGGGCGCCGGCACCGGTCTGCACTTTCTGACCGGGCAGGAAGAGGTGACGCGGCGCGTCGCGGAGGCGGCCGGCTTTCCCTATCGCTACGACCCGGTGCTCGACCAGTACCTGCACCCGGCCGGCTTCGTGATCGCCGGGCCGGGCGGCGCCATCAGCCGCTATGTGTTCGACGTCGGCGCGTCGCCTGCCGAACTGCAGCGCGATCTCGCCGCTGCGGCGGCGGGCGAGGCGATAACGCCGCTGGCCCGGGTGCTGCTGTTCTGCCATATCCAGGGTGCCCCGGTCGGCCGTTTCACGCTTCCGGTCATCGCCGCCTTCACGGTGGCCAACATTGCCGCCGGCCTGTGCCTGATTGCCGTGTTCGCCGGCATTCGACGACGCCGCCACGGCTGAACGCGATGTACCGCTGGGTTCCCTTCTGGCCCAACACCGCGTCGCTGCAGGGCGTCGTCGTCAACAACCTGTTCATCGCCGAGCTCGCGCTATGCGTGCTGATCGTGGGATCGGTGCTCGCGATGATGGCGACCTTCGTCATCCGCTATCGCCGCGGCAGCGCCGCCTCGCGCGGCGAGCTGGTGCACAAGACCTGGCACTGGGAGATCGTGTGGACGGTCGGCACGCTGGTCGCGTTCCTCGTATTGTTCGGCTGGGGCGCCGGCATCTATGTCTGGCTGTACCAGGCACCGAAGGGCGACATCGAGATCTACGCCGTCGCGAAGCAATGGATGTGGAAGTTCCAGCATCCCGGCGGCCAGGGCGAAATCGACACGTTGCACGTGCCGGTCGGCAAGACGATCCGCGTCGTGCTCGCCTCGCAGGACGTGATCCACAGCTTTTACATCCCCGAATTCCGCATCAAGCACGATGTCGTTCCCGGCACCAACCAGGTCGTCTGGTTCACCCCGGACAAGCCCGGCACCTATCGCATCGAGTGCACCCAGTTTTGCGGGGTCCAGCACGCGACGATGATCGGCAACGTGTTCGTGATGCCGCAGGCGGCCTATGCGCAGTGGTTGGCGAACCAGGGCGAGAACGAGTCGCTGGCGCAGCAGGGTGAGGCCCTGTTCCGCACCTACGGCTGCAGCGGCTGCCACGGCGCCAACAGCACCGTGCACGCGCCCTCGCTCGACGGGCTCTACGGCTCTCTCGTGCATCTGCAGGACGGTTCGGTGCGGCGGGCCGATGAGGCCTATATCCGCGACTGCATCCTGACTCCGCGCAGCTTTACCGTCGCCGGCTACCCGCCGGTCATGCCGGATTTCTCCGGCCAGATCAGCGAAGGCGATGTGATGAAGCTGATCGCCTACATCCAGTCCCTGTCCAGCAGGAATACCCGCAATGTCGATAGCCACTGACGTCGAGCCGAGCTTTCTCGAGTCGGAAAACACGCTGGCGTCGTGGCTCTTTACCAAGGACCACAAGCGCATCGCGCTGCTGTTTTTCGCCTCGATCACCTTCTTCTTCTTCATCGGCGGCTTTGCTGCAACCTTGATCCGGCTGCACCTCGCCAACCCGGAGGGGCTGCTGCAGCCGGCGATGTACAACCGCATGTTCACGATGCACGGCATCGTCATGGTGTGGTTTTTTCTGATCCCGTCGATCCCGACGACGCTCGGCAATTTCTTCATCCCGATGATGATCGGCGCGCACGATCTCGCCTTTCCGCGCGTCAATCTCGGCAGCTGGTACGTGTTCAACCTGTCGGGCCTGGTGCTGCTCTACGCGCTTATCATGGGCGGGATCGACACCGGCTGGACGTTCTACACGCCGCTGTCGACGAACTATGCCAGCGGCTATGTCTTCGCGGCGGCAATGGCCGTGTTCGTCAACGGCTTTTCCTCGATCATGACGGCGCTCAACTTCGTCGTGACGATCCACCGCCTGCGCGCACCGGGCATGACGTGGATGCGGCTGCCGCTGTTCGTCTGGGGTATCTACGCGGTCAGCCTGGTGATGCTGACGGCGACCCCGGTCTTGGCGATGGACACGATGCTGCTCGCGGTGGAGCGGTTTCTCGGGGTCGGCATGTTCGACCCGACCCGCGGCGGCGACCCGATCCTGTGGCAGCACATGTTCTGGTTCTATTCGCATCCGGCCGTGTACATCATGATCTTGCCGGCGATGGGCATGGTCAGCGAACTGATCACCTGCTACGCCCGGCGGCCGATCTTCGGCTATGCCGGCATGACAATGGCGATGATGGCGATCGCGATCGTCAGCTTCTTCGTGTGGGCGCACCACATGTTCGTCGCCGGGATTTCGGTGTATTCGGCGATCGTCTTTTCGCTGCTGACGTTCTTCGTGGCGGTGCCGTCGGCGATCAAAGTGTTCAACTGGACGGTCAGCCTGCACAAGGGCGTCATCAGCCTCGATGCGCCGATGCTGTACGCGCTCGGCTTCGTGCTGCTGTTCACGATCGGCGGCGTCACCGGCCTGATGGTCGCGACCCTGGCGGTGGACGTGCCGGTGCACGATACGTATTTCGTGATCGCGCACTTCCATTACATCATGGTCGGCGGCACCGTCAGCGCCTTCTTCGGGGGGCTGCATTATTGGTGGCCGAAGATGACCGGCCGCCACTACCCCGAGCTGTGGGCGCGGTTTGCCGCGATCCTGACCTTTGTCGGCTTCAACCTGACCTTCTTCCCACAGTTCATCCTCGGCTACCTCGGCATGCCGCGGCGCTACTACACCTACCCGGCGGAATGGCAGCCGTGGAACCTGCTGTCATCGGCCGGCGCGTCGATCCTCGCGGTCGCCTATGTGCTGCCGCTGGTCTATCTCGGCTGGTCGCTGTTGTACGGGAGGCGGGCAGAGGGAAATCCATGGCGCGCGACCGGCCTCGAATGGCAGACGCCATCGCCGCCGCCCAAGCACAATTTCGAGACCACCCCGGTCGTCACCACCAGCCCTTACGCCTACAACCCGGAAGACGGCAGCTATGTGACGCAGGACGGCACCGCCTATGCCTAGCGCCGCCGCCACGCTAAAGCCGGAAATTCAGTTCGCGACGCTCGACCAGCAGGGCGAGACGGCACAGCTCGGCATCTGGGTCTTCCTCGCGACCGAGACGCTGTTCTTCGGCGCGCTGATCTTCACCTACTACATCTACCGCATGTCCTACCCCGAGCAGATCGCGCACGCCGCCAAGGACGCGGTGCTGTGGTGCGGCAGCGTCAATATCGGGCTGCTCCTGACCAGCAGTCTGACGATGGTGCTGGCGATCAACGCAGCGGCGCAGGGGCGGCGGCGCGAACTGGTGTTCTGGCTCGTCGCCACCGTCGCGCTCGGCGTGATCTTTCTCGGCGTCAAGGGCTACGAATACTACCTGGACTACAAGGACCACGTGGTGCCGGCGGCAAACTACGTCGAAAAGCCCGGCGAGGGTCCGGCGGGCGAGATGTTCTGGGTATTCTACTTCGTCGCTACCGGGCTGCACGCGATCCACCTGTCCACCGGCATCGGCCTCGTCCTCTACATGCTGTGGCGGGTGAGCCGAGGCGAAATCACTCCTGCCTATTACGCGCCGCTGGAGGTCGTCGGCCTCTACTGGAGCTTCGTCGACGTCGTCTGGCTGTTTCTGTACCCGTCGATCTACCTGGTGGGGCGCTCATGAAGGTCGACGCCAAGGAAGCGGGCGCGCTGCCGTTCGTCATCGCCTGGCTGTTGATGGTCGGGCTGGTCGGCCTCAGCGTATGGACCGCGTTTCTGCCGATCGGGGTATGGTCGCCGATCATCGAGTTTACCGTCGCGGCAGCTCAGACGGCGACGATCTTTATCCTGTTCATGCGGCTGAAGGGGCCGCCGTCGCTGAAATGGCTGGCAGCCGGCACCGGTTTCTTCTGGCTGCTGTTCCTATACGGCCTCAGCATGACCGACTATACGACGCGCAGCAGCTGGCCGAGCTGAGCGCCGCGACGGCTTGCGCCGCGCCGCCTCGTCGAACGCTTGTTCCAACTCGACCGCGCGGTGCCCACAGGTGTGGCGGGCTAGCACCGCGGCGCGCGCCGCCGCGGCGATCGCGTCGCGGATTGTCGGGTCCCTGCGCGTGAGGATGCCGACCATGTCGCCGCTGGTCTCGGCGAGGAGAATCTCGCGGCCGATCGCGAAGATCGCGTCGAGGCCGGGCCAGAAATCGCTGACGATCGGCACGCCGCAGGCTGCGGCTTCGAACAGCCGCACGCTCGGCGAATAACCCCAGGCGCGCATGTCGGCGCGGGTGACGTTCAGGGTGAAGTCCTGCGCGCAGTAGAAGGCGGCATGATCGGCCGGGGCCAGGTGCTCGATGCGCTGTACGTTGTCCGGCCAGCGTATCTCTGCGGGATATTGCGGCCCCGCTACCGCGAACCGCTCCGAGGGCAGGGCGGCCGCCGGTTGCAGCAGCAGCCGCTCCACCGCCGGCTCGCGATCGGGCGAATAGGTGCCGAGATAGCCGAGCCGCCACCGGCGCGGCACCGCGACGGGCGCGTGCACTTCGGGATCGACGGCGCAATACAGGGCCGTCGCGCGGGGGCTGCCGAGCGCCTCGATGCACTGCAGAATCGGCCCGCCGGTGAAAGACAGGTAGGCGTCGCAGTCGCGGACCAGACGGCGGTCGAGATACTCCTCGTCCCCGGCCTCCAGCTTCGCCAAGGTCACCGGCGTGTCGATGTCGTAGAACAGCACCGGAGCCGTGGCGCGCTCCAACGCCCAGCGCCCGACCGCCACACCCTCCGGCACGTAGGAACCGACGACTATCCCGTCCGCCTGCCGCACCAGCCGCGCCGCCTGCCGTTCCAGGTCGCGCACATCGCGGTACAGCAATGTCCGGCAATAGGGCGGGTTGGGCAGGTCGCGGTTCGCGGCGTACCACGGCACGTCGCGTTCGAGAAACGTCACCTCGTGGCCGCGGCGGGCAAGGGCCCTGATCAGCCCGCGATAGGTCGTGGCGTGGCCGTTGCCCCAGGACGAGGTGATCGACAGGCCGATGAAGACGAGCCGGGCCACGTCATCCGGCCCTTCGCCAGCGGTCGCGCCCTTCGAGAACCGCGTCCACTTCCGCCGCCCGATGGGCGTAAGTGTGTTCGGCGAGCACGCGGCGGCGGGCGGCGGCGCCGATGGTGCGCGCATCCTCCGGCGACAGCCGCCGCAGGGTGGCCGCGACCGCGGCGCCGCAACCCGCGAGCAGGATTTCGCGATCCGGCTCCAGGAACTGCTCGATGCCGGCCCAGCGGTCGCTGACGATGCAAGCGCCGGCGCCGGCCGCCTCGAAGATGCGGGTCGGCGGTGAGGCGCCGATCCGCGCCATGCTGTCGCGGTTGACGTTCAATACCGCTGTGGCTGAGCAGTTGAACGCATTGTGGTCGGCCGTATAGACGTGGCCGACGTAACGCACGTTCGGCGCCAGTTTTTTGTCGGCCCAGCCGCTGCCGCCGAGCACG
>Ga0209810_1004654_pt1 | contig 13040 bp, 12 predicted proteins | sample Coa_R1_7_FD_187159 | JGI IMG/M metagenome (GOLD analysis project Ga0209810, IMG submission 187159) | Surface soil microbial communities from Centralia Pennsylvania, which are recovering from an underground coalmine fire - Coalmine... | ecosystem: Environmental > Terrestrial > Soil > Unclassified...
CCGATCCGCAAGCGATTGCCCGCTACGGACCGCTCAAGACTCATGACGGCCGTGTCATCGAGATCGAACAACTGCGTGCGGCCAAGGACCACTTCGTGGCGCGGCTCAAGGGCGTCGAGGACCGCGACGCGGCGCAACGGCTCGCCAAGCTCAAGCTCTACGTGCCGCGCGAGCAGCTGCCCGAGCCGACGGAGGCTGACGAATTCTATCACGCCGATCTCATTGGGCTCACCGCGCTCGACCGTACAGGACGCGAGATTGGCAGGGTCATTGCGATCCATAATTTCGGCGCCGGCGATCTCATCGAGGTGCGGTTGAACGACGGCGGCCGCACCGAGCTGATCGCGTTTAACGAAATGAGCGTGCCGAGCGTAGACGTTGCGGCGGGACGGATTGTCTTGGCGGCGCCGGAAACGGGCGAGCGCTAGCGCATGTGGCGCGCCGGTGTTCTCACGATCTTCCCGGACATGTTTCCCGGCCCGCTGGGATTGAGCCTCGCCGGCAAGGCGTTGAAATCCGGCGCCTGGGCACTCGACGTGGTCGATATTCGCAGCTTCGCCACGGATAAGCATCGCACCGTGGACGATACGCCGGCCGGCGGCGGTCCCGGCATGGTGATGAAGGCGGACGTGCTCGCCCGCGCGGTGGACACCGTCGCCGCCGATGCGCGGCCGCGGCTTCTGATGTCGCCGCGCGGCGTGTCGCTGACGCAGGAGCGCGTGGTCGCGTTGGCGCAGGGCCCAGGCGTCATTCTGGTCTGCGGCCGGTTCGAAGGCGTCGACGAGCGGGTGATCGCCGGCCGCAACCTGGAGGAGGTCTCGATCGGGGATTATGTGCTGTCCGGCGGCGAAATTGCCGCCATGGCGCTGCTCGACGCCTGCGTTCGGCTGCTGCCCGGCGTGATGGGTGCGGCGACATCGGCCGCGGAAGAAAGCTTCGCCGAAGGACTGCTGGAATATCCGCAATACACCCGGCCGCAGCTCTGGGAGGGCCGATCGATCCCTGACGTGCTGCTGTCCGGCGACCACGCCAAGATCGCCGCCTGGCGGCGGGCGGAGGCCGAGCGATTGACCCGCGAACGGCGACCGGACCTGTGGGCGGCCCGCCGGAGAGCTGAAGACACCCTATAGGTCCGAGGAAGTGACCGCCACGTGACAAATTCGGCGGGGTAGCGTAGAAGCTCGCCCAACCCGCTGAACCCCGGTCGGCACCGCGCGCCAGCTTGGCGCGACCGTTGGAGAATTCGCCATGAACCTGCTCAAGCAACTCGAAAACGAACAAGTGGCGAAACTCTCCGCCGGCAAGGAGATCCCGGACTTCGGCCCCGGCGACACGGTGGTGGTCAACGTCAAGATCGTCGAGGGCGAGCGCGCCCGCGTGCAGGCCTACGAGGGTGTCTGCATTGGCCGCGCCGGCAGCGGCATCAACGAGAATTTCACCGTGCGCAAGATTTCCTACGGCGAAGGCGTCGAACGCGTCTTTCCGCTGTATTCGCCGATGATCGATTCCATCAAGGTCGTGCGCCGCGGCCAGGTGCGCCGCGCCAAGCTTTATTATCTGCGCGGCCGGCGCGGCAAGTCGGCGCGCATTTCGGAGCGCCAGGACCGTGGCGCTGGCGCGGAAGCGGCCGAGGAGACAGCCGCGGAGTAAGTCATGGGCGAGCCGCGTACGCTTTACGACAAGATCTGGAACGACCACCTGGTTGATGAGCAGCCGGACGGCACCTGCCTGATCTATATCGACCGTCATCTCGTCCATGAGGTGACGAGCCCGCAAGCCTTCGAAGGTTTGCGGCTGTCCGGCCGCAAAGTACGCGCGCCCGACAAGACCTTGTGCGTGGTCGATCACAACGTGCCGACCACCGATCGCCGACAGAAAAATCCCGATCCGGAGAGCGAGGCGCAGATCGCTTACCTCGCCGAGAACGCCAAACATTTCGGGCTTGAATATTACGATGAGCTCGATAAGCGTCAGGGCATTGTCCATATCATCGGCCCGGAGCAAGGCTTCACGCTGCCGGGCGTCACGCTGGTCTGCGGCGACAGTCATACCGCAACCCATGGTGCGTTCGGCGCGCTCGCCTACGGCATCGGCACCTCGGAGGTCGAGCATGTTCTGGCGACGCAGACGCTGATTCAGACGAAGTCGAAGAACATGCGGGCCGTGGTTGACGGCAAGTTGCCGCCGGGCGTCACCGCCAAGGATATCATTCTCGCCATCATCGGCGAGATCGGCACCGCCGGCGGCACAGGTTATGCGTTGGAATATGCCGGCGAGGCGATCCGCGCGCTGTCCATGGAAGGCCGCATGACGGTGTGCAACATGTCGGTCGAGGCCGGCGCCAAGGCCGGATTCATCGCGCCGGACGAAAAGACGTACGATTATTTGAAAGATCGCCCCAAGGCGCCAAAGGGCAAGGCGTGGGACGAAGCGCTACGCTATTGGGAGACGCTGCGCTCCGATGAGGGCGCGCATTTCGATCGCGAGATCAGACTGGATGCCGCCAAGCTGCCGCCGCTTGTCACCTGGGGCACCAATCCCGAACAGGTGGTGGCGGTGACCGGTCGCGTGCCGCGGCTCGACGATATTGCCGATCAGAACAAGCGGCAGGCGGCGGAACGATCGCTTGCCTATATGGGTCTCAAGGGCGGCGAAAAAATCGTCGACATCGCGCTTGACCGCGTGTTCATTGGCTCTTGCACCAATTCCCGCATCGAGGATTTGCGCGCCGCCGCAAAGGTGGTCGACGGCAAGACGGTCAACAGCAACGTCAAGGCGATGATCGTGCCGGGCTCAGGGCTGGTGAAGGAGCAGGCGGAGGCCGAAGGGCTCGATAAGATTTTTCGCAAAGCCGGCTTCGAATGGCGGGAGCCCGGCTGCTCAATGTGCCTCGCCATGAATCCCGACAAGCTCAATCCCGGCGAGCGCTGTGCGTCGACCTCGAACCGCAACTTCGAGGGCCGCCAAGGCTACAAAGGCCGTACCCACCTCGTCTCTCCGGCGATGGCGGCGGCCGCCGCCATCGCCGGGCATTTTGTCGATGTGAGGGAGTGGCGTTAGGTGATCATCGATTCCGGTCTGGCCGGCTGGTTGCAGCCGCATGCCGGAAGCGACGCTTATCCCCGCACCCACCAGCAGCGCATTTGCGGGTAAAGCACCGTGCCGCTCGGCCGGTGCTGGATTTCATACCAATCAATGCAGCGGCGGTACAGCAGCGGCCGCGGATAGATCTCGATGCGCCGGCGTGCCGGACCGGGCGGCGACACAGACGGTCCGTTCTGAGCGAACGGCGACGGTTGCGCGAGCACAACATGCGGCATCGCCAGCGTTGTTGCCACACAGGCTGCGGCCAATGCGCTGAAAAGCTTTAGTGGCATACAGCAAGTGTAGCGCACCTGTCGCGGCTTCGACACTGCGCGATATGCGGTACAGTCGGTCCATGGCCGACCCCGCCTCCGATCCGCTTGCCTGGCGCGCACGCAAGGCGCCATCGCTGGCCGACCTCGAAGCTCTCGCTATTGAGATATTCCGGCGGCTGCCAAAGACCTTTCGGGACATGTGCGCCAACGTCATCATCCAGGTCGACGATTTTCCGAGCGCCGAGGTGCTCAATGTCATGCACGCGGAGAGCGAATTCGACCTGCTCGGCTTGTTTCAAGGCGTCGGGCTGCCGTTTCGGTCGGAGAGCGCGCCGCTGCAGCTGCCAAACCTGATCTGGCTTTATCGACGTCCGATCCTTGATTATTGGACCGACCATGACGAGACACTGGGCGCCATCGTGCAGCACGTTTTGGTGCATGAGATCGGCCACCACTTCGGTTTATCGGACGCCGATATGGCGGCGATCGAGCGATTAACCACGCTAGGTGAGGAGGAATAGCACCATGCGAATCGACGGTGGCTGCCACTGCGGCTTCATCACGGTGGAAGGCGAGGCCGACCCCGAGAAGACGCAAATCTGTCACTGCACGGATTGCCAGACCTCCACCGGCACGGCATTTCGGGTATCCATTCCGGTGCCAGGCGCCACGTTCAAGATGACGGGCCAGCCGACGCTTTACGTAAAGACTACCGCGGATAGCGGCCGGCCGCGCGTGCAGGCGTTCTGTCCGAAGTGTGGCTCGCCAATCTATTCGACGACGCCGGGAGAGGGCGTGCAACCGTCCTATACGGTGCGGGTCGGCATTTTGCGCCAGCGCGACCAATTGGTCCCGCGGCGGCAGAACTGGTGGCGCTCGGCGCGCGCCTGGGTCACCGAGATCGGCAGCATCCCGCGCAACGAGAAGCAGGCACCGCAGTAGTGGGGTTGACCCGCAGGCCCCGGCACGCCATGTAGCCGCACCACGCTGCCTTTAGCGGGCGACCGCTGCCAGGAAACCGCCAATGGAAAAATTCACAGTGCTGGAGGGCGTAGCCGCGCCCTTAAAGATGATCAATGTCGACACCGACATGATCATCCCTAAGCAATATCTGAAGACGATCAAACGCACCGGCCTCGGCAAGGGCCTGTTCGCCGAACAACGCTATCGCGACGACGGCAGCGAAAACCCTGATTTCGTGCTCAACAAGCCGGCTTACCGCAAAGCCAAAATCCTGGTTGCCGGGGACAATTTCGGCTGTGGCTCGTCGCGTGAGCACGCCCCATGGGCGTTGATGGACTTCGGCATCACCTGCGTGATCTCCACGTCGTTCGGCGACATCTTCTACAACAACTGCTTCAAGAACGGCGTCCTGCCCATCAAGGTCTCGCCCAATGACCTGGAAAAGTTGTTTGATGACGCGGAGCGCGGCGCCAACGCAACGCTCACCGTAGACCTCGAGAAGCAGGAAATCCGCGGCCCCGACGGCGGCATCGTCAAGTTCGATATCGATCCACACCGCAAGAAGTGTTTGCTCGAAGGGCTCGATGATATCGGCCTGACCATGGTCAAGCGCGACCTGATCGAACGCTATGAGCAGCAAATCAAAGCGGCGCGACCTTGGGTGTGATCGCGGCTTGGTCGTGCTCCAGCCTCGCGCCTTTGCGATGGCGGAGCCCAACTCCGTCAAAAACACAGGCATGCGCGTAGAGCGCTGCCAGGGTGTCGAAAGAGCGCGGCCGCCGCTGTGATTGCCGGTCACGCCGCTTCAACGTGCACCACGTCGTAGAGGCACGGCTCGATCTGTTCCGCCAATTCGCCGAAGCGCGGCCATTTCTTGCGGAACTCCGGCGAGTGATGAGCGGCGGCGAGCTTCTCCGGATTGGTCCATTGGATGTAGTTGACCACATGGCTGCCGTCCTTGCTGCGATGCAGGGCGACCGAGACGAAGCCGGGCTGTGTCGCCATGAAACGCGCGCGCTCCACCATGAGCTTGAGCACTTCGTCCTGGTTTTCCGGGCTCAGCTTGACTGTCGTGATTTGGGTGCAAATGCCGTTGCTTTTGCCGATTTCGGACATGACAGCGTCCTCCTGTTGCATTAGCCGGCTAACGCATGGCCGGGTCGCGAGTTTCGCTCGGCATTGCGCCGTGTGACGCGCTAAAAGCTGCCTTCCGCCGCGCCTATTCCGGTGCTTTGACCTATGACGCTTGCCATCTCGGTTCGCAACCTGTCGAAGACCTACGCCTCGGGTTTCCAGGCGTTGAAAAGCGTCAGCCTGGACATCCGGCCTGGCGAGATTTTCGCGCTGCTTGGGCCGAACGGCGCCGGCAAGACCACGCTCATCAACATCATCTGCGGTATCGTTCGGCCGACATCCGGCCGGGTGACCGTCGCCGGACATGACATCCTGCGCGACTACCGTATCACGCGCGCGCTGATTGGCTTGGTGCCGCAGGAGCTCACCACTGACGCTTTCGAGACGCCGCCCGCGACGCTGCGGTTTTCCCGCGGATTGTTCGGCAAGCCGCCCAATCCGGCACACATCGAAAAGGTGCTGCGGCAGCTCTCGCTGTGGGACAAAAGGGATTCCCGCATCATGACGTTATCCGGCGGCATGAAGCGCCGGCTCCTGATCGCCAAGGCCCTGTCCCACGAGCCGCAGATTTTGTTTCTCGACGAGCCGACGGCGGGCGTGGATGTCGAGCTGCGCAAGGACATGTGGAACCTGGTGCGGGAGCTACGCGCTTCCGGCGTCACCATCATTCTCACCACCCACTACATCGAAGAGGCCGAAGAAATGGCCGACCGCGTCGGCGTCATCAACAAAGGCGAGATCATCCTGGTCGAGGATAAGGCCGAGCTGATGCGCAAACTCGGCCGCAAGCAACTGATCCTTGATTTGCGCGAGCGGCTCGATGCGGTGCCGCCGGCGCTCGCCGAATACAAACTGACGCTTGCCGCCGACGGCACGCGCCTGATCTACGATTACGACACGAGGGGCGAGCACACTGGCATCACGGACCTGCTCGACAAGCTGCGCGGCGCCGACATCCGCTTTAAGGACCTGCAGACTTCGCAAAGCTCGCTGGAGGACATTTTCGTCGGCCTGGTCGGGAGGCGCTCGTGAACCTCTACGCCACGCGCGCGATCTACGTGTATGAGATGGCGCGCACCGGCCGCACGTTGCTGCAAAGCATCGTGTCGCCGGTGATCTCGACCTCGCTGTATTTCGTGGTGTTCGGCGCCGCCATCGGCTCGCGGATCACTCAGATCGAGGGGGTGAGCTATGGCGCCTTTATCGTACCGGGCCTGATCATGCTGATGCTGTTGACGCAGAGCGTCATGAACGCCTCGTTCGGCATCTATTTTCCGCGCTTCGTCGGCACTATCTACGAAATCCTCTCCGCTCCGGTATCGGCGTTCGAAATCGTGCTCGGCTACGTGGGCGCCGCGGCGACCAAGTCGATCATTCTTGGGCTGATAATCCTCGGCACGTCCTGGCTGTTCGTGCCGATTCGGATCGATCATCCCGCCTGGATGCTGGGCTTTCTTATCCTGACCGCGTTGTCGTTTAGTCTGCTCGGCTTCATTCTCGGCGTCTGGGCCGACGGCTTCGAGAAACTGCAGATTGTGCCGCTTCTCATCATCACGCCGCTGACGTTTCTCGGCGGCACGTTCTATTCGACCAGCGTATTGCCGCCGTTCTGGCGCACGGTGACGCTGTTCAACCCGCTCGTCTATCTGATCTCGGGCTTTCGTTGGAGCTTCTTCGGCGTCGCCGATGTCAATGTCGCGGTCAGCCTGGCGATGACGCTGGTCTTTCTCACGGTCTGCATGGCCATCGTCTGGTGGTTCTTCAAGACCGGTTACCGATTGAAGAACTAACCTAACCTAGCATTTGGCACGATCAGCGAGCCGCTTCGCACCCGTGACACCGAGTTCCCGGTCGCCGCTTGAAGACCTGTTGGCAACGAAGCTCAATTCGATTTTGGATCGTGCCGAGGCGAAAGACTACCGCGGCGCAGCGATGCTCGCCGCCGGAGTTCCGGACCTGCCGATCACGACGGATTAGTTGAAAGTCGCGCCGGATGACCGCCGTTAAGGCTATTCCGCCGGCTGCTTGGGCTTTGGCTTGGGCCGCACGAATGTTGCTTTCAGATTATCCCAGAGCTGAATTTTGGCGCCGTTCCGGTGCATGATCACGCTCTGCTGCAGCACCGAGAGCGTGTTGTTCCAAGCCCAATAGATCACCAGGCCGGCGGGAAAATTCGCCAACATGAAGGTGAAGATCAGCGGCATCCAATTGAAGATGACCTGCTGGGTCGGGTCCGGCGGCGCCGGATTGAGCTTCATCTGCACCCACATGGTCACGCCCATAATGGCCGGCCAGGCGCCGAGATGCAGGAAGCCGCCGAGCAGCGGCAGCACCGATGGATCGAACGGCAACAATCCGAACAGATTGAAGATGTTGGTCGGATCGGCTGATGACAGATCGTGGATCCAGCCGTAGAACGGCGCATGCCGCATCTCGATGGTGACGAACAGCACCTTGTACAGCGAGAAGAACACCGGAATTTGGATGGCGATCGGCAGGCAGCCGGCGATCGGATTGATCTGCTCCTTCTTGTAGAGCTCCATCATTGCCTGCTGCTGCTTCATCTTGTCGTCGGCGTAGCGCTCCTTGATCATCGCCATCTGCGGCTGCACCGCCTTCATCTTCGCCATCGAGGCATAGGATTTGTTGGCGAGCGGGAAGAACAAAAGCTTGACGATGACCGTGACGATCAGAATGGCGATGCCGAAATTGCCGACCAGATGGAAGAAGTAGTCGATGGCCAAAAACATCGGCTTGGTGATGAAGTAGAACCAGCCCCAGTCGATCAGAAGATCGAAATGGTTCAGGTGGAGCGCAGCGTTGTAGCCGCCCGGACCGAACGGAAAGTTGATACCGACAACAGAGACTTCCTTGGCGCCGGCGAACAGCCGGCCGTTCGCTGACCCGGTGCCGCCCGGCGCGATGGTTTGCGGCTGCGCCAGATAATCGGTCTGATAGGTCTTCACGCCAGCCTCCTCGGCGGCGGAAAAGCGCGTTTTCACGCGAGCGTCGGTATCCGGCAACAGCGCCGCCGCCCAGTACTTGTCGGTAAAGCCGAGCCAGGCGTCAGTCACGTCCCAGCTCTCCGACTTCTTGTCCTCCATCTTCTTGTACGTTTCGGTCTGTTCGCCGTCCTTGCCCATGACGCCGATCAGGCCTTCATGGAGAATGTAATAGCCCTGCACCTTCGGGGTGCCGTGGCGCGAGACCAGCCCATAGGGAAACAATGTGACCGGCGCGTCCGATCTATTGGCGACCTGATCCTTGATGGTGAACAGATAATGATCGTCGACAGAAATAGTGCGCGTGAAGACCAGACCCTTGCCGTTATCGTAGGTGAGAGTCACCGGGTGATTGACGGTCAGCGCGCCGGAACCGTCCTGTTTCCATACGGTGTCGGATCCAGGCACGGTAGCATTGCCGCCGCTCGCGGCGACCCAGCCGAATTCGGCGTAATAAGCATCGGGTGCGCCGGACGGCGAGAACAGAACGATGGGCGGCGAATCCGGGCTTGTGGTTTCGTGGAATTGCCGCAATGACAGATCGTCGATGCGGCCGCCCTTGAGATTGATGCTGCCGGTGAGCGTTGGCGTGTCGATGGCGACGTGCGGGGTCGAGGCAATCACCGCCTCGCGGGACGCGCTCGGCGGTTGCGCCGAGGGCGCCGCCGCGCTGGGCGCCGCGCCCTGCGGTGCCGGCCCGGGGTTCGCACCGGCCGGCTGCGTGGCGCCCGGCTGGGTCTGCGACTGCTCCTGCTGCTTGAGCAGTGCCTCCTGGCGCTGCTTCTGCATTTGCGGATAACCGATGAAGTATTGCCAACCGACGACCACCAATAGCGAGAGTACGATGGCCAGGATGGTGTTCTTGTGCTCGCCCATTCAGTGCTTACCCATGGCGTGGTTTTCGCCCCGAATTCGGCCGCGGCGAACGCGTTTCATGTAGGGACCGCGGATGCGGATCACCAGTTGGCTCGTCGCCGCGCTGCGGTTGAGGCTCCGACGAATGGATCCGGGTGAGCGCGGCATCGAGCTCCTGCCTCATCTGTGCGAACGGCAACGCCAATGCAGCGCGCCGACCGATCAGCACATAATCATGACCGTTGCGCATCTCGCCTTCGGCCGCGAGCCTGACCATCTCCCGCAATCGCCGCCGCACTCGATTGCGCTCTACCGCGTTGCCGATCTGCCGCGACACCGTAAAACCGACCCGTGCCACACCGTGGTCGCCGCGCGCTCGCGTCTGCAGCACGAATCCACTGGCGGCCGTCCGCTTGCCCCGCGCCGCAGCGCGGAAGTCGGCGCGGCGGGTCAGCCGATCCATCGCCTTAGGATGGGAGTACGAGCCCGATCACGCGCTCAGCCGCTTGCGCCCGTGCGCCCGGCGCGCTGCCAGCACTTTGCGACCGCCTTTGGTCGCCATGCGGGCGCGAAAGCCGTGGCGGCGCTTGCGCACCAATTTGCTCGGCTGATAGGTCCGTTTCACGGGATGGTCTCCGCTTTCGCGATTGGCGCGGCTTATACGGGAGCCCTTTCGGTCCGTCAAACGCCACACGCCCGCCCGTAGCGGCAGTGTCACTCACAAGCGCGAAGGCGAACCGATATGGCTTAAGGCGCGCGTGCGGTTCGAAAGCTCCCGTGGCGCGGGAACAGCGGGCGGCGAAAGGCCGCAAGACGCTCACGATTGGCCGCAGCGGAGATATTCGTGCCGGCAGTGGGCAGGGCGCACCCGCCCCGCTGCCGAGGCAGCGAGGAGCAATAGCCTGATTCCGCGCGCTTTGGCCGGACACGCGGGCTGACATCGCCAGCTGGTAGGCAAATGCCGGCAGGCGACCTATTTCATGAAGGGTTTGACGCAGTCTGGCGTGCGTCGCATCATAGGGTGGCTGCGCCGTCTTGGTTGATGCCAGAGGCCGAGGCTTAAAGCCAATGAGTGATGAAACTGCCACGCGGCCGGAACCGGTCCGTGTGCCGCGCTTTGGGCTCTCCGGAAACCTTCTCGTCCTCACGATCCTGTTCGTGATGATCGCGGAAGTGCTGATCTATGTGCCCTCGGTCGCCAACTTTCGCATCAATTGGCTGAAGGATCATCTCGAAGTCGCCAAGACCGCGGCCTTGGTCCTGGAAGCGGCGCCGAATGGTATGGTGCCCGATCCGCTGGCCAAGAGGATTCTGGACTCGATCGGGGCGCGCGCGGTGGCGATGAAGATCGGTGACCGCCACCTGATGCTAGAGCCAAGCGACGTTGCCTTGCCGCCGATCGCCGACGTTTATGACATGCGCGCGGTCGGCACGCTCGCGCCGGTGCTTGACGCGTTCAAAATCATGCTGAAAGGCAAAAACGACGTCATGCGGGTTGTCGGCGATGCGCCGATGGGGGGCGAGTATATCGACTTGGTGATGGATGAGCGCCCGCTGCGTCGCGCCATGCTGCGCTATTCGGTCGACATTCTTTTGATCTCGCTGTTGATCTCCTGCATCACCGCGGCGCTGGTGTATCTCGCGCTGCATTACATGTTCGTGCGGCCGATGCGCCGGATCACCGCCAACATGATGGCGTTCCGGGCCGATCCGGAAAACGCCGATCGCATCATTGCGCCGTCGGCGCGCAGCGACGAAATCGGTGTAGCCGAGCGTGAGCTTGCCACCATGCAGTCCGAGCTCGCCTCGATGCTGCACCAGAAGAACCGGCTCGCCGCGCTTGGCCTCGCGGTATCAAAGATCAATCATGATCTGCGGAACTTGCTGTCATCGGCGCAATTGTTCTCCGACCGCCTCGCCAAGCTGCCCGACCCGGGCGTGCAGCGCTTCGCGCCGAAGCTGATGCGGGCGCTGGAGCGGGCCATCGCGTTCTGCCAATCGACTTTGTCCTATGGTCGGTTACAGGAGCCGCCGCCGGAGCGGCGGCAGATCCTGCTGGAGCCATTGGTCGAGGAAGTCCACGAGGCGCTCAATCTCGGGCCCGATTCGCCGATCCGCTGGATCAGCGCGGTCGAACGCGGGCTCGTTGTCGAGGCCGACTACGACCAGCTCTACCGCATCCTTCTCAATCTGGCGCGCAACGCGCTGCAAGCGCTGGAGAGCCGGGATTCGCGCGACCCCGGACGCGATCAAATCCGTATCACCGGACGCCGTGAGGGCGCGGTCGTCGTAATCGAAGTCTCCGACACCGGTCCGGGCTTTTCCGAAAAAGCCCGCCAACACTTGTTCGAGGCGTTCCAGGGCTCGACCCGGACCGGCGGCACCGGGCTTGGCTTGGCCATCGCCGCCGAGCTGGTGCGCGCCCACGGCGGCGACATCCGGCTGGTCGAGGGGACCATCGGCGCTACGCTGCGGCTGACCATCCCCGACCGCGCCGTCGAGCTCGCCGCCCACCGCGGTGCCCGCGCGCACGGCTGATATTCGGCGGGCGTTTCGTGATGAACGCTCAACGCGACCCGCTCTTGGTGATCAACGCTGGCTCATCGAGCTGCAAGTTCTCCGTCTTCGAGCAATCCCCCGATCGGCCTCTGCGTACCAGGCTGCACGGCCAGGTCGACGGTATCGGCCGGCCGGAACGCGCGCCGCGGCTCAAGGTTGTCGATGCGCAGGGCCGCACGCTGACCGACCAGACGATCGCCGGCGACGATCACGCTGCCGCGCTGAAGGCGATCCACCAATGGTGCACCGGGCATATCGGCAGTGAGACCGCCTTTGCCGGATTTGGACATCGCGTGGTCCATGGCGGAGCCGGCTTTGCAGCGCCGGTGCTGATCGATGACGCAGTGATGGCCGAGCTGGAGCGGCTCATTCCGCTCGCGCCGTTGCATCAGCCGCACAACATCGCCGCTATTCGCGCGCTTGCGGCGGTGGCGCCTCACGTCCCACAGGTTGCCTGCTTCGATACGGCTTTCCACTGCACCGCGCCTGCGGTGGCGCAGCACTTTGCGTTGCCGCGGCCGCTGACCGCGCAGGGCGTGCGCCGTTACGGCTTCCATGGCCTGTCCTACGAATATATCGCCTCGGTTTTGCCCAAAGTGGTGCCCGACGGCACCGCAGGCAAAATCGTGGTCGCCCATCTCGGCAATGGCGCCAGCATGTGCGCGATGGAGCATGGCCGCAGCATTGCCACCACCATGGGATTAACCGCCGTGGACGGACTGCCCATGGGCACGCGAACCGGCGCGCTCGATCCCGGTGTGATCCTTTATTTGCTTCAGCGCGAAGGGCTGGATGCCGCCGCCGTTGAGCACTTGATCTATGAAGAGTCCGGCCTGCTCGGCGTTTCCGGGATTTCCTCCGACATGCGCACCCTGCTGGCGAGCGACCAATCGGCGGCAAAAGAAGCAATCGACTTGTTCGTCTATCGGATCGGCCGCGAGCTCGGCTCGCTCGCCGCTGCGCTCGGCGGCCTCCATGCCCTCGTGTTCACCGCCGGGATCGGCGAGCACGCGGCGGAAATCCGCGCGCGCGTCTGCCGCGACGCGGCCTGGCTCGGCATCGCTCTCGACGAGGCGGCGAACGCCAACCATGGGCCGCGTATCTCGTGCGCGGACTCCAAAACCTCCGCTTGGGTCGTTCCGACGGACGAGAACTTGATGATCGCGCG
>Ga0209810_1004655_pt1 | contig 13038 bp, 5 predicted proteins | sample Coa_R1_7_FD_187159 | JGI IMG/M metagenome (GOLD analysis project Ga0209810, IMG submission 187159) | Surface soil microbial communities from Centralia Pennsylvania, which are recovering from an underground coalmine fire - Coalmine... | ecosystem: Environmental > Terrestrial > Soil > Unclassified ...
AGCAATACGGTGGTATCCAGCGTGTGGGGGGCAGGTTCCTGAAGGACTGGCATGGGCATCTCCCAAAACGTCGATGTTAGATTGGAATCCATCGCACGTTCAGCCGCGCGCCTACGGCGAGCGGGGTTGCGTAAGCGCCCCGAGTCTCGGGGCGCTTACGCAACCCCGCTCGCCTGCGGCTGCCGGCTAAACGAGGTTATTCTGGACCAACGAATTCCTCGTGTGTAAACAAAGACCCCCGGAGCGCGGAACCGACCGCGTGCCGGGGGCTTTCGTAGACCCCAGTGAAAGAATAGGGATAGTGGTGAAGTATACCTTAATCCGGCGAGCCTGGCAACGTATGAGCATTGGGCATCAAGTGCGGGCAATGGAATGTCGATTGCAAAAAGCGGATTGACTTTCGTTCCATCTGCATGGATAAGGCGTGGCGGAGGGTGAGCGATGGCGTCGATTCCTCGTTGTCTGATGCTGGCCGGCGTGCTGGGCGCCTCCGTAGCCGGGTGTGTTCTGTTCTTCAAAGGCCCGCCGCCCTCGGCGGAGGCCCTGGCGAAAGGGTTTGAGGAGGCCAAGCTGGAACGTCTGGATGCCTTGCTGCAGGATGCTGTCGAGAGCCGCCAAATCGCCGGCAGCGTGGCCCTCTTGTCCCGCTATGGCCGCGTCGGCCATCTGAAGGCGGTCGGCTGGCGCGATGCCGAGGCCCAGGTTCCGATGACGACCGACACACTCTTCCGCATCGTCTCCTTGACCAAACCGATCACCTGCGTGGCCGTCATGATGCTGGTTGAGGAAGGCAAACTGCGGCTGACCGATCCGGTTTCGAAGTTCATCCCTGAATTTAGAAGCCCGGGCGTCGGTATACCCAGCTTGGTCAGCTGGGGCTTGCAAGTCCGGCCTGCCAAGCGCGAGATCACCATTCGTGATCTTTTGACCAATACCTCCGGCCTTACCTATCGCTTCTGGGACCTCCAGCCGTGGTCGTCCCTGTACCGCAGTGCCGGCATCAGCGACGGCCTAAATCACGCTCCCGGCACCAGTCTCGAAAACGTCCGCCGTTTGGCCCGGCAGCCGCTGATGTTCCAACCCGGCAGCTTCTGGGGATACGGCCTGTCCATCGACGTGCTGGGCGTCGTCGTCGAAGTGGTATCGGGCCAAGACCTGGAAACCTTCTTCCGCGAACGCATTTTCACGCCGCTGAAAATGAACGATACGTTTTTCTATGTTCCGGAGGAGAAGAAAGACCGCTTGGCCGCCCTGTACATTCCCGATCGCCACGGCAAGGTGCGGCGCGTCGGCGAGGGCTTGGCGACTGTGGGCGAGATGGAGTTCTCGGCAACGTATCCGTGCGAAAGGTATGGCCGCTATTTCTCCGGCGGCGCCGGTCTGGTCTCGACGGCCTCCGATTATGCGCGGTTTCTGCAAATGCTGCTCAACGGAGGCGAGTTGGACGGCGTGCGTCTCTTGCAGACGGAGACGATCACCCAGATGACCTCCAATCAGATCGGGTATATGAAAACCTACTTCCCGCAGTATGGCGATAGTTTCGGCTACGGTTTCGGCGTCCTGACGGTGGACGGCAAACCCCTGGATGTTGCTTCGACCGGTACTTACTCGTGGGGCGGTCTGTTCAATACCTATTTCTGGGTCGATCCGAAGAAAGATCTGTTCGGCGTACTCTTGATTCAACTCTTCACGATCGGCGACCTTCCGCTGCGGCAGGAATTCAAGAAGCGTGCCTACGATTCTCTGGTAGGTTAGCGTCAATCGTCGGCGTCCTCGGACAGCAATCCCGCCGGACAAGGTCCGCCTCTCGGACGCAGGTCCTGTGCTCCATTCTGAGATAGACAACCGCTCATCGGCATGGCAAAGTTGTTTTCAGGCGTTGTTGTGCGCTGATTGTTTGCCGCCTACCATCACAACGACCGATTCGGTGAGGGACTGCACCTATGAGCCGCGATGTATCAAGGACTCTATCCCGTCGGCATTTACTGCATCTAGCTGGTTCGGGCTGCCTGGGATTCAACCTGGCCGGATTGTTGCGAGCGCAGGCGGCGCAGCCAGTCGCCCAATCGGCCTCCTCATCCTCGGCACCAATCAAGGCATGTATCTTTATTTTCTATTACGGTGGTCCCAGCCACCTCGACACCTTTGATCCAAAACCGGACGCTCCCGCTGAGGTGCGCGGCGAGTACCGCACCATCGCCACCTCGGTACCCGGCGTCCGGGTCTGCGAGCACCTACCGCGCACCGCGCGGCTGATGAACCGGCTGGCTTTGGTGCGCAGCATGCACCATCCGATGCGCAATCACAATTCCGCAGCCGCCGAGACATTGACCGGCCGCACTCCAGCGGGCGGCGATCAGGAATTGCTCGCCGACGATCCGCGCGGCTTGCCGACCCTCGGCTCGGCCGTCAGCTACGCTCTCGGCTCGCGCGCCGGCGTCCTGCCTTACGTCGCTCTGCCTTACACGCTGTACAACGTGGTGCAACTGCCGGGACAGACGCCCGGCCTGCTGGGCGGTGCCTACGATCGCTTCCAGGTGGACGGCGATCCCAGCACCCCCAACTTCCGCATTGCGGCCCTCGATGGAGCCGCTGATCTGGGCAACCGCGCCGCCCTGCTGCATCGCCTGGACTGCGTTACGCTGCCCGGCCCGGCTACCCGTGCCGGAGCGTATCGGGATCGCGCGCTACGGTTGCTTGCCTCACCCGAAGTACGCCGGCTGTTCGACTTGTCGAAGGAGCCAGCGCAATTGCGTGATCGCTACGGCCGCAATCGGCTCGGCCAGAGCCTGCTCTTGGCCCGTCGCCTGGTCGAGGGAGGCGTCCACTTTGTCGCGGCCTTCGATGGCCAGACCAATGGCCAAGACGCCAACTGGGACAGCCACGAAAAACTGTTCGCACGGCATCGCCAGCTCATCCCACCCAGCGATCAAGCATTCTCGGCTTTGATCGAAGACTTGGAGACGCGGGGCCTGCTCGACACGACGCTGGTAGTGGCGATGGGGGAGTTTGGCCGCACGCCGAAGGTGAATCCTTCCGGCGGCCGCGATCACTGGCCCGACTGTTATACGGCGTTGTTGGCCGGCGGCGGGGTGCGCGGAGGAAGCGTGTATGGAGCCAGCGATCGCATCGGTGCCTATCCTGCCGTCGATCCAGTCAGGCCCGGCGATATGGCCGCAACCATCTTCTGGCGTTTCGGTATCGAACCCGATCAGGAGGTGCGTGACCAGACCGACCGGCCGTTCAAACTCGCCGACGGCCAGCCGATCCGCAAGCTCTTCGGGGGAGAATCTTCGTAAGGGTTTGGTGCCCGTAGGCGCGCGGCTAAACGAGAATAAGCGGCATTTCTCACGAATCGCTCAGATTACCATCCGAGCCAACGTGCAGATTGTTCAGATTGGCCAAGAGCGTGGGCAACTCGCCGATGGTCAACGCGCCAAGAGTTGAACCGCTGAAGATGGAATCGATGGCGGCCTGATTGACGCCACCGGCGTACTGAGGCGAGTTGGGATTACCCACGTTCTTGAAGATAGCGGCCTGTTGAGAACAGCCAAAGATCTCGTAGTTGATCTGCCCCACGGCGGCGAGGATGCCCTTGTAGCTGCCGTAGACATCGAGATCGGTCTGATAAAAGTAGGTGCAGGTGCCGGCGCCAGCATCGCCGATTTCGCCGCCGGAGACGATGGCGGCACTACTGCCCACACCGTCGCAGATGTTCACGTTGCCGAGAATGCCCTGCCGACCCGCGCCGAGACTGTTGGACTGTCCCTGAGCGGCGATTCGGCCATTAAGGCCGCCCGAGATAGAAATGTCGCCGTAGATGTTCCCCAGGAAGACAGCATTGCCGGAGAATCCGCCGCTGATGTTCATCCCTCCGTAGCGATGGAGCCCGCCCCATGGTGTCGATTGGAGGTAGCCGAGGTTTCCTCCGGCGGCGATGGTGCCCTGGAAGCCCCCGCTGACATAAATCCGGCTGATGAGATCGCCGGCACTAAGGATTGTCCCCGTGAGGCCTCCGGCAGCCTGGATGGAAGTGACTCCGTTGATGTAGTCGTTCCAGCTGGAGAGAGTACGGCCGATGTTGCCGACCGTCGTCTGGATGAGGGCGCTAATGCCGCCGTTGGGGGCGGCGATGTTGCCGAAGATGCTCGGGGCGGTGATGTTGGCCTCGATGCCCTGACACGCTTGCAGGATCAAATCGCCCAAGGCGCCGCTACTGGTGATGGAACTGACGATCACTTGCGCCGTCCGAATCGAGCCGCCGTCCCCGGTCAGATTGATAGTCTGGATAGTCGAAGAGGCGCTGGGTGGGTCTGTCGCCGTCACCTGGGCGAGCACGGGAGCGGTTGCGTCAACAACGCTGCCCTGGTTGCCGAGCAGGACACTACGGGGATCAAACATACCGTACGTGCCGGTATCGAGGAACAGAGCAACAGGTTGACTCTGACCCTTCGCGGTTTGACCCGCAGCCGCAAGAAAGGTGTTATTAGCCTGCACAATGGCAGTCCCAGGAGCCAGGAGTTGGGCGGCGTCGCGGGTCGTGGCCGCGCTGGCGGGAACTGTTACTGTGCCGCATTGCGTGGTTTCGGTTATGGAGGCGAAGGACACGGCTTGCACGCTCGCCGCATTGACGCTGCCGGCCGGCGCGTTGCCCAGGACGCCGACGCTGGCGAGAGCAGTCCCCGGTAAAGATATACCGCCCACAGTGCTGGTGATACCGACCTGGCTGGCGTCGCCAGCATAGGGCGCCAAATTCCCCTCGATCAGCACATTGCGTACGTGGGCCGACGTTGAGCCGGTGTTGTACAGCGCGGCCAGATCGAACCCGGAACCAGGAGCCGCAGAACTGCTCAACCATTCCACGTCATAGCTGCCGGTATTGGCACCCTCATTGACGGACAGAGTGAGTTGGGCATCGCCGTTGACCGGATTATGGTCATAAAGGTAGTTGACGTATTGCGGAAGCGAACCGCCGGCAGTCGCGGGGGACAGAACCAGTTGCCGCATGATGCCGCCTTCGATCACATTGAGCATCTGGGAGGCGCCGGGGGCATTCGTCGCCGTAAGCGATTGGATGGTGCCCGCAACCAAAATACCAGACAAAACGGATACACTTATGTTACTTACTGTGCCCGTGGCCGTGACCGTACCCATCGCGCCGATGGTCGTGACCGTCATCGTTGAAATGGTGTTCGCCGATACATTACCCGTGTTCGTGCCAATAGTGGTATTCAACATCGTGCCTGAACCGGGACTGCTGTCCTGCAGGGCGGCGAAGGTGCCGCTGTTGTTGCCGATGCTCACGTTGTAAGTCGTGCCTTTTCCGGCGGCGCTGATGGTGCCGCTATTGGTCCCGACCGACATACCAGAGATAGAGCCGGTGGAGACCGTGCCGGCATTACTGGTGATAGTCGTGCTGGTCATCGTGCCCGAACCGCTGCTGCCGTCTTCGGGCGCAGAGATCGTGCCGCTGCCAGTATTGGTGCCGATGGTCAACCCTGTCGTTGTACCTTGACCCGCAGCGCTGATGGTGCCGCTATTCGTTCCAACCGACATACCCGATATAGAGCCAGTAGAGACAGTGCCGGCATTACTGGTGATGGTGGTACTCGTCATCGTGCCCGAACCGCTGCTGCCATCCTCCGGTGCAGAGATTGTGCCGCTGCTGGTATTGGTACCCACGGTCAAGCCAGTTGTTGTGCCTTGGCCAGCAGCGCTAATGGTGCCGCTGTTGGTACCGACCGACATACCAGAAATGGAACCGGTGGAGACGATTCCGGCATTACTCGTGATGGTGGTGCTGGTCATCGTGCCGGAGCCACTCGTGCCGTCCTCCGGTGCAGAGATGGTGCCGCCGCTGGTATTGGTGCCCACGGTTAAGCCGGTCGTGGTACCGTAGCCCGCAGCGCTGATGGTGCCGCTGTTGGTGTCTACCGACATTCCGGAGATGGAGCCAGTCGATACCGTACCGGCATTACTTGTGATGGTGGTACTTGTCATCGTGCCGGAACCACTGCTGCCATCCTCCGGTGCCGAGATAGTGCCGGTGCTGGTATTAGTACCGACGGTCAAGCCGGTCGTTGTACCTTGACCCGCTGCACTGATGGTACCGCTATTCGTACCTACGGACATACCGGAGATCGAACCGGTAGAGACGGTTCCAGCATTGCTCGTGATGGTGGTGCTTGTCATCGTGCCGGAACCACTCGTACCGTCCTCCGGTACAGAGATGGTTCCCTTGCTGGTGTTGGTGCCAACCGTCAAGCCGGTTGTCGTGCCCTGACCCGCTGCGCTGATTGTTCCGCTATTCGTTCCAACGGACATACCCGAGATAGAGCCAGTAGAGACAGTGCCGGCGTTGCTGGTAATGGTGGTACTGGTCATCGTGCCGGAGCCACTGGTACCATCCTCCGGTGCGGAAATGGTTCCTGTGCTGGTATTGGTGCCAACAGTCAAGCCGGTCGTGGTACCGTAGCCCGCAGCGCTAATAGTGCCGCTGTTGGTACCTACCGACATACCGGAGATGGAGCCAGTCGATACCGTACCAGCGTTGCTGGTAATCGTAGTACTGTTCATCGTGCCCGAACCACTACTGCCGTCTTCGGGCGCAGAAATCGTACCGGTGCTCGTGTTGGTGCCTACCGTCAACCCTGTCGTCGTGCCTTGGCCCGCTGCGCTGATGGTGCCGCTGTTGGTTCCAACTGACATACCAGAAATAGAACCAGTCGATACCGTACCGGCATTACTCGTGATGGTGGTGCTGGTCATCGTGCCGGAGCCACTCGTGCCGTCCTCCGGCGCAGAAATGGTGCCGGTGCTGGTGTTAGTCCCGACTGTGAGATTCGAAGTTGTTCCTTGACCGGCAGCACGGATTGTGCCGCCGTTGGTGCCTACCGACATCCCATTGATCTCGCCGGCCAAGATGCTGCCGCCGGTGTTATTTGTCGTGACCGCCAAGGACGAGAGGGTGCCGGCCGATACCGTGCCGTTGTTGGTATCGAGGGTGGAGTCGGTGATGGCGCCTGCATCGGGGTCGTCGGGCATTCCCGCTACAAACGTGCCGTTATTCGTGCCGATGCTCACGTTGCCGGCCGTACCTTGACTGGAAACGCTGATTGTTCCGTCGTTCTCTGTGGCGGTCAGGCTGGTTATGGAGTCGGCCAAAACGCTGCCACTGGTGCTGTTGGTTGCAACCGTCATCGAGGAGATGGAACCCGCCGACACCGTGCCGCTGTTGGTGCCGAGGGTGCTGTCGCTCAGCGTGTCGAGAACAGTAATGCTGCTGCCGGCCGTTATGGTCCCGGACACGCTCAGCGACTGGAGATCGCCGGAATCGTTCACCGTCAGATTGCCGGTGAAATCGCCGGTATCGGTGAACGTCGCCGTGGCACCTTCGGCATTGCCCAGGATCAGTGTGCCGTTGAACCCGGTAGTGCCATAACTCAGCGTCAGTGTGCCGCTGTTGTCAATGTCCTCGCCGTCGCCGGCCGAGTTTCCCGTCAGAGTGGAATCGCTGAGCGTAAGTGTGCCGTCGTTGTAGATGCCGCCGGCCTGATCCGTGGCGGAGTTGCCGGACAGTGTGGTATTGCTCACCGTCATCGTGCCGACATGATTGTAGAGTCCGCCGCCGACGTCGGTTAAATTGCCGGTGAGGGTGCAAGTACTGACGGCCACGCTGCCGCTGAGATTGCTAATCCCGCCGTCGCCGTTGGAGTTGATGGAGTCGCTGGTGAGACGGTTGGCGAGAGAAGCCGCACCTAGCACCGTGACTCCAGACTGTTTGTTGTTCGCGATCCGATTGGTGGAAATGCTGTTGTTGCTGGCCCCATCGCCGATCTGAACGCCGCTGCCGCCGTTGGCCAGGGCGTTGCTGCCACTGACATCGGTGCCGATGGAATTGCCTGCGACACTGTTGCCGGTAGCGGAGCTGCCGGTGATGTCCACGCCGCTGCCGCCATTGCCGGAAATGATGTTGCCGGCTCCGGCACTGGTACCGCCGATGGTGTTTGCCGCACCGGCGAGTTGCACACCCTCGCCCGCGTTGCCCAGCGTGTTGGTCCCGGTCACGTCGGTGCCGATGTAGTTGCCTTCTATCAGATTGTGGCAGGCGGTGCCGGAGTCAGTGCCGATGTCCACACCATCGCCGCAGTTGCCGCTGATGATGTTGCGGGCCGCCGCTGTTGTGCCGCCGATGGTGTTGCCGCTGGCGCCTCGGTCGATGGCGACCCCGGTATCGCTGTTACCCAGAGCCGCTGTGCCGGTGTAGTCCGTGCCGATGTAGTTGCCTTCCACCAGGTTGTTGGTAGTGCCGCTATCTCGGATAGAAACGCCAATCGCATTGGCCGAGAGTACATTGCCGCTGCCAGCCGTCGTGCCGCCGATGGTGTTGCTCGCGCCGCCGCCGTCGATCTGGACGCCGGCGTCGGAATTGCCCAACCCTAGCGTGCCGGTGACATTGGTACCAACGTAGTTGCCCGCGACGAGGTTGTTGGAAGCGCCCCTGAGGTACACGCCGGCACCGGCGCTGCCGGAGATGAGGTTCCGCGCCGCGGCCGTCGTGCCGCCGATGGTGTTATTGGCGCTGCTGACGAACACGCCCTCGCCGCCGTTGCCCGCGACGCTGGTCCCGGCCACATCGGTACCAATGTAGTCGCCGGCGATCACATCGCCGCCGTTGGTCGTCAGGTCAATGCCGTCGCCGCTGAAATGGTCAATGGCCAGACCGGTAATCGTGCTATTGCCGCCCGTAACGACGAGGCCGGAGGCATTATCGCCGGCACCCAGGCCGCTCAGAACAACCAGGGGCGTTCCCTCGTACCCGGGCTGTGAGGCGCCGTTGATGACGACGGGGGCGGTGATTACCGGCAGGGCCGAGCCGGCCTGGATCGTGGCAACACCCGTGCTTGGGTCGTAGCCCGTGCCGCCGCCTTCGGCATCGCTTGCGGCGGTGATGTCGAACTGAATCGTGTCGTTGTCGCCGAACGTGCCTGAAATCTGGCTCGCCTCACCGGCAGTCAGATTCCTACCCAGGGAGGCCTGCGCATTGCCTCCATTGTCCACAAGTAGGATCGCCTCGCGCAGCGTCAGCGCGTTGCTCGGTGCGGTACTGTCCGCAGTCGTATTGACCGTCAGGATCGATGGCACTACTCGATCTTCGAGCCGTTCCAGATGGGGCCGCGTGGTGAGAGGGGTTTCTCGGCGGCAAGCACGTCGCTGTCGGCGGGAGGGACGGGAGGGCAAGCGGAGAATGCGAGCGATCCATGACGACAACAACATGAACAAAACTCCTTTGCTGCCGACTCTAGCAGGTGTGGAATGCACGGAGAGAGACAACTTCGTCGAACTCTTCTTGCTACCTTCCTTAATTTCCGAATCTAAGATTATCTCGCAAGTTTTATACCATCTCAATGGGAAAAGTATGCTTCGGCGCAAATACCGAAGAGATTGAACTTTGCACGGACGAAGCGAAAAAGCGACGAGCAACGCTTACAGATAAACGTAAACTTTTGGAATCAGTGAAAACAGTACATTAACAAAAAGTAACATTTCTGAAAAGTGGGAAACTTAGGAAATTTGCAGTGTCCCCTCCAAAGAGTATCATACTCTCGGATTCGTCTGAAGCAAGGAATTTCTCGCGGGCCAGCAAAATCCCCTGTTCCCTCGTTCTCGCCGCGTGGATGCTCGTAGCGAAGGGGGTTGGCTAAGATGAAAACAATTCACCGGCCTAGTCCTCAAGGTTGTGGCCCTGTGTGCGACTTGCAAGATATTTTGAGTGGACAGGGTCGGATTTGAACCGACGACCCCAGCCTTTTCAGGGCTGTGCTCTACCGACTGAGCTACCTGTCCGGCGTCCGCAAACGCTTTGTTACCATAGATAAATCTGCGTCAACCGTCAACTTTTCGCTCTCTCGAACTCTTGGTCATTCGACCGTAACGCTCTTGGCCAGATTACGCGGTTTGTCCACATCGCAGCCGCGCAACAAGGCGATGTGATACGCCAGCAACTGCAACGGCACCACGGACACCAACGGCTGCAAATACTCCGGCACGTCCGGCACAGAGATCACTTCGTCGGCGCGGCCGGCCACTTCCTCGTCACCTTCGTGGACCACGGCGATGACCGGGCCGCCGCGCGCTTTGACTTCTTCGAGGTTACTCATCACCTTGTCGAAGATCACTCCGCGAGGCAGCAGAAACACCGAAGGCGTTTCCTCATCGACCAGGGCGATTGGCCCATGCTTCATCTCAGCGGCGGGATAGCCCTCGGCGTGGATGTAGCTGATCTCTTTGAGCTTCAACGCTCCCTCCAGCGCCACCGGATAGAGATATTGTCGGCCCATGTAGAGGAAATTGGCGACATGGCTGTAGCGCTGGGCAATACGGCGCACGGCATCATGGCAGGACAAGGCGCGGCGCACGGCGTCGGGGACGGCATGTAATTCTTGAATCATCCGCGTCCCTTGCAGACTGGACAGATGACGAAGCCTGCCGAAGTAGAGCGCGAGCATGGCGAGGACGGCAACCTGATTGGTGAACGCCTTGGTGCTGGCCACGCCGATTTCCGGGCCGGCGTGCAGGTAAACGCCGCCGTCGGCCTCGCGGGCAATGCTGCTACCGACGACATTGCAGAGGGCCAAAGTCGGATGACCTTTGCGCTTCGACTCGCGCAGCGCCGCCAACGTGTCGGCGGTTTCTCCCGACTGCGTGATCGCGATGACGATGGTGTTGCGGTCGATGGGCGGATTGCGGTAGCGAAATTCGCTGGCGTACTCGACCTCGACAGGAATGCGCGCGAACTCCTCAAAGAGATATTCGCCGACCAAGGCAGCGTGATAGCTGGTACCGCACGCCGTCAGAATGATGCGCTCCGCGCGGCGGAGCTGCTGCGTATCGAGGTTCAGGCCGCCGAAATGCGCGGTGGCGTCGGCATCGTCGAGCCGGCCGCGCAGGGCGTTCTCCAGCGCTTCGGGCTGCTCGTAAATCTCTTTGAGCATGTAATGCTCGAAGACGCCCTTGTCGGCATCGCTGGCATCCCAATCGATGGTGTGCACGTCGGCCTCGACACGCATGCGGTCGGCATCGAGAATGTGCCAATCGTTGGCCGTCAGCACGCACAATTGATGATCCTGCAAGTACACGACGCGCCCCGTTTGGCTGACGAGCGCGCCCGCATCGCTGGCCAGGAAGTTCTCACCTTCGCCAACGCCGAGAACCAGGGGACTGCCCAGACGAGCGCCAAGGACCATGCCCGGATGACGCCGGCTAAGCACGGCCAGGCCATACGTGCCCTTGAGCAACGGCAAGGTCCGCGACACCGCCTCGATGAAATCGCTGGGCGACGTGCTATTGGCGTCCAGGCGGCGAGCGATGAGTTGAGCGATGACCTCGGTATCGGTATCGCTGTGGAAGACGACGCCGTCGCTTTCGAGCTGGCGCTTGAGTGTGGTGTAGTTTTCGATGACGCCGTTATGGACCACGGCGATGCGTTGGTCGCTGCTAACGTGCGGATGAGCGTTGCGGTCGTTGGCCGGCCCATGCGTGGCCCAGCGCGTGTGACTGATGCCGGTGACGCCGCGCGCAGGGTGATCGCGCAGATAGTGGACCAGATCCTGAATGCGTCCGGCGCGTTTCCGCAGGTGCAACTCGGAGCCGGCCAACGTCGCCAGGCCGGAGCTGTCGTAGCCCCGATATTCCAGCCGGTGCAGTCCTTCCAGCAGCAGGGGCTGTGCCGGACGTGTGCCGGTGTAAGCAATAATGCCGCACATGGGGTTATTCCTCCCTGAATGTCAGGGGCGATCCGGTTCTTGCGTAAGGCGGAGAGTATTGAGTGTACCGAGAGGGTAAGGTCAGGGACAAGACAGCTTCCTGTCGTACGGTAGTCCCAGTGCTGCCTTCAGACCGTCGTCGATCTGCCGCATGAGAACATCGGACAATTTGCCGATGATGCGCCGTACATCGGTCTGCGGAATGGAATGAAGTCGCTCGCAGCGCAGAGTCATGCAGCAGCCCCAATGCCGATCCGTCTGGCGTTGCCACTTCGATGAGAAGTTGCGTGGTCTCATGCACACGTGAGATATTGCTGGTGATAGCAGCGATTATCGTCTCGTTCAGCCGCCCGTTGTTGTGATCGGATTGAACAACCAGTGCAGGACGGACCTTGCCGCCGGAGCTGCCGATATTCGGCACATAGGTCAGAATCACGTCACCTCGCTTCACGGACATCGCTTTTGCCGTACCCCGTCGTAACGGTCATAATCGTCCATGCCTGGCTCCTCCCAACCATTGTCCTTGGCCGATCGGGCTAAGCGGAGCCGCAACTCATCTTCTGTCCATTCGGAGTCATCATAAAGCAAATTCCGAAACCTCTCGTAGACGTCTTTGCGCAGAATCACGTAGAGCTGGGCTGACTGCGGGTCCATGACATCGATGGCCTTGCCCCTCTCCAGTTGCTGCCTCTGTTCGTCAGTCAGTTCGATCATGATTGCCTCATGAGATGAATTCCAAGCACAATCAGAGTCCGTTTACCCCTGCCACGGGCTATCTTCATACTCTTTGGGATTCTCCCAGCTATCCCATACATCCTCGCGGAGATCGTCCACCTCCGGTGACACCGTTGCCTCCACCTGTGTGTAGTGATGGAATGGTCGCACTAATTCGCGATAGGCCGCGCGCGGCAGCGTGACGGTGCCCCACTTGGGGCTGCGAACGCGCATGTGGCGCTCGTAATCGTTGACTTCCACCGCACGCAACAGATAGCGGCGGCCGCGCCACGTCCACAAGTCTTCAGTGTCGGCAGGCAGATCGACACACGGCAGGATGTGATAACTGAACACGAGCAAACCGACATAGCCAGGGCCCCACAGATCGACCCAGCGACGCAGGCCGTCGATGTCTTCGCGCGTGGACCAGCACTCCCAGACGCGGCGCTGCTTGCTGGGACGGCCGGCGGGGAAACGACGGCCCTTTACGTCCACCACCAGACGTGACTGATTTTCGCCGAAGACGATGAAATCGAGGCTTTTGACCGGCGCCTCGCCG
>Ga0209810_1004659_pt1 | contig 13033 bp, 6 predicted proteins | sample Coa_R1_7_FD_187159 | JGI IMG/M metagenome (GOLD analysis project Ga0209810, IMG submission 187159) | Surface soil microbial communities from Centralia Pennsylvania, which are recovering from an underground coalmine fire - Coalmine... | ecosystem: Environmental > Terrestrial > Soil > Unclassified ...
GGACAGTTCGAATCTGATCTTGCCGGCGGGGGATGCGAAGATCGGGCCGTACGACTACAACATCTACACCAACAGCCAACTCCAGAACGTCGCCGATATTAACGAACTGCCTCTGAAGACCATTTCGGACCGAACCGTGACCGTGGAAGACGTCGGCAAAGCGCAGGATGCCCATCAAATCCAGACGAATGTTGTCCTGGTGGACGGGCAAAAATCGGTATATGTGCCCATCCTTAAGCAAGGCGGCGGGACCAACACAATCGCCGTCGTCAACGGAATCCGCAAAATCATCTCTCACCTGTTCGACGTTCCAAAACAACTGGTGGCAACGGTTGCGTTCGACCAGTCGCGCTTTGTAAAGGCAGCCATCAATACCGTGGTCATTGCTGCCGTTCTCGGATTGTTTCTGGCTTGTCTGCTGGTGCTTGTCTTTTTGGGAAGCCTGCGGGCGACCTTCGCGGTTTTTCTTTCGGTTCCGCTTTCGGTGTTATCCGCCTTTCTCTTCCTTTACTTCGGCGGCCAGTCGGTCAATGCGATGGCGCTCGCGGGCATCTCCCTGGCTTTTTCGCGCCTGATCTATAACGCGGTCGTCGTCCTCGAAAACATTTTCCGGCACATGGAGATGGGTGAGCCGCCCGAAGTGGCCGCCGAAAAGGGCGGAGAAGAGGTGGCAACTCCCGTCCTGGTCGCGACGCTGGCGACAGGGGTGGTCTTTTTCCCCGTGACGTTTCTCTATGGCGTGAGCCGCTTTCTCTTTTCGGCACTGGCAATCGCCGCCGTACTGGCGTTGATTGCGTCTTATGCAATCGCCATGACGCTGGTGCCTCTGTTTTGCGCGAAGCTGCTCCGGCAGGCATCAAGAGACTCGAGTGCCGGAATCAATCCTGCCGGCAAGCCTCGCGTCTTGTGGGCCACACGGTTCAATGCGAAGTTCCAGCAGGCATTTGAGCGGCTTCTGGGCATTTACGAAAGGCAAGTGCGCAGGGCGCTGAAGCGCCCCGTGCCCGTGGTCGGCGGGGTTCTTGCGGTTTGTGTCTTGAGTTTCGGATTGTACCCGCTGCTCGGTGTAGCTTTCTTTCCCCGAACCGACGCGGGTCAGTTCGTCATACACCTCAAGGCCCCCTCCGGCACGCGAATTGAAGACAGCACAAAGCTCGCACAAAGCGTGGAGAAGATTGTGCGGCAAGTTGTCTCGAAGAAAGACCTGCTGATGACGGTTTCAAACATCGGCGTTACACCCGGCTTTTCCTCCATCTATACGAGCAATTCGGGACCGCACACGGCGACGGTCCAGGTGGCCTTGGCCAACAATCATCGCGTGGGCAGCTTCCGCTACATGGACTTGACGCGCCAAAGGATCGCCTCGGAACTTCCCGAGGTGAGCACGTTCTTCGAATCCGGAGGCTTGCAGGACGCAGTTTTGAACTTCGGACAGCCCGCTCCCATCGACGTTCAAGTCAGCGGAAACGACGAAGAGACCCTGTACAAGACCGCCGTCAAGCTATCCCAAGCCATTCGAGCCATCCCGGGAGTCAGCGATGCCTACATTCCGCAAGACCTCGATTATCCGGCGCTCCGACTCAACGTGAACCGTCTCCATGCCAGCGAAATGGGACTAAGCCAGAAGGAAGTCGTGGATAACGTGATCACCGCTCTGACCTCCAACGGAATGATCGCACCGAGCTATTGGATCGATCCAAAGACCGGCAACGACTACATGCTGACGGTTCAATATCCCGAGGATGCGGTGTCCACCGTCAGCGATCTGAAGGGTATTCCGCTTCGCGCGGCGAATCATGGGAACGTCACGACTCTCGACACCATCAGCAAGATCACAAGACTTGAGTCCCCGACGGAAGTGGACCACTACCAGATTCAGCGGGTCATGGACGTTTACGTTGCGCCCACCGGAGAGGATCTGGGCCGAGTGGCCGGCGCCATCCAGAAAACTCTGGCTCATACCAAACTACCCGAAGGCATACGGGTAAATCTTCGCGGAATGGTCGAAGCCATGCACTCGTCGTTTGTCAGTTTCGGACTGGGTTTGTGTCTGGCGATCCTGCTCTTGTATCTGTTTCTCGTGCCAGCGTTCAAATCGTTCAAGGACCCGTTCCTTGTGCTGCTGGCTGTCCCGCCCGGACTTGCGGGTGTCCTATGGACGCTGACGGTAACGGGGACCACGCTGAACGTCATGACCCTGATGGGCGTGGTGATGCTTTTCGGTATTGCCGTTTCCAACAGCATTTTGATCGTCGAGTATGCCAATCGAATGGAAGAAGCGAAAATGGCGGCGGCCGACGCAGTCATAACCGCATGCCGGGTCCGCATGCGGCCCGTGCTGCTTACCTCACTCGCCACCGTGGTTGGACTTGTTCCGATGGCGCTCAAACTCGGCACGGGAAGCGAAGCTTTTGCACCGCTGGCGCTGGCTATCATCGGCGGTCTCACCGTTTCGTTTGTGGCTACGCTCTATGTCGTTCCCGCTGCTTATGTGTGGATGCGCGCCGGGAGACGCGCCGGGGCGGTCACGGAATGAATGTTCCCGGAACATTTGACCTGCAAGCCGCACACTGCGCGCGAAGGGGAGAGAACTAGTGCCGCGGTTTGCGATCCGGAATCCGTATTTCATCGTGGTGGTGTGTCTGATACTGGCGGTGGTGGGAGTAAGCAGCCTGGCGCGGATGCCGGTGGATCTGTTTCCGCCGATCAACATACCGGAAGTGGTCGTAGCGACGTTTTACAACGGGATGCCGCCGGAGGACATCGAGACGGAGATCACCGGGCGGTTCGAGCGGTTTTTCACATTGGGGAGCGGGATCGAGCACATCGAGTCGCGGTCGTTGCCCGGGGTGAGCATCATCAAGATTTATTTTCAACCGGGGACGAATGCGGATTCCGACGTCACCATGATTTCGAATCTGGCGATGGCGAACTTGCGGCGATTGCCGCCGGGGACGCTGCCGCCGGTGGTGTTGAAGTTTGATGCATCGAGTTTGCCGGTTTCGCTGATCACCTTGAAGGGGCAGGGACTGACGGAGACGCAGTTGCGGGACCTGGGGCAGTTTGCGGTGCGGAATCAGCTGGCGACGGTGCCAGGGGCTTCGGTGCCGCCGCCGTTTGGGGGGAAGTACCGGCAGATCATGGTGTACGTGGATCCGCTGAAGCTGCAGGCGTATCAGTTGAGTCCGATGGACGTGGTGCGTGCGGTGGACAGTTCGAATCTGATCTTGCCGGCGGGGGATGCGAAGATCGGGCCGTACGACTACAACATCTACACCAACAGCCAACTCCAGAACGTCGCCGATATCAATGAAGTTCCGATCAAAAGCGTCGGAGATGAAACCGTGGCTATCCGGGACGTCGGCGCGGCCAAAGACGCGGCGGGCATCCAGACCAACATTGTGCGCGTGGACGGCGAGCGCTCGGTCTATTTGCCCATTCTAAAGCAGGGCGGTGACACCAACACGATTGCGGTGGTTGATGGAATCCGCAGAGTCGTTTCTCATCTCTACAATGTTCCCAAGCAGCTCGTTGCCCGCGTCGTTTTTGATCAGTCGCTCTTCGTAAAACGCGCCATTGAAAACCTGCTTCATGAGGGCGGCATGGGTTTGTTCCTAACCGCCGTCATGGTTTTGGTTTTTCTAGGCAGCCTGCGCGCGACTCTGGCGGTTTCGCTCTCCATCCCTCTTTCCGCGCTGGCGGCATTCATTGCGCTGTCGCTTGGAGGCAGTTCGATCAACACGATGGTGCTCGCGGGTTTGGCCTTGGCGTTTTCGCGGCTCATCGATAACTCGGTCATCGTACTCGAAAACATCTTTCGGCGCCTCGAGATGGGCGAGCCGCCCCAAGTGGCGGCCGAACGCGGCGGCGAGGAGGTTTCGCTGGCCGTTCTGGCCGCTACTTTGACCACGGCTGTGGTCTTTTTCCCCGTCACATTCCTGTACGGGGTCGCCCGTTTTCTCTTTTCAGCGCTTGCGCTGGCCGTGGTGTTGTCCTTGTTCGCCTCCTATTTTGTTGCGATGACGGTTGTTCCGTTGTTCTGCGCTCGCTGGATCAAGAGCATGCCCACAGGAGAACTGGAGTTCGAATTCCAGGAAGGCACTCAGCCTTCTCCCCAGCTCCCCGCACACAAGTCGCTTTCGCAGCGATTCAATCTCTGGTTCAGCGGTCAGTTTGGGAAGCTGCTGAACGCCTACGAGAGGGCTGTCCGCCGGGCCGTCGCGCGCCCTCGCGCGACAGTGCTCGCGATATCGGGGATTTTCCTGGTTAGTCTCGGCATTTACCCGTTCCTGGGCATCGCTTTTTTCCCGCGAACGGATGCCGGGCAGTTCGTCATGAACCTGAAGGCCGTCTCGGGAACGCGGCTCGGCGTGATGAACGAAGACGTCAAACAGGTGGAGAACCTGGCGCGTCAGGCAATGAGTCCTCAAGATCTCAAGATGGTGGTTTCCAATATCGGGGTGATTCCTGGATTTTCGTCGATCTACACCTCGAATGCCGGGCCCTACACCGCCACGGTGCAAGTGGCACTTCAGGAAAAGCACGGTACCAGCAGTTACCGTTACATGGACAAGATTCGCGGTGAACTCCGGCAGCAGATGCCTCAGTTGAGTGCGTTCTTTCAATCCGGGGGCATGGTGGACGCGATCCTGAATCAAGGGCTGCCCGCGCCGATCGACGTACAGGTCAGCGGGTCGGATTTGGAAAAAGATGACCAAACCGCGCTGGAGCTCGCTCGCGAAATCCGGAAATTACCGGGCGTGAGCGACGTTTTCGTGCCTCAAGATCTCGACTATCCGGCCTTGCGTCTGAACATCGATCGTCACCGCGCAAGTGAGCTTGGGCTGGATCAAAAAGAGGTCATCGACAACGTCATTACCTCCTTGACCTCCAACGGGATGATCGCCCCGAGCTACTGGATCGACCCGCGCAGCGGCAACGACTACATGCTGACTGTGCAGTATCCGGAAAAGCAGATTCACACGCTTTTCGATCTGCGCGGCATTCCCCTTCATTCCGGAAAATCGCAGGGGACAAGCCTCCTGGACCAGGTCACCCGCATCACCCGCACAAACTCGCCCACGGAAATCGACCATTACCAGATTCAGCGCGTCATCGACGTGTATGTAACCCCCGCAAGCGAAGACCTTGGCCGCGTCGCAAATGGCATCGACAGGACTTTGAAGGGCATGAAACTGCCGGGTGGGGTGCGCGTCGATCTCCGGGGGATGGTGCAGAGCATGCGCCAGTCTTTCCTTAGTTTCGGGCTTGGGCTGCTGCTCTCCGTTGTCCTGCTCTACCTGATCCTTGTTGCGCAGTTCCGGTCGTTCATGGATCCCCTGCTCATCCTCCTTGCGGTTCCCACGGGCCTCACGGGTGTGCTCTTAACCTTGCTTCTTTCCGGCACGACTTTGAACGTCATGTCGCTGATGGGCGTCATCATGATGGTCGGAATCGTCGTTTCAAACAGCATTCTGATTGTCGAATTTGCGCACCAGCTCGAAAAGGAAGGCAAGAGCGTGCTCGACGCCGTGATTCACTCCTGCCGGATTCGCCTGCGGCCGATTCTCATGACTTCGCTGGCGACGGTGATCGGCCTGATTCCCCTGGCGTTGAAACTGGGAACCGGCGGCGAAGCCTATGCTCCATTGGCGCGGGCCATCATTGGAGGACTCACAATTTCGGTGGTGCTGACTGTATTTATTGTTCCTTCGGCCTATGTTCTGGTCTATACAAAGCAGCCTGACCAGACGGCCCCGTCCGCTTCAGAGGTAGTTTCCTGAAAAACCCATGCGCAGAGCTCTCTGGAGGTATTGATGAATAGACGCCTTCTCTTCGCTATTTTTCTGATTGCGGCCGGCTGCACGGCCTGGCCGATCTTCGCGCAAGCTCCGCCTACGCTTACTTTGGCTCAGGCGGATGCCATCGCCGTCAAGAATCGCCCGCGGCTCCTCGCGTCCGAATACCAGGCGCAGGCCGCGGGGAAGGTGGTCTCCGAGGTCCGCTCGGCCTATTTCCCGAAAGTTTATGGAAGCGCGACCGGAGCCGCGGCCGAGAACGGCACGCGCATTACCGCAGGGCAATTGAACAACCCGACGGTTTTCGATCGCTACGCCAACGGGATCACCGTAAGCCAGTTGATTACGGACTTCGGGCGCACGTGGAACCTCAGCAAGTCGGCCAGGTTCGCGGCAAAATCCCAGCAGGAAAACTCGAACGCCACGCGCGCGGAAATCCTGCTGGAAGTGGATCAGGCTTACTACCTCGCGCTGCAGGCGCAGGCGGTTTTGAAAGTGGCGCAACAGGACGTGCAAGCGCGGCAATTGGTGGCGGACCAGGTCGAAGCGCTCGCCAAGAACAAACTGAAGTCCGATCTCGACGTGAGCTTCGCAAACGTCAATCTGGCCAATGCGAAGCTGCTTCTCGTTCAGGCACAAAATGACGTGGAAGCTTCCTTTGCGAACCTTTCGCTGGCCCTCGGAGACTCCGGAACCCAGAGGTATCAGTTGGTTGACGAACCCCTTCCCGCGGCTCCGGATACAGACCTCTCCGGACTCGTTAAAGAGGCTCTTTCCAACCGTCCTGAAGTTTCCGCCGGGCGGCTTGACCTGGACTCCGCCCGCGCCTTTGAAAGAGCGGAACGCGATTTGTGGATGCCCACGCTGAGCGCGGCCGGTTCGGCTGGACTCACTCCGGTGCGCGAAGATCCTCTCCTCAGCCGCTATGCCGCGGTCGGCTTTAACCTGAATATTCCCATCTTCGACGGAGGACTTTTTTCCGCGCGGCACGCCGAAGCACACTTCCGGACGGAAGAAGTCGGACAGAACCTTCGCGAAATGCAGGACAAAGTGGCGCGAGATGTGCGGGTGGCTTGGCTTGCTGCGAACACCGCCTATCAGCGATTGAGCCTTACGCAGCAGTTGCTCGACCAGGCGAGCTTGGCGCTCAAGCTTGCGCAGGCTCGCTACAACTTGGGGCTGAGCTCCATCGTGGAGCTCAATCAGGCGCAACTGAATGAAACCCAGGCACAGATTAACCAGGCTTCCGCCAGATACCAATATCAGATCGCTTACGGCAATCTCCGGTTTCAGCTCGGCGAATTGCGCTGAGAAACCGACGTTCCGCGAGGTTGTGAGGCACTCAGAATTAGCAGTTATGGAGGCGGGGGGAGTCGAACCCCCGTCCGAAAAGCGCTACGCCGCGGAGCCTACATGCTTATCTCAGTTCGGGCGCACCTCGCTTGCGCGAGGCGCTCTTTCGCCCGCCGCGCTTAGAACGAGCAAGAAACGCGGCCGGCTAGTCCGATGAATCTCGCCCGAGTCTTGCGGACCGAAAGGCCCAGGCCAGCTCACTGTGCGACGCCTCGATCCGAGCCCGCGAGCAAAGCCCGGGGAAGCGTGCGCCTAATTAATTAGGCAGCAAGTGCCAAGTTGTTGTTGGCAGTTCTAGTTTCCAGCCAGTTGCGGGCGGTTGGCCCCCGGCATGCCTCCGGGGCGCGACAGCTTCCGTCGAAACCGTGTCGCCCCCTCGCCAATATTTTAGCATTTTCGCCAGTAGTCTGCTGGCAGCCGGACGCTAAGAGGCCTGGCTGCGAAGAATGACTGTTCAACTGGGCACAGGGGTTCTGGCAGGCGGTTGACGCCCGAGTGCGCCAATTCCAAAATTGGCAGACGGGAGATTTTCGGGCGCAGCTTGCCCCTACGGTATGGCACAAGAACCCAGCGCGGTCGAACAAGCAGTTTCGCGAGCCGTTCGGGATAACCTGCAGCGGATTCAGCAGACTGCCGAGGAGCTGCATCACGCGGTAAACGACGTGGTTGCGGCGTGCAGCAGCAACAAGCCGACCAACGCCTTGCCTCCCCTGCTGCGGGCCCAGACCGCTTCCGCAGCGCTTTCCGCGGCGCTCGAAGTGCTTTCGCGGTTCATTGCCGCGGCGCTTCAACCCGGCGCGCGAAGCCCGATCGAGGCGCAACTGGCAAGCCTGATCAGCACCGCTGCGGTTCCGGCGGCGCCGGAACCGGCCCGTCCGTCTGGGCCACCGCCCGTGCCAATGGCGTCACAGGCAGCCCCGAAGCCGAAACAGGCTTCCGCCCCTCCACCGCCGCCCGAATCCAAGTACGTTCCCGAACCGGAATCGCTTCCGTCTTCGGTGGAAGCACGTGTGCCGGCGTCGCCGTACGAGCTCGAGTTCGATGTGAACCGCCTCTCCCCCGAGGAGCAGGAACTTCACCGGCGCGCAAATCGGGTAGCGAAAGTTTCCATGCAGGATATTAAAATGTTGAGGCCGGAGCAGGTTCGTCTAGGCCGCGAAAACAAGGACATCTGCATCCGATTGAAAGATGACATTGAGAAAGCTCACAGAGATTACGACCGGCGGTTCAGGCCGATCATGGACCACCCGGTGGACTACTTTTATCGCTGGCTGGTGGAAATCCTCGCGGAAGGCGATCCCAGCGCGCTGGGCGAGTATCCCTACGCTCCGTCGGCCAAGCACCACTGATCCTTCCGGCCCTACTCAAAAGGCCCACACGGTTCCGCTTCGAAGCGAACTGATTTTCCCGAAGTTCGCGGCTCTGGCACTCGGGCTCGTTCTGACGCTGAGCCTTGCTTCGCCCGGCTTCGCGCAGTCGCGCCGGAAAAGGGGCAATTCCAAGAAGCCGAAGCCTGTTCCTTGCCGGACCGGATGCAAGCCGGAAACGACCCCGCCGCGGCTTGCCACGAGCACTCCGGAAGACGCCGCCCTGCAAAAGGAATTGGGGGAGCTGGCGCGCGCCTTGCGCAATGCTGCTCCCGGGGCCTATGACAAGCTGGCCGCGTTCGCCGCGAATAATACGACCAACGTTTGGGGAGCGCGCGCGGCTCTGGCGCTCGGCTACGACGACTACTCGAAGAATCATCTGCCGCGGGCGATGTCCTGGCTTGCCAAGGCCAACGCCGATCCGCTCTTGCGGGAGTACACGCTGTTCTGGAGGGCCCAGACGGAACGCGCCATGAAGCGGACCAAGGACGCCCTGGCCGATTTTCTGGCGCTCGAAAACGAGTTTCCGAACACCGCGCTGCGGGAGCAACTCGTGGATGCGCTCGCCAACACGGCGGTCGAAGCCGGCAAGCCGCAGGACGGCATCGATGCCCTGAATTCCTATTCCGGCACGGCAAACAAGACGAGCCTGCTGCTGGATCGAGCGCAGGCGTATCGCGCGGCGAGACAATATGTCCGCGCCGTCAAGGACTATCAGACGCTCTTCTACAAATTTCCGCTGAGCGACGAAGCCAAAGTTGCGGCTAGCGCCTTGCCTCAGTTGCAGAAGCAATTGCGAAGCGAATTTCCCTACGCCACCGCGGAAATGCAGGAGCAACGCGCGCAGGCTTTCTTTGACGCCAAGAAATGGCGCGAAGCGCGGGCGGAATTTCAGAAGCTGGAAAGCATGCTGAAGGATTCGGCCAATCCCGTGCGCCAGCGGGCCCAGCTGCGGATTGCCCAGTGCCGGGTGCAGACGAAATCCTCGCTCAAGCTGATCAGCACCCTGAAAACCCCGGACCGCGAGGTGGACGCGGAGCGGCTCTACGTGCTTTCTCAGTTCCAGCGCAGCGACAGGAAAGACGACGCCATGTTCGCCACGCTACGGGAGCTCACCGAGAAGTATCCCGCGAGCAAATGGGCGGACGAAGCCTGGATGGCCGAAGCCAATTACTACTGGGTGCAGCTCGACCGCAACAAGGCGGCGGAACTTTATCAGCGCGTTCTGGAAACGTTCCCCAACAGTAAGAACGACTACAACGCGGAATGGCGCGTGGCGTGGGTCGCTTATCTGAACCGGCAGCCGGATGCGGAGGACAAGCTTCAAGCGTTCCTTTTGAAGTATCCCGTTTCGTCAAACGCCGTGGACGCCGTCTACTGGCTTGGCCGCATCGCGGAACGCACGGGAAATCTCGCACACGCGCGCAGCTTTTACAACAAAGCCGTCGAGCGTTTTCCGCAGACCTACTTTGGCCGGGCCGCGGCGGCGCGTCTCGAAAAACTCGGCCCGGGGGAAGAGAATCCCGCGCCGTTCCTCGACCGGATCCCGCCCGCGCCGGAGCTCCGCCCGTTTGACGAGCCGGTGCCCGCCGCCGCCGCAGACCGCTGGGCACGCGCGCAGGCTCTCCGAACCCTTGCGTTTGACTCTTCGGCGGAGCAGGAGCTAAAAAACGCTTTCTTCGCCACCGGCTCCCCGCGCTTCCTGCTGGAAGCCGCCCAGGCCGCATTCGATCAGGGGCATTTCGGCGCCGGCATGGCCTATGCGCGCCTTGCCGTTCCGAGCTTCGAGGCGCGGAAGTTCAGCGACCTTCCCCTCGACGTCTGGAAGACCTTGTATCCTCTGCCGTATCAGGATGCCTTGCGGCGTGAGGCGGAAAAGAACGGCGTGGATCCGATGCTCGTCGCGGGCTTGATTCGGCAGGAGTCCACCTTCCAGCAGGACGCCGTGTCCTACGCCAATGCCTATGGCTTGATGCAGCTTCTTCCCAAGACCGCTCGCCTGATGGCCCGGCAGCTTCGTCTGCGCTACGCGACGAACCGGCTCTTCGATCCCGACTACAATTTGCAGCTCGGCACGCACTATTTCCGCGGCTTGATCGATTTGACCGGCTCTCCGGAATACGCGCTTGCCGCCTACAATGCCGGAGAAGACCGCATCGCCGCGTGGAAGAGCGAGCGCGCCTACGACGAGGTTCCCGAACTCGTGGAATCCATTCCCTTCAGCCAGACGCGGGAATACGTGCAAATCGTCTTGCGAAATGCCGAGCTCTACCGGATGATTTATGGCTCCGGCGGAACGCCCGCGGGAACGCAGACGGCTTCGAGCCGCTAACGCTCGAATTCCGGGCGTCCCGGAGACGAAGGAAGAATGAGCTCTCCCGAGACAAAAATGTCGCAGATTGCCCGGCGGATGATCTCCGCAAAGGCGGAGCAGTTCACGGAATCGGTGATTCGGGAAATGACGCGGCTCGCGATGAAGCACAACGCCGTGAATCTTTCTCAGGGGTTCCCGGATTTCGCGGCTCCCGCGGAAATCAAGGAAGCGGCGCGGCAGGCCATCGCGGACGACATCAACCAATACGCAATCACCTGGGGAGCCAAGCCGCTGCGCGACGCCATCGTGGAAAAATTCGCGCGCACCCAGGGAGTGACGGTCGATCCCGAGCGGGAAATTACGATTTGCTGCGGCTCGACGGAAGCGATGATGTCCGCGATGATGGCCATCATCAATCCGGGGGACGAAATCGTCGTCTTCGAGCCCTTCTACGAAAATTACGGCCCGGACGCGATTCTTTCCGGCGCTTCTCCGCGATTTGTGCGCATGAAGCCGCCGCAGACGGAAGACGGGCAATGGACATTCGACCGGGACGAACTGGCCGCCGCTTTCGGTCCGAAAACCAAGGCGATCATCCTGAATACGCCGAACAATCCCACGGGAAAAGTATTCACCCGCGAGGATCTCGAGTTCATTCGCGATTTATGCCTGCGCTGGAACGCCTACTGCATCACGGACGAAATCTACGAGCACATTCTCTATGACGGAGTGGAGCACATCTCGATGGCGCGCGTGGGCGGCATGCGCGAGCGCACCATTGTGATCAACGGCATGTCCAAAACCTACAGCGTCACCGGCTGGCGCGTCGGTTGGGCCATCGCTCCTCCCGAAACGACGCAGGCGATCCGAAAGGTCCACGACTTTTTAACCGTGGGCGCGGCGGCGCCGCTGCAGCAGGCGGGAGCCATCGCCCTGCACTCCCCCCAGTCTTATTACGACAACCTGGCCGCGACGTATGCGGGCAAGCGCGCGCGGATGCTGAAAATCCTCGAGAATTCCGGCTTCATTGTGTTCAAGCCGCGTGGCGCCTATTACATCATGACGGACATTTCCCGCTTCCGCTTTCCGGAGCGGGATCCACGTTTCGCTTCCCCCACGCGCGACGTGGCATTCGCGAAGTATCTGGTGCAGGAAATCGGCGTGGCCTGCGTGCCGGGCTCGAGCTTCTATAACAATCCCGAAGATGGCGCTTCACAGGTCCGCTTTACGTTCTGCAAGAAGGAAGAGACCCTCGCTGCGGCGGAAGAGCGGCTTTCCCGGCTCCACGCTTCTTAGGGCGTTTCCCCTGCCAACATTCGGCGTTTGCGGGTGTGGACTTAGAGGACATAGGCCAGCTTCAGGGCCAGGAGCACCACGACCATCGCGCCGGCCAGGATGATACTCGCCTTGAAGTGTCCTTTTTTGTGAAGCACCAGGGATGCAATGAAATAAACCAGAGCGGCGAACGCTCCCAGCAGGTAAGGCATCGCCGGCCGCATCAGGGAGATTCGCGCCGGGGCGTAGAACTGCAAATAGATGTGCTCCCCCAGACAGCGAAGAAAAGCAGCAAACTCAACGAGCAAACCAATGCGGGACCAGGTCTTCAGGGTGAGTTTCATCGCTGAAGTATAAGCTGAGAGAAACGCCAAATTGAACCCGTTTGGCCGATTCCACTCTGTGGATAATCAGGATAATCCATGCTCCAAATTGGCTGCAATTGCCGGACAACGACGCTACCTGCCTTAGGTAAATCTTTTTGAATCAGCCTCTTGAGAAGATTTAGGGGTAGGAGACTGACGGTCGGTTGCCCTGTGGTGGTTAGCCCCCTACCCCGCGAGTGGTCTTGCTTCTATAGACGAGGCCAAGCGCCAAAAAGTTTCTTCGCCATTGAAAAATAATTCATGGGCAAGTTGCGCCATTCACCCGGCCTCACGCCAACTCCACGGTATCGAGGTACTTGGCCACGTCCACCTTCCACTGAAAGCGGTTCCTGATCGCGGCTTGCAGGGATTCTGCCGCCGACGGTTCCCCGTGCGTCAGCCAGGTCTGTTTTGGCGGAGCCGCGAGCCCGCCGAGCCAGTGGAGCAGTTCACTTCTTCCCGCGTGCGCGGAGAACTGCCCCAGGTCGATGACCTCCGCCGCGACCGGCACCTCTTCGCCGAAGAGCCGCAGCATCTTTGCGCCTTCCTGCAAGGCCCTCC
>Ga0209810_1004661_pt1 | contig 13027 bp, 9 predicted proteins | sample Coa_R1_7_FD_187159 | JGI IMG/M metagenome (GOLD analysis project Ga0209810, IMG submission 187159) | Surface soil microbial communities from Centralia Pennsylvania, which are recovering from an underground coalmine fire - Coalmine... | ecosystem: Environmental > Terrestrial > Soil > Unclassified ...
ACAAAGTGCCGCAAGCGTTTATCGCGGTACTTTGGCAGCTTATCATTCTTCATAGCTTCATTATGGCATAAAATACGCTGTACGTCAAGCGTACATTTCATAGGCATCATCAAAAAACAGGGCGTGATATAATTGGCTATCACCTGATCTCATAAAAGCAGGATATACTGACCATGCCATCACTCTCGCAACTACTTGCATTGCCAGCGCATCCGCTCATTGCCATCGTGGGCGCGGGGGGCAAGACGACGACGATGTACACGCTGGCGGACGAACTGGCGGCGCAGGGGAAGCGCGTCATTACGACGACGACGACGCATATCTTTCTCCCGAGGCGGGGCGAGACCGATACCTTCATTGTCTCGCCAGAACTGCCGCGCCTGCTGGGCATGGCTGCCGGGGCATGGATGCAGCACCGCCGCGTCACCGTCGCCTCCGCTCTCATTGCCGCCAGCAAACTGGCGGGTTTACCGCCGGAGCAGCCTTACGAACTGTTGACCAGGAGCGGGGCCGATGTCGTGATCGTCGAGGCCGACGGCGCGCGCCACCTGATGATTAAAGCCCCGGCGGCGCACGAACCCGTTATCCCCACTCACACTAACCTCGCTCTGCTGCTTATCAGCGCCGAGGCCCTCAAGCAGCCGCTCACGCCCGATATCGCCCACCGACCCGAACACGTCGCCAGCGTCACCGGCCTCAATCCCGGTGACATCCTCACGCCTGCCCACGTTGCGCGGCTTGTGACCAGCGAGCAGGGCGCGCTCAAACACATCCCTGAAACGGCCCCGGCTTATTTATTGCTCACCCATGCCATGCCGGAGCGACAGCAGGCCATGCAGGAACTGGCGGCACTGGTGCGTCGTTCGCCGCGTATTGCCGGTGTGCTGGCTTCGGAGAAGCCGGGAGAGTGGTTTGCCCTCTAACACAGTATGGACGGCTATTCCGCTTATTCAGGCCACGATGCTGTACTGGTAGTCGCTCCAGGACTGGCCGCCGTCGCTCGTCTGAAGGAGCAAACTGCAGGTGTTGCTGTCCTCGCCCCAGCCGAGACGGGTTGAGGGAAAGCTGATAGATAGCAGGTTCTTGAAACCCGTATGTTGTGTCCAGTGCTGGCCACCATCGATGGTGATGGAGAGTATTGTGCCAGTGCTATCAGTGATCCAGCCGTGATTGGTATCCAGAAAGTCAAAAGCGGAGAAGAGAAAATGGAGGAGAGAGATCACTTGCCAGCTCGCTCCCCCATTGTTTGTGCGATATACTATTGTTCCCTGGCTGCTGGCGCCGTTGTAATACTGGACGGGCAATATGCCGTGACTGGCGTCGAAGAAGGTGGGAGCCATTGTCATCGCGGTGGCGGTAGCTAAACCGGCAGGGATAGGTACACTCTGCTTCGTCCAGGTATGGCCGCCGTCGAGCGTTCTGTAGAGGCCGGCCATGGAGGTAAGGGATGAGTAGTCGCCGACAGCCAGCCAGCCGGTCTGCGCATTCAGGAAGCTGAGCGCGACTTTGTCCCCGGAGAGCGGTATGCTGCCGGTAGATGTGCCGGTTGTAGAAAGCTGCGTCCACTGCTGGCCGCCATCGGCGGTGCCGTAGATGTAGGCATTTTCGCTGCCGCTCTGTTCCTGCGTATCGGTCAGCAGCAGCCAGCCGTGAGAAGCGTCGCTAAAGGTAATGCGGCGGGCGACGAACCCGCTGTTTGCTGCCTTGAGCGTAATGGCAGCTTCCTGCCAGGACTGGCCGCCGTCGGTAGTGCGATAGATTGACGTAATAATCGCGCTGCCGCGATTGACGGTCAGGGCAAACCAGGCGGTCGAAGCGTCGAGGAAATCGTCGGCCAGCAATGAAGTGCCGTAGCTGGAACTCTGCTCGTCGCGAGGCAGAACATCGCGCCAGGTCTTGCCGCCGTCGCTGGTATGCAGCAGGTGAGGAAGGCTGTATTTGCCGCCCGGCGTCTCTCCCCAGCCATTGCGGGCATCAAACATGTGAATATTGACAACCGAGGGCGTGACGGGCAGGTAGGCCGGGAGACGAGAACTGATCGGCGCGGGCAGGCTCAGATTGGGCGCTGAGCCGGGGGCCTGTAGCGTCTGATCGAGAGCCAGTTGAGACTGAGTAGCGGTGAAGACCTGTGGCTTGACGACGGACCAGCTACGCCCGCCATCCGTTGTTTTGAGCAGCAGGGGAAATTTCTGCTGGTCGCGTCCACTTGCCCAACCAACGGTGCTGGAGACAAACTGGATATTCTGGATATCCAGCGCGCTCTTGAAGGCCGCATCGGCAGGAATATTTTCCCAGGAATGCCCGCCATTCGTCGTAATTTTCAGGGCCCTGTCTGCAATGCCCCAGCCCTGCATGGAAGAGATAAACGATGGCATGCTGTTAAGGTTGGTGATGCTCGTGCTGTTCCAGGTTATCCCACCATCGTGTGTAGTGTAGACAATCGCTGTCAATGCCTGTTGCGCGCAGTTGAGCGTTGCCCCGTTCATGACGAGGAAGCCGTCATGGTTGTTGAGAAATGCTGGCGGCCAGAGGCCCGGATTGAGTGCCTGAACCTGCTCTGGCACCGCTAAGGCCTGTGCCTGCCAGCTCTGCCCACCATCGTGCGTGACATAGAACCAGGGGGCGTTGGTGACGGTGCTGCCGGTGAGCCAGCCGGTAGGGGCGTTCACAAAAGAGATGCCGGTAATATGTAACTGGCTATCGGCTTTCAATTGAGGCGTGACATGAGCAATATCCCGCCACGTTTTGCCGTCGATGGCGTGCCAGATATCGAAATGCAGATCGTTATCGTCGCTGCTCACCAGCCAGCCGTGCTGGCTATCAAGAAAATCAATGGCGCTGACCCCATTTGTGGCAATCGTACTGCCCTGCCAGGTTTGGCCGCCATCCGTCGTGCGCAAAATCTGTGTCGTTTGCATATTCCTCTGCGGCGTAACAACCCATGCCACCTGGGGCGAGAGGAAGTTCACCAGCGACCAGTACAGCGTATAGCCGCGAGGCGTCACGTCCTGCCAGAACTGCCCCCCATCAGTCGTGCGGACAATACTATAGACAACCGGCGAGACCTCATCATGCTCGCTCAGCGCCCACCCCTGTTGCGCGTCAAACATGCGAACGGAATTCAATAAAGCCGGATGCGCATTGACCGGGCGCGTCGGCGAATTCGTTGGATTGATACCGGTGGCGTTGCTACACCCTGACAGCAGCATAAAAGTAAGCACCAGCAGCGTGCAACAGGCAAAAGCATGGAAGGGTCTTCGCGCCCGTTGCTGTGCGGAGAAACAGAAAATAGTGTATAGCATAGTCTCCATCCTTTTCTGATTGGCAAGTAATCAGGTATTGAGCCAGCGCAATGCATGGAAGCTATGATGGATAGCGCGTGTGATAGGTTTACTGAGGGGAAGTATAGTGGGAAAATAACAGAAAGGCAGTGAACTGTGTCATGAGAGAAATGTGAAGTAGCTCACATTTCTCCCAGCATCACTCTCGCTCGTTCTACCATACAGAACAGAAAGGAGCGAGCCACCCTCATGAACGACGACGACAATTTCGAAAAGCTCTATCAAATCGTCGATGGCCTGAACAGGCGTTTCCCTGATGGCAATGAGCCGTTTCAGATCATTACGCGATTATGTGAGGAGGCGGGGGAACTGGCGAAAGAGGTGAACCATTTTGAGGGGACGGGCGTGAAGATGCAGAAGCATGGCGCGCCCGACCGTGCAAAGCTCGCTAAAGAGGTGCAGGATGTCATGCGCGCCGCGTTAAGTGTTGCCCGCCACTACGGCATCGAGAATGAACTGGCTTTCTCGATTGATGACAGCTATGAGAAGCTGCTACGCGAAGGGTTTATTTCTCGCTGATTCTTCCCCTGAGGTGTCATGCTGAGGGCAGCGAAGCATCTGGGCGAGCATACCGACCTGTTGGTTGACGCAGATGCTTCGCTGCCCTCAGCATGACACCTCAGAGAACGCCTTCAATGGCGTTACCGATTGATAACGATGGTGTCCACGATGCGGCGCGCGGCGTGCAGCCAGATTTCGGGAGTGTCATCGGGGACGGAGCAGCCATTGGCGAGGATGAGTCGCTGGCCGTTGGTCTGGGCGATGGCGGCGCGAATCTCGTCGGCGAGCGCGTCTTCGGGTCCCTGCGTGAGGGGGCCGCGTTCGGCCAGCCCGGCCATCAGGCCTTTGCCGGTCATGGTGAACGCCTCGGACAGGCTCGGACCCGTCAGCTTGTCGCTCCAGCTCATGACAGAGACCGGGTAATCGGTAAAGAGATCGAAGTAGAGTTCGTCTCCGGCCTGATTGGGGTCGGCATGCACGTGGACGACATTGAGCCAGCCGTCTTGAGCGCCTTCCAGCGCCTGCAGGTCGTAGGGGCGACCGTACTGTTTATATTCTTCCCGCGTCAGGTTCACGTTGGTCGCTCCCATGCAGGAGAAGAAAATACCGCTCACTCCGGTGTCAATGGCTGCTTTCATCAGGTCGCGCAGATTCGCCGCGATGGTTTTCATCCCGGCTTCACACGAATCGGGGTCTGAGCGCAGCATTTGCTCGGCGGTTGGTTTGCCGACGAAGCGCATTAACATCGTAAGCGGGCTGAACAGCGTGAGAATTAATGGATAGTCGTTGCCCAGTTTCTCGCGAATGGCGCGGATGCAGACCAGTTGCTGCTGGAAACTTTCTGTGGTATCGACGCTCAGACGGGGCAGGTCGCGCCATTGCGCTGCCTGCGTAACGGGTTGTTGCGGCGCGGGATAGGGCAGATCGGGCATGATCTTGACGATATCCAGCTGGAACTTGCCGATAAAGAAATCCAGCGTCATCTCGGCCAACCGTTGGCCCGAACCCTCCGGCTTGAAATGGTGCCAGAATACCAGCGGCACACGATCAACCGGCTGCCCCTTGATAGCGGCATGCACACGCTCGCTTGCCGACATCCCCTGTGACGATGTTGTCATGCTATTCTATACCTCTTCACTTCTTTCTATGATTGTGGTTGTTGTCCCTGTCTCTGGCCCTGCTCGTTGAGGGCGGAAAGGCCCTGCTCGTAGCGCATCTTGTCGCGCTGCGAGCGTTCCTCCGCCCGCTGTGTCATTATCTCGTCATACAGGCGTGAGAGCAGCGCGCCAACGGCAGCGCCGCCTGCCAGCGCCAGCAGTTTCACTAGAGTTGTCCCAAGATTGTTCATGGCCTCTCCTCTCGCTGAAGTCCAGAAACGTATCTGATAAAAACTATACATCACAAACGAACAAAGAGGAAAGATTACCGTAGCCCTTGCGTATCCTCTGCCCCGGCGCGTACAGTAATAGAGACAATAGCGACAGCGGAACACGACAGGATAAGCATAAAGGAGGACAAATCTGGCAATGCAACGACCGACGCAACAGGAAATTCTGGATGCCCTGCAGGAAGACCTTGCGCGCTTCCAGAAGCTGATTATTCGTCTGGACTATGAGCAACAGCAGATGGCGATTACGCCGGAGGGGTGGTCTGTCAGGGATTTTCTGGCGCATATGAGTCACTGGAAGGCGGCAACGCAAAAACTGCTTGTCGCCTATACCCACGATCAACCTCTGCCGCCTGTCATGCCTTCGGGCGATGAGGCGAACGAGGAGGCGCGCCAGATGGACAAATCGCTCTCTCTGCCACAGGTGCGCAACTACTGGGAAGAGACGCACGAACGCTTTATCCACCTGGTCGCCGATAACCTCGATGACCAAACGCTTCAGGAAGAGGTGCGCCCACCCTGGGATGAGGGTACCGCTGAACCCATATGTACCATGATTGCCTCTATCTGCGAACATGACGCTGAGCATTTCGCATTGATCGAACAATACTTCGAGACTGCTGAGTAGCTTTGCCTTTCACCGGCAAACAGGGATGAGCGCCTGAACCAGGCGCTCATTTTTCCTGCCCATGAGTACAAAGTGAAAACAGAGATAGCTCTATAAATGAGGAAATATAGAACAAGTAGATAATAATTCATAGATGAAGCGACAATATTACGTTTTTATGGAAAATATGTAACTATGCATGGGGAATAGCGTAAATATATGCTACTACAGGTGTTACTTGAGAGCTTTGCCCCCGTTCTACTTAAAGGAAGTTATGTTATCCATTGTCTCGAAAATAGAGGGGTATCTATCTTTCAGATGGGAAAAGAGAACGGTAATGATCGGAAATCCATCTTTTGAAAAGCTTGCCGGGGCCACAGTGGGGAAGTACCGTCTGGAACAGTTGCTCTCGCAGGATATCCGGGGGCCTATCTTTCTAGCTCGTACCGATGCATCTGCGGCAGCCTGTTTACTGCATATTCTGGCGGAGCCGGGTGGCATATCCGTGCGCAATCGCCAGACCTATCTAGAACACTTTCAATATCATGCCGACCAGCTCATTACCCTGCAACACCCGAACATCTTGCCTCTGATCGATTATGGTATCGCTCATGGCATGCCTTACCTGGTCTCTCCCTATCTCTCTATGCGCTCGCTGCACACGCGGCTGGCTAAGAATGGGCCGCTGGATGTCTTTACTGCCGGTCGCTATCTGGATCAGATCACGGCGACGCTGGAATATGCGCACCAGCATGGCGTGTTGCATGGCAATCTCTCGGTCGATTGCGTCTACATCCGGCTGGATGGGCAGATCGTTGTTTCAGACTTTGGCCTGAGCAATCTGCTGCTCATGAATGACGAACAGGCTCTGAGAAGGCAGTTGACGGAGTGGAGCGGGACTTGCGCGCCCGAACAACTGCAAGGCAAGCTTACAGGTACCTACACCGATGTCTATGCACTGGGCGCCGTTCTCTACGCACTGCTGACCGGCCAGCCCGTCTTTTCTGGCAAGACGCCAGAGGAGCTTGTGCAGCAGCATCTCTACACCGCCGTGCCGCCGCTCAGTCGCTGGCGCAGCGATCTGCCGTCAGGGTTATATACCATCATTGCCCGCGCTCTGGCGAAAGACCCGACGCAGCGTTTCCAGCACCCCGGCGCGCTTGCCAATACCTACCATCGCAACATCGACCCCAACAATCGGCAGCGCGTTCCCTTTGCCTCCTCACCCGTCCAGCCGACACGTGAGGCCTTTTCCGGCAGAAGCTTCGCGGCAGATAAACCACTGACCGAATATGCATCGAATGGCAACGGAACAGCCTCTGGCAATGGGGTGCCGACAACACCACGCCCATCATCTCAGTCCACCGGGCCGCACTCACTGTATGGCTTTTCCAGTAATGGCTTGCGTTCGTCTGATGACCGGCGTTCCGATCTCCTGCATCGCTTCGGGCGCAGGCAAAGGCAGCGACTGGTATGGGGCGCCGTGCTGCTGGCTTTGCTACTCATCGGCGGCCTCGCTGGCACCGTCTTACTTTTCCAGAAAGGCGGTGCAGGCGCTGTTGCCGCAGGGCAGGCTGTGTTCTTTTCCAGTCAACCTGGTGGGACAACTGATGCGCTCTCCATCACGGCTCAGCACCTTGCCACGCTTCCCACTGACGCTGAGTATATGGGCTGGATTATCAACGACCAGAGCGAGAATATCATCGGTCTGGGCAGTCTCACAGAGAAAAATCAAACCTGGTCTCTCACCTTTAATGCTGGCAGCACGAATCTACTTGAAGCCGGAGACAGGCTGGAGATCACGCAGGAACAGGGAAGAGTCAAGGCTCCTACCGGCAGCATCATACTCGTCGGCGCTTTCCCGGTCAAATCCTTTGCGCATATCGATCATTTGCTTGTCGCTTTCCCGCTCACGCCCGGTAAAATTGGCCTGCTGGCAGGTCTCGTTGGTCAGACCCATCTACTGGATATCCAGGCCGCGATCCTGCAAAATGCGGCTCCCAATCAGAATACCAGTGTGGTGCAATGCGTGGCGCAGAGTATGCTCGATATCATCGAAGGCCAACATGGTTCTCACTATCATCCTCTGCCTGCAAACTGCGCCCGGCAAAACGTAACGGCGACCGGCGATGGTTACGGGCTATCCGGCAATAGCGGTTATATCGTCGGCGCAGAACAACATGCTTCATATGCCCTCGCTCAGTCCGATGCTACTCCTGTCATGCATCGGCACGCCGCTTTGATGGACACCGCCCTTGCCAATGTGACCGGCTGGCTCACGACCATCGAGCAGGATGCGCTGAAATTGCAGGCCGATCCTACCAATCTGACTGCTATCCAGCAAATCGTGGCCCTGGCCGACTATGCCTATCATGGCGTTGATGCAAACAATAACGGGCAAATCGACCCCATCACTGGAGAGGCAGGTGCCTTAATGGCCTACGTCCAGGGGCAGTTAATGGCGACGCTATCTCTCTCTCCTGCATCGTAGGTATTGAAGGGGAAAGCCAGACGACAGGCAGGCAATATTGAACATAGGCCGCCTGTCGTCTGCCTTTCCCCTTCAATACCTGCCATATTTTTATTCCATTCAACGGAAAAGCGTTCCACTGGCTGCTATCCCGGAGTATACTAAAGAGTAATGAATGGTTCTGGTGTGTGGAGAACGGAATGGAACGAGCGGCAGGTGAGCCTGAAGGGTAGATGCATGTTTTCGTGGATATTACTTGCTAAGTGCGACTCAACGCGATCAGCGCAGCTAAACCCTCGACTGTTCGCCGTGTTTCTGGTACGATATGCTGCAATATCATCTGAAACACAGCTACATCACTAGATAAGGGAGGGTTTTACCTATGGACGGAATTCAGCGTCGCATTTCGATTGCTCGCGGGCAGACCCCGGCTGATCTGGTGCTGCGCAACGCCATGCTCGTCAACGTGTGCAGCGGCGAAATCTATGCCGCTGATGTTGCCATCGCTGACGGCCTGGTGGTCGGTGTGAGCGCAGCCAACGGCACGTACCGGGGCCACGAGGAACGCGACTTGCAGGGACGCTGGCTGGCCCCTGGCCTCATCGACGGTCACATGCATATTGAAAGCACGATGCTGGTGCTAGCGGAGTTTGCGCGCATTGTGACCCCGCGCGGCGTCACCACTGTCATGCTCGACCCGCACGAATTTGCCAATGTGCTGGGTGTTGAGGGCATCCGCTACGTGCTAGAATCCGGACACGACCTGCCGCTTGCCGCCTATGTCATGCTCTCATCCTGCGTGCCTGCCTCGGCTTACGAAAGCCCCTACCGCGTGTTGCTGGCTGATGATCTTCTGCCCCTGCTGAGCGAAGAGCGCGTGCTGGGCCTTGCCGAAATGATGAACATGCCCGGCGTCCTCAACGCGGATGAGCAGGTACTGGCGAAGATTATTGCCACACAGCAGAGCGGGCTGGTTGTCGATGGTCACGCCCCCGGTCTCAGCGGCGGCGACCTCAACGCCTATGCCGTCGCGGGCGTCATGTCCGACCACGAATGCACCACGCTTGAAGAGGCGCGCCAGCGCCTTCGCCTGGGCATGTGGCTGATGATCCGCGAAGGCTCGGCGGCGCGCAACCTGGATACGCTGCTGCCGCTCGTCAAAGAACTGCACCCGCCGCGTGTCTTCTTCGTCACCGACGACCGCGACCCGCAGGATTTGACTTCTCGCGGCCATATCGACTCGATGGTGCGCCGCGCCATCGAACTGGGCCTTGATCCGGTGGAGGCGATACGGCTCGCGTCCTATAACACGGCACAATACTTCCGTCTCTACAATCGCGGCGCCATCGCCCCCGGCTTCGTGGCCGACCTTGTTGTGCTGGATGACCTCAATACCTTCACCGTCGAGTCGGTCTACAAAGATGGCAAGCTGGTAGCGCGGGATGGCAAACTGCTGGTCGAGCCGCCCTCATTCGCCTTCCCCGGCGTCACCGGCACCGTGCGCATCGGCAATATCTCCGAAAATGATCTGCGCATTCCCGCGCGCGGTAGCATGATCGAGGTCGTGGGCATCCAGCCGGGGCAGATCACCACGCTCCATCTGCGCGAAGAGGCCCCTGTGCGCGACGGCGAGGTTGTCGCCGACCCGCAGCGCGACCTGCTCAAGCTGGTGGTCATCGAGCGGCATCATGCCAGCGGGCGCGTCGGGCTGGGGATGGTCAAGGGCTTCGGGCTGCGCGAGGGGGCGCTGGCGTCCAGCGTTGCCCACGATGCTCACAATCTCGTCATCGCCGGTACGAACGACCGCGATATCCTGACCGCTGCTCGTGCGCTGGAAGCGATGGGCGGCGGCTTCGCCTTCGCCGTCAATGGAGAGATACGCGCCAGCGTTCCCCTGCCGCTCGCCGGTCTTGTCTCGCCGCTGCCTGCCGACGAACTGGTGCGGCAGTTGCGCGCCCTGGATGCCGCCGCCGCCGAAGCTGGCTGCACGCTGGAACACCCCTGCATGACGCTCAGCTTCCTCTCGCTCTCGGTCATTCCATCGCTCAAACTGACCGATCAGGGCCTGATCGATGTCGAAACCTTTACGCTGCTACCCTTACAGAGGTAAGAACGATGTTGCTTAACCTGCTTGAATATCACTGGGCGGAACAACTCGATGACGCGCTGATCTTGCTCTCGCGCCCTGATACGCGCACGGTGCCGCTGGCCGGTGGCACCTACCTGCTCGGCCTCAACGACGACACCATCCAGGCCGTTGTTGACCTGCGTGATCTCGAACTGGCCTATATCACAGAGGATGCGCAGGGCGTGCATATCGGCGCCATGACCACCCTGCAGAGCATGGCCGATTCGCCGGTATTGAAAGAGTTGGTGACGGGCATCCTGGCGCAGGCCGCGCGGGCTTCGTCTTTCTCGCGCCTGATTCGCAACAGCGCCACGCTCGGCGGCACGCTGGGAGCCTGGACGGCTTCGCAGGCCGACCTGCTCACCGCGCTGGCCGTGCTGGATGTCGAAATTCTGCTGCGCTCCGGCGCGAAGACAGAGGTCAACCTGAGCGGCGGTACGCCCGATCATCCGGGGCTGGCTCTGCCGGGCGTGATCTTCAAAGGCAAGCAAGAGCGGCGCGTGCCGTTCAGCGCGCTCAACCTTGATCGCCGCCCCCACGAACTGATTACCGAGGCGCTGATTCCACGTTCCGCCCTGGCTTCCAGCGGCTCGTTCATGCGCGTCGGGCGCACGCGCACCGATATTGCCCTGATCAACGCCGCCGCGACGGTCGAGGTGCAGGATGGCGTTTACCGGCGCGTGCGGCTGGCCCTCGGCGGCGTCAACATGGAGCCGCAGCGTCTGCACAGCGTGGAGCAGCAGTTGCAGGGCCAGCCCGCCGACGTGCAGACGATCCTGCCCGCAGTGCAGGCAAACTGGCCAGAATTTCAGCCGCCGTCCGATTTTCGCGCCAGCAGCGATTATCGCCGCGCCAGCGGCCTGAACCTGGCGTATCGCGTCCTTGAGGAAGCCACCAGCGTGGCGCGCTGGCATGGCATGGTCTCGTCAGAAGGGGGGATGTAAGTCGCTATGGAACTGGAACTACGCATCAATGGAGTAATTAAGAGTCTGGACTGCGCGCCGAACGAATCGTTGATGACGCTGCTGCGCAAAGAGGGCTATTTTAGCGTCAAGCATGGCTGTGAGACGGGCGAATGCGGGGCCTGCACCGTCCTGGTGGATGGCGTGCCGCGTCCGAGTTGTGTCATGCTGGCGGCGCAGGCCGGCGGCTGCACGATTACCACCGTCGAAAGCCTGGGCAATGCCCGCAAGCTGCACGCCATTCAGGAAGCCTTTATCGATACGGGCGCCATCCAGTGCGGTTATTGCACGCCCGGCATGGTGCTTTCCGCCTACGCCCTGCTCAAGAATAATGCCAGCCCTGGCGAAGACGAGGTGCGTGGCGCGCTCTCCGGCAACCTCTGTCGCTGCACGGGCTATGTCAAGCCGGTGCAGGCCGTCCTGCGCGCGGCAGCCGTTCTGCGCGGCGAGACGGTTGCGCCCATCAGCCGCCCCGGCTCCGGCGAGAAATTCAAGCCCTGGGATCCCGGTCGCTCGCCCTTAGAGCATGCCGAACACGGCGCCAGCCCGCCAGATGACGGCACATTCTTCGGCGGCAAGGATCGCCCGGCGGGCGGCGCGCAGGGCGAGGGCGGTGTCGCCACAATGGTTGAGACGCGGGCGCAAACAGACCTGCGCGTCGTCGGTAAGCCCGAACGCAAAGTGGATGCCGTCAAACTCGTCACCGGCAAGCCTGCCTATGTCGATGATATCGACCTGCGTGATCTGCTGTATGCGCGCCTGCTCACCAGCCCGCACGCTCATGCCATCATTCGCGACATCGATGTCTCACGGGCGAAGGCGCTGCCCGGCGTACATGCCGTCCTCACCTACAGGGACGTGCCGCGCATTCCCTACACCACCGCCGGCCAGTCCTGGCCCGAACCCGGCCCGCACGACCAGTACGTGCTGGACAATCGCGTGCGCTTCGTCGGTGATCGCGTGGCCGCCGTTGCCGCCGAGACGCCCGAAATCGCCGAGCAGGCCCTGCGCCTGATTCAGGTCGACTACGAAGTTCTGCCCCCCGTGCTAGACCCGCGTCATGCTATGGACCCCGATGCGCCACGCATCCACCCCGAACCGGAGTCGTACCGCATTCACGACGCCTCGCGCAACCTCGCCGCCTATATTGAGGCCGAGGTGGGCGACGTAGAGCGCGGCTTCGCCGAATCTGACCTGGTCGTCGAGGGCGAATATATCGTACCGCAGGTGCAGCAGACGCCCATCGAAAACCATATCGTTATCACCTACTGGGACGAGGACGACCGGCTGGTGGTGCGCACCAGCACGCAGGTACCCTACCATGTGCGCCGCATCATCGCCCCCGTGATTGGCCTGCCGCCGCGCCAGATTCACGTTATCAAGCCGCGCATCGGCGGTGGTTTTGGCGGTAAGCAGGAGGTGCTGATTGAGGATATCTGCGCCCTGCTCACCATCGCCACCAATCGGCCCGTCAAGCTAGAATACTCGCGCGCCGACGAGTTCCGTAGCAGCCGCTCGCGCCACCCGCAGATTATTCGCATGAAGACGGGCGTCAAGCGCGACGGCACCATGATTGCCAACTCCATGACCGTGCTTGCCAACACCGGCGCGTATGGCACGCACTCGCTGAC
>Ga0209810_1004665_pt1 | contig 13021 bp, 14 predicted proteins | sample Coa_R1_7_FD_187159 | JGI IMG/M metagenome (GOLD analysis project Ga0209810, IMG submission 187159) | Surface soil microbial communities from Centralia Pennsylvania, which are recovering from an underground coalmine fire - Coalmine... | ecosystem: Environmental > Terrestrial > Soil > Unclassified...
CGCCGCGGTCGGTATTGAGGTAGGCCATCTGGTCGACCAGCGGGGTGATCCCCAGGTGCTTCAGCCGGCCGGTCGCCTTGTCGACCGCGTAGGCCGAGACCGGATAGGGCTCGGCGCGAAGCTGGGCGTAGAGGAAGCGCTTGTCCGGGGTCATCGCCATCGGCAGGCTGGCGAGCGAGGTCTTTTCGGTGCCGGGCACGGCGACGGTGTCGAGCGGGGTCAGCTCGCCGCTCGCCCGGTCCATCGCGAAGACATGGATATCCTTGGTGCCGGCATTCGAGACATAGACGATCGTCTTGGCACTGCCTTGCGCCATCGCCGCGTTCCTCCCGAGGACAAAGGGTGCGGCAATGCCGCCGAGACCGAGCGCCAGTACTTTGCGCCGCTGCATGGTCGCCTCCTATCGCTGCAGGTCGCGCGCCGCCTTGGCCGCCGGGCGCAGAGCGCAACGCGACAGCCAGTCGGCCGCCTTGGGCAGGTGCGAGAAATCGATCCGCGCCGGCCGCGCCCAGGACAGGATGCTGGCGACATTGAGGTCGGCGACGGTGAAATTCTCGCCCAGCAGATACGGGGTGCGGCCGACCGCGGCGTCGAGCACGCCGAGCGGATGCTGGAGCTGGCGCTCGGCCTCGTCGGCGGCGGCCGCGTCGCGCTTGTCCTCGGGATAGACGGCGCGGTTGAACATCGCGGTCAACACCGGCCGCTCGATCTCGGTCATCCCCCACAGGCTCCATTGCCAGGCGCGCGCCTCGTCTTCGAGGGCGGTCGGGTAGAGCGTGCCGAGGCCGTATTTCTTGGCGAGATAGAGGTTGATCGCCATCGATTCCCACAGCACGAAACCGCCGTCGTCGATCGCCGGCACATGGCCGTTCGGGTTGATCGCGAGATAGGCGGGCTGGCGCGTCTCGCCGGTGGCGAAATCGACCGGCACGTTGTCGTAGTCGAGCCCCAGCTCCTTCGCCATCCACAGCGTGCGGAAGGCGCGCGAGCGCGGGACCCCGTAAATCTTCAGCTTGGGCATGGCGGCCTCCTGTGCAGCGGCAAAGCCTCGCACGAATTGCGGTGGTAGAGTAGCGGCGATGCCTCATGTCCGGGAGACGATCGCGGTTGCCGGCGCGACGGTCCGCCTGTGGCGCGGCGGCCGCGGCACCCCACTGGTGTTCCTGCACGGCGCCGGCGGGCATCCCGGGTGGCGGCCGTTCATGGAGGCGCTGTCGGCCGAATTCACGGTCATCGCGCCGGAGCATCCCGGGTTCGGCGCCTCCGACGATCCGCCCTGGCTCGACGGCGTCGGCGACCTCGCCTATTTCCATCTCGACCTGCTGGCGGCGCTCGGGCTCGAGCGGGTGCATCTGATGGGGACCTCGCTCGGCGGCTGGGTCGCGGCCGAGATGGCGGTGCGCAATACCGCCCGGCTCGCCAGCCTCTGCCTGGTCTGCGCCGTCGGCATCACCGCCGGCGGCCGGCCGATCCCCGACATTTTCCGCATGCCGGTCGAGGAGAATTTGCGGCGCTATTTCGCCGACCCGGCGCTGGCGGCGCGGCGGCTCGCCGATCTCGCCAAGGCCGATCCGGAGATCGCCGCGCGCAACCGCGCCACGGTGATGCGGCTCGCCTACCGGCCGCGCTTTCACAACCCGGATCTGGCGAAATGGCTGCACCGGATCGACGTGCCGACGCTGCTGCTGTGGGGCGAGAAGGACGGGCTGGTGCCGCCCGAATTCGGCGCCGCCTACCGCGAGCTGATCCCGGGAAGCCGCCTCGTCGTGCTGCCCGATGCCGGGCACGCGCCGTTCGACGAACAGCAGGCGGCGTTTCTCGCCGCCTTCCGCGATTTCGTCAGTCGCCCGGAAACGCCGCGACAAAGCCCGGCCGGCGCCGGCTGACGTAGCGCGCCAGGACGGCGCCGAGGCGGCGGAAGCCTTCGACCTGGTGGGCGAGGTAGCCGCAGCGAACGCTGCGGCCGTCGAGCGCGGCGACACCGGTCGCGGGAAACGCCGGGTCGCGCCGCCGGGTGCGGAACAGCGTATCCCAGAGCGGCAGGATCACCGCGAAATTGCAGCCCCGGGCGCGGTCGAACGGCGGCTCGGCATGCGCGATCGCATGGTGCAGGCGGTGGTACTGCGGCCCGACCAGCAGGGAGGTGCCGAGCGGGGCGAACGCCGCCTCGACGTTGGTGTGGGAGAAGCTTTCGACCAGCCGGAAGGCGATCAGCACCAGCGGGTATTCGGCCGGGGCGACGCCGATCAGCATCGCGATGCCGCCGCGCCACACCGCGGCGAGCAGGTCGTCGAGCACGTGGTTGCGGTCGTCGGTCCACAGCGTCATCTGGCGCTGGTCGTGGTGCAGGCTGTGCAGCGCCCACCACCACGACAGCCGGTGCTGCAGCCGATGGCGCCAGTATTCGCCGAGGTCGATCGCCACCAGGTAGACGAGAAAGGTGACGAACGGCCAGGCGCGCAGCGGCGGCAGGAGCTGCTCGATCTCCGGCGGGATGTAGCCCTGAAAGCGCAGAAACCCGTCGATCATCGTGCCGAGCGGGGTCAGCAGCAGGAACAGCAGGGCCGGCACGATGCCGAGCCGGTGCACCAGGGTGTAGACGATGTCGGTCCACACCGCGCGCCGCTCGCCCCAGCGCTCGACCGGCCGCCACAGTTCGAGCGGGCGGAACAGCAGATAGGCGAGGACGATCTCGAGCGCGCCGAACAGCGCGAACTCGACCGCGTCGAACGCCTCCTCCGACCAGGCCATCAGCCCGAAACGGTAGAGCAGCGGCTCGACCGCGCGCTCGAAGGCGATCCCCTGGGCCTGTTCGATGAGCCGCTGCAGCCAATCGAACATCGCGCCCCTCAATAGAAGAAGATGCCGTGCGGCGAGCGCCCGACCGGGATCGTCGCGCGCAGCGTGCCGGTGGCGGTCTCGATCACATCGACCCAGGCGCGCCAGCGCCCGGTCACCCACAATTCGCGGCCGTCAGGGGTGAATACCATATCGTCCGGGCCGCCCGGCGCCGCCAGCGTGCCGGTAACCGCGAGGCTGTCGGGGTTGAGGGTCGAGATCGTGCCGGCGACGCGGTTGGACACGTAAAGGGTCTTGCCGTCGGGGGCGCGCTGGAAATTGTGCGCGCCGCGGCCGGTCTGGATGCGGCGCAGGATCGCCCCGTCGCGCGGGTCGATCTCGACGATGTGGTCCGAGCCCATCACCGCGACCAGGATGGTGCCGGAGGGGCGTACCCATACCCCCGCCGGCTGCGGCCCGACCGGCACCGTCCACAGCGTCTTGCCGGAGGCGAGGTCGACCGCGGTCAGCTTGTTGCTGCCCTGCAGGGTGACGTAGGCGGTGGTGCTGTCCGGCGAGAAGCCGATATGGCTCGGCATCGTCTCGGCCGGCAGGCGGTGGACCAGCTTGAAATCGTCGCCGTCGTAGATGTCGATGCGGTCGAGCCGCAGCGAATTGGCGACAAACCAATGTCCGTCGGGGCTGAAGCCGATCTGGTAGGGGTCGCTGACCTCGATCCGCCGCGCGATCGTGCCGGTGGCGCGGTCGATGAACACCAGCTCGTTGCCGATCGCCATCGCGATGATCAGGTAGCGCTGGTCCGGGGTCACCGCCAGGTGATGCGGCGAGCGGCCGATCGGCACCCGCGAGGTCTCGCGGTAGCTGTCGCCGTCGACGACGCTCAACGAATCGTCGTCGGAGTTGAGCACGATCGCGGTTTTCGCGGCCGCCGGCGCGGCAAAACCTCCCCACGCCAGCACGGCGCAGAGCGCCGCGGCGCGGAACCTTCCGGGCGAGGGCAGCGGGGGGACCACAGCGCGGCATTGATAGCGCGTCGCCGGGCGCGGCGGAAGCGCGGCGGGCGGTCACAGCCGCGCCGCTGCGAGGCTCGCGCCGTCGGCGCCGCCAGCGGGGTCGACCGCAACGGCGAAGGCAAACAGAGGCGCCGGATCATCCGCTGCGGCGGCGGGCACTCCGCCTTCCGCGACCATTGCGACGCGGTCGCGGCCGAGCGATGCCGGACGCCGGCGACGGCGTCACGGCGCAGGGCTACTGGAGCCCCCGCGGCAGCTCGGCGATCGCGGCGTCGATCAGGCGGGCGCCGCTCGCCGCGTCGATTTCGGCGGCGAGCAGCTGGCGCGACGCGGCGATCGCGAGATCGACCGCCAGCGCGCGGATTTCCTCCGCCGCCTTGGCCTCGGCCTGGGCGATGCGCTCCTCGGCGAGGCGGCGGCGGCGCTCCAGGGTCTGGTCGAGTTCGCGCCGCGCCCGCTCGGCGAGATGGGCGGCCTCGTCGCGCGCCTGCGCGACGATCACCGCCGCCTCCTGCTGCGCCGCCTGCTGGCGGCGGCGGTAGTCCTCGAGCAGGGTCTCCGCCTCCCGGCGCAGGCGCTCGGCCTCGTCGAGTTCGCTGCGGATGCGCTGGGCGCGCTCGTCGAGGCTGCCGACAATGGCGCGCTTGGCCGGCTTCCACACGACGGCGACGAAGATGACGCCAGCGACGAGAACCCAGAATTCGGGGTTGTGGAGCAGCGCCATCACGCCTCTCCGGCGGCGCCGTTGGCGACGCGATCGACCGCCGCCGCCATGCGGCCGGCAGCCGGCGGCGCCCCGGTCAACTTGCCGATCACCGCCTCGCCGACCTCGACCGCGATATCGCGCACCTCGGCCAGCGCCGCGGCCTTGATCGCGGCGATGCGCTGTTCCGCCTCGTCGATCTGCTGCGCCAGGGTTTCGGACAGCGCGCGCTGGCGCTCGGCCGCCTCGGCGGCGAGCTGCGCGCCGGTCTCGCGCAGCGTCGCCTGCGCCTCGGCGCGGGCGGCGGCAAGCACCTTCTCGTAATCGGCGAGCACGCCCTCGGCCTCGGCCTTGAGCCGGCCGGCGCGGGCGAGGTCGTCGTCGAGCCTGCGCTGCCGCGCGTCGATCACCCGCCCGACGCGCGGCACCGCGACCCACCGCATCAGCGCGTAGAGCACGACGAACGACACCGCCAGCCAGAACAGCTGCGGCGGAAACGAGGTGAAGTCGAGTTGCGGCATCGCCCCGCCCGGTCGCGGCTCAGGTGGCGTAGAGCACGAGGAACGCGATCAGCAGCGCGTAGAGCGCCACCGCCTCGGTCAGCGCGAAGCCGAGCATGCCGATGCCGAACACCTGGTCGCGCGCCGCCGGGTTGCGGGCGATCGAGCTGACCAGGGTGCCGAAAATGTTGCCGATGCCGACGCCGGCGCCGGCCACGCCGATGGCGGCAAGCCCGGCACCGATCATTTTGGCGGAGGTTGGGTCCATGTTCGTGTCCTTTGCCTTTTTCCAGTTCAGTGGAGGTGGACGGCGTCGCGCAGATAGAGGCAGGTCAGGATGGTGAAGACATAGGCCTGCAAGGCGGCGACGATGACTTCGAGCCCGTAGAGAGCGACGTTGATCAGAACCGGGAAGAAGCCGAACAGCGGCACGGCGATCACGAACCCGGCAAACACCGCCATCATCGTGTGGCCCGCCATCATGTTGGCGAACAGCCGGATCGACAGGCTGACCGGGCGCGACAGGTAGGAGACGATCTCGATCGGGATCAGGATCGGCGCCATCACCACCGGCGCGCCGGACGGAAAGAAGAAGCCGAAGAAGCGGATGCCGTGCTTGACGAAGGCCACCGCCGTCACCAGCGCGAAGACGAACAGGGCGAGCGCGAAGGTGACGACGATGTGGCTGGTAAAGGTGAAGCTGAACGGGATCAGCCCCAGCATGTTGCCGAACAGCACGAACATGAAGATCGAGAACACCAGCGGAAAGAATTCCATGCCGTCATGGCCGATGTTCTCGCGCACCATGCCGGCGACGAACTCGTAGGCCATCTCCGCCGCCGATTGCAGGCGACCCGGCACCAGCGCGGCACGCCGCGTGCCGCCGATCAGCAGCGCCGCGATCAGCACGATGGCGATCGTCATCAGCAGGGCCGAATTGGTGTAGGAGACGTCGACCGAGCCGATATGCAGCTTGACGATCGGCTCGATGACGAACTGTTCGAGTGGATTGCTGCCTTCGCCCGCCACGCCGCTCACCCCTTGCCGCCCGGCGGCCTGCCGCCGCGGCCCAAACCCTGCGCTGCGCGGAACACGTTGACCACGCCCGCCGCGCTCCCGATGAAGAAGAACGCGATCAGGCCCCAGGGCCGCGTCCCCAGGAAATAGTCCGTCGTCAGGCCGAGCACGACGCCGACGATCAGGGCGGCGATCAGCTCGATCCCGATCCTGAGGCCGAAGCCGAGCGCCCCGCCTTCGGCCGCCGGACCCGATCCGCCCGCCCGCGCGCGCGACCGCGCCCGGTCGAGCTTTTCGCCGAGACGCGACAACGGATCGGATGGCTCGCCTTCGCTCATCGCGCGATACGCACCCGCACCCCGGCCGAAGCGGCGCGCACCATAGTGGCGCGCCACCCCCCTGTCAAGCCGCGGCGAACCGGCGAAAGCGAAGGAAATTCCGGCCATTCCAATGAGATAGCACAGGGTTGCGCGGCGCGCCCAGGTGTCACGCGGTCTGCCGCATTTCCGCCGCGCGCGCAAGATCGACCGAGACGAGCTGCGAGACGCCGCGCTCCGGCATCGTCACCCCGAACAGCCGGTCCATCCGCGCCATCGTGATGCGATGGTGGGTGACCAGCAGAAAGCGGGTGCCGGTGGCGTCGGCGATCTCGGCAACCAGGCGGCAGAAGCGGTCGACATTGGCGTCGTCGAGCGCGGCATCGACCTCGTCGAGCACGCAGATCGGCGCCGGCCTGGTCAGGAACACGGCAAACACCAGGGCGATCGCGGTCAGCGCCTGCTCGCCGCCCGACAGCAGCGACAGCGATTGCAGCCGCTTGCCGGGCGGGCTGGCCATGATCTCGAGCCCGGCGTCGAGCGGATCGCCGCCCTCGCCGAAGGCGAGCTGCGCCTTGCCGCCGCCGAACAGGCGGGCGAACAGCTCGGCGAAATGACCGTTGAGCTGTTCGAACGCGGCGAGGACGCGCTTGCGCCCCTCCTGGTCGAGCGCGGCGATGCCGCGGCGCAGCCGGGCGATCGCCTCGGTCAATTCGGCGCGCTCGGCGGCAAGACCGGCGGCGCGGGTCTCGACCTCGGCGGCTTCGGCTTCGGCGACCAGGTTGACCGGTCCGATCGCGTCGCGCTCGCGCAGCAGCCGGTCGAGCCGGGCGGCGGTCTCGCCGGCGTCGGCCGGGGCGGCGCCGGGCTCGCGCCCGGCCAGCGCGGCAAGCTCCTGCGGCGGCGCGGCGAGGCGCTCGCCGATCTCGGTGCGGAGCCGCGCCAGCGTTTGCGCGGCGGCGTCGCGGCGGGCTTCGAGCCGGGCGCGCCGCTCGCGCGCCGCGGCGGCCTCGGTCTCGGCCCGGCGCGCCGCCTCGGCGGCGAGGCGCAGCCCGGTCTCGGCCGCGGCCAGCGCGTCGGCGGCGGCGCGGTGTGCCGCGGCGGCCTCGGCGGCGGTCTCGCCGAGGCGCCGGGTCTCGGCGGCGATCGCGGCCGGACGCGCGGCCAGTTCGGCGATCTCGCGGTCGAGCGCGGCGCGGCGTTGGCCGAGCACCGCCTGCTGCGCCGCGGCGCCGTCGCGGCGCTGGCGCCACGCCCGCTCCTCGTCGAGGATCGCGGCGAGCCGGCGCTGCCGCGCCTGGCTGCTTTCGGCCAGCCGCTCCAGCGCGGCGCGGGAATCGGCCTCGCGGCGGCGCGCCGCCGCGGCCTGCTCGCGCGCCGCGTCGAGCCCGGCCCGCGCCAGCCCCGGCGCCGGCAAGGCGGCAAGGGCGCGCTCGGCGGCCCGGGTCTCGGCCGCCGCCTCGGCGAGCTCGGCGCGCAGCTTCCCGGCCGATTCGCGCCACGCGGCGAGCCGGGTCTCGGCTTCGAGGGCGCGCCGCGCCAGCGCCGCCTCTCCGGCCCGGGCGCGGGCCAGCGCCTCCTCGGCGGCGCGCAGGGCGGCGACCGCCTCGCGCTCGGCCTCGCCGCGGCGCCGGCGCTCGGCCGCCGCCGTCTCGGCCGCGGCGGCGGCCGACGCGGCCGCGGCCTCGGCGGCCGCGATCTCGCCGGCCAGCGCGGCGAGGCGGTTGCGGTGGCGCAGTTGCTGCGCCGCCGGCGACGGCGCCGCGCCGGGCCGGGTAAAGCCGTCCCAGCGCCACAACCGGCCGTCGCGGTCGACCAGGCTCTGTCCGGGCTGCAGCAGCGGCTGCAGCCGCGCCCCGTCCGCCGCGCTGTCGACCCAGCCGGCCTGCGCCAGCAGCCGGCCGAGCGCCGCCGGCGCCGCGACCGCGCCGGCGAGGGGATGCGCCGCTTCCGGGAGCGCGGCGGGGGCGGCGAGCGGCGGCAGCTCGACCCACCCCGCCGTTCCGGCATCCCCGGCGTCGATCACCGGCGCCGCCAACTCCCCGTCGCACAGCGCGGCGACGGCCGCCTCGAACCCTTCGGGCACGGCGAGCAGCGAGAACAGGGGCGGGCCGCCCGCCGGCTCCGCCGCCGGCGCGGCGAGCAGGCCGGCCAGGGCCTCGGCCTCCGATTTGAGCCGGCCGAGCCGGCGTTCGGCCTCGTGCGCCGCGGCGATCGCGGCAGTCTCCCGCGCCTGCGCCTCGGCCAGCGCCTCGCCGGCGGCGGCCGCGGCATCGCGATGCCGCGCGATCTCGGCCTCCGCCGCGGCGATCGCCGCCCCGGCCGCGGCGGTGTCGGCAGGCGCGACGGCCGCGCCGGCGAGCGCGGCGGCCTGGCGCTCGCCGTCGTCGAGCCGGGCCTGCAGCCGCCGCCGGCTCTCGGCAAGCTCGCGAAGCCGGCGGTCGAGCGCCGCGCGCCGCGCCTCGCCGCTGGCGCAGGCCTCGGTCATCTGCAGCAGCCCGGTCTCGGCGGCGGCGAGGTCGGCGGCCGCCGCCTCCCGGTGCGACGCAGCCTCCCTGCGGGCGGCGGCCTCGCGCGCCTCGTCGCGCTCGAGGCCATGGCGTTCCGCGGCGAGCCGCGCCGCCGCGCTGTCGGCGTCGGCGAGGAGCATGTCCTCGCGCGCCAGGTCGGCGAGAAGCTGCTCGCGGCGCCGCTCGGCCTCGCCGCGCGCCGCGACCACCCGCGCCAGCTCGCCGTCGAGCGTTTCGCGCGCCAGGGTGAGCCGCTGCAGCGCGGCGGCGGCGGCGGACTCCTTCTGGCGCAGGGGCGGCAGCGCCGCCTCGGCCTCGGCGCGGCCGCGCTCGGCGGCGAGCGCCGCCTCGGTCGCGGCGGCGACGGCGCGCTCGGCCTCGCGCAATTCGCCGGCGAGCGCCGCGGCCTCGGCCTCGGCGCCGTGCCAGCGGGCGTCGTAGAGCTGCGCCTCGGCGCGGCGGATCTGCTCGCCGAGACGGCGATAGCGCTGCGCCGTGCGCGCCTGCTTCCTGAGCCCGTCGAGCTGCGCCGTCAGGGTGGCGACGACGTCGTCGAGGCGGACGAGGTTGTCTTCCGCCGCCTTCAATTTCAGCTCGGCTTCGTGGCGGCGGGCGTAGAGTCCGGCGGTGCCGGCGGCCTCGTCGAGCAGCAGCCGGCGCTCCGCCGGCCTGGCCCCGATCAGGGCGCCGATGCGGCCCTGGCCGATCAGCGCGCCGGAATGCGGCCCGGTCGCGGCGTCGGCGAACAGCAGCTGGACATCGCGGGCGCGGCTCTCGCGGCCGTTGATCCGGTAGGACGAGCCCGCCTCGCGTTCGAGCCGGCGGCACACCTCGATCGTGTCGCGGTCGTTCAGCGCGAACGGCGCGTCGCGGGCGCTGTTGTCGAGGGTCAGGGTGACTTCGGCGATGTTGCGCGCCGGGCGGGAGGCCGAGCCGGCGAAGATCACGTCGTCCATTTCGCCGCCGCGCAGCCGCCGCGCCGAGGCCTCGCCCATGACCCAGCGCAGCGCGTCGACCAGGTTCGACTTGCCGCAGCCGTTCGGGCCGACGATGCCGGTCAGGCCCGGCGCGATCGTCAGCTCGGTCGGGTCGACGAAGGACTTGAAGCCGGCGAGGCGAAGGCGGTCTACCTGCATCGGCCGCCGGTCACGCCTTCGGCGCCATCCGGCTCAGCATCTCGTCGAACGCTTCGAAGGTCGGCGCGCCGTCGAACCTGGTGCCGTTGACGAAAAAGGTCGGGGTGGCGTCGACGCCGAGCTTCTGCGTCGCGGTCAGCCGGCTGGCCAGGACCTCGTCCTCGATCTTCTTGTCGGCAAGGCAGGATTCGACCTGCTTCTTGCTGATCCCGCCGAACTGGGCGATGCGCTCGAGCGCGGCGCGGTAGTCCTTTGCCGCCGCCCATTCCTCCTGCTGCTCGAACAGCGCGTCGATGAAGGGATAGAAGCGCGCCGGCGGGGCGCAGCGCGCCACCATCGCCGCGCGCAGCGCCGGCTCGTCGAGCGGGAAGTCGCGCAGGATCAGCCGCACCTTGCCGGTGTCGATCCACTTGGCCTTCAGCTTGGGCAAGACCTCGGTGGCGAAGTGGCGGCAATGCGGGCAGGTCAGCGAGGCGTACTCGACAATCGTGACCGGCGCGTCGGGCTTGCCGAGGACGCGGTCGTCGGGAGTGGGCGCCAGCGCGGCCGCCGCCGCGGGCGTCTGGGCAGACGCCGGGGCAGCCCCGACGAGAAACAGGATGACGGCGAACGAAGACCAGATTTCCCGCATATGGAACGTCCCACTACCAGATGTTGATGTTAGAAGGTTCGGTCCGGCGGCGCAACGCCTGCCGGCGGTCAGCCATCCTCGGCGGCAATGACGGCGCGGCCAAGGCGGCCGAGCGCGGCGCGCAGACCGTCGTCGGCGATGCCGGCGAGGCTGCGGTCGAGACCGGCGGCGGCGGCTGCGGGAACGGCGCGCAGCGGCGGCGGCGCGGGCGGCGGCGGCAGCGGCAGCGGCGCCTGGACCAGGGCGATGCGCGATACCGCGGCGCGGCCGAGAAACAGGTTGATGCGCTCGATGACGAGCGGCGCCCGGTGCTGTACGGCGAGCGCCGCCGCCGGCGCGACGCGCAAGCGCAGGCCGCCGCCGCGGCCGAGCGATTCGGGCCAGGTGGCGGCGGCGAGCTCCGGCCCGACGATCTCGCTCCACCGCGCCTTCAGCCGGGCGAGGATGCCGCCGCCGCGGGCGAGCAGCGGCGCGGCGACCGGCGCGGCCGCGGCGCCGAGCGCGCGCAGGCCGGGACGCCGCTCGCCCTCGCGCGGCCGCGGCGCTAGGCTCGGCGGCGATGTCCTGCGCGCTCCTGCCATGACCCCTTCGCCCCCTCCCGATCCGGCCGCGCTGCTCGCCTGGTACGACCGGCACCGCCGCGACCTGCCGTGGCGCGCACCGCCGGGCCGGACCCCCGATCCCTACCGGGTCTGGCTCAGCGAGATCATGCTGCAGCAGACCACGGTCGCGACAGTCGCGTCCTATTTTGACCGATTCGTCGCGCGATGGCCCGAGGTTTCCGCGCTCGCCGCGGCCTCGCTCGACGAGGTGCTGCATGTGTGGCAGGGCATGGGCTATTACGCGCGGGCGCGCAACCTGCACGCCTGCGCCCGCGCCGTCGTCGCCCGGCACGGCGGACGGTTTCCGGATACCGCGGCGGAATTGCGCCGGCTGCCGGGAATCGGCGACTACACCGCGGCGGCGATCGCGGCGATCGCCTTCGACCGGCGCGAGGCGGCGGTGGACGGCAATGTCGAGCGCGTCGTCGCCCGGCTGTACGCGGTCGGCGAGCCGCTGCCGGCGGCGAAGCAGCGGCTGCGCCGCCTCGCCGCCGGGCTGGTGCCGCCGCGCCGCGCCGGCGATTTCGCCCAGGCGATGATGGATCTCGGCGCCGTGCTGTGCACGCCGCGGCGGCCGCGCTGCGTGCTGTGCCCGTGGCGCGGCGCCTGCGCCGCCGCCGCCGGCGGGATCGCCGAGGCGCTGCCGGCGCGCGCGGCCAAGCCGGAGCGGCCGCTGCGCCACGGCGCCGCATTCTGGCTGGTGCGCGGCGACGGCGCGGTGCTGCTGCGGCGGCGGCCGGACGAGGGCCTGCTCGGCGGTCTCTACGAGGTGCCGTCGACCGAATGGCGCGAGGCGCCGTGGTCCGACGCCGAGGCGCTCGCCGCCGCACCGCTGCCCGAGGCGGCATGGACCCGGCTTCCCGGCGCGGTCGAGCACGGCTTCACCCATTTCCGCCTGGAACTCGCGGTGTGGGCGGCGCGGACCGAGGCGGCGCCGGACGGGGTGTGGGTGCGGCCGCGCGAGTTTCGCGACTACGCCTTCTCGACGCTGATGAAGAAGCTGGCGCGCTACGCGCTGGCGGCGGCGTGAGTTATTTCCGCGCCTTCTTCTCGTCGATCCCGGAGGTGCCTTCGCGGCGGGCGAGCTCGGCGGCGATGTCGTCGGGCGACAGCCCCGCCTCGGCCCAGACGACGAGCAGGTGGTAGAGCACGTCGGCGCTCTCGCGGGTCAGCGCGGCGCGGTCGCCGCTGACCGCCTCGATCACCGCCTCGACCGCCTCCTCGCCGAATTTCTGGGCGATCTTGGCGCGGCCGCGGGCGAGCAGCCTCGCCGTGTAGGAGGTTGCGGGGTCGGCGCCGCGCCGCGACTCGATGACCCGCCACAGCCGCTCGAGCCTGTCGCCGAGCGCGTTCACAGCCGCACCGGGATGCCGGCGGCGGCGAGATGGGCCTTGGCCTCGGCGATGCGGAAGGTGCCGAAATGGAAGATCGAGGCGGCGAGCACCGCGGTGGCGTGCCCGTCGCGGATGCCTTCGACAAGATGGTCGAGGGTGCCGACCCCGCCCGAGGCGATGACCGGGATGCGCACCGCATCGGCGACCGCGCGGGTCAGTTCGATGTCGAAACCCGACTTGGTGCCGTCGCGGTCCATCGAGGTCAGCAGAATCTCGCCGGCGCCGTAATCGGCGAGGCGGCAGGCCCATTCGACCGCGTCGAGCCCGGTCGGCCGCCGCCCGCCATGGGTGAAGACGCTCCACTTGCCGGGGCCGGTGCGCTTGGCGTCGATCGCGCAGACGATGCACTGGCTGCCGAATTTCTCGGCCGCCTCGCGCACGAAATCGGGGCGGGCGACG
>Ga0209810_1004669_pt1 | contig 13016 bp, 12 predicted proteins | sample Coa_R1_7_FD_187159 | JGI IMG/M metagenome (GOLD analysis project Ga0209810, IMG submission 187159) | Surface soil microbial communities from Centralia Pennsylvania, which are recovering from an underground coalmine fire - Coalmine... | ecosystem: Environmental > Terrestrial > Soil > Unclassified...
ATCGTCCAGTGCCCTTAGATCGTTCAGCGGCGTGTATTTGAAGCCTGGCACCAGCGGCAGGAACGGCGCCTGGTACTTGGGCTGCGCCGTGGCTGTGACGGCGCCCATCGTGCGCCCGTGGAAGGAGCCCTCGAACGTGATGATCTCGTAGCAGTCCTGGCCGCGCTTGCGCTTACCCCACTTGCGCGCGATCTTGAGGGCTGTTTCGGTCGCCTCCGTGCCGGTATTGCAGAAGAATACTTTCTCCATGCCCGTCAGATGGCAGAGCCGTTCGGCCAGCCGGGCCTGCAGCGCATTGTGGAACAGGTTGCTGACGTGCATCAGGGTATGGGCCTGCTCCGAAATGGCCTGGACGACGCGGGGATGGCAATGCCCGACTCCCACTACGGCGATGCCGGCCAGGAAATCCAGGTACTCGCGTCCCTCGGCATCCCAGAGCCTTGCGCCCTCGCCCCGCACGAACACGACCGGCTGCCGCGCATACGTGCCCATCACGTACTCGCGGTCCAGCGCCATGATCTGGTGCGCGTCTACCGTTCCGGCAGCATCCGTTGGCTGCTGTAAATCGATCATCGTTCTCTTTCCTCCTTCCTCGTTATATCAATCCCCGACGTTAAGCCTCCTAGGCGGAGACCATTGTGCCGATGCCGGTATTGGTAAAGATTTCGATCAGCAGCGAGTGCGGCACCCGCCCGTCAATCAGGTGGGCGCGCGGCACGCCACCCCGAATGGCCGTGATGCAGGCTTCCAGCTTGGGTATCATGCCACGATCCGCCGCGCCGCTGGCGATCATCTCTTCGGCACGCTGCACGCTCATCTCGCTGATGAGCGAGGACTTGTCGGCATAGTCGGCGTAGAGGCCCTCCACGTCCGTCAGGATAATCAGCTTGGCGGCATGGACCGCCGCGGCGATATGCCCGGCGACGTGGTCCGCGTTGACGTTGTAGCTCTCGCCGTCCGTCCCGATCGCCACCGACGAGATGACCGGAATGTAGTTTTTCTCCCCCAGCAGGTTCAGAATATCGGTATTCACCTGCGCGATGTCGCCGACATAGCCCAGATCGCCCTGCTCCGATTCCATCTTTGTCGCGACGATCAGATTGGCATCCTTGCCGCTCAGACCGACGGCGCGGGCGCCCTGCTGGTTCAAGAGGGCCACGATGCCCTTGTTGGTCTTCCCGGCCAGCACCATCTCGACGATCTCCATGGTGGCCGCATCCGTAACGCGCAGCCCGCCGACGAAGGAGGGCTCGATGCCCATCTGCTTCATGAGGGCGCTGATCTCCGGCCCGCCGCCATGCACCAGGATCGGGCAGATGCCGACGTAGTGCAGCAGGACGATATCCTCCATCACCTGCTCTTTGAGCGTGTCGTCCACCATGGCGTTGCCGCCATACTTGACCACGATCGTCTTGCCGTAGAACTCGCGCAGATACGGCAGAGCCTCGACAAGAACGGCGGCCCGCGCCGCCGGATCCAGCATCAGCATGACTTACTTACCTTCACGTATGATATTCCGCGTTGATACGCACGTAATCGTAGCTCATGTCGCACGTCCAGACGGTAGCCGCTTCCTCGCCCATGTTCAGGTCGAGAAGAAGACGTATCTCGTCTCCCGTCAGGTAGCCGTGCGCGGCGTCCCGGTCGAAGGGAACGCTGCTGCCTTCCGAACAGACGACATGCTCTCCGATACGCACCTCCACCTTATTGGCATCGAAAGGAACGCCCGCGCGCCCGGCAGCCATGAGCAGGCGGCCCCAGTTCGGATCGTTGCCGAACAGCGCGGTCTTGACCAGCGGCGACTCGCCGATCGTTTTGGCGATTCGATGCGCGCTCTCCCAGGTCGCAGCGCCCTGCACGACGATCTCCACGCGCTTGGTCGCCCCTTCGCCATCGCGGGCGATCTCCTTTGCCAGGGCGATGCAGAGACGCGTCAGAGCCTCCACGAAATCCTCGAACGCGGCGCCCGGCCGCGAAATCTCGCCCTCTCCCATGCCGGAAGCCAGCAGGAGGCACATATCGTTGGTGCTGGTGTCCCCGTCGACCGTGACGCTATTGAACGAAGGCGCCACCGCCCGCGACAGTGCCTCCTGGAGCAGAGGCGCCGGCATCCGTACGTCGGTCGTCAGGAAGGCCAGCATCGTCGCCATGTTGGGCGCGATCATTCCCGCGCCCTTGCACATGCCTCCGAAGCGGATCGGGGCGACCCACTGGTCGGAATCGGCCTGCACGGCGCGCAGTTTCGGGCGCGTGTCCGTGGTCATAATGGCCTGTACGGCCGCCTGATCGGTTTCGACGCCGCGGTCCAGGGCGGCCACTGCTGAGGTAATGCCCGCCTCCAATTTCTCCATCGGCAGGAGGTGGCCGATGATGCCGGTGGAGGCCGTCAGGACCTGATCCGGCGCGACATGCAACTGCCGGCTGAGCCATTCCGCCATCGTGCGGTTGTCCCGGTCGCCCTGCTCGCCGTTGCAGGCGTTGGCGTTGCCCGCGTTGACCACTACCGCCCGCGCCGTGCCGCTGCGCGCTACCCGCCGCGAATACTGCACGCACGCGGCCTGCACCCGGTTGGTCGTGAAGACGCCCGCGACCGCGGCTGCGCTGTCGCTGACGAGGACGGCCAAGTCGTTCCCTTCGGTCTTAAGGCCACATCGCACGCCAGCAGCTACAAAGCCCTCTGGGAAGGTGATGCCTGCTCCTTCTTGTTCTTTCCAGACTGTTAAGGCCATAGTCCCCCAAAATCCAGCCCGTCCGTCTCGGCGAAGCCGCACATCAGATTCATGTTCTGCACCGCCTGGCCGGCGGCGCCCTTGACCAGGTTGTCGATGGCGGAGACGACCGTCACCCGGTTCGTGCGCTTATCGACCGCCAGGCCGATGTGGCACATGTTGCTGCCGAGCGTGTGCTTGGTCGCCGGCGGAGGATCAGAAACGACGGCCACGAACGGCGCATTGGCGTAAAACTCTTCATATAGGGTTATTAAATCGCCCGTATTTACCGGCTCCCGAAGGTTGGCGTAGCAGGTGGCGAGAATACCCCGCGCCATCGGAATGAGATGGGGCGTGAACGTCACCCGCAGCGGGATGCCCACCCAATCGGAAAGGACCTGCTCGATCTCCGGCGTATGCCGATGCGTTCCGGCAATCTTATAGGCGCTGACGTTCTCCGCGACCTCCGGAAAGTGGTAGTCCAGGCTAAATTTGGCCCGTCCCGCGCCGGAAACGCCCGATTTGGCGTCCACGATCAGACTCTCCGGATCGAAGACGCGGCGGTGGAGTAGCGGAGCGAGGGCCAGGATGGCCGCCGTTGGATAGCAGCCCGGATTGCCGACCAGCGGAGCGCTGCGAATCGCCTCGCCATAAATCTCCGGCAGGCCATAGACCGCTTTCTTGTTCGCCTCCGACGCCGCGTGGGGCATCTTGTACCAGGATTCATAAAGGTTCGTATCTCGGAAGCGGAAGTCGGCGGAAAGATCGATCACCTTGCAGCCGGCTTCCAGCAGGCGCGGAGCCATCTCCATCGCCTTGCCGTTCTCCTGCGCCAGGAACACCACGTCGCACTCTGCAGCCGCAGCGCCATCGCCATAGGACTCGAAGCACAGATCGGTCTGCTTCGCCCAGCCCGGAAATCCGGCCGAGAGTGGCTTTCCGGCGTAAGTCTCCGAAAAAGCGCGCCGCAGCGTCACGCGTGGATGCCGCGCCAGCAAGCGCAGCAGCTCCCCGCCCCCGTATCCCGACGCTCCGACCACGGCGACATCCAGCATAACGTCTTGCTCCTTCTGCCGTAGAATCAAAAAACCGCTCCTTCCAGGGGAGCGGCGGTTGCGAAGAGCTTCAGAAATAAACAAGCCGCAAGCTTCCCTGGCTTCGGGCTAGCCCACGGCTCTCACTCGTCCGACGACGCGCCGCGTGGGCTAGGCCCTGGCACGCGCGCGGCGACGGCTGAAATATGCGGTTTTGATGGAACCTTCTGCCATCATACAGCCTATATCGTCGTAAGATAGCATAAGTATACCCGATCTCTTAGGTGGGTTGTCAACAGGATGACCCGCAGCCGTCCAAACAGGTTCTGAGAACCTTACGTTCCCCCTCTCCTTACGAAGGAGAGAGGTCGGGGGTGAGGTTTAGGTGAGGAGTTTGCCTGGACGGCGGAGAAATAGGCGGCGATGAGCTCTCCCTTACAGACCTCTCTCGATCGGCAGACGCCTTACGTGGTCCGCAAGCTGGCCGCGACCGACTCAGCCGCCTTCGCTCGGCTCTGCCGGAAGCACCCTATGCGGATGCTGACGCCCCGCCTGAACATCGAATACTACGGCATGGACGTGCCCATCATGCGCTCCTGGGGCGTCTTTGGAAGGGACGGCGCGGAGATAGTCGGCATCCTGCAGCGCTTCCGCAACACGGTCATCGCCTCCGATGTGGATGGAGAGTGCGGTCCCGCGCTGGCCTCGGTGATCGATACCCTGCCGGGTGTTGCCGGTATGCGCGGACCGGTCGAGACCGTCAGCAGTGTCCAGGCGGCCCTGCGCGTCTACCGGCCGACCGATTGGGAAGAGAGCTGCTTCCTGCGCCTCACGCATCCGCCCACCTGTCCGCCCGCGACGCTTAGCCTGGCGCGTCGCGCCGTTCCCTCCGATCTCGACAAGCTGGCCTGGCTCTACGGCCAGGCCGGTACGATGTATCGCAGCCGGGACAATGTCGCCGCCAAGCTGGCTGAGCCGCGCGTCTTCGTGGTAGAAGAGCCGGCGACCGCCCTGCGGCCTGCCCGCATCGTGTCGTGCGCGCTCCTGAACGTGGAAGGACGCGATGCGGGGTTGATCGGCGGAGTGTTTACGCTGCCGGAGGCGCGCGGAAGAGGCTATGCCGCCGCCTGTACCGCGGCGATCTCGCTGGATCTGCAGCGCGACGGCAAGCTGCCCTGTCTCTTCTATGAGAATCCCGTCGCCGGGCGCGTCTATCGCCGCCTCGGCTTCGAAGACGCCGGCCGCTGGGCCTTACTCTTCCTCTCCGCTCCAGGGGCACGAGCATGAGGCTCTGGCCCACGGGGTTGAAACCCCGGTCTGAAATACCAGACCCGCTAAAGCGGGTTGGTGTCCGCGCAGGCGGACTTTGTATCTCAGCGCCGGGTTTCAACCTGGTGAAAACGGGCTTCAACGCCGTGGTCTTATTGTTCCTCCTGTGCGGCAGGGCGCCAGGGCAGGGGACAGCGCCCGCCGTCGATCCGCAGACCGGCATCGTCCACTCGCAGCGGCTGGAATCGGGCGTGCCGCTGGGCGGGATCGGAACGGGCACGTTCGAGCTGATGACCGACGGCACGGTCTCCCGCGCCACGATCAACAACAACTGGAGCCATCCGACCGGCGACCTGCCGGCCTGCTTCGCCGCCCTCTGGGCGCGCAGTGGAGAGCGCGCCGTCGCCCGCGTCCTCAGCCTCCACAACCCCTACGGGCTGCCGGCAGTCTCCAAACTGGACTACGACGGACTCTACCCGCAGGCCGTCCTCACCTTTCCCGGCGACGACCTGCCCGTGTCGGTCTCCCTGCAGGCTTTTTCGCCGCTCGTCCCCTTCGACATTCGTAACGCCTCCTTTCCCGCCGCAGCCTTCATCGTTTCGGTCAAGAACCCGGCGCCGGTCCCGGTCGAGATTAGCCTTGCGCTCTCCTGGGAAGACAGCCTGGGCGTAGGCGGCACGCCGCAGGGCGCGTTCTCGAATCACACGGGCGATACGGTCACATCCCTTCCCGCTACGGAAGGCTTTTTCGGTCTGAAATTCTCCGGCCCGCCGCCAGCCGCCGAAGAGCAGCGGATGCGCGACAACGCTACCGGCGAGATGACGCTGCTCGCCTACCCGCCGCGCCGGGAGGCGGTCGTGACGACGGCGGGATGGAACGCGCTGGACGCGCGCCCCGCCTGGTGGGAGGCATTCTCCAGCAGCGGCGACGTGGCGGGCAGCGCGCCCACCGGCGTCGAGGGAAAGGTACATCCGGCCGGCGTGGTCGCCGTGCGCCTGACGCTCAAGCCGCACGACGCGGTCGATATTCCTTTCGCGATCGCCTGGTATACGCCCCATCTCTACACGCGCGGCGGCCTTGACCTCGGCCACTACTACCAGACCCTCTTCCCCGATTCCGGCCAGGCCGCGCGTGCGCTGCTGCAGGACTGGCGCACCCTGCTGACCCTCACGCAGGAATGGCAGATGCGGCTGCAGTTCTCCGATCTGCCCCGCTGGCTGGTCCGGCGGCTCATCGACTGCGCCGCGCCGCTGACGACTCATACGGTGCATACGCGCGACGGTCGCTTCGCCTTCCTGGCCGACGTGGGAGGCCCGCGACCGGATACCGGCCAGGTGAACGCGCTGGCCTCGCTTTCTCAGAGCCTGTATGCCGATACGCTGCTGCTCGCCTTCTTTCCCGATCTGGACGCCCGGATGCTCACACAGGCTCAGCAGATGCAAGCGCCGTCCGGGATCCTGCCGCCTTCCCTGGAGACGCTGGCGGACTTCCCGATCCCGCCGGTCCCCCGGCCCTCCATCGGATCCTCTCACGCGCGCCATGTCACCCGGCATCATTTACCCGCTTCGCCCTTGGCGCAGGCCGCTTCCGCCACGGCGAGCCCGCAAGCCGGGCAGGAAACCGGGACCACCGTGCTGTACGTGAGGGATGTCACCAGCGCCTCGGCGTTCACGCTGCAGTTGGCGCAGTATGTCTTCTGGACGGGAGACCGCGACGTGCTCCAGCATGTTTTTCCCGCCGCGCGCAACGCGCTGGAGGTGCTGCTGAGCCACCGCGATGCCGAGGGCCTTCCCAACCTGTCACCCTCCGGGCCGACGTCCCCGGAGGAGATGGATTTTCGCCTGACGCCGGCGGCGGTGACGCTCTGGCTGGCGGCGCTGCGCGCCGGGCAGCGGCTGGCCGATCTGGCGGGCGATAAAGATTTCTTCCGCGAGTGCGCCGAGGCCTTCGCAAAGGCGTCCGCCGGGGGGATAAAGCGGTTCTGGAACGGCCGTTTCCTGGGAAGGCCCGAATCGGTCGGCGAGGTGTGCTCCATTGATCAACTGCTCGGGCAGTGGTGGGCCGACCTGCTGGATTTAGGTCCGCTGCTGCCGGAGGCGGACCTCAGCCGGGCCCTCCAGAGCCTGCAGGCGCTCAACGACCGGGCCATCGACTTTCCTTACGGACCGGCCGCTCGCGTCCGCGCGGACGGCACGCTGCCGCCGGACGATCCGGTGGCGCGAGACTACCTGCTGCCCGCTTCGACGCTGGCCGGGGCGGCGCTGCTTATCTCTCAAAATCGACCGGGCGACGGAATGGCGCTGCTGGAGCGCCTGGAAGCGACGCGCACCGAAAGCCTGCGCTCGCCGTGGCGCGCTCCCTCGCGCATTCGCGCCGATACTGGCGTGTCCGACATGCCGAATCTGGCCGGCCTGGGCGAAGCGGCGGACTGGAACATCCTCTACGCGCTCGAGGGGTTCGCATTCGATTCCAGCGCGGGCCGGCTCGCTCTCGCGCCCAATATGCCGGGTTCCTGGCGGCAGTTGTCCGCGCCGGTCTTCGCGCCTACGTTCCGAGGCAGTCTGCAGTTTCAGCCGCTGGCGCATGGCGGCGTGTTCACCTTCCGCCTCGACCGGACGATTCCCATCGAGGAGACGCCGCCGAAATTATCACTCAGCACGCCCGACCTTATGCTGACGGCGCTGCGCGTGCCCGGCCCGTCTCCCATCTCCGGGATGAAGCGCCCTGCTGCCCCCGAGGCTCATGTCAGCCGGGGACCCAACCCTATCGGCGGCCACGTCACACTCGGGCCTGCCGGCGACCTGATCGTTACCTTCGATGCGCCGCTGGCGCTGGCTATCGGCGATATTCTGGAGGTGGATTTCCATTGAGCTGTCCCACGCCGGAAGGCCGTGGGGTCCGCGCCGTGTACGCATGGCGCAGGGTAAGGCGGAAAGACCAAACACATCCAACAGAGAGGAAGGGAAGAATGCAGTTAACGAGTAAGCGTTTGACCTGCCGGATTCTGCCGGGCCTCGCCACGCTGGGCACGATCGCCTTGTTGGGGGGAAGCCTGATGGTATCTCAGGGCAGGGATGCGCAGGCCGCCGGGCACCAGAGAGGTGGGCCGCCCAGACTCAAGAACATTCGGATCCTGAAAAACATGACGCCGGCCCAGGTGATTGCGGTCATGCGCTCCGTCAGCGCCTCCCTGGGCGTCGAATGCGACTTCTGCCATGTTCGTGGCGACTTTGCCAGCGATGCAAAGGCGACCAAGCACACGGCCCGCGAGATGATGCTGATGACCAATCGCCTGAACACCCATGAGAGGATCCTCTCCAAGCAGGCGACCTGCTACATGTGCCACCACGGCCATGCGATGCCGGAAACCCATCCGCCGGCCGGCGAGCCGGGCGAAAGGGGGGAGCGAGGCGAAGGCGGCGCTCGACCCTGAGGTATGCTCGCGGCGGCGCTTTTTTTAAAAGCGCCGCCGCTTAATTTCAGCGATTTTCCGGTGGGCCGCCTCTGTTAATCGGCTTCCTCCAAATCTTCAACTGCCGAGGCCGATTTGAGGGGTGGGGGAGCGGGCTGTCCGCGCATCTGCTCGTAGAGGCGGGTGAAGACGGCGCGCAGCTCCGCCGTCTTGTAGGGAGGGACGAGGCAGACATCGCACAGCCGTTCCGGAACGGAGTCCGGGTAGTCTTCCGGAGCGATCTCACAGTTGCCTACCAGGCCGATGAGCTTCATGCCGCGCTCCCGCCAGGGCTGCACGGCGCGGAAGATGGCATAGTCGCGCTGCCGGCCGAAATCGCCGGAGAGGATGAGCAGGTCCGGCGGGCGGGGCGGTTTGGCGACGAGGCCGACCGGATCCTGCTTGTTGAGCAGCGCGGTCACCTCCCAGCCCTCCAGGGCAGCCGCGCGCTCGGCGCGGCCCCGGAAGCGGGGCCGATGCACGGCGATCAACACGCGAAACGAGCCGGCTTCGAAAGCAGTCTCGCCTTCTGAACGCCTTTCGACGATCTTGAAATCCCCAGACTCCTGGCGTGTAGGGCGCGGCCTGCCGGCGCGCGAAGAGGGCTTGCCGCCCGGACGCGATCCCGAGCGGCGGGCATGCCCGCCGCTCCGCCGTCCTCCTTTGCCATCGCGCTTCTTGTTCACTTTCCTTCCGCCTTTACGATCTGCTCCTCGACAGGACGCAGCAGGATATTCCTATCGCCCTCGGACCCAAGCGGCTCCAGAGCCTTGATAAGCCGGATCGCGTTGATGGGGATGAGCAGCCGCTCGTTGTTGTTTTTCGTCAGCTCCACCCACTGATCGTCCATATACGTGATCGTGCCTGTGTCGCTGATGTTCGATTGAATCAGATAGTAGATCGCGACGCGGATGCTGCGATAGCGGCGCAAATGCTCGGAAACGGGCGAGGCTCGGTCTTCACCGGCCGGATCCGGGGTTGCCATGCTGTCTTCCGTGATTCCTTTCGATCAGTGCGGGGGAAGGGGCGGCCAGGCCGCAAACTCGCGCACGAAGGCGACCACTTCGGCTGCCGCCGCCGCGAACAGCGCCTCCCCTTTCTCGGAGGTCGCGATCTCCGGATGGCCGAAGGCGCCGGTGCGACTCAACTGGTCGAACGCGCGGGGGACATCCACGCGACTGGGCCGGCTGAAATCGGGAACGTAGAAGGCGGACTCGAAGGGAATATTCGCGCCTCGCGCCACTTCTGGCTTGACCAGCTCCGGGCGGAGGCGCAGGATCATGCTGGTCTCCTGCTCGCAGGCATGAGTGACCATCTCCTGCTCCACGTTCGTCAGTGCCGCGACCTGTTCCGCCGCGATGGTCCACCAACTGCTGAAGGCCAGCCACAGGTCCGGTATCTCCCGGTGGCGCAACTGCACGTCGTAGATCGCCATCCGGCCCGGCGTGATGTTTCCGCCGTGCGCATTCAACAGGAAGATGCGCCGGAACCCGCCGCCGATCAGGCTCTCCAGCATATCGACGAGCACGCGCACGTAGGTGTCGTTGGAGAGACTGACCGTGCCGGCAAAAGCGCGATGATGGTCGGAGGCGCCCACCCACAACATTGGCAGGAACAGGGCCGTCTCTCCCAGTTCCGCCTCCGCCCGCCGCGCGACCTCCGTGCCGATCAGCATATCCGTCAGCAGCGGCAGATGGTGGCCGTGCTGCTCGCAGGAGCCGAGCGGCAGCACCACCACGCGTCCCGCCAGATCCCCGATCTCCGTCCAGTTTCTTTCGCCCAGATGCATCTTGCCCATCCTCCAGTCATCGGCACGGAAGCGCCGTTCTATCATCACAAAGCCTGCCTGCGCAGACTCTCTTGCCGAATAAGGAGCCTATATGCCGGCGGGCCACAGACTCCTGGGATTCTGGTCAGCGCCAGTCGTCGATGAGATAGATGCCGGGCCGGTTATAGCCGGGCGTGTTGGGCTTTTGCATCACGACTCCTTGAAAGTCGCTGCGGAAGCCGTACGCCAGCATCTGGCGATAGGCTTCGTGCCGCGCCGTATTGACCCCGGCGACAAGGCGATTCAGGCCCTGCTCTGCGGCGAGAGCGTTGCACGCATCGAGCAATCGGTCGAAATTCTGCGGCGCCTGGGGTCCTGGCAGCACGGCGCCGAACTTGACATAGCACGTGTCGCTTCCCGCCTCGCTTCCTGGTCCACAATGGCAGACGGCCAGCCCTACCAACTGAGAATGATCCCACAGGAGGACCGTATCGCCTAACTGCTGATCCCGGACCGCCTGAATCTCCCGATGAACATCCAGGCCCTCGAAGAGGGTATTCGTGAGCGTGCGGCAGGCGCTCAGGCCGCCGCTTTGCTCGCCGTCCGGCGTCTGGGAATACCGTGTCCAGAACGCGCCGGGCGTGACCGGCGCGACCGGCCGGGACATGATGGCCGTTAGGAACCGCGGCCAGAAGCCGAACTTCTGATAGAGATAGAGGTGTTTGGGACTATGCGCGAAGGTAAAGAGGCCGGCCTGAGTGATACCCCAGTCAGAGAAAAGCTGCACGACGGGTTCCATGAGACGGCTCGCGATGCCGCGCTCCCAATATTGGGGATGCACGGTCAAGGGGCCGAAAAATCCGACACTGCCCCAATTCGTGGCAAAATTGGAGCCTACCAGCTCGCCCTCGACTTCCGCGCCGAAAGCGGCGGTCGGATCGGCCAGCCAGCGCGTGCGCACGTAGTCGGCATCGCCGGCGAACTGCATGGGATCGGGCAGCCCCAGAAATGTGCCGAAAGCCAGCCGGCAGATGCGATCGGCGGCCGGCAACTCGTCCTGGCGGAGAGGACGGATCGAAACAGGTCTCGTCTCAGCGTTCACACTCGGTTGTGCTTGCATAACTTTCTTCTTACTCCTGCATACACGGTGTCGTCGGCTTGTCGCCTCGTGCTCGTGTTGGGAGGTCACTTCCCTATTCTCGAAGTGGATTCCTGCTGCCCATCGGGAGGGGCAGGAAGCGGCGCGGTTTCCGGCGAATAGGGGGCGGTGAGAGAAGCATTTGCGGAGAAAGGACCCTGGAGATGAGAATTCCCGTCGGACGGATGTGTCTGACGTTATGGATCGGGATCGCGGCTGTAACGCCCGCATTGGCGCAAGAAAAGCCGGACACCCCGCCGGTTCCTCCGGCCGCGCCGGCGCAGCCCGCAAAGGACGCCGTCGCCTCGGACATCAATCCGGCGGCCCTCTGGGACGGGCGCAAGCTCACCCCCTTCCATGCAATGGACTTTCCCAAGATGGTCCGGGCCGCCGCCGCCGACTTCATGGACGATACCGAGTACGTGCTGGGACTGACCGTGAACGGCGAAAGCCGCGCCTATCCCACGCGCTTCCTCTCCTTCCATCACATCATCAACGATAAGGTGGGCGATACGTTTATCACCGTCACCTATTGAATCGTCTGCAATACCGGGGTCAGGTTTGACCCCGTCGTCAACGGCAAGACACTCGCGTTCGAGTTTTATGGCCTCTATAACGGTGTGGTGACGATGTACGACCGCCAGACGGAAAGCGTCTGGCTGCAGGTCGGCGGGCGGGCCATCAAAGGCCCGATGCTGGGCACGGTCCTGAAGACCGGTCCGCTGCTGGATACCACCTGGGCTCGCTGGAAAGAGCTGCATCCGAATACGCTGGTGATGTCGCCCGACACCCCGTATAGCCGCTTCTATCGGCCCAGGGGAGTTCATTCCCATCGCGGCACGTCCGGCGGCTTTCCGGCGCCCTACTTCCAGTCCACCCTGACACGCGGGGATAAGCGCCTGCCGCCCTTCGAGATGGTGCTGGCCGTCGCCCTGTCGGCAGCCTCCAGGGAGCCGTCGAAGACCGGCGCGCAGGACGCTCCGGACATCCTCTATCGCGCGTATCCCCTCCAGGCGCTCAAAGACTCGCCCGGAGTCCTTAACGACACGCTCGGCGAAACGCCCGTCGGCGTGCTTTTCGATGCCGGGGCCGTTTCCGCCACCGCCGTTCGGCGCGTCGTGGATGGCCGGACGCTGACGCTGGAGGCTCGCAAGCAGCCCGACGGCAAGATCGGCGCCTACGATAAAGAGACCGGGACCCGCTGGAACATCGAGGGCAAAGGCGAGGAGGGGCCGCTGGCGGGCAAAGAGATGCCGCGCCTGGACAGCCACCTGAGCGAGTGGTACGGCTGGGTCTCTTACTTCCCGCAGACCAGCATCTATGGCCGCACCGATCCACCGCAGACGGAGATCCTGCTGCCATCCTCCTCAGCCGATCCTTCCCATCCGTCGACCAGGCCATGAACGGGCCGGCTGGCACTCACGCTTACATGGGGGCCAGGAATTCGAGGACAGGGGCCGGAAGGATGGTTACCGTCCATTTCTCTTCTGGTAGCGCAAGCATGCTGGAGAAAGCACATGAAAAGGAATTTGGGCATTTATATACTTCACTAAGCACGGCGATTGCTCGCTTGCCTAGTGAAGTCCTGACAGGGAGGGCCGTCAAGGAGTTCCATTAGTGCGCGCAAAACGCACGGAAAAGTCGGATT
>Ga0209810_1004670_pt1 | contig 13015 bp, 17 predicted proteins | sample Coa_R1_7_FD_187159 | JGI IMG/M metagenome (GOLD analysis project Ga0209810, IMG submission 187159) | Surface soil microbial communities from Centralia Pennsylvania, which are recovering from an underground coalmine fire - Coalmine... | ecosystem: Environmental > Terrestrial > Soil > Unclassified...
CCTCTCCCAGAAGCGTTCCTGTCCCCTCATCCGGCCGGTCCTCCAGGATGACCGCTGCGGCCGCTCGCGAGACGCACCCGCGCATCCGGCGTCGCCTCCGGCTGACGCCGGGAGCCCAATAGTGCGCCACTTCTAGGAATCGAAAAGGGCGCCATCTTGGTGGCGACCGGTGCCGGTCTCAGGCTCGTCGTGTTGAGCGACGAGGAGGAGGGCCGGGAGAGGTGGTGAGCGCGTTGGAGTGGGCTGAGATCCGGGCGTTGGCGAGCGACGGCGTGTCGCAGCGGCAGATCGCGAAGCGGCTGGGGATCCATCGTCGGACGGTGGCCAGGGCGTTGGCGGCGGAGTCACCGCCGCGGTATGTGAGGGCGCCGGCGGGGTCGCAGCTGGACCCGTTGATGCTGGTGATCGAGCGGATGCTTCGGGAGTGGCCGGAGACCAAGGCGCCGAGGTTGACCGAGATGCTCCGCGACGAGCATGGCTACCGCGGGTCAGTCGATCTGGTTCGTCGCAGGCTGGCGGGATTGCGGCCGAGGGAGGAGCGCCCGGCGCAGCGGACGGGGTATCGGCCGGGGCAGGTCGTGCAGTTCGATTGGGGCGAGATGCCGACCCGCCCGCGGATCGACGGGGTCGAGCGTCGCGTCTATGCGCTGGTGGCGTCGTTGCCGTTCTCCGGGGCGCAGACCGCGCACTTCAGCTTCGACATGGCTCTGGAGGCGTTCCTGGAAGGGCACGTCCGGGTGTTCGATTGGCTGGGCGGTGTCCCGCGCGAGTGCGTCTACGACAACCTCCGATCGGTTGTGGCCAAGCGCGACAGCCGACAGGTGGTGCGCTGGAACCAGCGGTTCCTGCACCTGCGCGGCCACTATGCGTTTCACTCGACCGCGTGCACGCCCGCGACACCACGGGAGAAGGGATCGGTCGAGGGCGCGGTCCGCTACCTGAAGACGGGGTTCTGGCCGGCTCGACGGTTCCGGACGCTCGGTGAGCTCGATCGGGTCTACACCGATTGGCGCGATCGCGTCGCGCACCGCCGCCGGCACGCAACCGGCCAGTTCATCGTCGCCGACCGCCTCGCCGAGGAACGTGCAGCGCTGCGCACACTGCCGCCCGGGGTGTTCGACTTCTCGCTGAGCCGGATCGTCCGCGTCCCGACCGACGGCTACCTGCGCCATGGTGCGTGCTTCTACCGCGCGCCGATCGAGCTGGTGCACCAGCGCGTCGATCTGCACGCCTCCCGCGATGAGGTCTGGATCAGCTGGCGCGGGCAGGAAGTCGTTCGCTACCCGCGGTCCTACCGACCAGGGTTGTGGATCCCCGAGCCGCGAATGCGACCCGAACCGCCCCCTCCCGCCAGGCCGGCGAAGTTGTCGGTGATCGAGGCGCCCGAGCTCGCCGACTACGCGGAGCTGTGCGCATGACCCCCACCAAGACCAAGGTCGGCGAGCGACTCCCATACCTCCTCTCCACACTGAAAGCGCCCCGGATAGCGGAGCGATTGGCCGCGACCGCGGAGCGGGCCCGGGAGGAGCAATGGCCCTACGAGCAGTTCCTCGAGACGCTCTGCGAGGCCGAGGTGTTCGCCCGCGAAGCCTCCGGCGCCCGGCAGCGGACCCGCTCCGCCGGGTTCCCGGCGCACAAGACCTTGGAGGACTTCGACTTCACCGCCCAGCCCTCCGCCGAGCGACCACTGGTCATGCACCTCGCACAGCTCGCCTGGGTCGAGGAACATGCCAACGTCTGCCTGATCGGACCGCCCGATCTGGTTTCACACTGCACCTCCGCAGTTAGTTGTTGATCAAACGGTCCAAGCTCACGCCGGGAACTTCGATTCTGAGGCCTTTCCGTCGGCCGTTGGTCACCTGAATCGCCCTGAGCTCGCCGCGTTGGACCTTGTGCAACACGGTCTGGCGGGCGCAGCCGAGCAGCCTTGCGGCGTCGTTGAGCGCGACGAACCCGTCCGGGATGTCGGGCACGAACCGTGCGCGGACATCGTCGGTGAGCCGGATCCGCCATGGGGCGCTGGGCGTGGTCTGTTCTCCTGGGAGGAGTCCTTGCTGCAGCCAGCGGCGGATCGTGAACACGGTGACGCCCAGTTCGGTGGCCGCCTGCTGGATCGTGACGACCTCGGAGTCAGGGTCCGGCGGTGGCGCGGCCGGGATCCCGGCGCGGAACCGGGCGGCTTGGACGCGTGGCCGGGTGAACGGCAGTCCTTTCCCGGTGCGGCGGCCTTGGCGGTTGAGGATCGCGGCGATCTGATCGTCGGGGTGGTGCTCGGCGAGGCGGCGGATCAGCTCAACGGTGTCCTCGCCGAGGCGGTGACGGTCGGGGCCTCGCGCGTTGAGCTTGACGGTCAGCTCGGTGCGGGCGCCGCCCTCCCACCAGATCTCCGCGGTCGCGTGGCTCCGTGGTGCGTTGACCGTGACGACGATCTCGCGGATCAGCGTGCGCAGCAGCAGCTTGCGGTCCCGGTCGGTGGTCGTGTCTGCTGCCCAGAGCCGCGGGAGATCACGGGCGATGTCGGTGAGCGCGGCTCGCTCCTGGTCGGTGAGCGGCTTCGGGCGCGCGTGCTCGAGCGCGAGCACCTTCCCGCGCTCGCGCTCGACCTGCGCGAGCGCTTCTTCGAGTTTGCGCTCCAGGGTGCGCGCGACCAGTCGGTTCTCGGGCTCGCACGCGTCGAACTGCCGTTCTGCGCGCTCGGCCTCATACTCGGCGCGCTCGAGCGCGAGGCGCTGTCCGGCGAGCAGCTGCTCGTGCTGGGCTTCGAGTTCGCGGATCGCGCCGGCGGTCGCGGTCACGCCGGCGGGGGTGACCGCTTCGAGGAACGCGTCGACGACGGCCTTCTCCAGCCGCCCACCGCCGAGCGATTGGCAGCTGCTGGCGGTGTGGTGCATGACGTGCCCGCGGACGCAGAGGTATCGGCGGACGGTTCCGCCGGTGCCGGCATACCCGACCTGCATCCGTCGGCCGCACTGCCCGCAGCGGACCAGCCCCTGCAAGAGGGCCGCGCCCTCGCGGGCGGCACCGCCGCCTTCGCCGCGCGGTCTCACGTTCGCCCTGAGCCGTTCGCGTGTCTGGAGGTACTCGGGCCAGGTGACATAGCCGGGATGGTGCTCGGGCAGGCAGACGGACCACTCCTCCAACGGCACCTCGACGTCACGAACATGGACGCGGCCGTCGCGGTCGACGGTCTTCTCGCGGCGCTTGCGGCCGAACACGAACGCCCCGGCATACGCCGGATTGGTCAGGAGGTCGTGCACCGCCCCATAGCTCGGGCGCGCCCACCTGATCCGTCGCTGCCCAACGGTGCGGCGCGGAAGCTTCTGGTCCTCGTCGATCAGCTCCATCACGACTTGCCGTGCTGATCCCACTCTGCGCCACAGGACGAAGACCCGCTCGATCGCGTGGCGAACCTGCTCGTCGGGGCACAGCACGATGCGATCATCGTCATCGCGGTCAAGGCCGACCGGCAGCGCGAGTCGCAGCTCGCCGCGCTCGGCCTTATTGCGAAGCCCGCCGTCCAGGCGGGCGCGGATCAGGTGCAGCTCGGCTTCGGACATCGTGCCTTTGAGTCCGAGCAGCAGCCGGTCGTTGAAGTCAGCCGGCGAATACACGCCGTCGGCGTCAGCGATCAGCGTGCCGGTCAGCGCGCACAGATCCAGCAGCTGATGCCAGTCCGCCGAGGAGCGCGCGAACCGCGACACCTCAAGCGCAAGGACCAGCCCGACGTGGCCGAGCCCGACCTCCGCGACGAGTTCCTTGAATCCGATCCGGCCCTCCGTCGAGGCGCCGGACCGGCCTGTGTCCTCGTCGACGACCGACACCGAGCTCTCGGGCCAGCCGAGCTCGACCGCCCGCTCCCGCAGCGCGTATTGCCGCGCCGAGGACTCCACGTTGCGCTCAACCTGATGCAAGGTCGATTGGCGCACATACACGACCGCCCGCCGCCGGCGGTGCTGGTCGGTGATCTTCCCGCGCTCACTCATCGCGCTCGGCCCCCACCAGCCGTGCCAGCAGACGGGCGAGCTGGATCGTCACCTCCTGCTGGCGCTCCGGCGGCAGCGTCTCCCACACCGCCGCCGCGACCAGCACCTCGCTCAACCCGAGCGCGAGCTGTCCCGACATCACGACCTCCGTTTTCACCGGAGCTTCCGCGCCGACCCGGACACCGCGCCCGCAGGCCTTCCGCCAGCTCAGCCAACCGGCGCCACCCCGCCGGCGAGACCATCACACCGAGCGGCTCTGCGTCGGAGCCGACCCGCGGGAGATCGGTCCACCGCGCCGGGATCGTGCCCACGCTCCCATCAACCAGCCGACAGCGGACCATCGTCTCGCCGTGCTCAGTCCGCCAGCCGAACACGTCCAACTCGACATCCCGCAACGCGCCCGGCGCCGCCACGAGCCGCACCCGCGCCGGGAGCGGATCCACAACATGAGTAGTGCGACGTCTACTCGCCCGGCACCGGCAAAAGCCACCTCGCGATCGCCCTCGGGATCAAAGCCTGCCAACACGGCTACCGCGTCGCGTTCGCCACCGCCCAACAATGGGTCTCACGCCTCGAGGAAGCCCAGGAGCGCAACACGCTCGACCAAGAACTTAAGCGCCTCGAGCGCTACCAGCTGCTGATCGTCGACGAGGTCGGCTACCTCCCCCTCGAACGCCAAGCCGCGAACCTCCTCTTCGCCCTGGTCTCCCGCCGCTACGAACGCGGCAGCATCATCATCACCAGCAACCGCGGGTTCGAAGCCTGGGGCGAGATCCTCGGCGACGCGATGGTCGCCGCGGCCCTGATCGACCGACTCGTGCACCACGCGACCATGGTCACGCTTAAGGGCAAGAGCTACCGCCTCCGCGAACGCGGCAACACACCCGTCCCAGCCGCCCGCCCGGCGCCGCTCGAAAACTGACCCCCCACTCAGACCGGCCGCGCCGGCGGCATTCGACTCCGCTCGCCTACGGCTCGCTCCGCCGAACGCCGCCGCTACCGACACCCCCGTGGGCTACTTTTCGGCCGGCGCAGGGTGGAGCACTTTTCGGTTCCTGAAACTGGCGCCCTTTTCAGTTCCTGTTGACACCGGCGGGGGTACTTCCGATTTGGCGACGCTCATCCACGACCGTCACCAAATCGGAAGTGGATGCTCCCCGGTCGAAGGGGACTCGCACAATCAGGAAAACGACCTGCCTGATCGGCGTCCCCGAACGGCGCAGGCCGGACGCGGCGCTTCCAAAATGCTTCCACCGGGGTCCTCGGATGCCGCGTCAGGCGGCTCGGCTGCCCTAGAACAAAGCGATTTGCAGGGCAAACTGCAGTGGGCGATCCAGGACTCGAACCTGGGACCTCTTCCTTATCAGAGAAGCGCTCTAACCGACTGAGCTAATCGCCCGATGGCCGCGGGCCGAGCGGAGTGACCAGCAGCGGGACCATCTTAGCGACGGGAGATGGACGGATAGCGGCGTGCTGGCGGTGCGGTCGCACCATCGGCGCGGCTTCGTCAGACCGAGGCGACGGCAACGGTGTCGGCGAGCGTGCGCCAGGTGTCCGGATCGTGGGAGGGAGCGACGATCGCCTCCGGATCGTCTGCCATGAACGAGGCGAGGCGGTCCAGCGACTGGCGGGAGGCCCGGTCATCGAAGGTCAGCATCGGAAGGACGCGGTCGTGGATGTTGCGCAGCGCGTAGGCGGCATCGCCGGCCAGAAGGACACGGCGGCCGTCGCCGAGGCGCAGGAGAACCGACATGTGGCCTGGGGTGTGTCCGGGCGTGCTGATCAGCCGGACGTGCCGTCGCCGAGCAGGTCGCGGGTCCTCGGGAAGGGACCGAACGGCTCGCCGTCACGATCCAGGTCGAGGAGCTCGACGCGGTCCTCGGCGGGAAGATGATGCCGGACGTAGCCGCGCACGGCGCCGACCGGCGAGCGCGCCGCGCTCCACTCGGCCCGGGCGATCGTGAACCGAGCATTCGGGAGCAGGCGCATCCCGCTCGTGTGGTCGAAGTGGAGGTGGGTCATGATCACCGCGGGCACTCTGGCGGGATCGATGTCGAGGGTCCGGAGCTGTTCGTCGAAGGCCTGCGGCGCTGGGCGCAGGCCGCGGAACAGCAGGCTCATCGGGAAACCGAACTCGCGGTAGAAGGCATCGCGTGCGTCCGGGTGCAACCCGGTGTCGATCAGGATCGTCCCCGCGTCCGGGTGACGCACGGCAAACGCGAGGCACGGCGCGGTGATCGCGTCGTCTCCGACGCTCACGCCGGCGCGCAGACGAGAGAGCATGTTCCCCTCGGCGCGGAAGACGTACCCCCGCGGCATCGGGATCGACCCCGCGTGGATCACCGAAAGCTCGACCCCGGCAGCGGAGGACTCGGGCATCAGATACGCGAGTCGGCCTGGACGGGGTCGGACGGCTCCGGCGACGCGGCGCCGCTGCCGGTGGCGGTGGCGAGCCAGGCCAGGAGCGCCGCACGGGAGAAGCGCCAGCCCTCGCCGATCCGGCGGCCCGGGACCTCACCGCGGGCCGCTGCCCGCTCGAGGTCCGAATCGGTCGTGCGCAAGAACTCCGCCGCCTCGCCGAGGGTGAGAATCTCCGGCGGGACCTCGCGGAGCGCGAGGCCCCCCACGACGAGTCCGTCGCCGTCGAGGTGCGCGCGCACGGCATCCTCCACGATCTGGCGTTTGCTGCGACCGGAAGCGGATGCCGCCAGCTCCAAGCGGCGGTGGGGATCGGGACTCAACCGCACGTACAGAGGGATCTGGTCCTTCTGCATATTCTTACGATATCACACGATATCGCGCCCGAAGTGGTCCGCCTGTCGTTGGTCGGCGGCCGCGTCAGGCCGCGGCTCGGACGCGGAGCCGGCGCGCGAGATCGAGCGCCTCGTCGAGGGAGGCGAATTCGAGCTGAACCCGGTAGCCGTGTCCGGCCGGCTTTACGACCAGGTCGGCGCCCAGCGCCTGCCCCAGCGCGTCGCCGATCTGCTCCAGCGCGGCCTGCCGATCGGGATGGAGCTCGGGTGGCGAGGCCCTGTGGCTCTCGGACGTGGCCGCGGATGCCGCGCGCGCGCGGCGCTCGAGCTCGCGCACCGACCATCCCTCGGCGGCAGCGCGACGGGCCAGCGTGCGGCGTGTTCCGTGGTCAGAGGCGAGCAGCAGCGCGCGGCCATGACCTTCGGTCAGGCGACCGGCCTCGAGGAGGTCGAGCGCCTCGTCGGGAAGGTCGAGCAGGCGGAGCAGGTTGGACACCGAGACGCGGCTGCGGCCGACCCGGAGGCCGACCTCCTCGCGCGTGAACCCGAGCTCCTCGACGAGCGCAGCGCAGGCCCGCGCCTCCTCGACGGGGTTCAAGTCCTCCCGGGCCATGTTCTCGATCAGCGCCAGCTCCAGCGACGCGGGATCGTCGTGGTGACGGACGAGGGCCGGCACGGTCTCGAGCTCGGCCAGGCGCGCGGCACGCCAGCGCCGCTCGCCCGCGATCAGCTCGTAGCGACCCGATGCAAGCGGGCGCACGAGGACCGGCTGGATGATCCCGCGCGCGCGAATCGAATCGGCGAGCCCGAGCAGCGCCTCCTCGTCGAATTGCCGGCGTGGCTGGTGCGGGTTGGGCGAGATCAGCTCTACGGGCAACGCCCGCAGCTCCTCGGACTCGTCCCTGGGGCCAACCGCGAGGATCGCCGCCAAGCCGCGTCCCATTCCCTTCGGTCGATCAGCCACGAGCGGCCACCTCCTTCGCTAGTTCGAAATATGCATCCGATCCAGCGCAGTGTGGATCGTGATGGATCACCGGACGGCCGAAGCTGGGTGCCTCGCCGATCCGGACGTTCCGCGGGATCACCGTGTCGAACACCAGCTCCGGGAAATGCTCGCGGATCTCGCGCTCGACGTCCTGGGCGAGTCGTGTGCGGGAATCGAACATCGTCAGCAGCATCCCCGCGATCGTGAGTCTGGGGTTCAGCTCGCGCTGAACGAGAGAAAGCGTGTCGAGAAGCCCGGCGAGACCTTCGAGCGCGAAGTACTCGGCCTGAACCGGCACGATCACGCGATCTGCGGCGACGAGCGCGTTGACCGTCAGCGGTCCAAGCGACGGTGGACAGTCGAGAAGCGTGAACGCGTAGCGGTCTGTTACGTCGCCGAGCGCCTGCTTGAGGCGCGTCTCGGAGCCCGCGATCCGCGGCAGTTCGACGTTCGCGCCCGCGAGATCAGGTCCCGCCGGAGCGACGCTCAAGCCCTCGATCGCGGACGGAACGACGATATCCGTCAAGCTGGCCGACCCGGACAGGAGGTCGTACACGGTGCGCTCCGAGTCCTTCGGAAGTCCGAGTGCCACGGTCGCGTTGCACTGCGGATCGATGTCCACGAGCAAGGTCGAATACGCCGCCTCGGCCACGCACGCCGCGAGGTTCACCGCCGTGGTCGTCTTGCCGACTCCACCCTTCTGGTTGGCGATCGCGTAAACCGTCCCCATGACCTCAAGCTAGCGACCGGCGCGGTCAGACTCTTCCTCCGCCCGAGCGTGCGAGAGCGGGCCCGCCGAGGGGGCGCTTGAGCGCCACCCCGGGGCGCCTCGGGAAGCGAGCCGGTGTATCCGTGACCTTCGACATGAGGTGTAGATATCGATGCCTTGCGGCCGGAAATGGGCGGACCGGTCTCGGTGGTAGAACCCTCAGGCCGAGAGCTTCAGCGGCCTTCTGACCCTGAGCTTCAGCCTCCGGGTCGCGGGCTCCGCGCCAAGCTACGAGCACGGCTCCGACACGCATCAACGGCGCGGCGTACTCGGCCACGACATCGAGCCTTCCGACTGCCCTTGCCGTGGCGACGTCGAAGGCCGCGCGGCCAGCCGGCCAGCTCTCGGCCCGCGCCGTCACGACAGTGGCGTTCGACAGGCCACAATGGGCGATCGCCCGCTCGATGAAGGCGCACTTGCGCCGGCTGCTCTCGAGCAGCACGACCCGGAGCTCCGGTCGGGCGATCGCCAGCGCCAAGCCCGGGAGCCCCGCCCCTGCGCCGATGTCGACGAGCTGCCGGCCGGCATGAAGCTCGGGGCACTCGAGCGCGACAAGCGAATCGGCGAGGTGATCCTCGACGACGCGTGTTGGATCGCGAATCGCCGTCGGCGCCCGTGGATCGTCGGTCAGCAGCCGCGCCAAGGCGGCGAACTGGATCGATGCGGCCTCCGAAAGCCGGTAGCGCTCGACGAGGCCAGCCAGGTCGGTCGTCATCTCGCGGGGATGAGCCACCGAGCCTCTACGACACCGCTGGCGCGTCGTCGACGTCGGTATCAGTCGCGCGCTGCTCCCGCTCGACTCCCCGCCGTTCCGGCTCCGCCACCCGCCGTTCCCGCTCGAGTCCCTGCCGTTCCCGCTCCGCCACTCGGCGCTCCCGCTCGATGTAGCCGCCGTAGCGCTCGAGCATCACCCCCAGGCGCTCGGCGGCGTGGCCGTCGATGCCCGCGTGAAGCTCCCGTTCGAGAATCGGAAGGACGTCCTCGACGAGCGCACGCCCCCTGGCCATCCACTGGTAGTAGGAGCGACCTCCGTGGTGGTATGGCCCATAGAGCCGGGTGCGGGGGAACTTCGAGAGCAGCCAGTGGAAGAGCGCCTCGTGACGGGTGTGCATACGAAGCGTGACCTGCGGCTGCTTGCCATCGCCCCCGAACGATCCTTCGCCGACCAAGAGGCCGATCAGGAGACCCCGATCAAATTCGGACAGTGGCGCCACGCGCAATTTGTAGCGCGGTCTGTTTCACCGCCACAAAAAACGTGAAACACAGCCCCTGCCACGGGGCCCGTGCCGCTGCGCACAGGATGGTGCGCCGCCACAGCGCCGCGCGCGTAGGGGCGAACCCGAGGCAGCCCACTCAGTCGCGAGGGGCCGCCCTGAGTGCCCGAGCCGGACCGCCCGCTCAGCAGCCGAGACCGACCGCCCGCCAACTGGCCGAGCCACACTCGCGCTCAGCCACACGAGCCGGACCGCCCGCTCAGCCACACGAGCCGGACCGCCCGCTCAGCCACACGAGCCGGACCGCCCGCTCAGTGCACGAGCGGGGCGACGACGAGACGTCGCGACGGCTCCTGGCCCTCGCTGTAGGTCTCCACGTCGCGGCGGCCCTTGAGGTGTTCGTGAACCACCTTGCGCTCGAGGGGGCCCATCGGATCGAGCGAGACCGGGCGGCCGTCGCGCAAGGCCGCCTCGGCCGCCTGGTCAGCGGCGGCCCGCAGCGCCACCGAGCGGCGTTCGCGGTAGCCGGCCGCATCGACCGAGACCTGCTTGCGTGGCCCGTCTCCCCGGAACGCGATCCGGTAGGCGAGATGCTGGATTGCGTCGATCGTCGTTCCGTGGTGGCCGATCAGGGGCCCGGCATCGTCGAGGAGATATTCGGCGGAGATTCCGGAGTCGTCCTCGGTGATCCTGACCTCGGCCTCGATGCCGGCCGTATCGGCGATCCGCACCAGGGTCTCCCGGACGAGCTCGGCCGGGGTATCGGTCCGAGTGTCGGTTCGGTCCATGCTGCTCATCGCCGGCGCCCCGATCGCTTCTTCTTCTTCCGCGGCGACGGCGGTGGCGCCGTTCGCGTGCGCGCGGGGCGCGTCGTGGTCGCCTGCTCGCCCGCGGACTTGCTGCGGCCCTTCAGCAGCGCCCCGAGACCTGTGCCCGACAAGGGTCCGCCGCTGCTGCCCGCACCGTCGGCGCCGTCACGGCTGCCATCGCCCGCGCCCGAGCCGCCCCCCGAGCCTCCCGAGCCATTCCCCGGCCCACCACCGCCGCCGCCCCCGCCCGACGCGGCACCCCCGCCGGCGGCCGCAGCAGCGACCGCAACAGGACCGCCGAGGCGCCTGCGAAGCACGAACTGCTGGGCCATCGTCCACGTGTTGGTCGTGATCCAGTAGACGATCACTCCGGTCGGGAAGCTGACGATGAAGATCACGAAGAACAGCGGCATCACGAGCATGATCTGACGCTGGGTCTTGTCCATCGTCGGCTGTGCCATCAGCAGGCTCGAGGCCAACTGAGTGCCCACATACAGCAGGATCAGCACGACCAGGGTGGCGCCGGTGGCCTTGTTCGTCAGGTCCCCGATGAACAGGAAGCTCGCGTGATGCCCGCCGCCGCAGGCGGTCGTGAGCCCCTTCACGGTCGAGGCCGGCACGTGCGGATGCTGCATGGCGTAATGGGCGCGGAAAGCAACCTGCTTGCCGTGGCAGATGTCGTCCCGGAGGCTCTCCCGAAGCATGTAATAGAGCGAGACGAACACCGGGAGCTGCAACACCATCGGCAGGCAGGAGCCGAGCGGGTTGACGTTGTTCTCCTTGTAGAACTTCATCAACTCCTGCTGCTGGCGCTGCTTGTCGTCCTTGTACTTGCTCTGCAGCGCTTTCATCTCTGGCTGAAGCCGCTGCAGCGCCTGCATCGAATGGAACTGCTTGACGAACAGCGGGACGAGGATCAGCCGGATGACGACGGTGAGCAGGACGATCGCCCACCCCCACGGCACCCCAACGCTGTTGTGGAAGAACTTCAGCACCGCCTCGAACACGTCCATCAGCGGCTGGAAGATGTTGGCGATGTGCAGCATGGTCAGGCGCTCGCGGCCGGCCTGCGGGACTTGAACAGCCGCTGGTCGTCAACGGGATCGAACCCTCCGCGGCTCCAGGGGTTGCATCGCAGCAACCGCCAGCCGGCCAGCACGAGCCCGCGGAGTATGCCGAATCTGGTTATGGCCTGCGCGGCATATTCCGAGCACGACGGGTAGTACTTGCAGCGCTGTCCGACGAGCGGCGAGACGACGAGCTGGTAGAGCCGGATCGGCACGACGGCGAGGCCGCGCAGCACCGTCATCGTGCCTCGGCCCCCTCAGACTCGGCCCCCTCAGACTCGGCCCCCTCAGACTCGGCCCCTCCGAGGTCCCGCCCGTTCTCAACGAGCTGTGCACCCGCCACCTTGGAGACGAGCTCGGCAAGCGCGGTGCGGATCCCATCCAGACCCTCCCGCTCGGCCAATGGTCCAGCTCCCGGGCGCGCGATGACGACCACATCGCTGCCGGGCGGCAGGCGTTCCGCCTCTCGAACGAAAGCCTCGCGAAGCAGGCGCTTGACCCGGTTTCGCTCGACCGCGCCACCGACCTTCCTGGAGACGGACAGCCCGAGCCGGGCGTGCCGCTCATCGCCCTCGCCCCGGCGCGGGAACACGTACAGCACGAGGTCCCGGCCAGCGTGCGAGCGCCCGTTGCGCATCACGCGGTCGAAGTCCGCGCTCCGTGACAGCCGCCCGCGCTTCGGCGAACGTGCGCCCGTCACGGCCGGCCTCACACCGTCAAGCGCTTGCGGCCCTTGTCCCGGCGGCGCTTGAGCGTCTGGCGGCCGGCCCGCGTCCGCATCCGAGCCCGGAAACCGTGCGTTCGCGCGCGCTTGCGCTTCTTGGGTTGGTAGGTTCGCTTCATGGCGCGGGGACCTCATCGAGAGAGGCTCGGGCCAGTATACGCAGGGGCGCTCAGGCGCCATCGCGGAGCGAAAGCAACCCCGCGAATGCCTTTTTCCCGCGCTTTGCGTCAACCCCTTTTCGGGCGATGCTCGGGTCCATGGAGCGCTGGTATATTCGCCCCCCTCGGGCGGCCTGCCCGAACCTCGCCAATAGCCAAACCGACTCCCCCGGAGGAGCCGTCCAGAGTTGCCCGCGCACCTCGAGCTGACCCCTGCCTGGCGTGACGTACGCGCGGAGCTGCGCCGTGCGGTGGGCGACTCGACCTACGACATCTGGCTGGCGGCGCTCGAACCCACGACCTGGGACGGATCGGTGCTCGTCCTCCAGGCCCCGCCCGACACTCGCGGGTGGGTCGCCGATCGCTACGGTCGCCTTCTCGAGCGGTGCGCCCGAGCCGTGTTCGGAGCCGGCGCCAAGGTGGCCTTCGCCGGCGATCCGGCCCAGACCGCGCGAGCCGCCCTGTCCGGCCCTCTCGACAGCGACGGCACCCCCGTCACGCGGTTCATTCCTCGCTACACGTTCGAGCAGTTCATCATCGGCGACGGCAACCG
>Ga0209810_1004671_pt1 | contig 13012 bp, 18 predicted proteins | sample Coa_R1_7_FD_187159 | JGI IMG/M metagenome (GOLD analysis project Ga0209810, IMG submission 187159) | Surface soil microbial communities from Centralia Pennsylvania, which are recovering from an underground coalmine fire - Coalmine... | ecosystem: Environmental > Terrestrial > Soil > Unclassified...
GCCATGTGATGTGATTGAACTTCGAGTAGTCGTGCTCGGAATCGTCGTCGAGAATGTCCCGCAGCGTGCGCGTCGGCAGCCGCTTGGCATTCATCTCGTCCATGATGTAAAGCCACGGAACAAAGACTTGGCGGATGAAACGTTCCAGCGGCCCATCGAGCCGTCCAGCTTGGGCTTGCCCGACCAACTGAGCGCCGGACCCGGAGCGCATTCCCGTAGCCCTTCCGCCTCCGACCGTGTTGCCCTGCCCGATGAGTTCATTCGCTCCGGAGGTGCTGGCGGCTGAGTTTTTCGCCGCTTCGATGGCGTAGACGAGCGATTGGTCGATTTTCGGCTGCTCGATGAGTTTGAACGCTTCATTTACCGGCCCCTCGACGGAAATAATCGAGCCCAGATCAATCTTGATATCCTGCGAAACCGCGTTGATGGGCTTTTGCCGGACATAAGAAGGCCGAGCGATGAAAGACAGGATGTCGAGGTACGCGCAGAGCACGCCTTTTTCGATTTGCTGGTCGGGCCCGATAAGCTGTCCAAGTCCCTGCCCGTATCCGCAAGCAGGCACTGGCCGCCATGTGGACGATAGGTATGGCACTGCGCCGAAATCGTGAGTTTCATTTCGGATGAGCAGATAGCCGTGGGAATTCGATAGAGCCACGGTAACTCGGTTTTTGTCCCATCGCTCGATGAGGCGGATTTTCCGGGCAAAAGGGTCGGCGGAATCATTTACTTCCCTTCCCTGCGCGTGGGCGAGCCACGCTCGCATCTGAATTGGCCGCGTCTCGGTAACGTCTCCGGGCTGGGCTTGCTCGGCAAACGGCGGAAAGAAAAGCGTCTCCAGTTCTTCCCGCGAAGGAATGTCGTAGCCCGGCGTGCCGCGCAATTCATCCAAATCGTCGAAAGTGACATATTCGGTATCACAAACCCAAGGAGCGCATCGCGCATCGCCTTCCTTCCATGTCGGCGCGAATACCAGATAGCGCAGGTCGCGCCACTTGAGCCACGGGCGATGCACGTCCTTGCTCTCGAAAGTCATCTCGAATTCATCGGATTCCGGCGTGTCCACTTCTTTCGGGCCCAGCGGCGTTTGCGCTTTGAACTTTTCGCCCTTCGCCTTGAATACCGGAACTTTTTTCGTGCAATCGAGCCAGCCGTACTTGTAAATCTGCGTGCCGAGATGGGCGCACTGGAACCAGCCTTTATCGACCTCGACATCGAATTCCATCTCGCGCAACTGCGTGGCCAGTACCGCTTCTTTTGCCCACATGGTTTGCGGGTCGAGCTTCTTGTTGGGCAAGAGCATGAAGGGCACTTCCTCGAAGAAGAGCGCCCCATGAATCTTGGTGGTAACGACGTCGATGATGTTCGAGAGCGTGTAGCGCGGAACGTTGGCTTTCGCGGGATTGAAGAAGTATGTCGAGAGCCACGGCGATTGCAGCAACTGGTCGGCTACCGTCCACAGGTGCGTAAAGTCGAGCAGCACCTTATCGGCTTCGCCTGTTTCCAAATCCTGCTTGAGAATCTTGAGCGCCGCTTCATCGTCGTATTTTCGCGCCGCAAGCTCATCGGCTTCACCAAGCGAAACTTCTTCCCGCTCGACCGGAGCATCGAGGCCTTGCCGGGTGAACTGGTCAATCAGCGTTTCAGGCATTTATTGGCCGGGAAAATATCCTTCAGGCTTCACCGCTGGCATCGCCGCTGCGGGCGGTACCGACATGGCGCGAAGAAACGATTGCACTGCGGGGTCTTGCCGCTGCGCCGCTTGCCATGCGGCGTTTTCCTTTTCGTTTGTCAGCACTTGCAAGCCGAGATTCAAGCCGGGAGTGGGAGCAGCCGGCAGGTCCATGCCCGTCATCGGCATGACCATGCGCAGGAAGCTCAGCATGTCCGGGCCATCGTCGTGCCGCTTCGAGTTCGGCACGCCCTTGAAGTCCGTGAACTGCTTGAAGAGCAATTCGAGATTCGGGATCTGGTTCGAGAAAAACAGTCTGCCGCCGCGGATGAGCGGTTCGAGTCCGCAGATGCGCGGGCCTTTGGCGTTCTTCGATTTATCCACTTTGAAGGCGTACACGGGAACGCTGTAGCCCATGCTCACGCCTTTGGCGATGACTTCCTGTTCGAGCCAGCAAGCGCGGCTGCCCGTGTAGCTCTCGAACATCACGCGCTCGGGCATGGTCTCCCGGGCCAGCTTCGCAATCTGGAAAGCGAGTTCCGATGGCGTGAATTTTTCGAGGATGAGCACGTGGAGGTACGCAATCCAGCGCGTCGTGTCGATGGACAGGAAGCCTCCGGCTGAGTAGTCCGAACCTTCGGAATCCGTAGTCGCCACGTCCCAGAAGTTGTAGCGCCGGAAAGCTGGGTCCTGCGGGACGCGCACTGTCGCCTTGCGCAAGTCCTCGATATGGAATTTGACGGCTTGGCCGACAATGCTCGGATTATTGAGCTGCTGCAGGCAGAAAGTATCCTCATCGAGCAGCAATTTCTCCCGCAGGAAAGAGAAGCCCTGCCGCTCGGGAAAGAGCAGCGCGACATCCTGCTCGTTGAGTTCCTTGAGTTTCTTTAGCCGGGCATGGGGCAAGGGCGTCCAGGAAGCGCCGCAAAGGTAGCGAGCGCCGGGAAGCGTCGATTTCACGTGCTCGTACAAGTCCTCTTCGTGGTAGCGCGTGCCGATGAGTTCCAATACGCCGTGCGGGTCGAGTAGGTTCGCCGTGGTGACGAATTTCCGCACCAGCTTGTTGCGCGAAATGGCGGTTTCAATCGGCGTGGTATCGGTAACCACGTCGTCGCACTTGAAAACGTCGCAGTGCCAGCCGGAAGTCGAGCCGAGAATCGAAATCGAGCCGAGCGTAGGCTCTTTCTGCGAGAGCTTGCGAGCGGGATTCCAGAATTCCTGCGCTCCGCCTTTGTCGTTGTCGCTTTCCCGGTCGATAACGAATTCCGGGAAGAGCAACTGGAACTCGGTCGGGTCGCGGCCCTCTTCGAGCACGAAGCGCTGCTTGATATTCGGCACAAACGCTTCGCCCAGGCTCGATTCGCCGACCATGATGAGGATGCGCACATCGGGATAGCAGATGATGTATTGCGTGATGTCATCTTCATCGAGCGAGGATTTGTAGGAGCCGCGAGGGTACAGCAGGATGCCCTTGCGCTTTTCAAGCGGAGCAATTTCGCTGAATGCTTCATGGAAATCGGCGAGCGTATAGGTAATGCCTTTGCGGAACGCCGGAGCGAACGGCTTCTTCTTGAGGAAAAACTGCACGACGGGCTTGTGGGTTTTCTCGAAGAGATCGCGGTGAAAGATTTCCTTCGAGAGAAACCACAAGTCCGTCTGGGCTTGCCTGCGCCGGGCTCGCCAGGCGTCCATGCCGCCAAGCCCTTGCACATACTCATTCACCGCTTGGAGAAACCGCTCTCCGGGCATTTATTCCGCGAGTTCCTCTTCCGAGGGTTTGCCGCCGAGCATTTCTTCGAGGTGGTCATGGAGCGCTTCCATGTGTTCCGCGCCGTGCTCGGTCGGGCCGACTCCGGGTTTCACGTAGTGATGCGTGATTTTGTGCGAGCCGTCGTGGTGATGCTCGATATGCGTTCGGGCGATGCCGTGCTTGCGGCTATCCTTCATGCCGCGAGGCATCTTTGGCTTGTGCGCCAGACCTTCAAGAACCGTGTCCATGTTTCTCCTTGTAGCGCCCGACATAGACGGAGCGGTGGGAATGGGCCGCGTGTTTCGCTTCCATCTCGCGGCCCTTTTCCGTTTCCTTGTTGCCATGCATGGCGCCGATTTTGTTCATCGTGCCATAGATGGCGTGAGGATTGTCTCCGTATTCAGAGCGGAGCTTGTCCTCCAAGAACTTAGGCATGGGTTAGTCGTCCAGAATCTGGAAGTTCTCGACCACGAACTTGAAGTTCGTGCCGATGGTTCCGCCGCAGGTATTGCCGATGGCGAACTTGATGCACGGCTCGGTGTTGAAGTTGATGGTGGAGACGGGAGCGACCAGCGCAGTGCGGATTTTGTAGGTCGCGCCGACCGCCGACTCCGCGTCGCCCGTGAAGGTGCCGGATTGCTGGTCGCCGATGATGTTGGCGTAAATCGCCCAGGGAATCGAAGCGCCCGCCGCCGCCGTTCCGGTATACGCCAGAGTCCCAGCGGTCGCGGAGAAGAGCGGTTTGGTCGTCACGGTAGCCAGTGAAGCGTCGCCATACAGAATCGGCTGCACTGTCGCCGTGAAAGTGCCGGGTCCGGATTGCGCGTATCCCGCGGCATACACGGTAAAGCTGTTTGCCGAGAAACGCCCCGAGCCCGGCAAGGCAAGAATGAGGTTCCCGCCTGCCGTGAGCTGCACCACCTGCGAAGCCGCCGTAGAAGTCAGCGCCGCGGGCGGAGTCATTTTGAGTTGGTCAACAACAATAGACATAAATCACCACAGCCGGCTCGACTGACCCATCTGATGTAGTCTTTAAGCCCCTTGCGGGACCATGTCGAGGCGGTTAGTTGTACTGCGCTCTGAGGGAACCGGAGGCTGCCTCAAACTTTTCGGCCATTCGCCGGAACGGATAGTGAGAATCAGCTTGTCGATGGCTCGCTCGCCGTCCATCGGCTCGGAACTCGGCCCATTGCGGAATTTCGTGAGGTGCGGGCCCCATTCGGAGGTGAATTTCCAGTCCTCGGGGGCGGTCAGGAGCACGGCTGTCTCTTTTCCCATCGCCAGCGAGAGCCACAGCGTTCCAGAATCGACGGTAACGAGCGCATCGAGCTTTTCGATGAGCGTCGCGGTATCTTCCCAGGTCGAAAACGGCACATTGAGCACCGGGTAGGGCATTTTGTGGCTGTGCTGCACATTGATCCAGCAAATCTTGTCGGCAGTCAGTGAAACAAGCCGCATGGCTTGGCCTTCGGTGAGCGAACGGACCTTCAAACCGCCTTGATAGAGTTCATTGGCGTTCCAGCATAGGCCGACGATGGGCCGATCGTTGGGATCCGTGATGCTCAGATTATTTGGCGGCGCGGTGAAGTACTCCGGGTAGTCCGGGATGGTATCGGGGGTGATGCCGAGCGGCCCCGGCAGGGCAAAAACCGTTGTCCAGTGCGATGGCGGAGGCGAAAACTTGCCGGGTTTCGACTCAGAAAACGTCTTTTCCGGCCCAATCCACGAAACACGGTCGTAAAAGGGCTTCAATTCGTCGTAGCAGAAGAAGCTCCAGTTGATGCCGAGGTCGGTCAGGAGCGGAAGCCAGCGCGAATAGTTGATGCGGTCGCCGGCGCCGCCTTCATTGATGACCATGAGGTGCTCGGGCCTCTCTTTGCCATCCCAGAATTTGCACGCTTCGGTCAGGCCAATCGAAAACTTCGCGGCTTCGCAGGTTCCGCGCACCTGGTTATGGATTTTCCAGCCTTTGGCCCAGTCGCCATTGCGGAGATGCTCTTCGGCAGCGCCCATGCCGATGAATGCCGAGGATTTATCCATCTCGAAGGCTCGGAAGATATCCTGCTGGGCTTTTCGGAACTCCCCAAATGCCCGGTAGAACATGCCGCGATTCTGGTAAAAAGTAGCTTTGGCGGCTGGCACAACGATATCGGAACCCTCAGCCGCGGCAATCATCTCGCTCATGAGGTCGAGCGCCTTCCGTGTTTCTCCAACGGTATGCCAGATACAAGCGAGCATGTTTCCATGCCGCAGGTCGGGCTTCAGGCGGAAGAGTTCTTCGTACTTGGCGCGAAGTTTCTTAGCTTCCTCGACGCTGAGCGACGGGTCGCCGGTACGTTCTTCTTTAGGCGCAATGAGAAACATCAGATATGGGAATCCGGCCCGGAATTGAAATCCTTGTACTTGCCGCCTCCGGTGGTCGCCGCGGCCACTTCCGTATTCAGCGCGGGCATGTGCAGCACCTTGACGAAAGTGCCGCGTTTACTGAAATACTCATCAACCATTTCGCGGGTCATGATGTAATCGCCATCCTTGCCGCGCATGAGCCGGGGATAGAAATTCGATTCTTCAGGCTCAACCCATTTGGGCTTTTCCCATCGCAGCTTTGCCGGCTTCACGCGGAAGGCTCCAGCCGCACGACATCCGCGTCGTCGTGATGCGTCGAGAATTCCAGAATCTCGGCACCCCTGACGGAACTGAACCTGTGAGGACTGCCGGGGGCGATAGTCCGGGCATCCCCCGGATACAGGAATTCTTCCTGCCCGTCGAGTTCCAATCGCACGACACCGCTCTTCACGTAAAATGTCTCTTTTTTGACACGGTGAAAGTGCAGGGACGATTTGCCGCCATCGCGGATAACCAGCGTCTTGCCGCAATACTCCGGCTCATTGCAATGGACGAGTTCGATGCCCCAAGCCTTCTTTACGATTTCCGCCATACCCGTTTGGGGATTGGCCCATTGAGGAGCCGGTAGGAGAAGTTTTCTTTCCAGCGCATGCTCCAAGAGACAAGGCGGGAAATTTCCTTATGCCACTCCGTCATAGCCGTGGCGGTATACCAAAGTGTGTCAATCACGGCTTCCGCCATACCACGATGTAGGAATCGAGAATCGGCTCGATGCCGAGCACCTTCAAAAGCTGCCGGCTGAGTGTCGGCTTCCCCTGCTGCAGATTGTGGGAATCATCCGAGGCAATCAGGCATCCTACGGGCAACCGCTCCCAGCACGCCGCGAGTTCCGCGACCTGCTGCATACAAGAAGCCACCTCAGCGCCCGGGCCCCAGTCCCGCGAATCCAGATAAAGCAGCGTCGGCACAAACGGAATGTACCCCCGCAGAAACGTCACCGAATCCTGGCATACGCAATGCACCCGCGTACAGCACTTCTGTGCCGTCTCAACCGACGCCATCTCCACATCCACCGATACCGCTACGCCGGGTTTCCGGCTCAGTACCCAATCCCATACCCGCGTGCTCTGCCCATCCCCCGCCCAGTCCCCCGGCTTCCGGCACGTCCCCGTCTCTATAATCCCTACCCGTTCCCGCTCCAACTGATCCCCCACTATCAGCGAAAACCCCTCCCACCGCGGCGTATGCCCCAGCACCGCCTCAAATGCCTCCCGAAACCCGCCACTCACTTCAGTACTTTCCGCCTGAACTCGCATACCCCGCATTGGCACTTCGGGTCGTGACCAGCCTCTTTTCGGCTCTGAGCTTCCCCAAAGCTGTCGTACTTCTGCTTCGGCTTGTCCCAGTACGGACTCCGACACTTCGCGCACCGCTTCGGCTCTATGCGCGTCGGCCATTTGTACCCACACCGTTGGCAGGAAACCAGTCTGAGCATCTCATGCTATGGATACCACTAGATGAGATGGTTGGCAAGAGAGAGTTTGAGGACAGGGTAAGCCCGCCTGGCAGCAAAAAAGAGGGTACCCCTGGGGCGACCCACCCCCCACCCCCTCCGATGGTACCCCTAATCAAAGCTCGCGTCCTATAATACACCATTATGTCAACCTATTTTCGTTGATAACAAAGGACTTACGCGCTTTTCGGGCATTATTACGTCTCATGGCGAACAGAAGGCGAAGATGCCGCCTCAGATAGCAGCTCCCGAATGTTACCTTTTGTTACATCGGACCGGCCCTTGACGGCCTTTCCACGGGGCTTAGCTTTCCCCAATTTGACCAATCCAGCCAGCAAAGATGCTGCTCGGAGCTTTTCCCGATAGGGAGCGTTCTTGTTTTCAATGATTTCCAGACATGCTCGACGTACAAGTGCTTCATTACGTGGGGGTTTTTTGGCTGCTCGAAGGGCTGAGAGATTAGGCTTTTTGCTGGTCTCTGCTGGCGCTACTGGCTTAGGCTTGCTGTCGCCATGAGTTGGGCAATTAGGCTCTTCGCTAAGCGGACAGGTGTAAGCGCAATCGCTGACGGGGCACATCCAATAGCCGGGAATAGCTGCTGCGCTCACGCCAGTTGCCTCAAGAAGTGCTGCCACCACTCGGCTGATACGGTCAGAGTGCCCAAGCCCAATAGATTGAGAGTGATACGCTCGCTTTTCATGCTGTGGCTAGGCGCAAGGCCAGACCTTCAGGTGTTTCTAGGCGCTCGAAATGGCGTTTCTGCTTGTGCTCGAAGATGAATGTGCCGGCGAGGTAGGCTTTGCCTTCTGTGGTGCTGATTTGCTCGACGAGGAGCTGGAGTTCTTGGAAGGAGTGAAAGGTCTGTGCTCGATAGCGGTATTCGTTCGGGCGGATCTGCTCCAAGTTTGCGCCTGAGAGCAATAACTCTTGTATTTGCTTCCGCTTAACGAAGCGTTTGCGACCGTGGTCTGTGTGCAGAACGCAGCTGTTCAAGGGGCAGGGTGCTGACACGAATCCCTTTGAGAGATTCGACCTAGCTGGTGCGGCTAGGATTTCAAGAAGTGTTGTACGGCTACCACAGGTGGGCTGTCAAGAGTTTTGTTGCGCTTTTTGTTCGCTCTTGGCGCTAAACCGACCCTTGCTCGTGCTGGCTTTGGGCGCTATCGCCATCGGCAGGACGTTCGATCCCCACGCCGCTCACATTTCGGGCAAAATGTCGGTGGTGACGCATTCTCAGGGTGAGACGGGGTTGACGGATTTACGGCGATGATTCACACTCGGCTGCATGAGGCGCTCAAGCAAGTTACCTTCAGACGTTAATCAACGTGCGGCAGAAATCGTAAGAATGCATACTGAGGATTCCGAGACGGGGATAGAATCAGTCAAGGAGTATTTGGCGAGAATCGGGCGCAAGGGCGGGTTAAAAGGCGGTCCCGCCAGAGCAAAGAAGCTCGGAGCGAAACGCCGTTCGGCCATCGCGAGTCTTGGCGGGTTGGCCAAAGCACAGAAGAGGAAGGCCCCAAAATGACTAAGAAGAACCTGTCCCGCTTTCTACCGGCACCTGTGGCGGGTGGAAACCAACCTTCGGGGCTTCAGTCTGCTCTCCAAGTAGTTGCGGAGTTAAAGACTGGAAATTACCGGAGATTTGCGTCCATACCGCAGAATCTACTGCTTGCGGACCTTGCCGTATATCGTGGAGCCGATGGGAAGCTGTTTTAGGTACTGCTTGCCACCGATTGCCTTGCGGTTTTCAAAGGCGTGGAGTTTGTGGTTCCAAAACTCCTTGTATCCGCTATCACGAAGGGCTTGCTCGACGAACTGCTCAAGACGATTGCCCGTTTTGTTCGCTTTTCCGCCCGCTGTAGTTGCGGATGAGGAGTTCGGTTTCCTTTCCACGCCCTTCCCCTTTGCAGGATACGCTTCTGGCCCCAGAAACCTCTTCAATTACAAAGCCAGTATACAGTTTGCGTATCAAAGGAGTATCAGAATTGGAAACCATAAACAAGCACTTGTTTTGGTGGAGTGTCTTGCAAAATTCCGCCAGTTCCGCGTGGTCATCGTCACCAAAACCCGCGCCGTCATATCCGCTGTAGGTTCCGTGGTACGGCGGGTCCAGGTAGTAGAAGCCACCTTCTTTGATCGGAACTTGCGAAAACTCGTGCTGCCAAATTTCCACGCTCTGCAATGCTTTCGAGCACGCCCGCAGATTGTCCGCATCCAGAATGGACGGCTCGGTGTAAGAGCCGATGGGAACGTTAAACATGCCGCTCTGATTCACCCGATAGAGACCGTTGTAACAGGTCTTGTTCAGATAAATCAGAAGTGCGGCAATCTTCGTCGGGTCAGTTTCAACGTGGAGCCGCTTGCGGGCCGTCAGGAAGTAAGCCTTGTCGTGCTTAATCGCGTGCCCTTGCAGGTTCGTAATGACGCGCTCCACGTCATCCCGTACCGCAGTGTAGGTCAGTACCAACGGGAAATTAACGTCGGACAGATACGCAGGCGACGGACGCACAGCGAAAAACAACGCGGCCCCGCCAAGAAAAGGTTCGCAGTAAGCAGCGTATTTTTCGGGCATCCGCGAAATCAATTCGGGCAACAGGGACCGCTTACCTCCGGCCCACTTCACAAAAGGCCGCGCTGTGGCCTCTTGAACGGTCGGACGGTTTTCGTCCGCAATCGCCGTTACCACTTCCTCGAAAGAGGCGTCTATCGGCTCGTGAATTTTCAGCGGTCTTGGGGTCATGCGATTAAAGCCTTGTACGAACTTCTCGGACGTATTGTCCCATCGTGTGCTGGACTCGCTCGTGAGCGAACCACTTGGAAATCCGGTAGTAGGACATGAAATCGTCAGTGATAATCCGCGAGCCGATTTGAACGTGCTCGACGATATTCTTCTCGATGGTTCGCATCTTGGCCGTCGAACGTTTGCCCATCATGCGCAAGGCCGATATTCACCAATTTCGCCTTACGCACCATCTGGCTTACCTTTTCATGTCGTTTGAACCAATCGTCATTGCAAGCGCCTGGAACCCATGAAACTTGTGACGGAAGTGGCTCTTGGAACGCATACCGGTTGCTCGCCACGTGCGTTGTCCAATAACCTGCGATATGGGCATATACGTAAACGTCACACTGATAATCGTCGCTGCTGAATCGACAATAGCTCATCACTCAATCGCCTCCACAACCAACTCCGTCCGCGGGTTCGCCGGGTCGCGCCGCTTGTACAGGTGCAGATTCTCCACTTTCGCGTCCGTGTCGATGACCCTCGCATCCTTCAGCCCGTCCAGGCAGCATTTTGCGTAATTGTCGATGTCCCCTTTCTGCCCTTTGCCGAGATGCACCCAAATCTCGACTTTGTACGCCTTGCCGCGCACCGTCTGCCGACGCGCATAGAGTCTCAGTGCTTCCTTGAAAGCTGTCGCTTCGCTCGTGACGTAGTGGCGTCCCTTGCGCGTGTGTTTTACGTAGTGGTTGCAACTGGGTGCCACTAATGGAACCGTGATCGCCGCTATCTGGCCCTTGAATGGGCTGGTCACTTTCTCCTCCCGCCGATGCGCCGCCCATCCAAGGATCTGTGGCATGACCTGCAAACGTGAAGCAGGTTGGCCAATCGGTCATCGCGCTTTCGAGATCGCATGACTATGTGGTGCGCGTCCACCGCGCGGTAGATGCACCGCTGGACTTCGCATTTTCCACCGCTTCGCTCCCCAAGCTCTCTCACGCGGCGCGCCCAGTCCTCACCACGCAACACTTCGCTCCCATCCCGCCGCACAAATGAAAGGGGATTCGTGTAGCCCAGCCGACGCTTCGCCTCTTCGTCCCGGTAGCTCGTACCACTCCGGCCAGCAAGCCCACATGAAGCCCTTCAACAAAGCGTCGGCCACATTGCGATGGGTCGCCTTACGCAAGATTCGCGCAAGCACATCTAACTCGTGCATCGTTGGGCATTGGCTCATGTGAACTCCAGAACTTCTTGGCTCAGCCGCTTCGCTGCGATTTCGCAGTAACGCTCTTCGATTTCTATGCCGATGGCGCGACGGCCCTGATTCTTTGCCGCGAGTAATGTGCTCCCGCTGCCACAAAACGGATCTAGCACCGTGTCACCTGGCGTACGCCCGATCAATCGAGTCGGGAGCTCGAGCGGAAACTGAGCGATATGCTGCTTTTGATCAACGCCGTTCCAGTTGCTTTGCGGGGAAGGGATGACCATCCAGTTGTGGGTGTTTACACCAGCCGAATCAATGCCATTCAACATTGGGCCGCGCTTGCCTTTGCGAAATAATAGGATCCACTCGGCCATACTGCTCCAATCACCGCCAATCCTTCCGCTGGCCAGGTTGGGCTTGCACCAAACTAACAATTGGGCCCACGTAAAACCTTTTGCTTCTGCGCTGGGACGCATCCACCAAAGCATCTTGTCCGAAACTATGGCGTAAAATCGGGCATTCACCGACAAGGCGTAAAAGAGCAGATTCACCCATTCCTCGCAAAAAGCGCGAAACTCCATTTCTGGCAAGTTATCGTCGTAAGAGTCATACTTCAGGCCAACGTTGTAAGGCGGACTTGTCACGCATATCTCTGCACCGCCGACCTCGAGCGTGGGCAGCACCTCCCTGCAATCTCCGTGGTAGATCGTGATTCCGGCATGCGAGTAGTACGGTTTCACGCGAACATCTCCTCCTGCTCCGCCACGCGCTCAGGCTTCGTCACCCGGTAGGCGAATAGCCCTGCTCCGAGGTTCTTTCGCTCGACGGTGTAGCCGAGACTTCGCAAATCCCGCAGCCGCGCCGATATGCTCGCCTCTGGGAAGTGCCCGCCGTGACGGTGAATCAGGCCCCTCTGAATGTCGCCTAGCGTCCACCAGCCCCGGTCCAGCACCAGTTCCCGTACCTGGTCGAGTTGCCGCCCGAGCCGCTTCTTGTCATCCGCAGTGAGTGTCGTCATCAGAAGTCTCCGAGAAATAGGCGCACTATCTCCTGCCAGCGCGTGCGAGGCGGCTTGAGCATCCGATATTCCGCCATCTTTTTGCGGTTGTAGGCTCTCCGGTACGCTTTCGTCCATTTGGTCATAGGCCCAGCCGTGCTCTCAGCGCCTCCCGCTGCTCTCTCGTTTCCTCCCATGCCGCTTCCCGCTCTTCCTGGCTCACTGCCGGATACTCAATCCGCGTTCCGGGGTTTCGGTCCGCGAGAATCACGTCCACGGCGTCAAGCACCGCCGCGGGTGTCGGTCGAAACGTGTTCTTTCGCAGTGCTCGCAGGAAGGCTTCGTGAAGCACTTCCGGCTCGACCTGACGCAGCGTCTCGCAGTACACCAGCACCAACTCCTCGCTGATTTCCTCGCGATAGACCTTGCCGTAAACGGTCAGCCAATCCGCTACGACGTCCAATGACGTTTTCAATTGCCTGCTGTCCTCGCTCGTGCTGCTGCTCCGCTCGACTTGCCTGTCGTGCGCCATCGCCCCTCTCTTTCAGTGGATGAACTCCCGGCCATCCGTTGCGGATGGACTGCTTCAGAACCTCTGCGGCGTCATCTCCCGCTGCTTCGAGCTTGTTTAGTTCATCCCGCACAAGCTCCGCCGCTGCTTCCGTCATCGGTTTTCCCAAGCGTCTGCGATGCTCGACGAATTCGAGCCAGAGTTTTACGGGCACGCGGCATGGTTTGGACGGTTCTGTAGTGGACGGTTCAGATTTGGACGGTTCCTGTGCACCCGTGTGCACCCTTTCGGGTGGTC
>Ga0209810_1004675_pt1 | contig 12995 bp, 11 predicted proteins | sample Coa_R1_7_FD_187159 | JGI IMG/M metagenome (GOLD analysis project Ga0209810, IMG submission 187159) | Surface soil microbial communities from Centralia Pennsylvania, which are recovering from an underground coalmine fire - Coalmine... | ecosystem: Environmental > Terrestrial > Soil > Unclassified...
CGCCCCGCAATGGGCCGCACTGGTGGCCATTGTCGACCAGGGCCGTGCCCTCTATGGCGAAAGCCCTCTGGGCTACAGCCAGCTGCTGCCCGATATTTACCAGATGCCCGCCAGCTATTTCCATGACATCACCAGCGGCAGCAGCGCTGGCAACCCTTCTTACTCGGCGGGGCCGGGTTACGATCTGGTCACGGGCCGCGGCACCCCCATCGCCAATCCGATCGTCAATTCCCTCGTGGGCACGAGCACCTATATTGTCACAAGCACGGCCGATGATGGAAGTACAGGAACGCTGCGGGACGCTATCAATCAGGCCAACGCCGGCAAGTACAAGGTGATCGATTTCAATATTGCCGGCACGGGAGTGCAAACGATCAACCTCACTAGTGCCCTGCCCGCTCTCACGGCCAGCGGCGTTTTGATTAACGGCTATAGCGAAAACCAATTACAGGGCGTAACCAGCACCTCGCCGCTGATTGAGTTGAATGGGTCGAGCGCCGGAAGTAGCAGCGACGGTTTGCTCTTGCAAGGGTCCAACAACACCGTGTCGGGACTCATCCTCTCGAACTTCAGCAAGAACGGCATCGAGGTCGCTGGAGCTAACAACACCATCGGCGGCACCACGACCGGCGCGGGCAATATTCTCTCGGGCAACACCAGCGACGGCGTGCTAATCGACAGTGGTGTCTCCGGCGTGGTGGTGCAGGGCAACTACATCGGCACCAATACCGTTGGCGGCGCCGCGCTGGCCAACAGCGTCGGCATCGAGGTGGCCGGCAGCAACAACACCATCGGCGGGACCACCAGCGGCTCACGCAATATCATCTCCGGAAACAGCAATTACGGCCTCGAGCTCGACACCGGGGTTTCCGGCGTGGCTGTGCAGGGCAACTTCATCGGCACCGATGTCAACGGCTCTAAAGCCGTGGCCAACGGCGTCGATGGTGTCCATGTCCTAGGTTCCAACAACACCATTGGCGGAACCTCGTCCGCGGCACGCAACGTTATCTCGGCGAATACTACAACGGATGTGTATATCGACAGCGCCGCCTCGGGCGTGCTGGTGGAGGGCAACTACATCGGCACCGATGTCACCGGCTCCAGCTCCGTCGGCATCGGAAGCATCGGCATAGATATCGAAGGGTCCGCCGACACCGTCGGCGGCACAGTGGCCGGTGCAGGCAATGTTATTTCCGGCAATAGTCAAAACGGCGTGCTGATCGGCACCGCTGCCTCCGGCGTGGCTGTGCAGGGCAATTACATCGGCACCGACATCACGGGTTTCACAGCCGTGGCCAACGCGACAGGTGTCGAGGTTGCGGGGTCCAACAACACCATTGGCGGCACAGCAGCCGGCGATCGCAATATCATCTCAGGTAATAGCGACGATGGCGTGTTGATCAACAGCGGCGCCTCCGGTGTGGTGGTGCAGGGCAACTACATCGGCACCAATTCCGCCGGGAACGCCGCTCTAGCTAACCAGGTGGGTATAGAGGATGCCGGCAGCAGCAATACCATCGGCGGCAGCGTTCTAGGCTCTCGCAACGTCATCTCCGGCAATAGTGGCGACGGCGTGCTGCTGGATAGCACCGCCACGAATGAGACGATGCAGGGCAACTACATCGGCACCAACGTCAGGGCTAACGCCGCTCTGGCCAATGGCACCAACGGCATCGAGGTCAAAGGCACGGGCAACACCATCGGCGGCAACAGCGGCAGTAACTACTTCGTTCGCAACTACATCTCCGGCAACAGCAACGATGGAGTGCTCATCGGCAGCAGCGCCAGCGGCAATCAAGTCCTGGGCAACTTCATCGGCGTGGACATCAGCGGCACGCACGGCCTGGGCAACGTCAATTACGGCGTCTCCCTAGCCGGCACCAACAATACCCTCGGCGGCACTTCCGCCGCCTTCACCAACGTTATCTCCGGCAGCAGTAAGGATGGCATACTCCTGACCTCCACGGCCTCCGGCAACCTCGTGTTGGGCAATGATGTCGGAACCGACTATAGCGGCCAGACATCGGTGGCCAATAGCATCGGCATCGAGGTCATGGGCAGCGGCAACACGCTGGGCGGCACCGCCTCGGCGGCGCGCAACCTCGTCTCCGGCAATAGCAGCGACGGCGTGCTGCTGGACAGCGGCGCCAGCGGCAACGTGCTATTGGGCAACTGGATCGGCATCAACGCCATCAATAAAGCGCTGGCCAACAGTGGCAACGGACTGGACATTCTTAGCATCAGCAACACCATTGGCGGCACGGCTACAGGTGCTCGCAACATTCTTTCGGGCAATAGCAAGGACGGATTACTGCTGGCCAGTGGTGCCAGCGGCAATCAAGTCTTGGGCAACTACATCGGCACCGATGTCTACGTCCTCGCTGCTCTGAGCAACGGCACCAATGGCATCGAGATCGGCGGCAGCGGCAACACCATCGGCGGCAACGCCTCGGCAGCCAAAAACATCATCTCGGGCAATACCGGCGCTGGCGTGAAGATAGACAGCGGTGCCAGCGGCAATCAGGTCATGGGCAACAACATCGGCACCAACCTCAACGGCTTGAGTGCCCTTGGCAACGGCACCGGCATTGAGGATGGCGGCAGCAGCAACACGCTAGGCGGCAGTGTTTCGGGTGCCCGCAACGTCATCTCCGGCAACAAGGGTGACGCCATCCTGCTGGACAGCACCGCCAGCGGAGAATCCGTGCAGGGCAACCTCATCGGCCTCATCGCCACCTATGGCAATGCGGCCCTCGTCAATGACAAGAATGGTGTGGAAGTGCAGGGCACGAACAACACCATTGGCGGCACCGTCTTGGCCGAACGCAACTACATCGCCGGCAGCGGCAACGATGGCGTGCTCTTGGGCAGCAGCGCCAGCGGCAATCTCCTGCTGGATAACTTCATTGGCATCGCCGTCAGCGGAACGGCTGGCGTGGCCAACCTCAACGGTATCGAGATTGCCGGCACCGGTAACACCATCGGTGGCACCGCCGCCGGTTCGACCAATGTGATCTCCGCCAACAAGAGTGATGGCATTCTGCTAGACGCCACGGCCTCCGGCAACCTCGTCTTGGGTAGTTTTGTCGGCACCGACTACACCGGCAATGGTGGCGGCGTCGCCAACAGCGGCAACGGCATCGAGGTCGCCGGCGTCTGCAACACCTTGGGCGGCACCGCCTCGGCGGCGCGCAACATTGTCTCGGGCAACAGCAGCGACGGCGTCAAACTCGACAGCACGGCCAGCGGCACCGTGCTTTTGGGCAACTGGATCGGCGTCAATGCCATCAATGTCGCGCTGACCAATAGCGGTAATGGCCTGGACGTTCTCAGCGTCAACAACACCCTCGGCGGCACGGCTACGGGGGCGCGCAACGTCCTGTCGGGCAATGGCAAGGACGGCTTACTAATTGCCAGCGGCGCCAGCGGCAATCAAGTGCTCGGCAACTTCATCGGCACCAATTTCTACAGGACCGCTGCTCTTGCCAACGGCACCAACGGCATTGAGATCGCTGGCAACGGCAATACGGTGGGCGGCACCGCTACGGCAGCCCGCAACATGATCTCCGGCAACACGGGCGACGGCGTGAAGATCGATTTCGGCGCCAGCGGCAATCAGGTTTTGGGCAACTACATCGGCACCAACGCCGGTGCCAACGGCATCATTGCCAACGGTATCGGTGTCGAGGATGCCGGCAGCAGCAATACCATCGGCGGCAGTGTCAACGGCGCCCGCAACATCATCTCGGGCAACACGGGCGACGGCATCCTGCTGGACAGCACCGCCACCGGAGATGCCGTGTGGGGTAACTTCCTGGGGCTCAACGTCAACGGCAACGGTGGCCTTGGCAATGGCAATAACGGCCTGGAAGTGCAGGGCAGCAAGAATACCGTCGGCGGCACTATCTTGGCAGAACGCAACTACATCACCGGCAATAGCAACGATGGGCTGTTTGTGGGCAATAGCTCCAGCGGCAACCTGGTGCTGGACAACTTCATTGGCGTAGACCAAAGCGGAACGCATGGTGTGGCCAACCTCAACGGTATCGAGATTGCCGGCACCGGGAACACCATCGGCGGTACAGCCGCCGGTTCGACCAATGTGATCTCCGCCAACAAGAGTGATGGCATTCTGATCGACAGCACCGGCTCGGGCAACCTCGTCCTGGGCAATAATGTCGGCACCGACTACACCGGCAATGGTGGCGGCGTCGCCAACAGCGGCATCGGCATCGAGGTCGCTGGCACCGGCAACACGCTGGGCGGCACGACTACGGCGGCCCACAACATTATCTCCGGCAACAGCAACGACGGCGTGCTGCTGGATAGCACGGGCAGCGGCAACTTGGTGTTGGGCAATTACATCGGCGTCAATCGCTCCGGTGCAAAGTTGGCCAACAGCGGCAACGGTGTTGAGATAGCTGGCAACCAGAACACGGTGGGCGGCAGCGTCTCCGGTGCCGGCAACATTATCTCCGACAATAGCAAGAATGGCGTCTTGGTTAGCGCTGGCAGCGGCGATACCATTAGCCGCAACTCCTTCTTCGGCAATGCCCTGCTAGGTATCTCCCTGGCCAACGGAGCCAACAAAACTATAGTTGCTCCGAGCCTCAGTTCCGCCACCATCAGCGGCAGCACGCTGACAGTGCAGGGTAGCTTCTCGGCGTCGACAGCCAATGTCAGTTACGTGCTGGAGTTCTTCGCCAATCTAAGCGGCGATCCGGAGGGCAGGATTTACCTCAGCTCGCTGGCGGTGACGCCAACGAGCACCGGTTCGCAGAGCTTCACCTTTACCACGACGACCATGGTGATGGGAATGTACCCGCTCATCACCGCCACCCTGACCGATAACAGCGGGGATACCTCAGAGTTCTCCAACGGTGTGCCGGTGTCATAGGGATTCGCTTCTCACGCCTCCAGCCGGACCTGTCCCCACCGTGCAAGTGAATCAGGCTGGCCTTGCAAGGCTCATCCGATCCGACATTCGGCCGCCAGTCCTGCCGAGCGCGGGCCAGGTGGACACGAGTGCCTAAACCTGCAGCTGGTGCAGTCGCCTGATTACGCGACGTCTTCCGCTCAACCAGCTTGGCTTGAGGTCGCTCTTTTGAACTTGCTGACTATGAATAGGTAAAAGGAAGGGACTGGTTTCTTACTCCAAGGAAATCCATGATGAAAGCCATCTGGAACGATGTAGTGTTGGCCGAGTCCAACAAGACCGAAGTCGTTGAAGGAAATCACTACTTCCCACCCGAGTCGCTTCATCGTCAGTATTTCCAAGAGAGCCCTACGCACACCGTTTGTGGCTGGAAGGGCACGGCGAGTTACTACACGATCATCGTGAATGGCCAGGAAAACCAAGACGCCGCCTGGTACTATCCGGCACCGTTGCCGGCGGCGAAACAGATCGCCGGCTTTGTCGCCTTCTGGAAAGGGGTGCAAATCCAAAATGCCTGACCGTTTACCGTACCGCCGCCTACGCGTTGAGTGCCTGATGTGCTTGTGATGAAATCCTATGTCCGAACGCAGCCCCGCTATCGTTTCACACCCGACGATGAAAACGAGAGGCAAGGCTGCTAAGGCCGAGAACAAGTGCGCCGCCGCCGACTCGACCTGATTCGATCTGAGAATTGCAATTCTCAACTGGGAGCCGGTTCCCCGCCACCAACGACACGTCTTGCGCCAGTTCCATAGCCGAGAACGCTCCATCGGCTCCTGAATGGCGCGGCAACGGCTCAGTCATCGACTGCCGCAGTACCGCCGCTCAACCGCTTCAGGAGTTGGATTTGCCCGGCGTGATACACATCGTGGGCGGCGATCCCGCAGATGAGCGCGGCATTGCTCACCTTGCTGCCGGTCGGCATGTGCCGCAGATCGTCCGGATTCAGACTGGCAACGGCTGCACGCATCGTCTGGTGCATCTCCTCCAGCAGGGTCACGTCCGCCCGCCAAGCGAGTGCTTCCAAGACCACGGGACGCACGAACCAGTTGGAGCCTTTCAAGGGAAAGGAACCCTTCTTTTCTCCGAGCAGTCGCCGCCGAACGATGTACTTCCAGTAGGCAGCGTGGACGACATGCTCCCAGATGTTGTGCCGTTGGGGCGCCGGTCGCCAGGCCGCCTGCTCCAACGCGACACGCTTGATGGCGCCGCGCAGGTTCGGCCCGTGCCAAGCTTTCTTGTTGTAGCCCTCATCAATGATCCGCAACAGCAACTCGATTCCCGGGGCAAGCATGGCGATTCCTTTGTTGTCGTGTCGGATGGTCTTCCTCTGGGGCTCAGCATTCGCGCATCGTATCAGCGGGTAGGCAGGAGTACCAGTTTCTTTCGAGTCCATCGGTGTGCAGTAGCATTCATTCTGAACACTACTCCCTTTATCCTAAATTGATGCCCAATCCGGCGTAGTATCGATTGGCGGAGAGCTTACCTTTCCGCCATCGCAAGAAGCCGCCTTCCGCACTGGCCCGTGCGGTAAACGACCATCTTCATTCCTGCTTTGCCCGGCATTAAGCCTGGGCGGTTCAGGTTCCCCCGAACCGGACCGCCCAGGTCAGGGGCGGTCCCCAGCGAGGAGGATCGCTTCCATGACGATTCCATTCTCTGCTGCCGCGCTCGCTCACCTACACGCCTCTTTCCTCGCCATCGTCCTGCCAAGGGTGCTGTCGCATGGTCGCGTCTGTTTTGGTGGTATCAAATGCCCGCACCGTCGGGAAGACGCCATCCAAGACATGATTGGCTTGGCGTGGCGGTGGCACCTGAGATTGGCGGAAAAGGGCAAGGATGCTACCGCTTTTCCTACGTCGCTTGCTTCCTACGCGGCCCGCGCCGTGAAAAGCGGTAGTCGTGTTACCGGCCAGGAAAGGGCCAACGATGTCCTGTCGCCGGTGGCCCAACGACGGCATCGCTTCGCCATCGGCAAACTTCCTGATTTTGAGACCCTCACAGAGCATCCGATATGCGAGGCGCTCTGTTCGACGAATTGCATCTGACCATTCGCGTGTCCGCCGACCTGGAAAAGTCCACGTCTGAAGCAATCCAGCGGATACTGGAAGGCCGATCCTTCCAGACCGCTCTCCGCCGGGCCGTCCGCCAAGTCATCCGTCAGTACCCGGATCTCGAGCCGATCCGAGTCCGCATTTCCCGCTGACCGGCTCCGAATGACCCTGCCTGTCGCGACAATCCTCGAACTGTACCTGGCTGTTGCGTCGGCAAGACCGATGCCGCAACGCCAACTTTTTCCGTTTATCCCAAGCACAGGAGGAACCCATAAAATGTCACACGTTGTCACGCTACAAACGAAAGTACATGATCCCGCCGCCGTGGCCGCGGCTTGCCAACGGCTCAACCTGGCTCCGCCGCAACTCGGCACTGCTCAGCTCTACAGCGGCGAGGCCGAGGGGTTGCTAGGCTCTGTTTTAAAAATAGACTTTCAGCCCACTTTCACCCAACTTGGAGGATCTTTTCGATCATCGCAACCATCCACAGCGCGACGTAATCCACTGCCAATTTCTCATACCGAGTACCCAGCGCCCGGCACTCCTTGTAATGGCCGACCACACGCTCGATTCGGTTCCGCTTCCGATAGCTGGCCTTGTCGAACGACTCCTGCCGCGGTTGGTCCTTTCGCGTGGGGATTACTGCCTCGATGGGGCGCCGCCTCGCCCAGGACCGAATGTTCGGGTAGCTGTACCCTTTATCGCCAGCCAACTGGGTGGGCCAGTAGGGCATGCCCGGACGACGCTGCAGCAGCACTCGGCGCACCAGCGGTTGGAAGGCGGTCGATTCATGCTGCTGGCCGGGGGTAACGTAGATCCCCAACACGATGCCTCGGTCCGTGACCAGCAGATGCACCTTGGTGCCAAAACCGCCGCGCGAGCGCCCCAGCGCATGTTTCGCCGGTTCCTGGAGTTGCGCCCGCTTCGGCCCAGCCAGGCGCGGGACCTCGCCGGGATGTTCCTCGGCCCCCGCTGTAGCGCGGCTTGCGCGGACCACGGTGGCATCAACGAGCCAGAGGTCGCGGCCCCGTTGGTTCAGGTCATCGAGCAGGGAGGTAAGGATTTTGGCCCAGGTACCGTCGCGACGCCAGCGGCGGAAGCGGCCGTAGATGGTTTCCCAAGAGTCGTAAGCTTTTGGGATGTCGCGCCACGGGGCGCCGGTGTGCAGGCGCCAGAGGATGCCATTGAGGATGCGGTGGTGGTCTTCCAAAGGGCGACCGCGCTTGCGGCGGTATCCGGACAGGGGGAAGAACCGTGCGATGCGTTCCCAGTGGGCATCGGGAAGTTCATGGCGATGGCGCATCGTCGCCCTCTTGAGGGTAACCGACTCTTGCGCCAGGTGGGATCAATAGTAATGTAAGAAAATCTCATTTTTAAAACAGAGCCTAGTGTAAGCGGTTTTGGTGGTGGCTCGACTTTCGGCGGTTGTGTCATCTTGCCGTCGGAGAGCAGAAAGGTGGCGATGTCGGCGTCGGGCGGCATCTGGAGCCGGCCTCGTTCGACCAGTCCGACGTTTTCTTCCAGCCGGATGAGAATCGCCTCGGCCTCGCTGCGTTTGGTGGTCTTGACGGTCTTTTTGAATTGCTGCCCGCCCCAGCGAAAGCAGATCTTGAAGCGGCCTGATGTCGGATGCTGTTCCAGCCATGCCATAGGGTGTCCTCCTGGGTAGCGGATTGTACGCCGACAGCCTGTCAGAGGGCCAGCGATGCAAACCCAACGCAACTCCAGTGATACACCCCAAATACACCCCAAACAGCGAGCGGCAAATAACACAGGGACTCACGTCTTGCGACGTAAGTCCCTGTGTTGTAAGGTGCCGGAGACAGGGATCGAACCTGCACTTCCAGTTATGGAAACCAGGCCCTCAACCTGGCGCTGGCGGTTATTGAAAGTCCTGCTCCATCAGCATTTTGCGGCAAATCTCCCTTACCCTGCTTCACTTTGCGTTCACGAACCATATGGCATCGTGTGGCAATCCTATTATACGGAATGGTGCAACATGGAGGCACTTATGAGGCACCCGATTATTCCTCTCCAGAGTCACTTTTGTCTGTCTCTTCTTCGCCGCTCTTCTACGAGGAGCCGCCCATAGCCTTGAATCTCAACTCGGGTCAACAACCCCTCCAGGTTGGTCAGAACGGCAGGTGAGGCCCGGCAGCGCATCAATACCTCCTCCATTTGCTCGAATTCCCCGTCCTGCAGACGCATCATCTCTCGAACCGCGCTCGCATGCTCCGGGGTTAGATCCTGTAACTCATCAAGGGATAGAAAGTCCGCGTCGTCCCAGAACTCAAAGAACAGGTTCCGGAGCTTCTGATGGGTGCGGCCGCCCAGCTTGCAGCGAACCTGCTCAGGGCCTGCCTTTAGCCATAGGCGAGCGATCTTCCATTCGTCGTTGATAACGCGGCCAGCCGTATTGAAGGCTGCGTAGATTACGGCGGCATCCAGGAGCGATGCCTCGTGCAACGCCACATCGCGATGGCGTCTCCATACGTCGGCCAGCAGGTCCACCTGGACAACCGGAGCGACTGGCGCCAGAAAACGAACCTCGGCGAGATAGCCAAAAACAACATCCTCCTCATCGTCCCAGCCCTGGCAGATATCTATCTGGCAGAGCGTGTCCAGAGCGGCAAGTCGGAAGCCGACATAGGTCAGATCATTCTGCACAAGCTGAATCTCATCGTCGCAGCCGGTAAGCATGCCGTCTCCTGCCAACAGAAACAATCGGGTCTTTGGCTAGCCTGGTCCCGATGTACTCGCAGTCCAGCTCGTTGGCACAATCTTCCTGGCATTGATCCTATGCCCGCCGATCATGGAAGTCACCAGATCGCTGGCGGATGAGCGCTTCCGGCTGCGGCGGCGATAAACTTGCCTGGCAGATGGTGTACTGGTCGTTGGGATTATGCCTTCATCCGGTGCCGTCAGCGAGAAGCTGAGCAGAAGCGGGCCGGAATCATGAGCCTGTTGCAGAATTGCAATTCTGGTGATGCATTACCACCTTCTGACCGTCACTGGTTTCTGCTCATTGGGACGAGTGCGCCAACAACAAGGTCGGGAACGACTATAACCCGCGAGCGGCTCCCGCGAGAGGAGCAGCCTCCCCTTTTTGGAGCTGGATCGGCCCTTTCGGCGGCAAGGGCCGCGTTCGGAGCCATTCGATTTGCGCCTGCAGTTGCTCGGCCATTTTGTGTTTTTCCGCAGGGATCGCGTCATCAATCTCCATTTTTTTTCAATTGTTTCTTGAGCGCCCGGATGGCGGGCGGGTTGAAATAATTCTCCAGCCGGGCGTGATGGACGACGAGCTTGTCATTGAGATAAACCATGACGCGCTCGCCCAGCATCAGGATGCGAAAGTGGTTCCATTCGCCGCACGGCTTGTCGGCCAGGACGAGCGGATCTTTGCCGGGAGTTCCCTTGCTGTTGTTCCACAAGCCGCCGCTGCCCTTCTCGGCTCCGAATCCCCCAGCTCCCTTCGACCTGGTGTAATCCCAAATCTGCACCTATCGATAAGTATGAAGTGAAAAACGGGGCCATCGTCTGCAAGCTGCAGGAGGGCGGTCTTATCGACACCAAGCCGCCGTACGGTGATTTCGTGGCCCGGCTGGAATTCAAGCTGCCGCCGGGCGGCAACAACGGGCTGGTAATCCGATCTCCCGGCGGCACGGGCAATACCGCTTATCAGGGTATGTGCGCGTTGCAAGTTCTCGACGACGCCTACAAGGGGATCGATCCGCGTCAGGCCCACGGCTCGGCCTACGGCATGGTGGCCGCTCATCGCGGCTACCAACGGCCCAGCGGCGGCGGACCCTCGACGGTGATTTCCATATTTCACTTCTGAGCACCAAGATCGGCAGTCTTTACATTGCTGGGTTCAACCGGCCGGGAAACGCCGTGCCAGACGCTTCACCGCAGTCGGCGCGCTGCTTGGCCAGTCAGACGCTGGCCGATATTCTAAACTCCTGAAGCGCTCAACGGCTACTCGATGAATCGGCCGCAGGCAGGGGCCGATTGCATACAAGGAGACAACCTGTGTGGCAACAAAACTGGAGAAGTCCAGCCAGCGTGCTCGTCCTAGGCATCGCGGCGACCGCTGGGGTGTTCGCCGCCGGCGATGAAGTGCCTACCGAGCGAAACCCCGGCGCGGGCCGCTTGCCGGTAGAGGCGGCACGGATGTACGGCTACGTCAAGACACCGCATCCCGGCGAACTCAAGTGGCAACAGATCCCCTGGCAGACCGACCTCCAAGGAGCCATGAGCCAGGCGAAGGCGGAACGTCGCCCGCTGCTACTCTTCGTCTCGGGAGATGACCCGCTGGAGAAGTGTTGAGGGTACGCCTTCGGGCTCCGTGCGGGTCCGCTGTCTAACGATGACGTCGTCCGCCTCATCAGCACCAGTTTTGTACCCGTCGCCCTGAACTTGTACAAGATCCGGCAGGACAAGGGCGAGGCGGGCGATTTCTGGCGTTCGGTGCAGAGGCAGAAGCCCAACTATCAGGGCCTATGGCTGGTCTCCCCCGAGGGCAGGGTGCTTGCCGCCCACCAGGACATGAACAGCATGTCCGACCCGCGCGGCAGGTGGGCCAAGACAGCCCTAGCGGACCTAGAGGTCGGACTCAAGGCGTTCGGCCCCGTCACGCCTCGGCGTGTCGACAAGGTCCAGTCCCTGCCGCACCGTGGCCTGGGGACGCAGCCCGATGGCCGTGTCACTCTGGCCGTCACTGAACGCTGGGTTGTCGTCAAGGACCTGTCCCGCGACCCGCCGCGCGATGCCTTGGGGGCGACCGTCCTGGACAGTATCACGCTGACAGCCCAGGAGCGGAAGGAGCTAGCCCCAGTGGAGGTGAAGCCGGGCGGCGAGTGGTCGGTGCCGGAGGCGACGGCGCGGAAGTTCTTCCCGCTGCTCTCGACGAGCGATACTGTCTTCCGGGACGTCAAGGAGGTCACGTCAGTGCGGCTCTCATGTCGGGTCGAGAAGGTCGAGGGTGGGGTCGGCTACCTGGCCTACGAGGGTGAGTTCGCGGCCACTCACATCGGGACGAAGAACGAGGGTAAGGAGGGTAAGCGGTGCTCCAGTTCGGCGAAGTTGCTGGGCGGCGTCGGGATCTATGACATGAAGTCCGGGCGGCTACAAGCGCTGACGCTGGTCTACGACGGCCGGTTCCGGAACTACGCGCCGTACGACGCGCCCGCACGGTTCGGCGCGGTGGTCGAGTGGGTGCAGCAGACGGCGAAGCGCTGACCAAAGGCTTCAAACCGTATCACGACCAGACAAAAGGACGAGCCCGCGTAGCCGTCGAGGTGCGTCAGCTCCTGTTCGACCAGGTCGGATCGGCCATCGACGGTGTACCTGAGCTGAAGTGGCCCGCCGCAGTGCGACTCGCGCTCCTTCCAGCGGGCGGTCAGCCAGTCCATGAACCGGGCCGCCTCCTTGGTAAACCCGACCCGGAGGAAAGCGTACAGCGTGAACGCGGCGTCGCGAATCCAGGTGTAGCGGTAGTCCCAGTTCCGCACCCCGCCGATCCCTTCGGGCAGTCTGGTGGTGGCAGCGGCGATGATTGCCCCGGTCGGCTGGTAGGTGAGCAGCTTCAGCGCCAGGGCCGAGCGCAGCACCACCTCGCGCCAGCGGCCCCGGTAAGTGCAGCGAGCCGCCCACCGTTGCCAGTAAGCGACTGTCTCGCGGAACCAGTCCTCGGCCTCCTCTGTCCCAGGGCACCGGCCAGGAGGAGCGTCTGCCGCGATGGAGCGAAGAACGAAATAGCGTGAGCCGCGGAGGTATAATCGACCGCGGCATTGAATGCTATCGTCCAAAACTATGGGCCGGCTAGGTCGGGTTGCATGTCGTTCTTCAGCTCCACTGCCGAGGTTGCCAATCACATCGCGATGGCGCGCAGATCGGCGTGAACAACATTGTCGCTTGAATCCCTCACCACTTGACCTGTCAACCCTCGTGGCGAGAGCGCTTGCGGTACCGTAACCAGGCTCTTAATCTGGATGTAAGCGGATCGG
>Ga0209810_1004677_pt1 | contig 12995 bp, 7 predicted proteins | sample Coa_R1_7_FD_187159 | JGI IMG/M metagenome (GOLD analysis project Ga0209810, IMG submission 187159) | Surface soil microbial communities from Centralia Pennsylvania, which are recovering from an underground coalmine fire - Coalmine... | ecosystem: Environmental > Terrestrial > Soil > Unclassified ...
ACCAGAAAGGCGAGCGCCGCCAGGCTCGCAAGTGAGAGGAATTATTGCATACAGACGTTGGAGGCGCTGCCCGCCGGGCAGGCTTTGATGTTATAGACGGTGGCCGAGAGCGGCGCAATCTGCGCGTAGTAAAGGCGCGCGCGTGGTTCCGGGAAGGGCACAATCGGCGCTGGCCCGCTCGCGTCCTCCTCGGTAATCAGCAGGATCATATTGGGCGAGAGCAGATTATTGTAGCCTGGATAGGTAAGGTTCGTTGCATGGATTGTGCCATCAGGGGCCACCGTTAGCTTCCAGTGCGGCCTGGCGCCCTCGTTGCCGGCTATCTCCAGCCACGCGTAATAGACATGGCCCGCTTGCGGCTGTGGCACGTTGCGCAGATCGATCTGTAACTCGTCGTAGTCGCCGGCTACAGCATGAGCGCTGCGCGTGAAGCGTACCTGTCCCGCAACGACGTTTGTGGGCGGCGATGTGGGCCGCGAGAGCAGCATGAATGCACCCAGTCCGAGGCCGAGCAGTACCAGAGCGGCCAGCGCGGTCAGGAGTACAGTGCGTCCGCGAATGCCACCCTGTTTTTGTGGTGCTGACGTAACCGGCCGCTCTATCGCGGGCTGCGCCGCTGCCTGTGCTGGCGTAGATGTTACTCCTGGCGGAGTGTAGGTCGATGCATTCGGCCCGGGACCGGACATATTGCTTCTGCCGTACATGTGAGATGGCGACAGGGGATTGTCGGCAGGAAGCGTCGCTGGCGCGGTGGGAGAGAGATACGATGATGGTGCGCTCTGTTGGAGCTGCGGAGCAGGTACATCGAGCGCCTCGGCCAGTGCAATCGTCATGGCTGAGGCGCTGGGGAAGCGGTCCTCGGGCCGCTTGGCGATGCTTTTCAGGATTACCGCCGACAACGCCGGCGAGATGTTGGGATTGATAAGCGAGGGAGGGGTGGGCATATCCTGTAGATGTTGCATAAGGATAGCCATCGTTGTTTCACCGCGAAAAGGCGTGATACCTGTGGTGATCTCGTAAAGGATGATGCCCAGCGAATACAGATCGCTACGTTGATCTCCATGTAATCCCTTCGCCTGTTCCGGTGAAATGTAGAGCGGTGTGCCAAGCAGCGAACCAACGACGGTTCCACTGGCTACTCCTTGCATACGTGCGATGCCAAAGTCAGTCAGGACTGGCTGCCCCATTGGTCGCGCTGTGGGAAGCCGCTGATCGAGCAAGATGTTAGCGGGTTTGATATCGCGGTGGATCATACCCTTGCCGTGTGCATAGTCAATGGCCTGGCTGATGCCTGTAAAGAGGTAGACCAGATCAGCGGCGGAGGGAAATTGTCCTTTGCGCGACGTATTGCGAATGTAATCCGCCAGCGTCTGCCCCTGGACATAATCCATCACCATATAGGCAATCGTATCCTCTCCCTCCGGCTCAGGGGCGATGTCGAAATTATGGATCTGCACAATATTGGGATGATGGAGCGCGGCAATAAGCTGAGCCTCGCGCTGGAAGCGTGTAACGAAATCGGGATCATGGCGCAGGTCGGCGTGCAGAATCTTAATCGCGACCAGGCGCTTCAACTGGGTGTCGAGCGCCTTCCAGACATCGCCCTGGCCGCCGTGGGCAAGGCGCTGCTGTAGTTCGTATTTTCCAAGATTGTGCGCTTCGCTGCTTGCTCTGCTCATGCTTTCTCATATACCTCAGAGTGTGCCTGATTGTTGACGCCAGCACTTACTCGCACCCACGGCGCTCGTCTTGAGAGTGATGTATGGGACAGGCGCGGAGCGCCTGTTCCATACATCACTCTCATACCCAGGCGCGGCAAAGCCGTGCGAAGGGCTGGAGCGAGCAGGCGGGGACGCTGCACATCAGAGACTCGCTTATAAGCTCTGTGGCAGGTTTCTGGTAATTGTTAGCGCTGCCAGTTGCTGTGTATCGTAATGCGCCTGGAGAACGCCGCCCTCCACCTGGTTCGTTACCGGGTTAAGCTGGCCGATATAGGCAAAGGTCGCCTGCGTCACCAGATCATCCAGCAGCGCTCCGGTGCTCGGCTGCATCAACTGCGCCGGATTGTTCCTCATCTGGAAGAGTTGCAGGGCATCTTTATGCACCTCTGTTAGCCAGGCTTTTGCACGGTTCACATCGCCGAGAATGCGGCCCGCCGTCTGGCGCATCTCCGGCGTAGCGTCGGGCGCCTGCGCGACCTGCGCAACGTGCAATTGTACATGGTCGACGTAGCCGAACGGATCATTCTTAAAGTTGGCCGGCACCTGAACCTTTGGATTGACGGTAAGCAGCGCAACCCTGGAGATAACCGGATCGGTCATCAGCGGCGTACCAGGCGGCACATCCACCTGGACGTTCTGCGCTCCATCGAGGTAATCCAGGATGCGTATGAACTGAGCATTCATCAAGGCCAGATTGCCAGGACTCGTACTTGCTCCATGCCAATCATCCCTGGCGCTCACCGCCCACTCCAGGACCTTCTCTGTATTTCTAAAGAGCCAGATGTCGAGACCGCCGGGCAGGCCCAGCACCTCGATGTTGGTCTCATTATAAAACAGATGGCGAATATGTAACAGGGCGCTAAAGCCTGGCGCCTGTCCTGCTATCTGAGCCTGGGGGATCTCCGCGTAATAGCGCCATGTGCTGCGATCCGTCGGCGGTGCGGCTGGCCGCTGACCGGCAGGCTCCTCTGCGATGAGCAGGCGGCTGGTCGTTGAGAGCAGGTTGTTGTGCTGCGCATCGCCTCCGAAGAAGAAATGCACGCTGCCATTACGAACGGGCAGATTATTAGTAAGCAGGATCGGCGGTTTGACCGGGCGCGGGCCGGTCAGGTCCGCCTGCGTCTCCGGGTTTTTGTCGCCTAACAGCCAGACGTAGTAGCTTTTGCCCGCCTGCGGGGCAGGAATATTTTGTAGATCGATCTCCATCTGGTCTGCGATACCCTGGGCGCTGCCAGGATTGAGCTGCCCGCTGCTCACATAAAAGGCGTGACCCACAACGGCGCTTGCCGGCGCGAGAGGTTGCTTGAAGAATAGCAGGTAGCCGCCGAACAGCCCGCCGATGATAACAAGGATCAGCAGCGCCGTCAGTGCAATATAGAGCGCGTTCCAGCGGCGCCGGCGTGACGATGGCGGTGGTTGTAGCGGCATCGGTGTCGCTACTGGAGGCAGCGGTGTGGGATACGCTGGAGGAGCGTTGGACGAAGAAGGCGTGGCCGACAACTGTACTGGCGTCAGGTTTGGCGTGAAGTTGGGTGTAGAATTGGGATTACTGGGAACTGGCGGCGGGCCTGCATGTCCATCCGTGCGTGTGGCCCCATCGTGCGTAGCCATTTGCGGCTGCGTGGATGGCGGTGGCGTGAGCAGGGTTGGCATCTCCGGTGCATCGAGCGGGTAAGTTGGCTGCCCCAGGATTTCGGGCACCGGCAGGTTCAGCGCTTCGGCGATGGCCGCCGCCAGCGCCGAAGCGCTGGAGAAACGCTGGCCCGGATCTTTGGCGAGGCTGCGCATAATCACCATCGTCAATGTTGGCGGAATGGCCGGGTTGATGAGCGCGGGCGATGGCGGCGTGGCGTTGATGTGCTGCATGATGACATCGATCTGGGTATCCCCGCGAAAAGGCGTCACGCCGGTGACGATCTCGTAGAGGATCACGCCCAGCGAATAGATATCGCTGCGCTCGTTGCCGGGGTAGCCCCTGGCCTGCTCCGGTGAGATGTAGAGTGGCGTACCGAGCTGTGCGCCGCTGAGCGTGTTGGACGATGCACTCAGCATCTTGGCGACGCCGAAATCTGACAGGATCGGCTCTCCCATCGGGTTGCGCGTCGTGTTGCCCCGATCAAGCAGGATATTGGCGGGCTTGATATCGCGATGGATCATGCCCTGCCGGTGTGCGTAGTCAACCGCCTGGCTAATCGAAGTGAAGAGGTTGACAATCTCCGCAGGCGATGGAATCTGCCCTTTATGGGATGTTTGATGAAGATAGTCCGCCAGCGTCTGGCCTTCGACGTACTCCATCACCATGTAGGCCAGGGATGTGTCGGAACCGCCTTTCGACTCCTCTGGCTGCATCACATGGAAATCGTGGATCTGCACGATATTGGGATGATGCAGCGAAGCGATAAGCTGGGCTTCGCGTTGAAAGCGCGTGACGAAATTCGGATCATCGCGCAGGTTCGGGTGCAACAATTTGATGGCGACATAGCGCTGCAACTGGGTATCGAAAGCTTTCCAGACCTCGGCTACGCCGCCGTGTCCCAGTCGTTCTCGCAGTTCATATTTATCGAGGCGCTTCGGCGTTATGCTCATAATAGTGCTCCAAGTCTTCTCTCTAAAAGAGGATGCAGCCCGCCCCCATCCTATGCAGAACAGGGATTACTCGACGAACAGGGCGCAATCGTGAAGGTCGCAAGGCGCTGAATATTGTAATGAATCTGCACCACACCTTCCTTCACCTGATGGGTAGCCGGGTCGGTTTGACCAACAAATGCATAGTTGGCCTCAGTGAACAGGCGATCAAAGATGGCGCGTGAGCGCGGTTGCTCCAACTGGGCCGGCGTCATATGGATAAGCTGCGCAGCGTCGCTATGGAGCGCTTCTAACCAGGTCGTCACGTTATTGGTGGCGGTATTGATGCGGACGGCCAGCGCTTTCTGATCGGCGTTAACCCCTGGAGACTGGGTAAGCTCGCGCAGATGGTTGCCGATATGCTTCAAGTAGCCGGGCGGGTTCTGGTTCTGTTGATCGATCTCCAGCAAGGCGACGCGCGCTATGGTTGACATGGTTGGATCGGCCAGCACGGGTCGTAGATCCGGAGGCAGATTTTCCGTCTGGATGTATTGTGTTCCGTCCAGGTAGTCCAGGATGCGCGCCAGTTGCCGGCGCGCCAGCTGGGGATCTCCTGCGTCGATGGCATCTCTGGCGCTGCCCGACCACTCCAGGATTTTTAATGTGTTCCTGTAAAGCCAGATGTCCAGTCCGCCCGTTAAACCGGCGGCTTTAAGCTTGGGATCCTGGGCGAGCAGGTGGCGCAGGTGGTCGAGCATGCTAAAGTGATCCACCGTATCCTGCGGATTAGGCTTCTGAGAGAACGCGGCATAGTAGCGCCAGGTGGAAGAATCCAGTGATGGATTGTTGGGCGTGGTACCCGCGTTTTCCTCGGTAATCAGAAAACGACTGTAAAGGGCCAGCAGGTCGCTATGCTGCGCATCGCCGTCAAAGGTGAGATCCGCCTGCCCACCACTGGCAACTTTGCCAATCAGGATTGGCACAACGCCGGTTTCGCTGTCGTTGTCGGCCAGCAGCCAGGCATAGTAGCTTTTACCAGGCTGCGGAGCTGGTAAATTCTGCAAGTCGACCTGCAACCTGTCGGCTATGCCCTGTGAGCTATTCAGGCTCAGAATGCCGCTGCTGACAAAGAAGGCGTGCCCCACTACCGGCGTTTGCGCGGCAGGTGTGCTCCGTAGATTCGTGAACACGACAACCACACCTCCGACCACCACTGCAATAATGAGCAGCGAAGCGAGCACAAGATACCATCTCTTGCTCCGCGTCCGCGCTGGAGGAGGCGAAGGTATAACAGGAGGCGCGGCGCTCGCAACTGGCGTCTGAGCATGCTGTGCCGGCGCAACTGCCGCTGCGCTGCCGGGGCCGTAGAACGGCGTGGCCGGCGATTGTGCGGGCGTTGTAGCCGGGGTCGTCCGGGTGTGCGTTGCCATTGCCGGCGGTGGGTAATACGGCGATTGCGGCGTAAGGTACGTCACTTCCTGACTGTGGTCTACCGCTGGTCCCGACTGAGCTGCGGCCAGCGGGTTTGGTCCTGTCCCCGCCCAGTTACCCGACTGGCTGATAGCGTCCTGCGTCGGTATATTAAAGGCTCTGGCAATCGCTACCACCATCGACGAGGCGGTAGGAAAACGCGCCTCCGGGTCCTTCGAGAGACTGCGCATAATGACGGCGGTAAGCGCGGGCAGGATGCGCGGGTTAATAAGCGCCGGAGCGGTAGGGGTAGCGTGCAGGTGCTGCCTCATCACCTCGTCTGGCGTCTCGCCCTGGAAAGGCAGCACGCCGGTGCAGAGTTCGTAGAGGATCACGCCGAGCGAGTAGAGATCGCTGCGCTCGTTTGGCCTCTGTCCCCCGGCTACCTCCGGCGCCATATAGAACGCGTCGTTGAGTGGAAGCGTGGAGGGCCGGGGCAGGCCGTTCGTACCAAAACCTATCAGTTCCGGCTCACCTTCGCTAAAGTGAGCAATGTTATGCCTGTTGAGCAGGATGCTGCTGGGTTTGAGGCTGCCGTGCACGATCCCCTGCTGATGGGCATAGTCGAGGGCCGATGCTATCGGCATGAAAAGACGCACCAGCACGGCGGGCGGCGGGAAATGCCCGGCGTGAACCGTTGCATGGATGTAGTCGGCAAGCGTCTGACCTTCGATATACTCCAGCACGAAATAAGTTTCGTCGGGTGGCGTTACGCCAGCCTGCGGAGCATGAACCTCCAGCGCTTGCAGTATATTCGGGTGGTGCAGGGAAATGACGCTCTGCGCCTCGCGCGTAAATTGCGGCAGCGTATCGCGGGCGGCCTGTGTATTAAGCGCGATAATATGGATGAAGACATAGCGGCGCATCCGGGTGTCGAAGGCCGTCCAGACCTCGCCCATAGCATCGCTGATAATGCGCTGCTGGAGTTCGTATTGGCCGAGTTGACGGCGATTCAAGCTCATACCAAGCCTCCCTGTATCTCTGGTGCTCGCGCCTGCGGCGCTTACCTTCTATATCAGGTGTGATGAGAAATGCGCGCGGCGCGTTTTTCATCACAACACCTCATACATTCCTTACGCGGCGCAGCCATGCTAACAGCCCGGCCAGAATGGGCGATAGCGCTGAAAATCAGTTTCCCTCTAACCTGTAAGCATAAATCTGTGTGTGGCAAAAGATGTAACTGCATGAGACGATGCCATAATTATTGAGCATAGCGAACACCATGTCAATGCAGTATTTCACATTAATGAAAACGGCCCGAAGAAGTTTGAGCAAAGGCTTCTTCAGGCCGGTCCAACCGTCTGCATCTGTTACACCTTTTTCAAGGTCAATGTTGCCATATATTGGCACTCGGTATATGCCTGGGCTGCCCCTGCTGAACCGAGTACAGGTTGTGGCCCCTCATTTGGCGGAATAGTACGGCCTGTATAAGAGTCGGCTGCTGCCTGCTTCAATTGGAGAGCTACACTGATAATCGCTGGATTGTTCAAGTCAGCAGCCTTCAGTAGTTGAACGTCGTAGTTGCGGATTTTTTGCATCCAGCTTTGCAGGTCGGCAATGGCATTTTTCACATTATGAACATGCTGGAGCAGAGTAGCATCGTTACCGGCGGCCTGCTCTACCTTATTGACCTGCTGGTTCAGGATATCAATGTAGCCGACCTGTCCGGGCGATGAGAGCAGGCCAATCTTTGCATTGACGAAGGTAGGATATTGCGGGGGGAGATCGCCGCTACTTCTGGCATAAGCGGTACCATCTACCATTTCTATGACGCGGACAGCCTGGCGCCTGATCTGTGCATAATCATGATTGCCTTGCAGATCATCGACAATGCTGCCTGTTTTATCGTTCATCGATTTGATGGTGTCAAATATATCGACCACCACGCTCTGATTTGCCGGCAAGCCTGGCGTGGCATAGAGGATGGCCTTGATGGATTGGAGCGCGGCAGTATCGAAAGCGGCGCGGAAGATGGGGTTCCCGCCGGGGGCTGAGGGCTGACTCCCGCTATCTTCCTCGGTGATGACAAAGCCCTGTGCCATTGCCAGCAGGTTTGAGTGCCTGGCGTCGCCCGGATAGACGAAATTGATCGTACCATTCTGTATGCTGAGCTGGCCGAGCAATTGCATATGGCCGCTGGCATTCTCCAGCCAGGCATAGTAGCTCTTGCCCTGCGGCGGCGCGGGAACGTGCTGCATCTGGAGGTGCAGCACGTCGTCATGTCCGAGCGCATCGTCCTGGAAGAAGACACGGCCAGTCGGGCCGCCTGGCCCCCTGTTGAGCAGCAGATCAGTTCCTATCGCGCTGCCGATCAACAGCAGCACCATTAAGAGGGCGGCGATCACAGCGTACACCGGCAGGTCGCTGATACGTGAACGCGCTCTGGCCCTTTGTACAGCGATTGGTGGCGCCGTGGGAACCGGAGGGGACGCCTGCGCGTATGGCACCGGCGCCAGGGGGGCCGGCGCTTGCAATGGCGGGGTGGTAACTGGTAGATTGGGCTGCGATGAGAAGGGTATCGATATTCTGGCGGTTGGCGCAGTCTGCCCGGTTCTGTCCGCTGCCGGTATCTTCGCGGATATTGGCCCGGATACCGGACCGGACATGGGCCTGGTGGCGGCAAATTTGTCCGACGCCCGGGCCGGGGATAGGGGCTGTGAAACAGTCGGCAGCGCTTGCGAGATAGTAGGCAGGGGCTGTGAAATGATGGGCGAACGCAAGGGCCTGGTTGTTGGACGTGGAACGCCAAGAATGGACTCCTGCGAGCCGTTGATGATATCGCGATAGTCCTTCTCGTCTTCGGCTTCGATGGCGCTGCGCAGCGAGACGCGCGTCGTTGACTGCATCGAGCAGGCATCGGCAATGGCTGTAGCCAGCAGAGAAGCCATCGCGTAGCGTGTGGCTGTATCCTTAGCCATCGCTCGCAGGATGACCTCCGAGAGCGCGAGCGGAATATTGGGATTGATTAATGTCGGCGGAGTCGGCAACTGGTTGATGTGCTGCATCATGACGGCAACCGAACTCTCGTCGCGGAATGGCTGTACACCGGTGCAGAGTTCGTAGAGGATGACGCCGAGCGCATAAATGTCGCTGCGATTGTTCGCTGGCTCGCCCCTGGCCTGCTCTGGTGACATATAGAATGGCGTATCGGCTCCGGCTGCGCCAAGAGCCTGCGCGAAGCCAAAATCGCTAAGCATAGGCTCGCCCGCCGCGAAGTGGCTCGTGTCCTTTTTGCTGAGCAGGATGTTGTTCGGCTTAATATCGCCGTGCACGATGCCCTGCTGGTGCGCGTAATCGATAGCAACGCCCAGGCTGGTAAAAAGATAAACGATCTGAGAGATGTCAGGAAATGCCCCTTTGTGGGAGGTAGCGCTGAGGTAATCGGTGAGCGTCTGCCCTTCGATATAATCCATGACGACGTAGGCAGTGGTCTCACCGGTCTCCGGCGAACGTGTGATTTTGGCAGCGCGCACGGGCACGATGTTGGAGTGATGCAAAGCCGCTATGGTCTGCCCTTCCTGAGTGAAGCGCGTGCTGAAATGGGGATCAGATTGCAGATCGGGGTGGATGATTTTGATAGCAACGTCGCGGCGCAGTTGCGTATCGTATCCCTTCCATACTTCCCCTGTGCTGCCACGTCCCAATGGATACTGTAATTCGTATGTATCTATGAGTTTCGGGACCGTGCTCATCAGACGAACCTCCATCTTCAGCCGGACGCTTCAACGCCGTTGCCGACGAAGGCTCCGTCCGAGCCAGTGTTCACTGCTTTTCCATGTTTCAGCATTTCAGCGTCAAATGAACAGCGTCGAGTTTAGTCCATTTGTTCTTATTTGTCAAGAGGCCGCCCCTTCCTCAATCCCCGGTCAGCAGCTATTGATTGTTTGTACAACTCCTCATCATTACCATACCAGAAAGAGGACGGGCAATCAATCAAGGTAGGAAGCATCTCCTACTCGGAGGCTCAACGCGGTCGATAAATCAGTAGAGATTCAGAATATATCAGAGGGTGCCTGATTTCTTGCACTGTCGCTTGCTCGCGCCTGCGGCGCTCGCTGGAAGAGTATGTCATGCATATCTATGCATGACATACTCTATCCCTGGCACGGCTTCGCTACGCGAACGCCCGGCAAAAGTGAGCGAGGAGGCTGAGAATCAGAACTCCTGTCGATAAGCGCGGAGATTTTCTGCTGCAACGCTTATAATACGGATATGCCAGTATGTGACCGGAGGCTCTGAAGCGTGCGTTTTAGCCTGCAAGATGTGAAAAAATCGATACGGCGGCGCGGGGACGAACTCTTCGTCTCCCTGCACTTCCTGCGGCCAGGAGAACTGCATACCGAGATAGAGCGCCTCATCGCCTACCATGAGGGTCTGCTTGGTCAACCTCAGCGCTGTTTCTCGCCCGAGGATGCACGCGCCTGCGTGGGCGATTATCGCCTGGCTCACTGCCTCATTGCCACGTTGAGCAACTGGTACCGCTGGCAGTCGCCCGAGTGGGGCGCGGCGCTGCAAAGCATGCATGCTCCGCCCGATCTCGATGCTCTCTCCTCTCCCGTACAACTCCGGCTCGCCCTCTACGATTATGTCAATGAGCGCTCCGGTGGCTTTCTGGATACGGAGAATCGGACGCGGGCGCTCCAGGCGTTCGCCGCGCTCTACCAGATCGGTGTTCCCGAACTGGAGTATCTTCTCGTCCTGGATAGCGAAGAGGAGGCCCTTCTCGTTCGCTCCTCGCCTCAGCCGCCCGGCCCCAGTGAGGTCGCGGCGCTCTATAACCAGTGGGCCTTTGAGTCCGCGCTGTTCAATGCTTCGAGTGTGCGTTTTGTGGTCGATTGCAACGCCTTCGCGCAGATGACAGATCAACGCGGAGGAGCGGCGAGCGTAGGAACAGGCATAGGGGCGGCGATCAAGCGCCTCTGCTACCTGGCGCGTCTGCTCGGCGTCTACTACGATCTGGCCTATGAGACGCCCATCCTGCCCGGTCATACGCCGCCTGGCCTCTCTCCGCTGCTCTCGCTCACGCTTTACGGCCCCCAGGAAGTCACGGGCGCGCCGCAGCAGTATGGCCTGCGCCTGGCCCGCCTCTGCCGCCTGTTGCTGGATTATCGTGGATCGCGCGCTGAGGCCGGGGGCCAGCGCGGCAAAGCAGGCCGTGTCTCGCTGGCCTCGGCTATCGTCAAAGCGGAGGCGACGGTGCATTTCCTGCAACGCTCATATCATTTCGCTATGGATGCCGGCTTGCTGGCACTGTTGCCCGCTCCTGAGGAGACCGCGCAGCTCTCCGGCGAGCGCAATGGCGGCGTGGCTGCGTCCCCGCTCTTCGATAGCGGCATCGAGCAATCATTCTCCGAAGCCTTCACGGCGCTGGCCGAAAGCCAGGGCGCCGACAACTGGCGCCTGGAGCGCGAACCGGAGCCGCTGCTGCTCGATCACAGCATCTTCATCCCGGATTTTGCGCTCACGCGTGGTCAGCGGCGCATCTATATGGAGATCCTCGGCTTCTGGACGCCTGCGTATCGCGAGCGCAAAATCCAGAAATTGCAGCAGTTGCAAGGCCGCGACGATCTGCTGCTGGCTATACCCGGGGCGGCGCTGCATGACTTTGCCGGAATTATGCAGCACTTTCCCATTGTCGTTTATAATGAGCAGTTGTCGGCTACCGAGGTGCTGCAAGTGCTGCGCAGCCGCTACGACGATTTCGCCGAGCGCCTTGCCAGCATCGACATCGCCGCGCTGCGCGAGCATGTGAGGCGCGAGGGCCTGGCGGCCGAGACCGCGTGCTATGATCTTCTGCACTGCTACCGCCGCTCTGAACTGCCGCTGGCGGCTGCGCGCGTGATAGATACAGATATTGCCTTTACACCCGGCATTGGCCTCTATGATGTGCGGTGGCTGGAGCAGGTAAAAAGTGACTTTGTAGCATGGCTCTCCACCCTGCGCTCGGCTTCGCTGCACGATGTGCTGCGCGAGATGAGGCGGTGCTGGTCCGCGCTGGCGAACTGCGAGGATGCGGCCATCGAGGCGTTGCTGGCGCTCTGGCCGGAGGTACGCGTGCAGCGCAATTCGATCTTTGACGCAACCGTAGAGATCGCCGGAGTACAAGGAAGCGCGGAAGGAACCGGCGGTGAGCAAGCCCAGGAGGCGACTCCTGAGAAGAGCAAGAAAAAGGTAGTAAGAGAACGGCATACTGTGAAGAGAAGATCTGCCTTGCAGGGAAAGCCAACGCAGGGCAATCTCTGGGATTAGAAAAGCCGCCTCTTTGCTGCTTTTCTTTAGAAGGTCTGCTGTTGCTGCTGATAGGGATAGCTGGGCTGGCCGAACATCACGCGCCCGCGATAGCGAGGTCGCTGGCCGAACAGCAGGTACAGCAGCGGGCCGATTACCACTGGAATAGGCATCAGCCAGACGACGAGCAGCCACAATATCTTGCCTATCGTTGAGTGGTCATCCTCAAAGATCAGCAGCGTGACCAGAAGATGGCCCAGCAGCGGCACGAAAATGATCACCAGGAACAGCAGGGAATTTAAAAAACAGCCTCTATTTTCCGGCATTGTCTATTTCTCCTTATAGTTGTCAGAAAGCTTCTGATTTCCGATACCATCGTTTGCTCGCGCCTGCGGCGCTCGCCGGATAGATGAGGTATTGTGGAAAACTGCCCTCCGCGCAGTTTTCCACAATACCTCATCTATCCCTCGCACGGCGAAGCCGCGCGAACGCGCTGAGGCTCTGGCACCCTCTCAAAGCTTGAGTGTGCAAACAATCTTCTGGATATTTTACGTGGAAGGGGCATCATGCGTTACAGTTAGCACCGGGGAAGCGTATAACCTCTGCGCAGGAGATCCTGCTCGAACCAGACCACGGGAGCAGGATTTTTCGATTTTGTTTCGCTATCGGCATGAAAGAATCGCACATAGAGCGGCAGCGATGGCCCGATACGCTTCAGCAGGAGATCGATGCGCTCCTCGGCGTGCTTCCATTTCCCCTTATATGCTCCCAGGCGCCAGCTATTATATGCTTCATCGTGCAGTTCGATGATCTCCAAAAGCGCGGGATCGTGGATGTAACGCTCGGCGAACTGGCGGGCGATGAAAGCGTGATGGTTCGAGTGGATTTTGGGCTTGCTCTCATCCACTTTATATTTGAAGGTGTCGTGGACGAGCGCGATCAGGCGTAGTTTGCGTCGCTCCTCTGGCGAGGGGCAGTTGACGCACTGGCGTTCAATATTTGCCAGCACAT
>Ga0209810_1004682_pt1 | contig 12981 bp, 8 predicted proteins | sample Coa_R1_7_FD_187159 | JGI IMG/M metagenome (GOLD analysis project Ga0209810, IMG submission 187159) | Surface soil microbial communities from Centralia Pennsylvania, which are recovering from an underground coalmine fire - Coalmine... | ecosystem: Environmental > Terrestrial > Soil > Unclassified ...
TGGCGATTATCAAACTGTTGCTGGTTGACGATCATGGGCCGCTGCGCAAGGCGTTGAAGGAGGGCTTGCAGGCGACGGGGGCCGTACAGGTGGTGGGGGAGGCCGCGACCGGACGCGAAGCTCTCGCCCGCGCGCTGGAACTGGATATGGATGTGATTTTGATGGATGTGCAGTTGCAGGACGCGCAGGCCGGGAGACGGGCTATGAGCGGGGTAGCGGCAGCCGTTGCTATTCGCCGCGAGCGTCCGCGCATGCCTGTTGTCTTCTATTCCATTCAGGATGATGATGAGTATTACCGTGAGTTTCGCGCTTCCGGCATCCTGACGCACTACGCCTATGTGCGCAAAAGCAACTACTTGCTGCCCGGCATGCTTGTTCCCCTGCTGCGCGACGCCATCAATGGTCGCAGCCTGGTAGACCCGGAGATCGAGGATCGTGTGCAGGAGGTACGTAGCCTGGATGAGCAATCGCCGCGTGCGCTGCTGGAGCCGAACGAACTGCGCGTGGCCGAACTGGTGGCGCAGGGCATGACCAACGAGCAGATTGCCGCCCGGCTCAACCTGCACGATAAACGGGCGGTCAGCCGTACCAACGGGCGCATCTATGCCGCCTGGGGCCTGAGCGATACAGCAGTCGATGACAAGGTCGCCCGCGCCCGCGCCACTCTGATCTATACCCTGAACCGCATGATTATATGGGACGAAAACGGGGAGGCGCTGGTGCAGGATCGGCGCGGCGAATGGGTGCCGCTTTACCACGAGGAGTGAGATGCCGCCACAAACGTTCTTCGCGCCTGAGCATGTTTTCCAGACCATTGCGGTGGCGCTTTCCATCTTTAACCTGGTCACGTTTCTCTGGCTTGCCCTGACCGTCTGGCTCAACGGCGACCGACGGAGCTGGGTGGCGCGTATGGGCGTCGTTGGTCTCGCGCTCTCCGCCCTCTTTTTCTACATTCACGCCCTGCTCATCTTCGAGCCGCTCAATCAGGATAGGCAGGAGTTTCTCAGCCCGGATTTCCTGTGGCACCTGATCTGGCTGCCTGCCATCGGCGTCCCCTACATCTGGTTCGCCATCGGCCTGCACTATGCCTCGCTGATCAATGAGGGCTGGCGGCGGCGGCGTCCCTTTTTGCTGGTCAGCAGCGGCATTCTCGGTTGCCTGGTCTTCCTGCTGCTCATAGCCAACCGGTCGACCTTCACCTTTAGCGGCTCCCTGCTCCTGCTGGCCTATGGCTCCATCGCAAGCGATATCCATGCTGGCCTGCTTTCGCCGGTTGTCTGGCTGCCGATGCTTTTCCTCTGCTACGTCACCTTCTGCGCCATCGCCCCCTGGCTCACGCTCGGCAGGATCAGCCGCCTCTGGTCTACCCTGTTCAGGGTGCGCGGCTTCTTCCCGCTCGTGCAGGCGCTGGCCGATGCTTTCTGGGATGACCCGACCGACGTGGAGCAGCTGGAGGAACCGGCGCTTTCCTGGCACCTTGCCCGCCCTGGTCTCTTCCTTGCCGCCCTCTTCATGGTTGGTCTCACCACCACGCTGGCTGTCATCAGTATCTCCTCGCTCGTCGGCTGGTTCCGGCAGCAGCAGCAGCCCGTTCCCGCCATTCCACAGAGCCTGACCGCCATTCCGCTCAACCTGATGGCGCTGGATATGGTCTCCGTTGGCGCGGTCGCCCTCATCATCCTGCTGGTCGGCTATTCCGTCGTGCGGCACGGCATCTTGATCGAGCGGCCCCTTGCCCGGCGCGGCTTCTTTGAGCAATGGCGCGGCATCGTCATTGTTGCCACCACCGTCGCCATCCTGATCGTCCTGCTCGTCAATCTGACCAGTAGCAAGCTCGGCGGCCTGCTGCTCATCACCACGCTGGCGACCGCCGCCTATGCCCTGTTTACGTGGAGCAGCTATACCGCTCGCGACCGCTATATCGCCATGTTAGGCCAGTTCCTGCGCACCACCAATTCGCACCACTGGCTCAACACCGACCTGCAGAAGACGGAGCAGAGCCTGGAATCGCTCTTTTTCCACCTCTGTCATGACGTGCTGGCCGTGCAGTGCGCCCGCCTGACCATCCTCTCTGGCCCTATTCGCCGCACCTTCAATTATCGCTGGCCCGCGACCGCTACCGACGATGCGCTGGTGGAGATAAGCCAGCCAGACTCTCTGCGTGCTGAGCGGGCCGATCAGCTCAGCACAGGCATAGCGCAACGTCCGGCTCTCAAGCCCCGGCTGCAAGGCCGCAAGCCGGGAGAGGCGCACAGCCCCGCTCCCCGGCGCGCGCGCATCACCCTGAACGGCAAGCGTATGATCTGCTGGATCCTGCCCATCCACGATGAACTGGGGCTGGTTGCCATGCTCTACCTCGGCCCGCGTGAGGATGGGGCCGTCTTTACTGACGAGGATATGAACCTCGCCCATGCCTGCGGCCAGCGCATTCTCGATACGCTGGGCGACCACGAAGCTATGCAGGCGGTCGCGGCCCTCTTGAAGCGGCGTATCGTTGATGTCAAGCTGCTGGGCGCGCAGCAGCGCCGCGTCCTGCATGACGAGATTCTGCCTCAGATGCACCTTGCTCTCCTGCGCCTGGAAATCCTGCGCTCGCTGATCCCGGTGGAGCAAACCGTGCCGCCGCAATCGCAGCAAGACGCCGACCAGAGCGCATCGCTCGTCCATGCCGTTGACGAGACGGTGGAGATGATTACCGACGCCCACCGCCGCCTGGCCGCCATGATGCGCGCGACGGCGACAGGCGCACCCCATCGCCTGGAACGCGACGGTCTGATGCGCGCCATCCACACCATGCTTAACCAGGATTTCCAGCACGCTTTCGACGAGGTGTACTGGTGCGTCTCCGAGGAAACGGAGCGCGTTATCGATGAGAAGACGCCGCCAGCTATCGCCGAATTGATCTTCGCCGCCGTGCAGGAAGCTCTGCGCAACGCGGCCCGCCATGCGCGCGGCACGGATATCCATCGCCGCCTGCGCCTTACCCTCAAAGCCAGTTGCGACCCCCATTTAGAGATGATCGTCTCCGACGATGGCGTTGGCATTCTCTCGGCCAGCAGTTCCACCACCGGCACCGGCGGCGGCTTGCTTACCCACAGCGCCCTGCTCGCCATCGCCGGCGGCAGCCTGACCATTAAAAGCGTCCCCGGCGAGGGTGTGTCAGTACGGATTGTGCTGCCCGCAGAGGCGTTGCTCTGAAGGCGATTCCATGAGCAGGCTCACCCCTTTACCCGTGTTCCTGTCCCCTGGCATCTCTTATCAGGAAGGCTTATACTGCTGGTAAAGCTGTCAATGACTTATTTTCAGAGAGATATGAGAGGGACAGAACGATGATACTGATAACAGGAGCAGCAGGCTATATTGGAAGTCATCTTGTGGCGCGTCTTGTTGCTGAGGGCGAACGACCGCGCTGCCTGGTGCGCAACAGGGCGCGTGCGGCAAGGGTGTTGCCCGTTGAGAAAGTGGAACTGGTGGAGGGCGATACCACAAGGCCGGAGACGCTGCCAGCCGCCGTGCAGGGCGTTGATACTATCGTGCATGCCGCCTTCATCACGGCGGATCGCAAGCCATCGGCTGGCAACGACTACAACACCACCAATGTGCAGGGAACGGCCAACCTGGTGAAGGCGGCGCAGGAAGCCGGGGTCAAACGTATCATCGAGATCAGCGGCCTGGGAACGAAGCCCGGCAAGCCCGGCAGCTACATGCAGGGCCGCTACCTGGCGGAGCAGATGGTCAAAGAGAGCGGCTTACAATGGACGATCATTCAGCCCTCTGTCCTCTTCGGCAAAAACGCGCCCTTCATCAAAGGGCTATCCGACCTCATTCGCAGCATCCCGATAGTGCCTCTAATTGGCGGCGGCAGCCTTCTCTTCCAGCCCATCTATGTCGAAGATGTCGTCACCATCATCATGAAGGTGCTGGCCGATCCACAGGGTACCTCTGGCAAAACCTACACCATCGGCGGCCCGGAATACTACTCTTTCACCCGCATCATCGACGAACTGCTGCACGCCATGCACAAAACGCGCATCAAAGCGCCCGCTCCGACGCCGCTGGTCGGCGTTGGCGCAGCCGTCATGGAGGCTGTCCTGCCCAGGCCGCCCCTGACGAAAGCCGCCATGACCCTCTTCACCTTCGATAACATTACCGACCGCGATTCCGTGCAGCGCAATTTCGGCTTCACCCCCATGTCGTTTATCGACTATCTGAGAGAGTACGGGGTATGAAACGAGCGTTTCAGGCAGCGTGAAGCAGTGCGAGTGCGCTTAGAAAGTCCACACCTTTGCATTGCTGAACACGATCTCGGTTGGACTGTTATCATTATCGGCGGCAACGCCTATTTGCCCCTGACTGTAGGTAGTATCGGTGATGCTGATCAGAGGCTGGTCATTTACATACGCGGCAATATGACTGCCGTTTGCAACAACTGCTATCACGTTAGATTGACCAAGCCCCATGTGGATTGCTGAAGAGCTGCTGTCTGCGAACGTCCTGGTGGCATAGCCGCTCTGTGTATAGAGAAGCAGCTGGTAGGTGCCATTTGCGCAAATACGGAAATAGTAGTATCGGTGATTGGAAACGTCACCTCGAAAGATGATGGCTCCGCAATTGCCGGAGATAAAGGTCAGATGGATCTCATAGGCAAAATTGCTAAAGTCTGTGTTCTGGGCTGTGCAGCCGTGATAAAGAGGCGTTTGTGGCGAGGTAACATCATAGCCGGTTCCTGTAAAACTGCAGGAGCCGGTACTGGTATTGTTTTCAGTCCAATTGTAGCCGCGACTGTTGTCAGTTAATGGGTCATTGAGTGCTAATGTTGCGCCAGGAGGTGGATAAGGCATAGTGTTTGCTGTTGTAGGAGTGGCCTGTGGGCCAGTCGTCGTTGTGGGCGTAGCTGGTTGGGAAGTTGGTGTTCCTGTGTTCTTACTTGCCAGTGTAGTAGAGGTGGCAGCAAAAGAGGTTGCATCACTGGCATGGGTGGTGGCGATAGCATCGGGATTGCTGGAGGAGGTATGGTTGATATTCTGAAGGTAAAAGAAGCCAGAACTGCCTGCTACGATCAGTAATGCCAACCCGACCAGCAATATGGCTGTACCACTGGCAATACTCTGGCGTCTGGTTGGATTTTGCCGATTGTCGGCGATTTCTGGCGTCGAAACTGGAACAGGTGGTACGGGTGTAGAGGTTCCTCTACCTGCTGAAGAGATGGAAGGTGGTGGCGAGGCCGGATTTGATGAACGAACCGTCTTATCAAACCTCTGATCTGGCATCGCTGGCAAAAACGGGGGTTCTGTCTCTTTCACCTGCAACGTAATAATCAATATGCCTGTTGTGCGATCCTCAATTCTTAATATCTTGCCGTCATAAGACCCAGCTGGCACGGTGATCGTTATCTGTCGTCCCCCTGGTACATTCAGTGTACGCGTCGTGCCGTCCTGTGCCTCTTTTTTGCTAATAGCGAGTGTCGCACGCATATCCCCTGTACTGGCACTATGCGGTGTTCTTATGACCGTCGCGGCAGCAGTATATTGTATCGCCTGTTGCAGCGCGTGGGCAAAGGCCGCGATAGACAGAAAACGCTCTTCGGGCTTTTTCGCTAGAGCTGTTAAGAGAACTGAATCAACTTCTGCGGGAAGCGAGGGATTCAACATGCTTGGTGGCTGTGGAGGAGTGTTGGTATGGTGATACATCATCCGCATCGGTGGTCCCTGAAAAGGGGACTGTCCGGTCAACAACTCATATGCCATCACGGCCAGTGCATACTGATCGGTAGCAGGTACAGTTTCACCATTCCACTGCTCAGGAGCCATATACGTCGGTGTTCCACGAATAGAATGGCTCATACGCGAAGTCGCGCTGCCGAGTCGGGCTACTCCGAAATCTGCCAGCACACTATCAGGCAGATGTGGACGCTCGCTGTTGGCGCGCATCAGAAAATTAGCTGGCTTCACATCTTGATGAATAATCTGCTGCTCGTGAGCATACTGCAACGCGCTGGCTGCCTGTCGTACAATCTGGATACTGTCTTCCAATGGAAGCAAGTCAGAACCGCGTTGCTCCAACCATCGGGTCAACGACCCCTCTGGTCGAAAAGGCATAACCAGATAGGTGAGCATCGTGCCGTTGATGTTTTCCTCACCATAGTCAAATAAAGGCAGAATATGCGGATGATCCAGCCGTGCAATGGCTTTTGCTTCACGCAGGAAGAGCCTCTGTGTATCTCCGGCGCTCTCACTATGAGGGTAAGCACTGGTTTCAGTGCGCATGACCTTGATCGCTACCTGCCGGTGAATTCGTGGATCTTCGGCAAGATAAACCTCTCCCATTCCGCCACTGCCGATGGAGCGCAGAAGAATATAGTGACCGATACGTAATCCTTCGAATGGCATGACTATCCTCTTACCTTTATTAGTTGAAAGAGACAGACAGCCTTTCCCGCTGCGCCTCGTCTCTAATCATAGAATACAGAGTAAAGATTCAATAGTTATTGAAAGAAAGTATAACATACTGATTGGGGGAATGGAAGAGGTGTTTGAAGTCTAGAGTCTGTCAATTTTGATATCTGTATTTTGACAGGCAGGTTACTGAAAAGACGAATGAGTTCCAGAGAATCTGTGAGAATGTACAGACCTTGAGATTTCTGGAAACACAGGTCGCGCAAACACAACTTTGCGTGCTATAATAAGGGGGATTATAAACGTCTATTTATACAAAGGGGAGAAGCTATTCCTGACAGGCTTTGTAAGGCGTTTTTCATCATGCGAGAAGCATCAGAAATTGGAGGGCGCGTTGACTGCAATACCTGATCTGGCGCAGCGAGTCAGCAACGATTTACATACTGTTGGCGAGACGCTGGTTCGTATCTCGCGTTCCCTGCATAAACATACGCTTGATTTAGAGGGCGCGGTCGAGGGGACGTATGCCGGGGAGAGCGGTGATCCGCGTGTCGCCTTGCTCAATGATTCGCTCAATATCAGTCGGATGGCCGACCTGGAACTGGGACGCCTGAACCAGGCCTTGCAGCGCATTCTGGTCATGATCCAGGGCCAGGCGCAGGCGATCAAAACGGAACTTGCCGCCGGGGCAAGAGCCGACACGTTTGAGCAGGAACGTGCAGCCCTGACCACCAGCATTCAGGTTCTCAAACGCGAGCATGATGAACTGGCAACGCTCTACGAAATTGCCAGGGCGCTCAACTCAACGCTGGAGTTCGATGAAGTTCTGCTGATGGTTATGGACCAGGTGATTCAGTTTGTGAAGGCCGAGCGTGGCTTTCTGGTGCTGGTCAACGAGGAAACCGGCCAGCTTGAATTCAAAATTGCTCGTGAGATCAGTCACGATAAAACACAGTTACGCACTATCGGCCAGAATGCCTTTGGTCTGGAAATCAGCCGTAGCACGGTCGAGAAGGTGATGCAGACGCGCCAGCCCGTGCTGGCCGCCGACGCGCAGAGCGACGATGCGCTCAAAAGCCAGCGCAGCATCATCGCCTATGGTATACGTTCCATCATGTGCGCGCCGTTGATCGTGCGCGATAAATGTATCGGGGCCGTCTATGTCGATAGCCGCATCAATAGCGGCCTGTTTGGCCCGAAGTACCGCGATCTTCTCCTGGCCTTCTGTCACCAGGCCGCTATCGCCATCGACAATGCCCGTCTCTTCGCCGATCTGAACCGCTCGATCCGCCAGATCAACGAAGATAAGCAATATATGGATAACATCTTCACCTCTATTGCCAACGGTGTGATTACTACTGACTCTAACGGCATCATTACGACATTTAACAGAGCTGCCAATATCATTCTGCGCATTGATCCTGTTGAGGCTATCGGCAAGCATTACCGGCAGGTCTTCGGGGCATACCCCCAGCTTGGCCTGGTGGATGTGCTGGAAAATGCGATGAAGCAGCACAATCACGGCACGATTGTTCCCACCTCGGTTGACTGCGAAATTGTCCAGCGCGGCCTTGTCAACCTGACCTACTTTGTCTCCGCCCTGCGCGACCCCCAGGGGAACTATATCGGTATGGCGCTGGTGGTGGATGATCGCACCGAACTGAAACGTTCTCAGGAAGAAACAAAAAAGATCAATCGCATTTTCGGGCGCTATGTGCATCCAAAGGTGGTGGAGCAACTGATCCACGATCCCAGGGCGCTGAAACTGGGGGGCGAAACCAAAGAGATCTCCGTCGTCTTTGCCGATATTCGCGGCTACACGCGCCTGAGCGAAAGCATGACGCCTGAGCAGGTGATGAATTTGCTCAACAAGTATCTGGAAATCATGGGCAAAGAAATCTGGGATGAAGAAGGGACGCTGACGGCCTTTATCGGCGATGCGCTGATGGCGATTTTCAACGCGCCGCTGCCGCAGGAAGATCACGCTTTGCGGGCAGTGCGGGCCGCGTGGAAGATGCGGCTGGCTGTGCAGGAGTACCAGCGCACACAGCCGCAGGAGCAGCATATTTCCTTCGGTTTCGGCGTCAATACCGGGCTGGCCGTCGTTGGCAACCTGGGTTCCGAGGGGCGCATGCAGAACTATACGGCCATCGGCGACGCCGTCAATATCGCCTCGCGCCTGCAATCCAACGCTTCGGATAACAACATCTTGCTCAATCATTCGACCTTCCTGCACGTGCGCCAGCATATACTCGCCTCGCAGTTGCCTCCGCTCCACGTCAAAAACAAATCTGCCCCCCTCGATGTCTGGTGCCTGCTCGGCCTTGCCAGTTAAGGATGTTAGAGCGGTTTGCGCAGCACGAAGCCGATCTGGGGGATGCGCACGAAGCCGAACCATTCGTAGAGGCGGTGGGCGTGCAGGTTGTCATCCTGCGTGTTGAGCATAATGCGCAGCACGTGTTCGCGCTCGAAAAAGCGGATTGCCTCGGCCATCAGCCGCGCCCCCACGCCCTTGCTGTTGATTGAGGGGTGAACGGCGATGCGCACCAGATAGCCATATTCGCCATCGAGCGCGTTGAACTGGTAGCCAATCACCTGCCCGTTCAGTTCCGCCACCACGAAGTACGGGTGTGTGGCCGCGATATGCTCGAACGAGACGGCATCGTAGCGCCAGAGATCCTCGAAGCAGGCCGCTTCGATGGCCAGCAACGCCGGAATATCGCGCCGCTGCACCGGGCGCACGCTCACCTGCCGGTTGCCCGTCGTGGGGATGGTATAGTCGAATTTGTCGTAGGCGTATAACTGGCGATAGGGGAAGAAGCCGCGTGTGAGCAGGACTTCGCGCAGCCAGTCGTTTTGCTCGTCGTTGCCGGAATAATGCAGGTAGCGCACGCGCCGCGCCAGCAGATGCGGCGTGAGTTCATCCAGTAAGCGAGAAAGGAACTTCAGGTAATGATGGCTCTCCGTCCAGCTCACGCCAAACCCCCCTATCCAGGCGGTAGGAGGGTTTGCCGTCTGTGAGAGGAGAAAACTGCGCAGCGTGCTGCCACTGAAGAGGCCAACGGCCGGGTACTGCCTGAGCAGCATGGATAACTCTTCGCCTGTAAACCGCTGGTAGACGTAATCAGAGCTATAGAGCAGCCGCTCGACAGATAGCTGGTCGCCTGCATTCAGTAATCGGATGGAGTCGCGGTCAGTTGTGCGTGGCATAACACCTCAAGCATCCGGGCCTTTGATCTCGCGCCTGAGCTTCTCGATATCCGGTTTTGGCCCAAAACGCCAGCGATAGCCGGTCAATCCATGGATACGGCGCAGTTCGGCAATGAGGGCATCGCTGTTCACGCGATACTGCATATCACGGGCCTTGCCCAGACTATCGACTGCTGCGTCACCGCCCAGCAACTGATTGACGCAGGTAGCAACGCAACTGCCCATCGCCTCCAGATCATAGCCGCCCTCCTGCACCATGATGACCCGCCCGTTACACAGATGTTTCGCCACTTCGAGGATGATCTCGTTGATCCTGAAAAAGCCCGCCGTCGAAAGGTTCATCTGCCCGACCGGGTCGTTCCAGTGCGCATCAAACCCGGCGGAGACCAGGATCAACTGCGGCTCAAAGCGAGCGGCGGCGTGCATCATCACCTGCCGGTAGACCGGCTCGTAGGTCTCGAAGCCGCTTGTCGCCGGGAGCGGGACGTTGATTGTTGTGCCGAAGCCCTCTCCTTCGCCGCGTTCATCCCACTGGCCCGTGCCGGGATAGAAGGGGGCCTGATGCGTCGAAAAGTAGAGGACGCGCGGGTCTTCGTAGAAGACTTCCTGCGTGCCATTGCCGTGATGCACGTCGTAATCAATAATCATTACGCGCTCAAGCCCGTGCTGTTCCAGCGCGTATTTCGCGGCGATGGCTACGTTATTGAACAAACAGAAGCCCATTGCCGCCTCCGGCACGGCGTGGTGGCCAGGAGGGCGCACCAGGCAGTAAGCATTGTCAATTTCGCCGCGCATCAACGCATCAATTGCCGTCAGCGGCGCGCCGACGGCCTTGATGGCCGCCTCGTATGACTTTTCCGAAACGTAAGTATCGGTGGCGAAGAAGTGCGATTCTTTGCCGCCCTGAGCATACGCCTCTCCGGCTTTCTGCGCCGCTGTCTTCACCTGCTGGATGTAGTCGCGTTCGTGAACCAGCGCCAGTTCGTCTTCTGTGGCGGCTCGCGGCGAGAGCAGCGCCAGCCCCTCGCGTTCCAGCCAGCCCAGCGCCTCAATCACCTTGATAGCCTTTTCCATGCGTTGCGGCCTGTCTGGATGTCTTGGCGGCGTCTTATGTTCAAGAAAAATCGGATCGTATATCAGTGCAGTTGTCATGCATTTCTCTTCAAGTAAATGCAGGGGGCGACTTGCCCCCTGCGCCAGTGTGGATAATCTCCACAACTGTTTTAAGCTCTATTCAGGTCTATTATACCCTATTGAGCGCCTTCTGTACCAGTCCCGGAATATCGAAGATGGTATCGGCAACGGGTACGCCTGCCGCCTGTAGCGCCGCCACTTTGCCCTGCGCCGTGCCAGTATTGCCGGAGATAATCGCGCCCGCGTGGCCCATGCGCTTTCCCGGCGGGGCGGTGCGACCAGAGATAAAGGCAACCACCGGCTTCTTCATCAGCTTGATGTACTCTGCCGCATCCTCCTCGTCGCTGCCGCCGATCTCGCCGCACATCACGACCGCCTCCGTGCCGGGGTCGGCCTCGAAAAGCTTGAGATAGTCGATGAAGGTCGAGCCGATAATGGGATCGCCGCCGATGCCGATGCAGGTTGACTGACCGAGGCCCGCCTCCGTCAGCAATGAGACGACCTCGTAGGTCAGCGTGCCGGATCGTGAGATGAAGCCGACGGGACCCGGTTTGAAGATCGAGTAGGGGATGATGCCGATTTTGCCGAAGCCCGGCGTACACAGGCCCGGACAGTTGGGGCCAATCAGTCGCGAGCCATGTTCGCGTACCGCCAGCATCGCGCGGGTCATGTCAATCACGGGAATGCCCTCGGTGATGCAGACGATCAGTGGAATATCCGCTGCTGCCGCTTCCATAATGGCGTCGGCGGCTCCGGCAGGCGGCACAAAGATACAGCTTGCATTGGCATCGGTGGCCGCTTTCGCCTCTTCGACCGTATCGAAGACCGGCACTCCCTCCATGCTCTGTCCGCCTTTGCCGGGGGTGACGCCGCCTACAATATTGGTGCCAGCCGCTCGCATATTGCGCGTGTGATACTGTCCCTCGCGCCCGGTAATGCCCTGCACGATTACCCGCGTCGTGTTATCCATCAAAATGCTCATAGTCTTCTATCCCCTATTTCTGCGCCATGCTATTCACGCTGGCAACAATCTTCTGTGCGGCCTCACGCATATCTTTGCCCCAGTCCAGCCCGGCATCCTTCAACATTGCCTTACCCTCTTCTGCCCCCGTGCCGGAGAGGCGCACAACGATGGGCATACCTTTGGGCAGTTCGGCCTGCGCCATAATCACGCCTTTCGCCACCTCTTCGCCGCGCGTAATGCCACCGAAGATGTTGACCAGGATGCCTTTCACCTGCGGGTCGCGGGCCACAAAGGTCAGCGCCTTGTACATCGTCTCGGCCTTCGCGCCGCCGCCGATATCGAGGAAGTTGGCCGGTTTGCCGCCGACGCGCGCCACCATATCCAGCGTCGTCATCACCAGACCCGCGCCGTTGCCGATAATGCCGATGTCGCCATCCAGCTTCACATAGGTCAGCCCTTCCTGTTTGGCCTCAAATTCCAGCGGATTTGACTCTTCCGGCTCCGCCCACGAGGCATATTCTTTGCGGCGGAAAAGGGCGTTGTCATCAATCAAAATCTTGGCATCGGCAGCCCAGACCTGCCCATTTGTCGTCAGCGCGAGAGGATTGATTTCCGCCAGGCTGGCATCACTCTCGATAAATGCCTGCGCCAGCGCGGTCAGAATGGCTCCAGCCTTGCCGATGACCTGATGAGGCAGTCCGGCGCGGGCGACGATATTGCGCGCCTGATAGGGCAGCAGGCCCCAGTGCATATCGATGGGCTGCTGCACAATCTTCTCCGGCGTAGTGGCTGCCACCTCTTCAATGTCGATGCCGCCGGCTTTAGAGACCATGACGACGGGCGCCTGTGTCTTGCGATCGAGGATAATGCCCATATAATATTCCTCGGCAATATCCAGTTTGGAGACCACCAGCACTTTTTCGACGGTCAGCCCCTTAATGTCCATGCCCAGCACGCGCTGCGCCGCCTCGCGAGCCTGTTCCGGCGTCTCACCGAACTGGATGCCGCCCGCCTTGCCGCGCCCGCCGACATACACCTGGGCTTTAATCACAACCGGCCCGCCAAGTTCGCGAGCAATTTGCTCGGCCTCTTCCGGCGTATACGCTACCTTCCCCGGCTGTATCGGGATGCCATAGCGCGCCATAATATCTTTGGCCTGATATTCGTGGATTTTCAACGTTTACTTCCTTTCATCCCTTCCTCATCGAAAGGACGCATTGTGATGATTACCTGCTCTTTCTATCATAAGAGCAAATAGCCAGAAAAAACGAGATGGTG
>Ga0209810_1004683_pt1 | contig 12981 bp, 8 predicted proteins | sample Coa_R1_7_FD_187159 | JGI IMG/M metagenome (GOLD analysis project Ga0209810, IMG submission 187159) | Surface soil microbial communities from Centralia Pennsylvania, which are recovering from an underground coalmine fire - Coalmine... | ecosystem: Environmental > Terrestrial > Soil > Unclassified ...
GCCGGCCACGGTTGCCGTCGCCGGAGCTTTGCCTGGCATCTTCAGCGACAATATGACGGGGGCGGGTCAGGGCGCTATTCTGAACCAGAATTTCTCGATCAATTCAGTCAAAAATCCAGCGCCGCCAGGATCCATTGTGTCCATTTACGCGACGGGCGGAGGGCTCATGACTCCGGCCCTGTCCGATGGCGCCGTGACCGGTCCGGGGCTGTCGAAGACAGTGCTGCCTGTGACGGTGCGAATCAACGGCCTCGATGCGCCGGTATCCTACGCCGGATCCGCGCCCGGTTTCATAGCCGGCGCAATGCAAATCAATGCCGCGATACCGAGTTCAGCGCCGTCCGGACTCGCCACACTGGAAGTCAGCGTTGGCGGGAATGTCTCGCAGACGGTACAGATAGCGATCAAGTAGGCGCAGGCGCGGCCCGCGAAGGCGCGCCGGTTTCGTGTGGTCGTCAGACCGCGGCCTGAAGCTTTGCCGCTGTCAGGCCCACGGTTCGCAGCAGCTCAGCGAATCGCGGGTCGCGGCGCAGCGCCGACAGGCGCGGCTCGACGCCCAGCCACACCAGCCAGACATCGCGCTCCTCGCAGGCCGCGTGCAATGCGTCGAAGGCTGCATCGATTTCCCCAAGGCCGGCGTGAACGATGGCCATCCACCAGGGCGAAACATAACGCCGGTCCGCTGTGGCCCGGAGCGTCGCGAGCATCTCCCGCGCGGCGGCAGGGTTTGCGGCGACGGCCGTCGCGTGCGCTAGCGCGGCGATGGCGGCGGGGTGCTGACCGGAGCAGGATACGGCGTTGCGGAATTCCACCAGCGCTTCTTCGAGCATGCCCATGTGCTGATATGCGATTCCGAGCGTATTCTGCGCGGGGGCAAAACGCGGCTCCAGCGCGAGTGCCTGCCATGAAGCTTCGGCGGCCGAACTGAAATCTCCGGCAAGGCAGAGAATCCACGCCAGCTCCACATGGACAACGAGCGACATGGGATCGCACTCGCGGGCCCGGCGCATGGCGCGGACAGCCTCATCGAAACGGCCTGTCCCGGCGAGGTGCGCGGCCCAGGCGCGATGTGCGGGCGCGGCACTGGCGTCGAGTTCGAGGGCGATCCGGCATTCGGCCTCGGAGCCATCCCAGTCCCATGAGAATGAGCGCCGGAACTGGGCGAGGGAGGCGTGCGCTTCGGAAAGGCGTGCGTCGCTTTCAACCGCGGCCGAGGCCAGCAATCCCGCACGCTCGCGCACTTCACAGGGCGGCCGCACGCCGAAGACAGCGAACAGCCGCAGGGTTTCCGCGAGCCCGGCGCAGGCCGGCGCGAATCGAGGGGCCTGAGCGAGGGCCGCATCGAAGTGCGCGGCGGCGCGGTGCAGGTCGTCCTCGGTAAGGCGATCGCAGAACCAGCGACCGCGCAGAGTATCCTGCTGCACGCCCGCGGGCGCCGGGACCGGGCGATTGAACATGCGCGCCGCCGCAGCGGTGATTTCCGCCGCCGCCGCGGGGATCTGCTGCGGCATTCCATCCCACGCCGCGCCCCAAAGGCGAGCGCCTGTTCTCACGTCCACCAGCTCTGCTTCGACGGCGAAGGCATCGCCGCGTGGCGCGATGGCGCCGGTGAGCAGCGCGCGCGCGTTCAGCTGGCGTCCCGCGGAGAGAATATCGGTGTCGCCGCGGAAGCGGAACGATGTGCTGCGCGCGATTACCCGCAGGCCGTGAACGGCGGAGAGCGATTCGACTGCGGCGCGGGCAAGAGCCTCGGCCACGTTTTCGGCGGCGGGGCCTCCACCGGCGTTGTGGAAGGGCAGAATGCCGATGGCGGGTTCGGACTCGCGCTGCTGGCCGGCATCGGGCCCTTCGATTTCCTGAACAGGGGCGATGAAGACGTATCCGAGCCCGGCGCGGGTCTCGATATAGCGCGGGCTGCGGCGCGAATCGCAGAGAATGCGGCGCAGCGAGTTCACGGCGGTGTTGAGGCTGCGCTCGAAGGAAACGAAGACGCCCGGCCAGAGGCGGGCGGCAAGCTGCTCGCGAGTGACCAGCTCGCCGGGGCGCTCCAGCAGCATTTCCAGAACCTGAAATGGCTTCTGCTGGAGCCGCACGCGGAAGCCCTGCTTGCGCAGCTCGCGGTTCCGAAGGTCCGCTTCAAAGACGCCGAAACGAACACGCAACGGCCGTGGCGTTGGCGGCAGGTCGGGAGTGACGCTCATACCTTCCACGGAAGTTGGATGATGCGGCGGAGCAAGTCGCATCGGCTGATGCGATTCGCGATTCACCGCTGTTTGATGATCTGCTGAGGCGCTGCTGTGGGTCATGACTCGTCTTCTTGCTTAGGACGAAGCAAACCGCAAAGCAGTTCGCTCCGGAGCCCAGGAAAAGGAGAACCTTTTGTGAATATCTATCGCACGCTTTCCGTAATGCTGCTCGGCGCCGCGGCCAGCCTGATGCCCGTGAGCGCCAGCGCCCAGAACTATAAGGGATCTTTCGAGCTGCCGTACGACGTCAGCTGGAATGGTTACAACTTCGCGGCCGGCCACTATCAGATCTGGACGCAGACCGAGCTTTCGGGCGCGCCGTTCGTGCACCTGCAGGGGCCGAATGGCGGCGCCACGCTGCAGTACGCCGCGCACGACAACGTCGTGGCCGAAGGCAACGGGAAACTCATCCTGAAGCAGGTGGACGGTGGCTGGGCGGTGGAGGAGTTCCGCACCGGCGAATCGGGGAAGGTGTACGCGTTCCGCGTTCCGAAGCCACGGCATGCGGAAATCGCAAGCACGACGGGGGCCGCTCCGCGAGAAGCGATTATCAGCATTGCCGGCGGGCAGTAACACGCGCGCCGGCGCGCCTCCTTTCGCGTGGTATCATCGGCGAAAGAAAGGCGAACCGGCGTGGCTGGCGATCTGCAGCAACAGCTCAGTTTTCTGCGTCAGAAGATTGCGCGCATCGATCGAAAGTTCACCGGTGCGCGCAAGCCGGCGCCACCTTCGGCGGTTACCGAAGCAAAGCCGGAGCGGTACGAGGTTGACGAATATCTGCCCGGCAGCGCGGTGGAAACCGAGTTCGGCCGGCATTGGGAACTGGAGAAGCTTTATGAGCGGCGGCGGCGACACGGGAGCATGGGCATCGCCGATCTGGAGCAACTCCCGGCGGACTTGTTGGGGCCTATCTCCGGAGGCGAAATCACGGATGCGCCCGCGGAAAGATGGGCCTTTCTGGACACCGAGACTACAGGCCTTGCGGGCGGTTCGGGCACTTACGCCTTTCTGATTGGGGTGGGACGCATTGCGCCGGACGGCTTTCGGGTCCGGCAGTTCTTCATGCGCGAGTACAGCGAAGAGCGCAGTCTTCTGAACGCGCTCAGCGATCATCTGCGCCTGTTCAAAGTACTGATCACTTACAACGGCCGCACTTACGATCAGCCGCTGCTGGAGACGCGCTATCGCATGTCGCGGGCCCGTCCTCCCTTCGCGCATCTGCAGCATCTGGACCTGCTGTTTGGTTCCAGGCGGCTGTGGAAGCTGCGCTTCGAAAGCTGCCGCCTGGTGCAGCTGGAGAACAGCATTCTGGGCGTGGAGCGCCAGGGCGATCTGCCGGGCGAGTTGATTCCGTACGTTTATTTCGAGTATCTGCGCACGCGCGAGATGGCGCGTCTGCTGCCGCTGTTTCATCACAACGCGACGGACATTCTCAGCCTCGCCTGCCTGACCGGAATCGTGCCGTGGGCCTTTCACGATCCCGAGCAGGCGCAGTTCGCGCACGGGGCGGAGATGGTGGGGCTCGCGCGCTGGTGGCGCCAGGCGGGACACCACGATAACGCAGCCGCGTTGTTCCGTCGCGCTATCGATCGCGGGCTGCCGGATGCGCTGTTGTTTCGCACCATGTGGGATGCAGCGTGCCTCGAAAAGAAAAGAGGCGATGGGCGGGCGGCGCTGCCGCTGCTCACCGATCTCGCGTCGTGCCGCAATCCATACCGCGCCGAAGCGCTGCAGGAACTGGCGCGGTACTACGAGCGCCGGGAAGGCAATCACGCGCTTGCCCTGGAAATGACGGTCGCGGCGCTGGAGCATGCGCCTACGGAGGCGCTGCAGCGCAGGCGGACGCGGCTGGAGAAGCGGCTGGCCGGCGGGCGATCGCGGCGGCTTTTGTAGGCGGCAATTCCGTTCCAAAATCGGACAGTTGCGGGCGAATCTGAACAGGATGGCGCGATTCGGTTCGCGGCGCCGCTGGCTCATTTGACGCCGTGCCGGGCAGAGCGTGAGTGGAAGCGGAATTGCACTTTCACACTGCCGCACGAACTTCTGCAAATCGCCCCGCAAACACGGGCGCCTGCGGCCCGGATTTCAAATAATGAACTCATCGAGGTTGTTCCTCATACCGCTCCTGGCCGGCGCGATGACATTCGCGCAGACACCGGAGATCTCCATCACGGCGCCGCCGGAGCCGGCCATCGTCGGTCCTCTGCTGCGGCCGTTTCACTGGGAGCGCCGCATCGTTTCGCCCGCGCGGCTTACGAACTCGCCACGTCTGGAGGCGCTGATTCGCGGCGGCAACCTGTATCTCAGCGCCCGGGATGTCATTGCTCTGGTGCTCGAGAATAACGTGGACATCGCGATTCAGCGATACGGTCCTTTCATGGCGCGGGAAGTTCTGCGACGGGCGGAGGGCGGAGGGTTTCTTCGCAGCGTGGGCACGCCGATTCTGCCGGGTCCGGTGAGCGTGAGCCTGGCGGGGGTTAGCGTGAGCACGGTTGGACTCGCGGAAGGAGGCGGCGTTGGCTCCGGCGGAGGCATCGTGATCCAGCTGGGAACGCCACCGCCCAACCTCGATCCGTTGTTTTTCGCCTATGCGAACTTCGGGCATCAGACCACGCCACTGAGTAACGCCGTGCTGAGCCAGACGACCGCGCTGACCAATGACTTCCGCACTTATCAATTCGGCTATTCCCAGTCGTTTGTCACGGGCACGAATTATCAGATCACTTACACGTCTACGCGGACATTCCTGAACAGCCCCACGGTCATCGAGAATCCCGCACTCAACGGAAATCTGGATTTCTATATCACGGAGAATCTGCTGCAGGGCTTCAGCAGGTCGGTTAACAACCGCAATATCCGCGTCGCCCGGAACAACATGAAGGTCACCGATCTGCAGCTGAAGCGGCAGGTGATCACAACGGTGGGCGCAGCTTTGAACCTGTACTGGGATCTGGTCAGCTTCGATGATGATATGCGCACCAAGCAGCAGGCGCTCGAGACGGCGGAGAAGCTGTACGAAGACAACAAGCAGCAGGTACAACTGGGAACGCTGCCGGCCATCGAAGTGACTCGCGCGGCGGCGCAGGTTTCAGCCAGCAGGGAAGACCTGCTGATCTCGCAAACCAACGTGGCGCAGCAGGAGACGATTCTGAAGAACGCTTTGAGCCGCAATGGAGTCGCGGCCGCGTCGCTGGATGAAGTGCATATCATTCCGCTGGACAAGATCGTGGTGCCGGAAAAAGAAGATCTGAAGGCGACGCCGCTGCTGATCCAGCAGGCCATGGAGCGGCGTCCGGAACTGGAGCAAACGCGCATCAATCTGCAGAGCAGTCTGATCAACCTGGGCGGCACGCGCAACGCGCTGCTGCCGACGCTTCAGGCGTTCGCGGATTTCAGCAACAACGCCCTGAGCGGGCCGCTCAGCCCGATTTACAACGGGTCCAGCGGTCCACCGGATGCATACCTGATCGGCGGATACGGGAACCTGCTGGCGCAGATTTTCCGCCGCAACTTCCCGAATTACTCCGCCGGGTTTTCGCTCAACATTCCGTTCCGGAATCGTCAGGCGCAGGCCGACTATGTAACCGACCAGCTGAACCTGCGGCAGAGCGAACTGCAGCTGCAGCGCGCGATCAACCAGGTTCGCGTGGATGTGAAAAACGCGGTGATCGGCCTCGAGCAGGCGCGGTCGCGGTATGAAGCCGCGGTGGCCACGCGGCAACTGGCGCAGCAGACACTCGAGGCCGAGCAGAACCGGTTCAAGTTCGGCGAGTCCACCATCAGCCTGGTGATTCAGGCGCAGCGCGAGGTGACCAGCGATCAGAGCGCGGAAATACAGGCCATGGCCAATTACACGCACGCCAAGATCGCCTTCGACGAGGCGGTTGGGCAGACGCTGGAAGCCAATGGCATTTCCATGGAGGAGGCGCGGGCAGGACGCGTGGGCCGGCAGTCCGTGGTACCGAGCAATGCGCCCGCGGCTCCGAATGCAGGAGATCAGACCCGATGAACGCGCGTGCTGCTGTCGCGGTGGCCGCCTGCGGATCGCTGCTGCTGAACCTGTGCGCGCAGGAGCCGCAGATTCGGGTGGACGGGCCGGCGGTCCCCGTGTTCATCAGGCCGTGGTCGCAGGCGCACGTGCCTCCGGTGCGGCTGAGTAACTCGAATCATCTGCACGATCTGATTCGCGCCGGGAAACTGTATCTCACGGTTCAGGACGCGATCGCGGTGGCCATCGAGAACAACCTGGATCTGGAGGTGGATCGCTACGGGCCCCTGGTGTCGGACTGGGCGGTAGAGCGCGCGGAGGCGGGCGGCACTCTGCCCGGTGTTCCGAGCGGCAATTCTCAGATTGGCCAGGTGGCCAGCGGGCAGGGTGTGGAAGGCAGTCAGCGAGCTGCCGGTGTGTCGGGCGGTGGAGGCGGCGGAACCGGGCGCACGGGCGGCGCGATCATTTCGCAGATCGGTCCTGTAACACCGAATCTGGATCCCGTGCTGCGCAACGTTACTGTCTTTTCGCACACCACGACACCGCAGGAGAATGCCGTCCAGAGCCAGGTCACGGCCCTGGTCGATACGACTCATATCTACTCGACGACACTGCAGCAGGGGCTCATTACCGGCGGCAACGTGCAGCTGACGGACAACGAATCGTATCTCAAGCAGAACGCGCCCACCGACGTTTTGAACCCGTCCGTCGCTCCCGTGCTCCAGTTGTACATTCAACACCCGCTGGCGAACGGGTTTGGGGTGGCGGTGAACAGCCGCTTCATTCGCGTGGCGAAGAACAACGCCGCCGCGGCGCGTTTTACCTTTCAATCGCAACTGCTCAATCTGGTTTCCAATGTCCTGAATCTCTATTGGGACCTGGTGAGCGACCACGAAGACTTGAAAACTCGGCAGCACGCCGCCGACATGGCGCAGAAGTTTTACGAGGACACGAAGACGGAGATCGGTCTGGGCGTGCTTCCGCGCGTGGATATATACGCGGCGGAAGCGGAAGCCGCCACGCGAAAGCGGGAACTCACTCTGTCGGCGGCGGCCATCCGACAGCAGGAAAACCTGCTGAAGAACGCGCTCAGCCGCAACGGCATGCAGGATCCGCTGGTGGACAGCGCGGAGGTGGTTCCGCTGGACAGCATCCAGGTCGCGGCGGCTGACGATCTGGCGCCGTTGCGAACTCTGGTAGAGACGGCGATGGCGAAGCGGCCCGACCTGGCGGTGACGCGGCTGAACGGACAGAGCGCGGAGATTTCGGCGCTCGGCACCCGGAGCGGGGTTCTGCCGAATATCCAGGTCTTCGCATCCGCTTACAACAGCGGTCTTGCCGGAACGCCCAATCCGCAGGCGGGCCAGGCAGATCCTTACTTCGTCGGCGGCTACGGGACGGCGCTGGGCCAGGTTTTCCGCCGTAACTTTCCCAATCAGAACGTTGGCGGCTACATCGTGGGGCGATTTGGGAATCACATCAGCCAGGGCGACTACGGCATCGACCAGCTTCAACTGCAGCAAACGACGCTCACGGGCCGGCGGGAACTGAACCAGCTGGTAGTGGACATATCCAATTACGTTGTCGCTCTGCGCCAGGCGCGTTCCAGATACTCAGCCGCCGTGGACACGCGGAAGCTGCAGCAGGAGTTGCTGCAGAAGACACAGCAGTCGTTCTCGCTGGGAACGGCAACGCTCAACGACATCATCGTGGTGCAGCGGGCGCTGGCCGCGGCGGAAACGGCGGAGGTGGCGACGCTGGCCACTTACAGTCATGCCCGCGTGTCGCTGGATCAGGTGCTGGGAGAAACTCTGGAGAAGAACCACGTCTCCGTTGGCGCGGCATTCGACGGGCGTGGTCCGATCGGGCCGCCGGCGCACCAGTAGCCCGGCGCTCAGGGTCGCAGCAGCACTTTGAGCACACCGTTTTCAGCGGCGCGCTCGAAGGCCCGTTCCGCCTGGGAAAGCGGGAACTCGTCGGTGATCATCCGGTCGACGCGCACGCTCCCGGCGCGCAGCAGTTTCAGAGCAGGCTCGAAGCGGCCGCAGCGGGAGCCCACGAGCGTGATTTCGTCGACGATGACCGGCGCAGTATCCAGCGGGACGAGACCGTGAACGGTGGATTTCAGGACCACGGTCCCGCGCGGGCGAGTCATGCTTACGGCCTGGGCCAGTCCATCGCGCGAACCGGTCGCGTCCACTACATACTCGAAGTGTTTCCGCGGAAGCTTTGAGGCGATGCGGGTCTCGATGCCGGCCGCTTCGGATATCCGCAGCTTCTCGCGATGGCGGCCGTACTGAATCACGCGCGCGCCGTGGGCGTGCAGAACCTGCGCGACAAGCAAGCCGAGCTTGCCATCGCCAAGCACCGCCACTTCTTTGTGCCGGGGAATGCGGACCTGATCGAGAATCTCGCAGGCGGCGGCCAGCGGCTCGGTAAAAACGGCCTCTTCGGTGCGCAGAGAGGCGGGCACAACGCGCAGATTGCGTTCGGGGAGCGTGAGCAACTCACGAAACGCGCCGGGTCGCCTGACGATACCGAGCACGGTGCGATGTGGGCAATGGCGGCCGAGATCGCGCGCGCACCACTCGCATTTGGCGCAGGCGACGTTGATTTCTCCGACGACACGCTTGCCGAGGAGCGCGCCGGAGTCGGACTCAACCACTTCGCCGACGAATTCGTGTCCCGGCGTGCCGCTGAACCCGTAGTAACCACGCTGGAGTTCCAGATCGGTGTTACAGATGCCGGCGGCAAGCATACGAATGAGCGCGAAGCCCTCGGGACGCTTCGGGCGAGCGACGCTCCGAACGCTTACTCGGCCGCCTTCGAGGTGAACCGCCTTCATGCGGCGCGGCCCGCCTTGCGCGCCTTCGGAGCGCCGATTACGGAGAGAATCATTCCGCTCGAGATCGTGATCACGCACTCTCGTGAATGGCCTTCGCCACGCGGTTTGCGCTGCGTGTGGCCGCTTCCTGGCCCCAGTTCAGGTTGTCGCAGTAAGCCCCGGCGAAATGCACCCGGCCCTCCGGCTCGATCAGCGCCGGCCAGAACCGCTCCAGTTGCCCCGGGCGATACGTCATCGTTTCGCAGACGGAAGCCCACGGGTCCCGCGACCAGTCAATGACGGTCGCGTTCTCGATGGTGTCCAGCCTGCCGGGATAATGCGCGCGGAATGTGTTGAGCGCCGCCTCCGCTTTCACGCCCGGCTCGGCCGTGCCGACGATCAGGCCGCGGTGGGTGTTCACATCGTCGGCCATGGACCAGATATGGGACAGCGTCGACTGGTGAAACTCGATGTTGAGGCTGACCTTCTCCTCGCGCCAGAACTTCGTGCGCGACTGAAGGACCGGCCGTGTGGCCGAATAATAGGGCACGTTCTCGACGGCCCACCGCTTGGCGTCGGGCCACGCGGGCTCGACCGGAATTCGGCGCAGCATGACCGCGGAGATCGCGGACACCAGGTAGTCGGCGTCCAGCTGCCTGGATTTGCCGAACTCGGTGTACTCGACGGTAACGCCGGAGTCGCCTCGGCGGATCTTGGTCAGCGGGCAGCCCAGGCGGACGCGGTCGCCGAGGTGTTGCGCGAAAGTTTCGGGAAGCCGGCTGTTGCCGCCTATGAGGCGAAAGACCTGCGTGGGCCACAACGGGACGCCGCGCCGCTTCAGGATGGCGGCGTGCCACACCACGTGCAGCGCGGAGCCACTGCCGCCGGCGAAACGGATGGCCGCGGGCGACGCGCCTTCGCGCACCAGCAGGTCGGTCATGCTGATCGCGTCGAGGCTATTGAGACCGGCGCTGAAGGGCTTGTATTCATCGGCGAACGCACTGGTGAATTTATCGAGGTAGAGCGAGGGGAGGTCGGTCCAGTGATGCCGGCGCAGGAACTCGATCTCGCGCTGGTTGAAGCCCAGCGCGGAGAGGACGGCCGGGTCGGCGAGCTCCTCTTCCGAATACATGCGGTCGTTGATCCAGCGGAGCATGTGCTCGCGCCGGTGGTCCTGCATATAGGGCAGGTTGAACTCGCGGACGTATCCCCAGTAGAGATCGTAACCGGGTTTGGTGAACTGCTCCGCGCCGGCATCGACGTAGAGTCCATCGGCAAGCCCATCGCGCACGGTGCGGACGTGTCCGCCCACCCGGCCGGAAGCCTCGAGGACGGTGACCTCGTGCCCGCGCTTCATGAGTTCGTACCCGCAGCAGAGCCCGGCAATTCCGCCGCCGGCGATCACCACCCGTTTGGGATTCGCGGCCTGGGTGCGTTGCGGCGCAAGCGCGAGGCCCGCGCCGATGGCAAGCACGTTGCGGCGGCTAATTGCGGTGTCCATAGGAACGAAGTCTATCAGGGGCGACCATCATTGCCCGCGCGCGGCGAGGCGCCGAAGTCCGCGTACGACGCGTTCCGTCCACGATCCGAACGGCTGGTCGGTCATTAGATAAGTCCACACAGCGCCGCGCTCGCGCGGGTCGGCCGCGGTCCCGGACTCGAATGCGGCCACCCGTTGTGCGATTTCCTCCGGCAGCGTTCGCTCGAGCTCGGAAAAGGCGCGATGAATAAACTGGGCGTACTCGTAATACGCATCGCGGCGGTCCAGCGACAGTCCGGGCGCCCCGGCGAGGCCCCAGTCGAGCCACCGCAGACCGGAGCGAAACTCGGCAATGCCGGCCAGGTAATCGGCCCACAGATCGTCGATGGCGCGCAGGGTGATGACCCGCTCGACTTCTGACGCGCAGGCCGTGCGGCCCTCCAGAACATCCTGGCGATACGCGTGAATGCGGGCGCGCTGACCTTCCACCGGCAGTTCGTATTTGCGGAGGAACAGCCGGGCGTCGAGGGTGCGGCCTTCCACGAGCCTCTGCACGGTGTCGGGATCGCGGCCGAGCGCGGGATTGAGGTCGCCGTATCTCACCATCAGGTCGTCCTCGTTGGAAACGAAGAACCTGGACCGCCCGGGATCTCCCTGCCTTCCGGCGCGTCCGCGAAGCTGGTCGTCGATGCGCCGGCTCTCGTGTTTCTGCATGCCGATCACATACAGACCACCGAGCTCGGCCACGCCTTCGCCTAAGCGGATATCCGTGCCGCGGCCGGCCATGTTGGTGGAGATGGTGACGGCGCCTCGCTCCCCCGCCCGCGCGACGATTGCCGCTTCGAGTTCGTCGTTTCGCGCATTGAGCACCTGATGCGGAACTCCGTCCAGCATTCGGCTGAGATGCTCGGATTCCGCCACGCTCCCTGTCCCTGCCAGCACTGGCTGGCCGGCCGCGTGCGCCCGCCGGATCTCCTGGAGTACGGCGCGTTCCTTCTCCTGCCTCGTCTGAAACACGAGATCCGGTTCATCGGTGCGGATCACCGGCCGATTTGTCGGAATGGTTTCGATGCCAAGGCCGTACATCTTCTCGAATTCGAGCGCCTGCGTCCGGGCCGTTCCGGTCATGCCGCAGACCCGCGGATAGAGCGCGATCAGGTGCTGGAGCGTAACCGAACCAAGAATCCTGCCCTGGCGTTTCGCGGCGACTCCTTCCCGGATCTCGATCGCCGTATGCAGCCCCGCCGGCCAGCGGCGGTTCTGTGCGATGCGCCCCTTGAACTCATCCACCATCTCCACCGCGCCGTTCTTAACGACGTAGTCCACGTCGCGGCGAAGCAGAGCGTGCGCATGCAGCGAATCCTGCACCGCGGTCAGCAGGCGAACGTTGCTCTCGTCGTACAGATTCCCGCACCCAAACGCCTGTTCCACAGCGACGATGCCGGCGTCGGTGAGGGCCACGTTCCGAGCGATGGCATCGACGGTCCAGTGCCGCACCGGCTCGAGACGGCGCACCACCTGGTCGGCGGCATACGCGACGGCGCTGTCGTCATCGTCTCCGCCGGCGATTACCAGCGGAATACGAGCTTCGTCGATGAGGGTGGAATCCACTTCATCGATCACCGCGGCGGCGAAGGGCCGATGGACCTGGTCGTCGGGGCGCAGCGCCAGGCGATCGCGGAGAAAGTCGAAGCCGATCTCGTTCGCGGTGGCATAGGTAATGTCGCAGGCGTAAGCGGCGCGGCGTTCGGCTGCGCTCATAGCCTGCTGGATGCAGCCGACGGAAAGGCCGAGAAAGCGATAGATTTGGCCCATCCAGGAAGCATCGCGGCGGGCGAGGTAATCGTTTACGGTCATGACGTGCACGCCGTTTCCAGCGCGCGCATAGTATGCGACGGCGGGTACGGCGGCCAGAGTTTTCCCTTCCCCGGTTTTCATTTCGGCGATGTTGCCCCGGCCCAGGGCGAGGGCGCCGAGCAACTGAACGTCGAACATGTCCAGCGCCAGGACGCGCGAGGCGATGACGCAGGTCACCGCGAGGATGGGGATGAGTTCCGTTGCCTGATGCGCCACGGCGCGCAGGTCATGATCCGATAAACGCCTGTAATCTGCTTCCATGGCGCGGATGCGCTCAATGCTCGAGCGATCTCCCTGCCCACGCCTGAATATGCGATCGAGGAAATGACGCATAATGTCTCCTGTTTTTGGCTGTTCCTGGTAGCTATCGATTGCTGATCTGCCGTATCCGAACGTTCTTTACGCTCGATCGTGGTCGCGGTCATAGCTGAGCGACCCGCAAGCGGTTAGAGGCGATTTCAGATACGCGACAGGGGAGGATTACAGCGCGGGAGGAGGGCGTTGAAACAGGGCTGGATCGAAGCCGGCGCGAGCGTGATAAACCGGCGCCCAGCGCGTGAGCCGAATGGCGGCGGCATCACCATGG
>Ga0209810_1004685_pt1 | contig 12976 bp, 12 predicted proteins | sample Coa_R1_7_FD_187159 | JGI IMG/M metagenome (GOLD analysis project Ga0209810, IMG submission 187159) | Surface soil microbial communities from Centralia Pennsylvania, which are recovering from an underground coalmine fire - Coalmine... | ecosystem: Environmental > Terrestrial > Soil > Unclassified...
CGAGCTGCGCGCGGGAGAGGTCGGCGAAGGGGTAGGCCCGCCGGACGAGGCGGTACAGCTCGTCCACCTCGACCTCCTCGTCGGCGCAGATGGCGACGATCTGCTGGGCGAGGACGTCGAGCGGGTTGCGCGGGATTCGCGTCTCCTCGATCAGCCCCTGCCGCATCCGCTGCGCGACGACGGCCGACTCGAGCAGGTCGGCGCGGAACTTGGGGAAGATCCGCCCGCGGGAGACCTCGCCGAGGGAGTGGCCGGCCCGGCCGATCCGCTGCAACCCGCGAGCCACCGACTTCGGCGACTCGACCTGGATCACGAGGTCGACCGCGCCCATGTCGATGCCGAGCTCGAGCGAGGAGGTGGCGACGAGGCAGGGGATCCGGCCGGCCTTCAGGTCCTCCTCGACTCGCGTTCGCTGCTCGCGGGCGAGCGAGCCGTGGTGGGCCCGCGCGAGCTCCTCCCCGGCCAGCTCGTTCAGGCGCAGGGCGAGCCGCTCGGCGAGGCGGCGGTTGTTGACGAAGACGATGGTCGAGCGATGAGCCCGCACCAGCTCGAGCAGGGCCGGGTAGAGCGAGGGCCAGATCGAGCGCGCCTCATAGCCCTCCTCGCGCGAGGCACCTGGCTCGCGGAGGTCGTCTACCGGCACGACGACCTGAAGGTCGAGCGGCTTGCTCACCCCGGCGTCGACGAGCTCGATCGGGCGGCCGCCCGAGACGAAGCGGCCGATCTCCGCGAGCGGCCGCTGCGTCGCCGAGAGGCCGATCCGCTGCGGCGGGCGGGCGGTGAGCGCCTCGAGCCGCTCGAGCGAGAGGGCGAGGTGTGCGCCCCGCTTGCTGCCGGCGACCGCGTGCACCTCGTCGAGGATCACGGTCTCGACACCGCGCACGAGGTCTCGTGCGCGCGACGTGAGCAGGAGGAAGAGCGACTCTGGGGTGGTGATCAGGATGTCGGGCGGCCGGCGCAGCATCGCGGCGCGCTCCGCCTGCGGCGTGTCGCCGGTGCGGACGGCCACGCGCAGAGCGGAGCCGAGGCCGGCCAGTGGGGCCCGCAGGTTCCGCTCGACGTCGTAGTTGAGCGCCTTCAGCGGGGAGACGTAGAGGACGCGTAGGCCCTCGCCCGGCGAGCGGCTGAGGCGGTCGATGGCGAACAGGAAGGCTGCGAGCGTCTTGCCGGAACCGGTCGGCGCCTGGATCAGCACGTGCCCGCCGGCCGCGATCGCCGGCCAGCCCCTGGCCTGGGCCGGCGTCGGCTCGGCGAAGTTCCGCTCGAACCAGGCGCGGGTGGCGGGGCTGAAGACCTCGAGCGGCTCCACGCGACCAGCCTACTCCCGAACGTGCGTTCCCTGCTCGGCGCTGGGGTAGGCTCGCGCGGTGACCTATTCGATCCTCGGCCGCGACGAGGCGACGGGCGAGCTCGGGGTCGCCGTCCAGTCCCGCGCCTTCGGGGTCGGGATCTGCGCCTGGGCACGCCCCGGCGTCGGCGCGGTCGCCACGCAGGCGTTCACCGAGCCGGGCTACGGACCGCGGGGCCTCGACCTGCTGGCGGCGGGCGCCGACCCGGCGGAGGCGCTCGCCGAGCTGCTCCACCTCGACGGGCAGCGCGACGTTCGCCAGGTTGCCTTCCTCGCCGCCGACGGACGAACAGCCGCCCACACCGGCCGGGCCTGCGTCTCCGACTGCGGCCACGTCAGCAGGCACGGCGTCTCCGCCCAGGGGAACATGCTCGCCTCGCCTGCCGTCTGGCACGCGGCGGCGGACACCTTCGAGCAGGCGGGCGGCCCCCTCGCGGAACGGCTGCTGGCAGCGCTCGACGCAGCCGAGGAGGCGGGCGGCGACTTCCGCGGCCGCGAGGCCGCGGCCCTCCTCGTCGTCTCGGGCGATCCCGCCGAGGCGCCGTGGCGGCGCGTCGTCGACCTGCGGGTCGACGACCACGCAGAGCCGCTGCACGAGCTGCGCCGCCTGTACCGGATCGCGGCCGCGTACCGCAGGCGGCGCGACTTCGGCGAGCGGACGAGGGTCGAGGAGGAGGTCGAGCTCGCTCGCGCGGCGGGGCTGCCCGACGACCAGGTCGCGCTCAGCGCGGCGCTCGCCGCCGCCGCCCGCGGCGACCTCGACGAGGCCGCGGCGCGGCTGCGCCCGCTCGTCGACGCCGACCCGCGCTGGCGGGAGACCTTCGACCGCTACGCCCGCCTGGAGCAGGTGCCCCCGGGCCTGCTCGACCGCCTCGCCTGACCGGCAGACGAGGGTCTCCGCCGTGGGTCTGCGCCGTGGCGGACCGCCGCGTCCGCGACGAGCACCGGCACCGCCCGCAGCAGGCGGCGGCGTAGGATCCGGGCATGCCCGGGGCGCTGTGGTTCACCGACGACGAGGAAGCCTGCCGCCTGCTCGCGCAGGATCCCTTCGCCCTCCTCGTCGGCTTCGCGCTCGACCAGCAGGTCACCGTGCAGCAGGCGTTCCTCGGGCCGCTGCGGCTGAAGGAGCGGCTCGGCACGCTCGAGCCGCGCGCGGTCGCGGAGGCGGATCTCGAGCCGCTCTTCCGCCAGAAGCCGGCGATCCACCGCTTTCCCGGCTCGATGGCCGAGCGGGTGCGCGAGCTCGCCGCCGTGGTGGTAGACGAGTACGGCGGCGACGCGTCCCGCCTCTGGACCGAGGCGGCCGACGGCGCCGACCTGCGGCGGCGCATCTCCGCGCTGCCGGGGTTCGGCGAGCTGAAGGTCGCGTCGCTCGGCGCGGTGCTCGCCAAGCGGCTCGGGATCGCGGTCGCCGAGGAGCTCGTCCCGTCGCACCCCACCCTCGGCGACGTCGGCTCCCCGCAGGCGCTCGCGGCCTACCAGGCGGCGAAGAAGGCGCACAAGACCGAGTGGCTCAGGTCGCGCTCCGCACGCTGACCGACGGCGGCCAGCCGGCGGAGAAGACCGCCCGCGCCCTCGCCGAGTTCGTGTCGGCCGCGACGCAGACGCTGGAGATCGCCGTCTACGACTTCCATCTGCCGCCGGACCTCGCGGCGATCGTCGGCGGCGCGCTGGCCGCGGCCGCGGAGCGCGGCGTCTCGGTCCGGCTGGCGTACAACCTCGACCACGGGAAGGCCGCTCCGGTGCCGCCGCCGCCCCGCACCGACCCGGACGCGGTCGAGAGGCTCCCCGTTCCGACCGCTGCGATCCCCGGCGTCCCCGACCTCATGCACCACAAGTACGTCGTCCGCGACGCCGCCTCGGTGTGGACCGGCTCGACGAACTGGACGGCGGACTCCTGGACGCGGGAGGAGAACGTCGTCCTCACCGTCGACTCGCCCGGCCTCGCCGGCCGCTACCGGGACGACTTCGAGCAGCTCTGGACGACGCGCGAGGTAGCGCGCAGCGGCCGGGTCGACAGCTCGCCCGTCGACGGGATCCGCCCCTGGTTCTGTCCGGGCCGGGGAGACAAGCTCGCGCACCGGATCGCGAAGGCGATCGGGTCGGCCCGCCGTCGCATCCGGGTCGCGTCGCCGGTGATCAGCTCGGCGCCGATCCTCGCCACGCTCGCGCAGGTCGCCTCCGACGGGAGGGTCGACCTCGCGGGCGTGGTCGACGCGACCCAGGTCGGCGAGGTGCTCGCCCAGTGGCGGCAGAACCGAAACGCCGACTGGAAGGAGCCGCTGCTGCGCGCCGCCTTGACTCGGGCTCCCTTCTCCGGCAAGCGGTCGACGCCCTACGCGCCGGGGACGGTGCACGACTACATGCACGCCAAGGTCACGGTCTGCGACGACCGGGTCTTCGTGGGGAGCTTCAACCTCTCGCACTCCGGCGAGGCGAACGCGGAGAACGTACTCGAGCTCGAGGAGCCCGAGCTCGCCGACCGCCTCGCCGCCTTCGTCGACGCCGTCCGCGCCCGCTATCCCGCGATCCAGCTCTGAGCCGCAGACCGGTGGCAGCCACCGGGACGTCTTCGTCGCAGCTTCTTCACGACTTCCTCGCGCGCAAACGGGACCGTCTCCGCCCGGCACGGAGCACGTCGCGGATCCATCCCATCGCGCCATCCTCGGAGAGGGCGCTGCAGCTTCGCGACGCTTCCTTCACGCTTCCGTCACGGTGGCTGCCACGGGACGGGCGCTGCGAGGCACAGAGCCGCGGCCGGTAGCAGCCACCTGGACGTCGGCGTCACGCCTCCGTCACGGCTTCCTGGCGAGGCCGAGGTCGCGGAGGGCGCGGCGGGCGGCGAGCAGCCCGCAGAGGCCGTGCACGCCTCCGCCCGGGCGCGTCGAGGCGGAGCAGAGGTAGACGCCGCGCCTCGCCGTCCGGTAGCCAGGCGCGAACACCCGCCGCACGGTCATGGCGCCGCCGTTCACGTCCCCGCCGACGAGGTTTCGGTCGTGCGCCTCGAGCTGGCGCGGGCCCAGTCGGCTGCGGGCCAGGATCCGCTCGCGGAAGCCGGGCGCGAACCGCTCCACCTGGCGCTCGATCGCCTCCGTCATGTCCTGCTTGCTGCCGTTCGGGACGTGGCAGTAGGCCCAGGCCACGTGCCTGCCCGGCGGTGCGCGCGTCTCGTCCCAGAGGCTGGGCTGGACGAGGATCACGAACGGGCGAGCGGAGCCCGGCGCCCGCTCGGAGGCGGCGATCTCGGCAGCGCTTTCCCCGAGGTGGACGGTCGCCGCGAGCGCACAGCGCTCGTCCCGCCAGGGGATCGGCCCCTCCAACGCCCAGTCGAGCTTGAACGCGCCCGGCCCGTAGCGGACGCTGCGGCCGACGAAGCTCGGCGGCGTGTCGCAGAGCACGACGTCCGCCTCGGGAACCTCCTCGAGCGGGGACGAGGTGCGGATCTCGCCCCCAAGCGCACGTAGCCGTTCGGCGAGCGCGTCCGCAAGCACCTGGGAGCCGCCCCGCGGAAACGGCCACCCCACCGTGTGCGCGAGCGCGAGCAAGACGGCGCCCACGCCGCGGCTCGCGAGCCGCTCGATCGGCTGCCCCGAGTGGGCGCAGCAGCCAGCGACGAGCGCCCGTCCATACCGTGGCGGCCGGCGTCGCCAGGCGAGCTGGACCCCGTCGTCCAAGGGATGCGCGAGCACGGCCGGCGAGTGGATCCACTCCACGTCGAGGCTGCGGAAGAGCGGCGAGACCCGGGCCAGGGGATGGATCGCCGCGCAGACGTCGTGCCGGAAGCCGGGGAGGGTCAGCTCCTCGGTGCGCAGCCCTCCGCCGATCCGCTCCGCCGCCTCGTGCACGACGACCTCCAGACCGGCGCGCGCCAGGCTGATCGCGGCCGCGAGCCCGTTCGGGCCGGAACCCACGACGACGGCGCTAGCCCGCAACGGCTTCCTGCGTCGCCAGGGAGCGCCCCTCAGGCCGGCGACCAGCTGGCCCGCGGGTCCGGCAGCGGCGTGAGCAGCGGCTCGACCTGCTCGCGCAGGTGCTCGAACGCCGGCGGCAGGATCAGCTTCTCGCCGAGGTGCGCGGGATCCTCGTCGGTCGCGAAGCCCGGGCCCAGGGTGGCGATCTCGAACAGCACGCCGCTCGGCTCGTGGAAGTAGATCGAGCGGAACCAGAAGCGGTCGATGATCGGCGTCGGCCGGCCGCCTGCGGCGAGCACCCGCTCCCGCCAGGCCGGATGGTCGTCCAGGGTCGACGCCCAGGCCACATGGTGCACCGTGCCGGCGCCGCCGATGCCGATCGCCTCCGGCGCGTCCGCGAACTCGATCCAGCCGCCGCGCGTCGCGGCGCGCGTCTGCCAGCGGCGCGCTCGTTGCTCGAAGCCGAGCGCGCCCAGGAACTGCGCGCTCGGCGTGCCGTAGGCGCGGACGCCCTCGAACCCCTGCAGGGCGAGCTCCGGCGGGATCTCCGGGTGGCGCGCGACGAGCGGCGCATCGGCGACGTGCGAGACGACGAGCTCGTGGCGGAGCCCCTCCGGGTTCGCGAAGCGCAGCGTCTCCCCGTCCAGCTCGGTCTCGAAGCCCTCACGCCCCAGCCGCTCGGCCCAGAACTCGAGCGCCTCGGGCGACCCGACCCGCCAGACGACCGTGTGGATCATCCCGTCGCCGGCCCGGCCTCGCCGCGCCCTCGGGTACTCGAAGAAGGTGATGTCGGAGCCGGCGCTCCCCTCCTCGTCGGCGTAGAAGAGGTGGTAGACGGTCGGATCGTCCTGGTTCACGCTCTTCTTCACCAGCCGCAGCCCGAGGACCCCCGTGTAGAAGCGGAGGTTCTCGCGGGCATCGGCGGTGATGCACGTCACGTGGTGGATGCCGTCGAGTCGCATCTCGCCCCCCCAATACTGTCGAATGGACCCATGGTCGGAACGCGCTCCTCCCCGGCGAGCAGGTGGCGGAGGAAGAGGGCCACGCCGATGTCCCCGGTGAAGAGCGAGTAGCGCCCCTGCCCGGCCACCTTCCGCTGCCGCTCGACCTGCGCGATCGCGTGCCTGGCGAACGCGCGCGCCCGCTCGAGCCAGCGCTCGTCGTCCGTGCGCCGGTGCAGGACGAGGAAGGCGTAGGCGTTACCGGCCGTGCCGTGGCACAAGCCCGGGCCCTTCGCCAGCGGCCCGGCTCGCCAGGTCAGCTCGCCGCCGGCGAGCGCGAGCTCCAGCTCGAGCTGGTCGCCCAGCGTGGCCACCATCCCGGGCGCGCCGTGACACCACTGCACGCGGATCTCGCTGGGCGGAGATCCCTCGGCGGGCAGCCAGTTGACGAGCGCGCCCGCCCGGAGCGCGTGCGCGGAGAGATCGGCGGGCGAGGGTGGCTCGCCCCGGTTGGCGAGCGCGCGCACGATGCCCGCGTAGCCGTGCGCCGGGCCGAGGAAGCGCGCCGTCCGCCCGTACAGGCGCTGCGTCCAGAGGCCATCCGGGTCGCGGGCCGCGAGCACGCGCTCGGACGCCGCCCGCCACGCCTCCTCCCAGCGCGGCTCGGCGGTCCAGGCGTGCATGGCCTCGACGGCGAGCAGCGTTCCGGGAACGCCCCACATCACCTCGTTGGCCGCAGCGTCGAGGTTGCCGAGGACGAGCTCGTAGACGCGGTCGGCGATGCCCAGATCCCCGGTCAGCCGGAAGGCGACGAGCGCGATCCCGCACTCGCCGGCCCAGTAGCTTCCCGGGGAGGCCCGCAGGCCGTAGTCGGGCTGCGCGCGGTAGCGGTCGAGCTGCGCGAGCGCGACCGTCTCCCAGCCCGTCGAGCCCAGCTCGTGCAGGGCCCAGATCACGCCGGCCGCGCCCAGGTAGACGCTCGCCGAGCCGTCGTCCTCGCCGTCCGCGGGGTGCCAGGGCCAGCGAGCGCCGTCGCACGCAGCCTCGGTGTCGGCGACGATCGCCCCGATCGCCGCCTCCACCCGCCCTGCATCCCACGCCTCGCCCGCGAGCGGCTCGTGCTCGGAGCGGCGCCAGAGCTCAGGCAACGCCGGCCAGCAGGAAGGCGCGCGATTCGCGCAGCATCTCGCGGGCGATCACGAGCCGCTGGATCTCCTGCGTGCCCTCGTAGATCTGGGTGATCTTCGCGTCGCGCATGAACCGCTCGACCGGGTACTCCTTGATGTAGCCGTAGCCGCCGAGGATCTGCACCGCCTCGGTCGTCGCCCACATGGCGACGTCGCCGCACTTCAGCTTCGCCATCGCGGAGGCCTTGGTCAGCTCGGGGCCGTCGACGCCGGCGTCGGCCATCCGGCCGAAGCGGTAGAGCAGGCCGCGGGCCGCCTCGCACTCCGTCTCCATGTCGGCGAGCTTCGCCTGGATCAGCTGGTGCTGGGCGATCGGCTTGCCCATCGTCTCGCGCGTCTTCGCGTACTCGAGCGCGTAGTCGGTCGCGCCCTGGGCGATCCCGAGCGCCTGGGCCGCGACCCCGGGCCGGGAGCGGTCGAGGATCCGCATCGCGAGCTTGAAACCCTCTCCCTCCGCTCCCAGCAGGTTCTCGGCCGGCACGCGGCAGCCGTCGAAGACGAGCTCCCCGGTCGTCGACCCGCAGATGCCCATCTTCGGCTCGAGGCGCGCCACCTCGAACCCGGGCATGTCCGGCTCGACGAGGAAGGCGGAGATGCCGGCGTGCCCCGCTTCGGGCTCGGTCTTCGCGAACACCGTGTAGAGGCTGGCCACCCCGGCGTTCGTGATGAAGCGCTTCGAGCCGTCGAGGACGTACGCGTCGCCCTCGCGCCGCGCCGTGGTACGCATCGCGGCCGAGTCGGAGCCGGAGCCGGACTCGCTCAGCGCGTACGCCGGGAGCCACTCGCCGGAGGCGAGCTTCGGCAGGTAGCGCCGCTTCTGCTCCTCGCTGCCGGCGAGCTTGAGGCCGAGGGAGCCGAGCTCCTGCACGGCGAGGATCAGGGCGGAGGTGGCGCAGACCTTGGCCACCTCCTCGATCGCGACCAGCGAGAGCAGGGTGCCGGTACCGAGGCCGCCGTACTCCTCGGGGAAGTAGAGGCCGAAGATGTCGTTGGCGCGGAACAGCTCGACGACGTCCCAGGGGAACGCGTGCGAGGCGTCGATCTCGGCGGCACGCGGGGCGATCCGCTCGCGCGCGAGCTGGCGGACGAGGTCGCGCAGCTCCTGCTGCTCGTCGCTCAGAACCTCCCAGGGCACGCTGCAAGTCTAGGGCCGGCGTCGCCCGCGCCCGTGCTCGACGCACGCCCTCCCGTCGGCCCGGGGCGTGCCGGCCGGTAGGCGACTGCGTACCCGCCCGGGTCCTGGCAGTACGCTCACGACGATGCTCCTGCGCAACGGGACGATCCGCACGCTCGAGCCCTCGCTCCCCACGCTCTCGTCGCTGTGGATCGCCGGCGAGCGGATCGCGGGCGGCGTCGGCGTGCACGAAGCGGCGCTGCCGACCCCCGAGACGGTCGACCTGGGAGGGCGCTGCGTGCTGCCCGGCTTCACCGACTCGCACGTCCACTTCCCCACCTGGGCGCTCGCCCAGGGCGAGGTGCGACTGGAGGGCTGCGGCTCGCTCGCCGAGGCGCTCGACCGGGTGCGCCGAGCCCTCCCGGCAGCGGGGAGCTGGCTGCGCGGCCAGGGCTGGCGGGACGCAGGCTGGCCGGACGGGCCTCCGACGCGGCAGGCGCTGGACGAGGTCGTCGCCGACCGGCCAGCGATGCTGATCTCGAAGGACTACCACGCCCTCTGGCTCAACTCGGCGGCGCTCTCGCTGGCCGGGGGCGACCTCGAGGTCGAGGGCGGCGTGGTCGTGCGCGACGAGCGCGGCGAGCCGAGCGGGCTGCTGTACGAGCAGGCGGCCTGGCGGTTCAAGGAGCGGTTCGCTCGACCGCCGGACGAGGAGTACGTCCAGGCGATGCGGGAGGGCGTGCGGCTTGCGGCGAGCCGCGGCGTGACCGCCGTCCACGACAAGGACGGCTGGCTCGGCGCGATCGGCCTCTGGCAGCAGCTCGAGCAGCAGGGGGCGTTGTGCCTGCGCGTCTGGCAGTCGGCGCCGGGCGACCGGTTGGGCGAGCTGCGGTCGCTCGGCCTGCGCGGCGGCGGCGGCTCGCCGCTTCTCCGGCTCGGCTACCTGAAGGCGTTCATGGACGGAACGCTCGGCTCGCAGACCGCGTGGCTGTTCCGTCACGGTGGCAGCCACCGTGACGAGAGCGTGACGGACGGCAGCGGCGTGGTGATCACGACCGGGGAGGAGCTGGAGCAGCTCGTGCGAGAGGCGGCCGAGGCGGGCTGGCCCGTCGCGGTGCACGCGATCGGCGACGCGGCGAACCGGGCGGCGCTCGACGCCTTCGAGCGCTCGCAGGCGAGCTGGCGACCGCGTGGTCTGCGACCCCGGATCGAGCACGCCCAGTGCCTCACCCCCGACGACGTGCCCCGCTTCGCCGAGCTCGGCGTCGCCGCGTCGGTGCAGTTCTCGCACGCGCCCTCCGACGAGCAGCTCGCGAAGCGCTTCTGGGCCGACCGGCTCGATCGCGCCTACTCGTTCCGCTCGCTGCTGGAGGCGGGCGCGCTGCTTGCGAACGGTTCCGACGCGCCGGTCGAGGAGCTCGATCCGTGGGCCGGGGTGGTCGCGGCCGTGCTGGGACACTGGCGGGCCGACCAGCGGCTGACGCTCGAGCAGGCGCTGCACGCCACCTGCGTCGCGCCCGCCTGGCTGTCCCACGACGAGCGACGGCGGGGCACGCTCCTGCCGGGCCGCTACGCCGACCTCGTGGTGCTCGACCGCGACCCGTTCGCCTGCGAGCCCGAGGAGCTGCCCGAGATACGGGTGGTCGCGACGATGGTCGGAGGCCGCTGGACGCACAACCCGCCGCCCTGGGATTGACCAGCCTGCGCAGCTGGACAAGCCCCGCGCCCGGAGCGGGCGGACGCGACGGCCGACGTACAATCCGAGCACCGATGACGGTGCGGACGATGAACCCGGTGCACGAGGCGAGCACCTGCGCCGTCGCGGCCACGGCCGAGATCATCGGCGCCAAGTGGACTGCGCTCCTCGTCCACGACCTGTCCGAGGGGCCGCGCCGCTTCTCGGAGCTCGAGCGCTCCTGCCAGGGGATCAGCCCGCGCACGCTCGCCGAGCGCCTCCGGGCGCTGGAGGCGGACGGGATCCTCGAGCGGCGCAGCTACCCCGAGACGCCGCCGCGAGTCGAGTACCGCCTGACCGAGAAGGGCGAGTCGCTGCTGCCGATCATCGACGCCATGCGTGCCTTCGGCCACGCCTGGCTGCACTGCGAGCACGCGCACGCAGGCGCCGAGTTCGACTGACGCCTACCGCGGCAGCGGACAGTTCGGGAGATGCGAGCCCGCGACGCGGAGCAGCAGCGCGTGCAGCTCCCGCCGCTCCTCCTCGCTCAGCGGAGCGAGGAACTCGTCCTCCAGCTCCCGTGAGAGCCGGCGGAGGCGTTCGAGCGTCCGCCGCCCGGCGGGCGTGATCGAGACGGTCTGGCGCCGCCGGTCGGCCGTATCCCGGCGTCGCTCGATGAAGCCGTCCCCTTCCAGCTCGTCGAGCAAGCCGACGAGCTGGCCCTTGTCGTAGCCCAGCGCCTCGGCAATCGCGCCCTGCGTCTCGCGGGAGCCTTCGTCGAGGACGGCTAGCACGGCGTGGTGGTACGGGTGCAGCCCCGCCTCCTCGTAGGCGGAAAACGAGCGCTCCTTCGCGGCCATGCCGAGCCGCTTGAGCAGGAACAGGACCGAGGAGACGAGCTCCTCGGGCAGCCGGGCCACGGCTGGCTGCTGTGCGGTCTCCGTCACACCGCGGACAGTGTAGCGAAGCTACCGTTGGCTGCTGCTATCGTTGACCGCATCAACGATTATGGAGGTCAACTAGTGTCGCTCCCTACGACTGCGCGGCCTCGCCGCGGCGCCCTCGCGCTCATCGTCACCGCCCAGTTCATGGTCATCCTCGATGTGGCCATCGTCAACGTCGCCCTGCCCTCGATCAAACGCGACCTGGGCTTCTCCGAGGAGGGACTTCAGTGGGTGGTCTCCGCCTATGCGATTCTCTTCGGAGGCGCGCTCCTGCTCGGCGGACGCCTCTCCGACCTGCTCGGCCGCCGCCGCCTGTTCATCGCCGGCCTCGCAGTGTTCGCGGGGAGCTCGCTCCTCTGCGGGCTCTCGTGGTCGCCGGGGTCGCTCGTCGCCTTCCGCGCCGCGCAGGGGCTCGGCGGCGCGCTCCTCGCGCCCGCGGCCCTGTCGCTGCTCACGACGACCTTTGCCGAGGGCCGGGAGCGCAACCTCGCGCTCGGCGTGTACGGGGCGGCCTCGGGAAGCGGCGCCGCAGCCGGCGTCCTCCTCGGCGGGGTGCTCACGAGCTACCTGGGCTGGCCGTGGATCTTCTTCGTCAACGTCCCCGTCGGCGTCGCCGCGGCGCTCGTCGCCCCCGTCCTGCTGCCGGAGAGCCGGACCGTCGGTCGCCGGCGGCATGTCGATCTGCGAGGCGCCGTCACCGCCACCTCCGGGCTGATGCTCCTCGTGTACGCGCTCACGCGCGCGACGAGCGACGGCTGGGGCGCGCCGGCGACGGACACCCTGCTCGCTGCCTCGGCGGCGCTGCTCGGGCTGTTCTTCGCCCTCGAGGCGCGCTCGCCCTGGCCCCTGTTGCCCCTGCGGCTCTTCCGGCTACCCACCCTGGCCGCGTCCAACGCGACGATGGCGATCGTCGGCGCCGTCTCCTTCTCGGAGTTCTTCGTCCTCACGCTCTACCTCCAGACCGTGCTCGGCTACAGCGCGGTGCGGAGCGGCCTGGCGTTCGCCGGCTTCGCCGGCACCGTGGTCGTGGTCTCCAACCTCGCGCAGGTATTGGTCGGGCGGCTCGGAGTGCGCGCCACGCTGACGGCCGGGCTCCTCGCCTCGGCCGCCTCGGTCGCGCTCCTCGCCCGCCTGCCGCTGCACGCGCACTACGCGTCGGATCTCCTGCCGGCCTTCGTGCTCGGCGGAGCGGGGCTCGCGCTGTCCTTCGTCCCGGTCACGATCGGCGGCCTGGCCGGCGTCGAGCCCGGCGACGCCGGGGTGGCCTCGGGCCTCCTGAACACGAGCCGGCAGGTCGGCGGCGCGATCGGCATCGCCGCGACCACGGCGATCGCGGCGGCCGCGACCGGGCCGCTCGCCTCGGCGGGGTCGCGCGCGGTCGACCACGGTTTCCGGGTCGCCCTCGTCGTCCTCGGCGGTCTGCTCTTCGCCGGCGCCGCGACCGCCTTCGCCTTCGTCCGGCCGCGGCCGGTCCCCGAGCAGCGAGCGGAGCCGCTTGCCGGTGTCGAGCTGGAGCGGGCGGCGTGACGACGGCGGCGCCCGAGCGGGGCACCGCCTGTTCGCAGCTCGTCGCGACCCTGCTCGCGGCGATCGACGAGCGCCGGCGGCGACTCGACGCGCTGCGGGCCGCCGGCGTCCAGCCGGCGGGCCTCCGCGAGCTGACGGGCGAGCTCGGCAAGCTGCGCGCGGAGCTTGCCACCGCCGTCTCCGTTCAGCCCGCCAGCCGGCCGAGCGCGGTGAACAGCGCCGAAGCCGTGTCGATCCCGGCCGCGAAGTACGGCACGTAGAAGCGCTCGTTCGGCGAGTGGATGTTGGAGTCCGGGAGGGCGAAGCCGGTCAGGATCGCGTCGATCCCG
>Ga0209810_1004686_pt1 | contig 12975 bp, 10 predicted proteins | sample Coa_R1_7_FD_187159 | JGI IMG/M metagenome (GOLD analysis project Ga0209810, IMG submission 187159) | Surface soil microbial communities from Centralia Pennsylvania, which are recovering from an underground coalmine fire - Coalmine... | ecosystem: Environmental > Terrestrial > Soil > Unclassified...
GAATCCTGTCATCTTCCTCGAACACAAAGCCCTGTACAGGGTGCCGGGCATGGTGCCTCTCGCCGCCTGTGAAACGCCGCTGGGGAAAGCTGCTGTGGCGCGGGAAGGCAAGCACCTGACCATCATCGCACTTTCGATCATGGTGCAGCGCGCCCTGGCCGCTGCTGAACGCCTGGCGGAAGAGGGCGTCGAGGCCGAGGTGATCGACCCGCGTACCCTGCGCCCGCTGGACGAGGAGACGCTGGTAGCCTCGGCGCGCAAAACCGGGCGCGTGCTGATTGTCCACGAAGCTGTGCTGACCGGTGGCTTCGGCGGCGAAATTGCCGCTCGTATCGCCGCCAGCGAAGCGTTCTATTACCTGGATGCGCCTATCATGCGTCTGGGAGGCGCGGAAATACCTATCCCCTATCAGATTGAACTCGAAAAACGCACTGTGCCGCAAGAAGAAGATATTTTCCAGGCAGCGCATCTGCTGTTGCAACAGAAACCTGCATAAGAGCGAGAGCGCATAGGAACACGTAGGAGCAGCAAAGCCGATGGAGAAATCGCTGACAATGCCTAAACTGGGCGCAACCATGACAGAGGGAACGGTGCTGCGCTGGCTCTACCGGCCAGGCGAGCGCATTACAAAGGGCGAGCCGCTGTTAGAGGTAATGACCGATAAAGTAAACATCGAGGTAGAGGCTCCGATGGATGGTTTCCTGCTGAAAGTGCTGGCACAGGATGGCGACGTTTTACCGATTGGCGCGCCTCTTGCGCTGCTGAGCGACGAGGCCGCAACGCAGGCCAGTACAGAGACCGCCCGTATTCCGCTCTCAGAACGTATTGCCAGCACGCCCGCTGCCAAACGTGAGGCCGCGCTGCGCCATATCGACCTGCAAGTCGTTGCCAGCAGCGGAGCCAGGCTGCCGCTGACCCGTGATGATATTCTCGCTTTTGCCCGGCAGCAAGCAGACAGAGGGCAAGTGGGTGAACGCACGCTAACCCCTACCGTTCAGGCGACGCCGCTGGCGCAAAAAGTTGCCAGGGAACACGGCGTTGATCTGGCCGTGCTGGCCGAAAGCAGACCTGGTGAAAAGCTGACACGCGCCGACGTTGAAGCCTATCTTCAGCAGCCTGCTCATGCAGAGTCACCTGCGGAAGAAGCAGAGACAGTTGCTCCGTCACTGTCGGCGGCAGAAGCAGAGGATGAAACCATCATTGCGCTGACGCCGATCAGGCAGTTGATAGCGCAGCGTATGCAGCAGAGCAGCAGCACGACGCCGCATATCTATCTCGATCTGGAAATTGATATGACGGAGGCGCAACGCTGCCACAGGAGTATCGGCCAGCACTTGCAGGCGCAGGGAGAGCCACCGCCATCACTGACCGCGCTGATTGTGCGCGCCGCCGCCGCTGCTATCGCGCTGCATCCAGAGGTAAATTCCGTATTTGAGCCGGGGATTTTGCAGGGGAAAGATGGCATCCGGCAGCGCAAAGCGGTATATATCGGCATCGCCACCGACACGGAACGCGCGCTGATCACGCCCGTGATTCGCAATGCCCATCAACTATCCCTGCCTGCGATTGCCAGCGAACTGCGACGACTGACGCTGGCGGCGCGGCAAGGTACCCTGAAGCCGGAAGAGGTCACGGGGGCAAGTTTTACCATCTCCAATCTGGGGATGTATGGGATTGATACCTTCCACGCCATTATCGTGCCGGGGCAAAGCGCGATTCTCGCCGTCGGCAAAGTGACGCGCCGGGGCGTGGTAATCGAGGAAGGCGAAAACGCACGATTGGAGATACGCCCGGTCATGAAGGTCTCGCTCTCTGCCGATCATCGCGTCCTCGACGGCGCCAGTGGCAGTCGCTTCCTGCAGCAGTTCAAGCTGTTTCTGGAAAATCCCTACCTGTTATTGTGACCGCTGTAAGGCGTTACAGGCCATAGAAGCCGGGGGCCAACCGCTCTCCATGCGCCACCAGGATCGAGGGGTGTGTGAGTAAGGCGTCGAGTATGATGTCGCCGCTGAAACGCTTGAGATCGTACTGGCAAATGATGGTCACAGCCGGATATTTATCGACCAGCGGGTTGAGTAACTCCTCGTATTTCGCCATCTCCTCGGCGCCGGGCGTTCCCTGTAGCGACCACGTCATTTCGCCGGTCATCAGCACCCGCCGGTGACCCGCTTCCAGGGAAGCCAGAATAGCAGTCTCAATAAAGTCGAGCATGCGTTGCCCGTTGAAATGGCCGGGCAGCAGGTAGGTCTGCGATGGCGGCAGGACGCGCAGCAAGCCGCGCGCGATCAGTTTATCCAGCGGCAATCCTTCGGCATGCAGCCGCTGCATCAACTGTTCCGAGGGCGTGCTATGCTGGAGGTAGATGACCGGCGCGCCTGCATTCAGATGGTCAATGATATACGGACGCAGTAATTGCCACTGCTCCTCAGCGTCGCGGAAGAAGAGGCTGATATGGCGTTCAGTATAATCTGTATCACTCAACGCAGCGGGCGCGTTTTTTTCATCTGGCTGGGACTCTGTTGTCTGAACTTCTGTAGCAGGCATGAAGGCGAGCAAATCCTCGATCAGGAAACGACGTTCGTTGCGCCCTCCAACGCGGAAGCAGCGCAACTTGCCACTGTTCGTCCAGCGGCGCAACGAAATCTCACTGACATGAAGGAAGGCCGCAGCTTCACCGATGGTAAGAAATCTCTGTTTTTCGGGCATGGATAATTCACCTGTTGAAATTTATACTTTACTACTCTTTATGATACAATCATCTTAGCATAGATGTCAACCTTTTCACGCTGGCGGAGACAGAAAAAGAGCAGGAGGGCCGCTTATTTCAGAGGACAATAATGCCCTGACCGTTGGACGGGTCGGAGCCTCCGGGGCCAGCAGGTTCAGGCAACGCTTGCCCCACCACTCCTCATTGCGTGCCACGGCAGCCAGAACCGCCTCCCGCATCTCCTGAAGAGAACGACATGCATCTAAAACGGCTCTTGCCTGATCAAGAATTGCCGGATCGTGAACTTCCAGTCTGGTTTCAGACTCACTGGTCTTTGCCATGCTCTTGTCTCCTCATCATCAGTTGGAGTATCTTGTGCCGTTCGCTGATATGCTGAGCGAGAACATCTTCGTTGGCCAGCTTTTCTGGCGAAATGCTTGTAGCGATTGAAACAGCAGGAACGAATCTGAACAGCTTTTCCATCTAGCTCGGCAGGATGCTATGGCAAGACTGGATAATCTGTTTCGTCCGCTCTTCCTGGTAGATCACCATGAGCCTTCTGCATTGGATGTCCTATAGTCAAAAACGTTGGGAGGAAGTATGATGAGTGTGGAGGTAGCGTAACCTTTGCTCCTCATCTGGCGATTTGACCGTTTATGACAGCAAAACAAAACCGCTTGAGAGGCCAGTTCTCAAGCGGTTATGGTGGTGGAGATGGGGGAGAGTTGAACTCCTCCGAACAGCTTTTTTGGCCCTCTTGACGCCTGAGATGATCGGCTCGTTCCGCCTCTCAGGCGGCTTTTTTGTCTAAGCGTGTCTATGGGAAGTAGTCCCTGTTTGTCGGTTAAGCTGTATACGAAGCTGTATAAAAAAAGAGCGTAAGGGTTGTACCTAAGCTGCTTGGTGGCAAAAGACAGAGGTGTCTGCCCTCGTATGAATTTAGCGGTGTTCGGCTGGAGGGTACTAGCTGGCGGTGAATGGCTTGCCATTTACAAATATTTTGGGCTCTCTCGCACTTCCCGTGCTAAAGGGGAAGATGTCTAAAAGTCTGTGAATGCCACTATACTCTAGCAGCGAATCTTCCGAGGGATGGTTTGGTCATATAGTGCCCACAGCACGGGAAATGATGCCATACCGTGTTTTGTGTAAAAGGAGCCTTTGCCAAATGACTCCATCCGCTCTAGTCCTGGGATCAAGGGGATTCGGTAATGAGCCTTTACACAAAATTCGGTATGGTGTCCGGGAAATGCGGGAGAGCCATATTTCGCTACAGCCTTATCCCTGCTAACTTCAACGAGCTATGAAAAGCCTTGCCACATCTGCCGTGAGGTGCTGTTGACGCTCCTTGTAATAGCGTACACGCCAACCATTCCCACCTGAAGGATGAGGAAACCCGAGAAGACAGCGGCGGCGGTCCAGTAGACTTCGTTCAATGAGAAGCTCAGTTGCTTTTTGCGCTGCCTCACCGAGTGGTATAACAACGGCGTTGGGTACCATCGCTACACGCGCGCCGAGGCAAGCCACAACCAATGATCGAAGAACGGGATGACGTACAAGAGAAGGGCTGCCTCCAGTATAGTTCTTTCCATCAATGAACACCGGGTAATCAATAGCCGATACGTGAGCTGCCAGACGATGATGGGAGCCAAAGAGCCGGGCAGTGGTGTCGATACCCAACGCGCGGGCCACTCCAATACCGTCAAGCATATTCACCAGGTTGGTTCGCATAGGCCCTGAGAAAGCCCCAACAGCGTCAGCAGAGCGCAGTGTCTCCTCGTTTGACATGCCCGCCAGCAAACAGCGTCGGGCTTCACGCAATGCCTCGATTGCCTGATAAGCTCCAGGTGTGATTCCTACGAGCATCACCTTCGCAGCAGTATTCACCCAGTCCCAGGGGGCGTAGTAGATGCTGATGCGACCCTCCTGCCACAAGAGCAAGTCCAGTGGTATCTCCTGCACCATCCTCTGGGAATATGCATGAGACAAAACATTGTCTCGCTGGGCAGACAAGCACCATGATGGATACACTGGCGACCCATTGAGGAGTCCATGCTCGGCTGCCCATGCCACAGGACAGGTGTGGTCAATACTCGTGAGTTTCATTTCCTCCCTTGTCATAGGAACTTCAAGTGAGAAGATTTTTGAGGTTAGGCGTTGACCACATTTTGAGCAAAAATTGCTACTATGCCTTACTTCAGCCCTACATGATGGACAACGAGCGATCATAAACACTCCTGATTACGGCTGTTAGCTGATGTAGTTATAAGCATTTTCCTACTCTAATGATCTGAAAGAGCCTCTCACTTGTTGAAGAGTCTCATCGGTATTAAAATATATTATAGCATGTGTGTGCTTTGTATTGAATGTTATGGATAGAATCTTATTCCTATTGGTAGTTTGTTGGCCTGGAAAGTGGAATACGAAGAACCTTGTTCACTGGTGGTCTTAGCTATCCATCCAGCGCCTTCCAAAGGGGCTTCGCGTTCGTCAATATTCATGATTATTCGCTGATGGTTGTCGGTATTCCTAGCAAGATTCCTGTCAGAATTTCTCAGCATCGCCTAGATTTCAAATGGGAAGATTATGGCACAACCCTTTCATTTTCCTAACCTCAATCACTTTTCTCTGTCCCTAGACAATGTGAATCTATAAAACAAGGCATGGAAGAGAAGAAGGAGTACACCAGTCAGTAACGCAATGATATAGGAAAGTGAGTCAGAAAAGTTGGGGAAAGGTGAAAGAGCATTGAAGTGAAGTCGAAGTTCAGTTAGCACAAAAGCTGCTACTGCAAAACACAGGCTATCTAGCACAGCAAATACGAGGAATACGATTGAGGCGTATATCATGCCAAAACTATATCTCAAGCTGGTCCGAAAGACATTCCCAATATCTGGTATCTGATTTTGAAGATGCTTAATATAATATTCTCTAATATCATTCAGAACAGCTTTGTGTCGCTGGTAATTATGCACCAAGGAGATGAATCTAATAAAAAATAGTGTATTGCCTATACCAAAAATGATTGATGACATAATAACCATTAGCTGCTGGTAAGTTAATGTTTTATTGCCTAGTTGGTAGATGATACTTATTCCAGAAATTGATATACCAAGAAATAAAAAATATAAATTAAACGTGCTTGTGGTATCACTTAATATCTGTTTGAGGAAATCTCCCCTGAATCTAAACTCTTCCATTAAGAGGCTTTCAATCTTTAGGTCGTTTTCTGTGATGATTTTGATCTTTGTCAAGCTGCCCAAGTTCTCATGTACAGAAGGCAAGGTATTGGCATTATCAGATCGATGAAGGAATCTGTACCAAAAAGGCTGTTTTTGCTGCTGTTGTGACAAGACTCTTCCCTTCCTGTGGTCGGTAACTTGGTGGATAGACCACTTAGCTCATAGTACATACCTTATATATTCTCCAGCCACTCCTCCTGTCTTACGTCTCTTGCCAACTCCTCCACCAACTTCACCGTCTCCACGCTCACTTTCACGACTTTCCCAACCAGGCGCACAATATACTCTGGCTCATCCTCGCGGTTGGGGTCGCTGGTAATCCCACTTCGTGCATCGGTACTCACCTGATACTGGTCAATCACCCACTCCAGCGCCGAGCGATTGCCCAGGCGATACTGGAAGCACTCTTGCGGGATGCCTGATAGTGTCAGCCATTCGTTCACTAGAATAGCATCTTTATTGGGTGTAAGCCGCATTTTCTCGACTCGCCAGTTGACAGGGACATCTCGGTTCTCAACCCATTTGAGTGGATATTCTGTTGCCTGCTCGTAATTAAGATGCAGTTCCATTAATAGCTTGCCAGTACGCACACAGGTCTCGAAAGCTGCTCTGTCTTTGAGCAAGGGGATACGAGGTAGCTCACGTTTGAGGTTCTCGGCGTAGCGTTCGCGGTACTGTGGGTGATGCAGCATGGCATAGACATAGTGGAAGATATCCCACTTGCTCACCTGCTCCCCGTAGCGCGCCTGGAACTGCGCCAGCGCCCAATCGGTGATGTTCTCACGTCGGTTGCTGCCGTCTTCAGCGTAGCTGTAGTAGGGGAAGCATTGAGCAGGGTCGGCATAGAAGTTCAAGTCTGAAATGGAAGTTGTAGCAAAAATAGCGAAGTGCTTTCGTCCATAACCCCCTACGATAATAACTGTATTCTCCGCTTCGGCCGTTGGGAAAATGATATGTTGCTGGTAGCGGCGCTGGTTCAAGAGATGGTCAAAATAGAGAAACTGCTGACAAAATGGACGATAAAGAGCATTTCGTACTTTATTTGCCTCGAACTTTAACGTTTGTTTCTTTTGCAATGCTTCTTTCAATCTGTCTGTCCACTTCAAAAACGTCGGATCATTGTTGACGAAATTGTCCATGGAAGAGACATTTTCTTCTTGGCTCTGCCGGAATACTTCGCTGTTGTAATTTCGAATGAAAAGCTGTACCTTGCCCATGAGCCTCGATCTGTCGAAATCATACATCCATTCATCACGGCTAGTAACAACTCCTAATGAGAAGGTTTTAAAAATTATCTGCCTAAATTGGCTGCGACCGGCTTTTGCCTCCTTCATGCCGAGGGAAAGAAAGGTAGCGAACTCAGCACGTAAGCCTTCAGTAAGCCAGGTGTATGTTTCGTCTGGCTGTAATTCTTGCCATTCTATATCTGTGATGTTGCCTCTGTTGGCAAGAAAATTTAGTTTCTCTGTTCTATGCCAGTATTCAGGGACACGATAGTAGTAGAGCCTACGATTGAGATGTTTTGAGTTTCGCACCGCAACAGTAATACCTACGCCAACTTGAATACTGAATACGTTATGTGTCGTACCGGAAAGTTTCGGGTTTTTGCGGATATTGCCGTGCAGGTCAATGTGATAGATTTGAGTGAAATCCTGCAAGAGGTGCTTCCTCATACCATCGAAAGCAATTTGGTCAATAAAAGAGTTATTCGAGACGAAGCAAACAATACCATCACGCCCTTGTAAACGGTCTGTTGCCCATCGGAAGAACTTGACATATGGGTCATAAAGTTTGTTGTTAAGGGTGGCTTTTGAGTCTTTCGAGTATGTTTCGCGGATACGCCTGTCGATTACTGGATAAGCACGGTTTCTATTGTTTTCGTTCTCATTCTTCTGGCCCATATTGTATGGTGGATTGCCGATTAAGACCATTATTGGGGCTTCGCGTTCGCGTATAATGCGTTCGGTGTTGGCTTCGCTGAAGAGTTCCATCTGTTGCCCTTCAAGATTGAGGGTATCAGCAAAGCATATGCCCTCAAAAGGTCTATATTGGCCGGTGCGTTCGTAGTAGGCGTGTTCGATGTTGAGAGAGGCGATGTAGTAGGGCAAGAGCATGATTTCGTTGCAGAAGAGGTCGCTGCTGTACTTCTGGCGCAAGGTGCTACCACTGATACGCTGAAGAAGGTTGACGATAAAGTTGCCGGTACCGACACAGGGGTCAAGTATCTGCACACCAGGAGTAGAGAGCGATAGGCCAAACTCGCGTTGGAGTACTACCTCAACACTGGCACACATAAAGTCGACGATCTCCTGGGGTGTATAGACGATGCCGTGTGTATCGGCTTGTTTGATAGAAAAGCCCTGAAAGAAGCGTTCGTAGATGGTGTTGAGGAAGTGCTGCTTCTCTGTCCAGCCGTCTAGCCCTTTGGCTGCATTCTCTATAGCGAGGTAGAAGCGGTCAAGGGATTTGAGAAATTCAACACGGTTAAAGGCGCGGCTGGTGAGGGCCTGGATGACCTTCTCGATTTCGGCGGCGATCACGTTGCGATTGATGAAATCAGGATTGTTGAAGACTGTGCGAAAGAGGCGTTCGGTCAAGAGGTGCTGTACGAGCATCTCATCGACGGTGGCGCTGCTCATGTTGGGGTCAAGCGAGGTGTGGCATTGCTCCAGAAAAGCAGAAAAGGCGGCGACAAAGGCTTTATTGCGGGCATGTTCTTCGCGGATGATCTTCAAGAGACCTTGCGCCAGATCGGGAATGCTTTCCTTGAATTCTTCAACGGCTCGCTCAAAGTTTTCGATGTCCGGCTCGGCATAGTGGAAGAAACGATCAAGCACCTCGATCAGGTCGCTTTGTCTGGTAAGGTCAGCGTCGAGAATGCGTTTGTTGCCTTGATAGAGGACGGCGCGGCGCGTATCCTCAAAAATGGTGTTGCTGATGGGATAGCCAATACTGATCTTCTTGCGTATCTCGGTGTCCAGATCGTCTCTGGTATCTTTGGCTTCCCAATAGCCACGAGGCAGGTTGAAGCTATCACGTAGCGTGCCGTCGGGTCGTTTGCCGTTGGCTAAGGTCTCTTCAGGTATCAGTATCCAGTTGGCTGATTGGGCGAAAGTCGAGAGGAGCGTTTGAAAGGCGCTTCTGACGGCGGTTTCGTGTTTCACATTGTGGGTTTGATAGGCCGCAAGCTCTTTGTAATACTGATCGATGGCTCTTTTCTGTGTTGCTGTGATGTGCATGTGACCCTGATTTCCCCTGTTTGTAGATGTGCGCTATTGACGCCGCTCCCATTGCATTACTGTAAAGTTCGTTCCTTTAGTGTAAACGAATCGAAACTCTATTGCAAGGGGTTTAGCCATTTTTTCGCTGCAATAAGGGTTCTTATGGACTGGCTCTCTCAAAGAAGATCACCCTTTTCCCTATACATCTTGATACGTTTCATCTCGCTCCTGACAAGCTCGCGACGTTCTTTTGAGAGAAACCAGGTCAGGGGGTGCCATTCGTCGGCGTCGGCATAGTGGTTGAGAATTTTGATGCCGTGCGGAGAGAGGACTTTGGCAAAAGTGAGATAGGTTCGTTGCTGATGGAATGGGGATGTGACCAGAATGATGCTCTTCAGGTTATGCTCCTTCAGCAGCTTGAGAACGTATTCGGCGTTTTCGCGGGTATGAAGGGATTCTTCTTCGATGAGGAGAGCTTCGGCTGGTACGCCCATCTGAATAGCTCGGTCTTGAATGTACCTGGCTCCCAGAGCGGCATCCCAGGTTCTGGCGGCGTTGGCTATGTCTTTGTGTTGAATGCGTCCATTGACGGCGGCAGTCTCTAGCTCTTGAAGTGGGATCAGCGTGGCCTCCTCGTTGATTTTGACTGAAAACTTGCCGCTACAGATGATGCGCGGTGCCCAGCCTTCTTTGTAGAGGCGAACTGCTGTACAGATTTTGCCGTCCAGGTACTGGATGTTGCCACGTGTGCCAGCCAGAACGACAATGGCGTCGGCTTTTTGAAGGCGATCTCGTAGGGCGAACTGCTTCCCTTTCAGGTAGAAGACGAACCAGATAATCGCCGGTACAATGGTGATGATACTGAGCGTGCTTAGAATGACTGCTATAGTTTTCGACATTATTTTGTAATAAGCATTTCGGTCAGTTCGGAAATGCTCTGCTCCTTTCCCGAAGGGGATTGTCTCAAGGTTTCGTGGAGTTTTTGAATCCGATGGATGGTTTTGTTGGATCCGGCTGCCCTGCCTAAAATGAGGGCTTCTTTTGCCTGTACTACACATTCATCGATGGCTCCTAACCTATAGTATGCCTCGGCTTTTTGTGCGATTGCTCTGGCTTTTCCTCGTACAAGTGCCGGGTCGTAGGTAGTGAAGCTTTGATCGATCAGGATAATGGCTTGCCGATGGTCTCCTAACAGGAGAGCATCAATTCCTTTCTGCGCGAGTAGTGACGCTTTTGTAAACCTGGTCAAACTTCTCTCCTCGACCTGCTGTTCTGGAAGATTTTCAGCCTCACCAATATTATACCAACAGTCCTGCGCATTTTGTACTTTTGCGTTGGCTTCTGAGAGGGCCTGTAGTATGTTCCCTCGCAAGCGGGGAAAGTTGTGACCCTCAATAGTCGTGAGAGCGCCGTCAAGGTAGATGAGGGCCTGTTTGGGTTTCTCTTCCTGGATGAGTGTCACTCCCTCACGTGCGAGAGCCGAGGCCATAAATTCTGGCTCATCCAGTTCCTGTGCTACATGAAACGCTCTTTGATAGGCGGCGTGGGCCTGGGGATAGTGCATCAGGTCTCGCAACACACAACTTTGTAACTGGTAGCTCATGGTAAGAAGTGTCAACACACGCTTTTGCAAAGGTGTTCCTTGCGTCTCTCTGGCAAGATTGACGATTTGTTTTATCCATGCATCCAGCCCGTGAATAACGCGAATAGCTCCTCCTGTATGGTACAGTTCCCAATAGGTACTCAGCGTGGTTTCAAAAAGTGTCACGAGATCATCGCTTATGAGGCGGCGTTGCTCAACAATTGGTTGTAACGATGAAGACTCTATAAACTCTGCGCCAAGCAATCCAAGAAGAGTTTGTTTGAGCAGGTTGCGACGAAATTTATCCACCATTTCGTCCTTTGCTTCCTGAGTGAGTAAGCTATTATCCAGAGTAAGCAGGGAATTGAGAAACTCTACCTGTTCTCTGGTAAGTAGAGCAATTGATGAGGATTGAGAGGAGGGCGGCGTCGTTGTATTCTCGTCCGTTGCTATCGGTTCAATGTGTTCAAGTAAACCAAGCTGTTCAGGTGACAGGCCGAAAAGGGTTGTGAGTTTCGCCTGATAGTAGGCGCTGGGCTTCGCTACTCCTCGTTCCCATCTGCCGACAATATCGGCATTGATGCCCCGTTCAGGATGGTCTTTTTTACACAGCTCGTACAGTTTGTCTGCTACCTCTTGCAGCGTCCAGCTTCGTAATTGGCGTTGGTGGCGGAGGATATCATTTGGTTTCTTACTGGCTCCGTTCACGGTGCATCTATCCTTACTTCATCAAGGAAAGCTCTTTCCATGCCCGCTTTACAAGACGTATCTCGTGCTGTCGTTTTTACCAGATGCATTATACCACAGGATGGGGTTGCTGGCACTATGCTGTTGGAAGATGTGTTCAAGACGTGTTCAAGACGTGTTGCTGATGTAAGAATCGAGACCATTTCACCTCATAATTAAAGCAGAAATACCGCTACATGAGCGCGCAGATAGGCAGTGTAGCCGGTACTGGATAAGCGGTTGAGGACAGTTGAGAAGGCGATTCAGAAGACAGGGAATAAGGAGTAGCACTGATGGAATCACAAGATCGGTATATTTCGCTTGGCTCACTTGAGCAGTACATGCGCCAGGTGAAACGAACACTGCCGTTGACAGAGGACGAGGAAGTACGGTTGTTAGCACTGGTGGCGCAAGACGGTGACGCACAGCAGGCGCGTGACCGCTTAATCGAAGGATACCAGCCCCTGCTGATCGGCCTGGCGAAGCGGTTTGCGCGCCATTCGCAGGATATGGAACTGCTGGATTTCATCCAGGAGGGCAATATTGGCTTGCTACAAGCGTTTGAGAAGTACGATGGCTGCAAGGACGCTTCATCCTTCCGTAGTTTCGTTTTTGCCTGGGCGCGTGGGGCCATGCTTGCCGCTTTGTGGCAGTTTGAGGGAACGTTTCGCCTCCCCGTTCAGAAGGTCAAGGCGATCAGGCAGATGCATGCCGTCAGTACACGCCTGCTCGCTGAACTCAGACGTGAGCCAACTATTGCGGAAATTGCGCGGGAAATGGGTCTCAAAGAACGTGATGTGCGCGAGCTTATTGTCCTCCAGGAGCAGCAAGTGGTGAGCCTTCACACTCCACTGGATGAGGATGGCGATCTCTCTCTTGAGGACGCTATTCCTGACCCGGCAGCTTCTGCCTTCGCCGAAGATGGCTTTCTGAGTGTGGATGATGTGCTTGAAAAGCTCACTGAGCGCGAGCGTGTCGTGATACAGCTTCGCTATGGTTTTACAGACGGTCGGCCATACACGCCGCGAGAGATCGCTGATCTGTTGGGGGTAACGCTCTCAACCGTTCAGATGGTTGATCGGCAAGCGCGCATACGCCTGCGCCGTGCGTTGAGCGCATAAAAGCCTTTGGAAGCTCATGGCGTCTGTGATTGGGATACCTGTTGCTGGCAGGTGTCCTTTTTTTCTGGCTGGTGATGCGATTTGTTCGCAAGAAAGAGGTGATGAGGTGCTGGCTCTGCTGCTCTATAGCGGTGCGCTGGTCGGGTTGCTCCTGTTGCTCTTCCGTCTGCGTGGGAAACTGCGCTGTCTCGGCTGGCTCGTCGTGCTAGCGTGCCTGATCGGCTTCCTGTACCTGATAAGCATGCAGCATTAGCATAGCGCGACCTCGTAGTTTGTTCAAGTGTTGCTGGTTGGGATACTCACGTGTTGGGTGTCCTTTTTTATTGGCAAGCCATACGTGCGAAAGGAGTGCGATATGGGCAAGAAAACGGTGATCTGG
>Ga0209810_1004688_pt1 | contig 12974 bp, 9 predicted proteins | sample Coa_R1_7_FD_187159 | JGI IMG/M metagenome (GOLD analysis project Ga0209810, IMG submission 187159) | Surface soil microbial communities from Centralia Pennsylvania, which are recovering from an underground coalmine fire - Coalmine... | ecosystem: Environmental > Terrestrial > Soil > Unclassified ...
ACCGACGGGATCGACGTCGCCAGCGAGAACCTCCCCAAGCCGTGCTCGACGCCCAAGCCGCCCAGATCCTCAACGTCGCCCACCCAGGTGAGGCTCATCTAACCGGCAACCGGTGGTTCACCGCAATCGGAGTCATGCGATCAGTCCTGCTCGATACCGCGCTCGACTCGACGGTATTCATCAGCCTCCCCGTCGGCGAGCAGACCTTCCAGCTTCAGCCCAACCCCCGACGATCTACGTCCGCACAGACACCGGCCCGCAGCTTCACGTCCCGATGAGGCGGCCATCGCCCCGGTCGCGCCAGTGCAGACGCGTTGAGTCCTCATACCCACGACCGTTCGGCGAAACCCGCTGCCCGTCCTCGCGGGCACGCGACCAAAAGTCGCGCTGGGTGATGTGATCGAGCGCCAGGGTTAGCCGACCGCCACGTTGCCGCAAGCACCATGCGCCGTCACGGCGGCAGACGCGCCATCCGGCACAGCGAAGCGGTCACGACTTCGACATCACCAGCCCGGTTTCACCCCGCGCGAACACCAACGCTGGTGACTGACCCGCCCTAACGCGCGCGAGGTGCTCTTCGACACCAGCAGGGCGGGAGCTGGAGGTCCGGGCGTCCGCTCGTCCCTATGCATCGCGTGAGCTGAGTGCCGGTGGCGTGAAGCAGACCAGCATCCTGTCGCCCTCGCGCACTGTCACGCGGCCCGACGGGGGTCGCGCGAGTGATCGCTTCGTCCGCGCTGTCGCGGTAGCCTGCCATCGGATTTGGCGACGCGGCGGCGAGGCGACGGTCCGGCGCGGCAGCGGCTGGACCTCACGGTCTTGGCCGGCAGCACGCTGCGCTCGCAGGCGCTGTACGCCGAGCGCCTCACACGCGGCATCTTGCCGTTGACCCGGGTCGCGGAGGGGCCGTTGGCATCGATGATGCACGTGGTGTGTCTGGCTCTTTCTGGCTGGTGGTAGAGGTCGGAAGAGTTGGGTCGGCTCGGGCTGCTTGGACGGCTTGACGCTCGGGCGGTTGTCGCTGGCCGCGGTAAGCTGTTGTGTGAGAGGGATCAGCGGTTCTCGTCGTTTTCGGAGTGGAGCGAGGCGGCGAATCGTGGTGCTGCCAGGCGCGAGTACGATACGCCTGTGCTCGCTGGCCACACCGGCCCGCGGCGGCGCGCGACGAAGGCGGAGCTGGTCGAGCCGCAGCGGGCCAGATACGCGGTATCGCGTAAGTGAGCGAGCCCGCCGGCGCGCCGCTCGGACGCGGGGTGATCGTGATGGCACTGTTGCGCCACGGGGTTGGGTTCCTCGCGGTGGGCGGCATCACGGCGATGTGGCCTGGGGCGCGGAGGCCGACCAAGGACTTCGATCTGTGCCCGGCGTGGAGCACTGAGAACCTCGAACGGGTCGCCAATCCTCCGAGCGATCACGAGCGCTGCCCGAGCTGATCGCCTTGCTCCGCCGCGGCGGCTCGGCGTGACGAGCGTCAGGTCCGCTCGTCGAGCAGCGCCCGAACGGTGCAGGCGTCGGCCAGTAGCTCAGCCCATGCACGCCGGATCGAGCGTCCGACGATTCACTCAGTCCCGTATCGGCTCGTGATCTCAGCCAACCGGTTCACCGACTCGATCTGGTGGCCATGGGGGCTGGTCGTCAGGTCGCAGTAGGTCAGCGCGGAGGCGACGAGGGAGCGCTCGGGCCCGAACTCGGCAAGCTCGTCGGCGAGACCTCGCTCGCGTGCCTCGAATCGGGCGCCAGTGTGGCGGGCGACGAGGCGCGCGAGTCGTTCGTGGCCTTTGCTGCGGAGGAACCGGGCGCCGTCGAGTGGGTGGAACCCGGTGCGCTGAAGGACGGGCGAGTATCCAATGTCGTGCAGGTACGCGGCTGCGGCGAGCATGTTCGCTTCGCCGGTCGGGAAAAGCGTCGGTCCCACCCGGCGTGCGCGTTCCACGACGCCGAGAGTGTGGATCCACCGTGCGCCGAGCGGCTCCAGAAGCTCTCGTGAGATCACCGCGGCCCACGCCAGCGGTGGTGAGGAGCGTCGTGATGGTTCCGGCGGAGCAGGCATGGATCAGAGCCTGGCTGACAGTGCGCCGGTCCGCCGGGTGCTGGCCAAGGCGGTAGGCCCTCGATCTCGGCTCGTCGACTGCTGACGCTCGTCTCTGCGCTGACGCTCCTGCATCGCGGCGCGGATCTCCTCGATCCGGGCGCTCGCGCCTCGCAGCTCCTCGACGTGCTTGAAGGGGCGCGTGAGCGCTTCGCGCGAACGCTCGGCCTCCGCGTCCGCCGCCGCGCGCGCAGACTCGACACGGCCGCGCAGGTCGTCGAGGTCAGCGACGCGGTGCTCGAGCTGCCGAATCAGCGACAGCGGGCTCTCGCGCAGGTGCCGCAGAGTCAGTCTCGCCGGCTCGGCCGGCAGCCCGTCCAGACAGAAGGTTGCCTCTCGCGTGCCCGCCTGATGGTCGACTCGAATGACGCCAACGATCGACTGCCCGCCAAACACGGCGACAGGCTCGGACTCGCCGGGTTCGGCACGGCTGGCCCAGCTGCCCAGCAGCTCCGCGGCGACCTTGCGGTCGGTGACGGTCCGCCCTGCGATCGTGATCTCGAAGCTGTCGCCGCGGGTGCTGGTGCGCCGCGCGAGCGCCTCGCCGATCTGGTCGAGCTCGCGAGTGCGTGACTTGTGACGCTCGGTGGCGGAGAGGTGGGTATCGCGGAGTAGGTCCTGGTTGCGCCGCCAGGCGCGCTCAAGGCGTTGCAGGCGGGTGAGCTCGGCTGCGGCGCGAGCATGGTCGAGGATCAGCGCGTCGCCGGAGGCGAGAGCTTTGACCTCGGCGAAGGAGAGGGCGCTGTCGCCGATGTCCTCGATCGCGCGCAGGCCGAGGCGCCCGCGGATGATCTGGCTGATGAACTTCGCTTTGCGCTCGACGGTCTGCCAGCTGTAGGCGTCGAAGCTGCCCTCGACCACGTAGCGGTAGATGCCGATCTCCGGGTTCTGGTTTCCCTGGCGCAGGATTCGGCCCTCGCGCTGTTCGATGTCGGCTGGACGCCAGGGGCAGTCGAGGTGGTGAAGCGCGAGCGCACGGGCCTGGATGTTGGTGCCGACGCCCATCTTCTCGGTCGAGCCGACGAGCACCGCGACGTGGCCGGCGCGGCAGGCGGCGAACAGCCGGCCCTTCTCCTGGTCGCTCCGCGCGTCGTGGATGAAGCGGACCGTGTCGGCCGGGATGCCGCGGGCCGCGAGGAGCGCACGGAGCTCTTCGTAGGCGCTCCAACCGCCGGCGCTTGGCGTGCCAAGATCACAGAAGACGAGCTGTAGCGCCCCGCGGACGGGGGAAGGCTCGCCGGTCCCGGCGTCGATGTAGGAGTTCTGGCGGCTCGCCTCCCACAGCTCGACGATCTTCTCCGCCGCGAGATCGAGCTTGCAGAGGCCGGCGACGGTCTCGCCGCTGACCAGCCGCATGTCGAGCGCCGCCTTGCGCCCGTCGGTTGAGATCTTGAGCATGTTGTCCTCCTCCGGCGTGACGCTGCGGTCGCGGACCTGCTCGGCGCGCTCGGCCAGTTGGGCGAGGTACTCGCGGATCTCGCGGCCGGCGGGGATCACGATCGTCTCGGCCGCGCGCTCCCCGTCGCCGCGCTGGCGAAGTCTCGGCGTGGGGAGGTTGAGGTCCTCGGCCGTCTTGACGTCTGCGAACACGTGCCACATGCGGAGCATCTCGGGAACGTTCTGAAACCTGGCAAAGCGCGTGTTCATCCGGTAGTTCCCGCCGCCGGTCGGCGCCATCTCGATCTCGGTGACGGTTTGCCCGAACGTTGCCGCCCACGCGTCGAACTGCTCGACGCCGGCTGCCGCCAGCAGGTCGGGGCGCAGGTAGCGCTGCATCACGTGCGCCTCGGTGACGCTGTTGGCGATCGGGGTTGCGGTCGCCATCGTGATCACGCGGCGGCCATGGCGCGCGCGGAGGTAGGAGAGCTTCATGTGCAGGTCGCTGGCGCGCCGGGAGCCGTCGATCGCGGCGTCGCGGATGTTCGAGACGGTGGCCAGGTTCTTGTAGGCGTGGGCTTCGTCGATCACGAGGTAGTCGATTCCCGTCTGCTCAAAGCAGACCCCGGTGTCCTTCTCGCCGTCGAGCTTGGCGGCGAGGCGCTCCTCGGCGGCAAGCACGATCCGCTCCAGCCGCTTGACGGTCAGCCCCTCCCCACCGCGGGCGGCGCTCAGCATCTCGCGCAGCTGCGCGATCTCCCGCTGCTCGTACTGCTGTTGGGTGCCGTGGCTGACGGGGATGCGCTCGAACGCGGAGCGGGTCATCAGCACCGCGTCCCAGTCGTTGCTCGCTGCGCGTGCGACGAACCGCCGCCTGCGCTCGCCGGCCAAGTCAGCGCTCGAGGCGGCGAGGACCCTGGCCTGCGGATAGAGCTGCAGCCACTCACGGGTGAACTGCTCGAGCATGTGGTTGGGCACCACGACCGCGGGCTTGCGGATCATCCCGAGCCGTCGCAGCTCGCTGGCGCCGATGATCATCTCCGCCGTCTTGCCCGCGCCGACGTGGTGAAACAGGCCGACGGCCGGCTCGGCGAGCATCCGCGCGACCGCGACTCGCTGATGGTCAAGCGGCGTGAACCCGCCCGCGAGGCCGGGAAGGGAGAGCCGCTGCGCCTCGACGCCGTAGTCGCGCAGCACGATCGAGTTGAACAGCCGGTTGTACTCACCAAGCAGCCGTCTTGCGCGGTCGGGCTGCTCCCAGCACCACTCGCCAAAGCGCTCCTGCAACGCGAGCGCCTTCTCCTCGGCGGCGGCGGTCTCGACCGGGTTGATCACGCGGCGGCCGTCGGCGAGCTCGTCTGTCACCTGAACGGGACGCTGCTCGAGCACCGCCTTGGCGAGCTGCGGGGCCGGCATCCGCCGCGTGCCCCATTCGCTGCGCGCGAGCACCGAATGCGTGTTGCCTCGGACCGCCCAGACGGCTGCGCCTGGGTGCTCGACACGGATCGAGTTGTCCTGCAGGATCTCGGCGAGGAATTCGCGGTGGGTGTCGGCGTCGATCCATGCGGCACCGAGACGTGGCTCGACCTCGTCGGCGCCGAGATCGGCCGGCAGCACCCGCCCCAGCGCCGCCACGTTGACCGACAGCTCCGGCCGGCTCACCAGCATTTCGCTTGCGGTGGCGAGCTTCTGGCGCACGTTGCCTGACAGGTACTCCGCGGCCGGAACGAGCCGGTGGACCTGTGGGTCGTCGTAGACCAGCTCGCCGAGCTGACCGCGGGCATCGGACGCGCTGACTCCGAGCAGCCGCGCGACCTCGTCCAGCCGCACCTCCCCGTGAGCATCGAGGCAGAGAGCGAGCGCGTCCTCTGCGGTGTCGGCGCCGAGGATCGGAGCGCGTGGCGCGACCTGGCGCTGCGAGAGAATCCCGGACGCTGTCGCCTCCTGGGTGGTCTCGTCGAACAGCTCGAGGCTCAGCACCAGCGCCGCGAACGGATCCCGCCTGAGGATCCGGATCGCGGCCGGGGTGATCCGCGCCTGATGCTCCTCACCGGAGCGTGGATCAATACGGCCCGTCCGCCGCAGGCTGAAGCGGTTGATTGCCCCGTAGCGGGCGCGATAGCTCTCATAGGCTTCGCGAAGTCCTCTCCGCAGCTCGTCGATCGCCGGGGTGTCCTCCAGCGTCGCTGCCTCCGCATCCAGCAGCTCCCGGGCGCGGTCGCGCAGGCCGAGCAGATGGCGCAGCTCGGCGATGGCGGTGCGCGGCACTGCGACCGGCTCCCGTACTCCATCGCGAACCTCGGCAAAGCCTCCTGTCGCAAGCGCGAGAAGGTGCCCATCCCACAACTCCTCCGCAGCCGTCTCTACAGCCGGCGCCACCGTGGCCGCCGCGACATCGACGCTCGCCGGCGGAGGCTCGTGGCTGGCGAAGCTGCGCCCCCACGAGCGGATCAGACCGGCCAGCGCCGGAACGTCGGCGAGCTGCTCGACGACAAGCTCCGCCGCGTCATAGAGACCACGGGCGAGCTTCGGCGCGCCGAGCACCTGCCCCGGCCGCTGCGCGAAGTAGCTGCTGATACGCACCTCGCCGCCGTCGACGTCGACCTGCTGCGTTCGGATCCAATCCTCGTCGGCCGGCGCGGCGCCGGGCGCGCGGCGACGGAAGACAAGCAAATCGGTGATCGCCTCGGTGCCAGCGACCCGCCGGTGGGCTCCGCTCGGCAGCCGAAGCGCGCCGACCAAATCCGCCAGCTCGACCATCTCCCGCCGCGCGGCCGGGTTGCCCGCATCGAGCGTATAGCGGCTGGTGAGCACCACCACCAGCCCGCCGGGCCGGGTGAGCGCCAGCGACTTGATGATGAAGTGGTTGTGGATCGAGTGCCCACCCACGTTGTGGCGCGGGTCGTGAAGCTTGACCGACCCGAACGGGACGTTCCCGACCACCAGGTCAAACGAGCCGTCCGGGGTCCTGCTCGGCGCCGTGAACGACCGCGCGAGGATCCGCGCCTCCGGGTAGAGCGTCTGCGCAATCCGGGCGCTGGTGTCGTCGAGCTCGATCCCGGTCAGCTCCGGGCCGTCCGGCGCGAGGCCGATGAACACGCCCGCGCCGCAGCCCGGCTCGAGGACACGGCCTCCGCGGAAGCCCAGCTCGGCGGCGAGATCCCAGATCGCCTCGGCGATTAGCGGATGCGTGTAGTGGGCGTTGATCGTCGAGCGTCGCGCGGCCGCGAACCCATCGCCTCCAATCAGCGCGAGCAGCTGCTCGCGCTGCGCCCGCCACTCGGAGCGTGCCTTGTCGAACAGCTCGGGCACCGCGCCCCACCCCGACCATCGCGCCAGCGCTCGTAGTTCCTCGAAGGCGGCCAGCCGCTCCTCCTGCTCCACGCGAACCAGCACCCGCAGTGCCTCCAGGTTCGCCTCGATACGCGCGCGCGCCCCGGATGGCGCGAGGTCCCGGTCCTCCAAGCCGGGACGGAATCTCAGCCGTCCTCGCGATCCTCCTCGTCCGAGGTCGCTTCCTGCATCGCTCGCGAGACCAGGTTCCACGACTCCGGCGCCGGCTCCTCTCTCTCTTCCGTCTGCGACGGCGCGTCGATCAGCACCAGCTCCCTGAGCACCTCCGCCTCCGCCGTGAAGCGCGCCATCCGCAGGCGTCCAACCTTCTCCAGATAGCTCTCTCCCGGCGGGTCCTGACCCGCCAGCGCCACTGCTCGTTCCTGGATCTGCTCCTCGACCTGCTCGCCCAGGGCCGCGAAGAACTCTTGCGGCTGCTCGATCGCCGCATACCGTTCGGGGTCGGTCCTCTGCCAGTGGCGCATCGCCTGCGTTCCGTAGCGGTTCATCGTCTGCTCCGTTGGTGGACTCCCACAGCGAGTCGAGGGTGAGCTGATCATCGCTGACCTGCCGCCTTCCCGCCACGCGCTCACCGCCGCTCCGCCGCTCGCCGGCCGCACCGAATCACAGCCCACCCCGCTGCAGCTCTGCTCTCCGATAGCGATCGGGTCTCACCGCGCCATCCTGCGCGCCCCGACCGACCGCCCCCTGTGCGCTGGGGAGTTCCGTGGCGAGTCCGTGACACCGGCGACACGCGGCGTCAACCACCCGTCACAGAACGGCTCTACGGAGTGATCCGCCTGGCTGCGCTCCGTGTGCGGCCGATGCCCGGCGCGGCACGTCCCGGCGGTGGGGCAACAGCGCGGTCGCTTTCGAGCTCGACCACTCGGCGCAACATCGCCAGCCGATCCAGATCCGCGGGCCGGTGAAGCGCAGCGGCCATCGCCGCGAGGTCACCGCTGGAAGCGACCAGCGGCCGGAGCCCCCCGCCGAGATCCTCGCGGCTCGCGGCACGACGCAGCTCGACAAACCCATTCGGGACCCCCGCCGGCGAGCCCACCACCTGAAGCGTCCCAGCGTCCGTCTGCAGACGAACGACCGGCTCGTCTGCCAGCGCCTCCTCGGTCACCCGCGACACGCCATCAACGACGACAAGCTCGCCGAGCGCGCTGCCGAGCCGGTCGAGATTGCCCCGCGCGAACGATGGGCAGATGTCCACGCCGTTGGTGACCACGTCGACTCCGCGCAGCACCTGCGCCAAGCCGCCGATCAGGACGTAGTCGACGTACCCGCCCTCCAGCGCCGCAAGGATCGACAGCGGATCGAAGTCCTGTGCGCGAGCGGCCGTCATCGCGACGGGCCGATCGATCGGCGCTCGAGCATCCGGCCGAGCCGCCGCTCAGGAGTCAACCGCTGGAGCTCGCCCAGGAGGGCATCGCGGCTCGGATCAAGCTCGACCAGCTCCAGCGGGAGATCGAAGCCGCACGCGCGAACCAGCTCGATCAGCGTGTCGAGGCTCGGCGCGATCATCCCCGCCTCGTAGCGGCCGATCTGCACGCGGTTGACGCCGCTTCGCTCCGCCAGCGCAACCTGGCTCAGCCCGGCGCGCAACCGCGCTTCCCGGACCAGCACGGCGCTCTTGACCGCATCCGCACGCATAGCCGCACATCATATCCGCCCCTGACGCACTTCATATCTATGACGCACATCTGCTACATTGATGCACGATGGTGGAGCGCTCCCATCCCTCGATCGACGAGCACGCGCTCGACTTGATCGCCAACCGCGTGACAGCAGCGCTCCGCGCCGAGCTGCACAGCCTCCTCGCGCCCGACGACGACGTCGACTCATTCCGCGAGCGCGGGATGACCGTCGAGCAGGTCGCCCGCCGGCTCGGCGTCACCCGGTCGACCGTCTATGCGCACTGGCGCGAGTGGGGCGGCTACAAGCTCGGCGCCGGCGAAAAGGCGCCGATCCGCTTCGATGCAGCAAAGCTCCCAGGCAGAGCCGCCCCCGGCAGTCGCGGCGCGAACCCAAGCGGCTCCAGGGCACCGCGACACGCGCGGCGCCGAACCAAGCATCCGCTCATCTCGGACGCCCCGCGCATGACCGAGCCGCTCAACGAGGCGGCGTAGCCATGGCACGGCCGCCAGGCGTCCAGATCACGCGCAACGGCCGCAAGGACGGCAGCACCACCTACGCCCTCCGGGTCCGCATCCACGGCGCCGACGAACGCGTGGCATTGGGAAACACGAACGACGGCTGGGACGAGGTACGTGCCGAGCAGGCTCGCAAGCAGCTCTTGGCGAAGATCGAACTCGGGCAATGGACGCCCAGCGCCCATGGCGCAGTCGGCCGGGACGACCAGGAGCCGACGTTCCGCGAACTCGCAACGGACTGGCTCGAGGCCCGCAAGCGCAACCCGGCGATCAGACCTCGCACCACCGAGCTGAACGAGTCACAGCTGAAGCGCTACCTCGCCCCGTTCTTCGGCGAGCTGCGGCCCTCGCAGATCACGTCAACCACGATAAAGCGCTACCGCGAGCAGATCCACGCCGAGAACGCTCAGATCCGTCAGGCGGCCGAAGCCGGGCACCCGCTGCGCGACCCCAGGACCGGCCTCCAAGTGAGAACGCTCTCCAACGAATCGATCAACAAGACGCTCCGAACCCTTGCGCTGATCCTTGACGAGGCCGAGGACGCCGGCTGGATCGAGCGGAACTTCGCTCGCGGCAAGCGCACCCGGGAGCCGCAGGAGCGGCGCCCCGCGCGGGGCGTGCTCGATGTCGACGAGCTCGAGGACCTGCTCGAGGCGGCCAGCGAACTCGACAGCTCACGCCGGCGCCCAGAGACGCTCGAGCGCGCAGCCGAGGTCCGGGCGCTGCGCGACGAACGCCGGTTGACGTGGGCCGAAGTGTCAGCGCAGCTCGACGTATCGCCTGGCACCGCCCTATACCTCTACGGGGCACAGGCCGACGGTCCGAGATACGGCGTGCGGCGGGCGATCATCGCGACGCTCGCGCTGGCGGGCCCGCGGGTCAGCGAGCTGTGCACGCTCGACCAAGAGGATGTCGTCCTCTCCAAGGCGCGGATCCACGTCGCCGAAGCCAAGACGCAGGCCGGGGTCCGCACGGTGGACATCCACCCTCGCCTGCTCGACGAGCTGGAGAGGTTCCGCCAGAGCCACCCTGTCGCTGCGCTGGACGCGCCGGCGTTCCCCACGAGCCGGGGCACACGCCGAACCAAGGACACGGTTCGACAGAAGGTCGTGGAGCCCGTGCTGGCCCGGGCGAACGAGCTGCGCGCGCGGCGTGGTGAGCCGCCGATCCGCGCCCACGTGACGCCCCACACCTTCCGCCGCACCTACATCACCTACGCGATTGCCGCCGGGTTCGACATTCCCTACGTCCAGGCGCAGGTCGGACACAGCGACCCGAGCGTCACGCTCGCCATCTATGCGCAGGTGATGAGGAGGGCCGACCGCGACCAACTGCGCAGCGAGATTCGAGCGCTGCTCGGAGTGGAGTCGACGGCGTCACAGCCGGCTGCGGCGAGCCCGGCCCAGACGAAGGACCACAAGCGGGTCGCCTCCGCGACCGGCCTACGCACGATTCAAAAGGCCGCAAACGGCCGCGCGCTCAGCCTATGACTCTCAGACACGTCATCAGCGGCGGCCAAAACTCGCGGCTTTACAGGCGTTTCGTCAGTACCCCCAGCCGGATTCGAACCGGCGATCTCCTGCGTGAAAGGCAGGCGTCCTAACCGCTAGACCATGGGGGCGCGCAGGCCATTGTATGGCCGTGGATCAGCCGGTTCGGCCGGCGCTCTCAGGGCGGCTGTAGGGATCGGCCGGGTCGCGATCGGGTGAGAGCGAGCCTCGGGAGCGCGCGACCAGCTTCTCGATCGCGTCGGCCAGGTGGATCGGGGCGATGTTGTAGTCGCCGCGGTCGACGCGCAGGCGGTGCGCCTCGAGCAGGACCTCGGCGTGGGTGAAGCCGACGGGCGGCTCGAAGCGATAGGAGGCGAGCTCGATCAGCAGCCCGAGCGGGTCGGTGAAGTAGATCGAGTCCATGAAGCCGCGGTCCTTGACGCCGCTGTGGCGGATGCCGCGCTCATCGAGGCGCTCGACCGCCTGCATGAAGGTGGCGGCTGAGACGGCGAACGCGATGTGGTGCACGCACCCCGGATCCACCGGCGTGCGCGCGGGCGAGCCCGTCCGCTCCTCGTTGGTGAAGACCGTGATCAGCCGTCCGTCGCCGGGGTCGAAGTAGAGGTGGCTCTCGTCAGGGTTGTCGAGGTTCGGCTGCTCGAACACGAACGGCATCCCGAGCACGCCCTCCCAGAAGTCGATCGACGTCCGGCGGTCGGCCCCGACGATCGTGATGTGGTGGACGCCCTGGCTCTGGAGCTTGCGCACGGGAACAGCAAGCGTAGTACCCTGCCCGCAATCCAGGTTGGGGCGAAGGACGCCCCGCCTCATGTCCGGGAGGTAGACATGTTTCGCAGAGCGGCCATCACCGGCGCCGTTACCGCAGCCCTGACCGCCGGCGCCCTGGCCGGTGCAGGCGCAGCCAGCGCAGGCGCCCACGTCCTCAAAGCGCGAGCCGCCGGCGGCGGCCTCGGAGCGCTGATCCCCGCCCACGCCGGCCAGCCGCTGCCGACGCATGGCGGGACGATGCAGAGCCTCAACTGGTCCGGCTATGCCGTGACGCCCTCCAGCCCCGTGACCGGCGTCTCCTCGACGTTCACCGTCCCGACGGCGGGCCTCGTGCCACCCGGCTTCGCGGCCACCTGGACCGGTATCGGCGGCTACAACTCGAGCGACCTGATCCAGGCCGGCGTGAGCGAGAACTCGCTGCCCTCCAACGCCGTGTTCGGCCCGCAGTACTACCCGTGGATCGAGATGCTGCCGGCCGCCGAGACGCAGATCAGCGGCTGCAGCGGCGATGCCAACTGCACCGTAAATCCGGGCGACCGGGTGAGCGTGACGATCACCAACACGTCCGGCAACACGTGGACGATCTCGCTGTCGGACGCCGGCCACTGGAGCTGGAGCCAGAGCTTCAACTACGCCTCGTCGCGCAATTCGGCCGAATGGATCCTCGAGGCGCCGACCGTCGTCGCTCAGACCGTCCTCGCCAATACGGGCACGACCCACTTCGGCCCGCCGTCGACCTACACCGCCGGTGGCCCGACGAACACGATCGCGCAGGGGAACCCGACGCAGATCGTCCTCACTCCCTCCCCCGTGGGCCTCGTCGCCGAGGCGACCCCATCGGCTCTGGCCGCGGACGGGCAGTCCTTCAACGACTGCGCCTACACGACGAGCTGCCCGGCGCCGTGACGCCGGGGCGCGGCCGGCCGTGCGCGCCAAGCCGGCCGGCCGCGTCTCCCCCGTCGTAAGAAACTTGGCCGCGGTCTGAGGACGTCCTCACGGCGACATCAGCCGTGCACCTCCCGAGCGCGGGTGTGAAACACTCGCGGCCGCGTTCCGCGCCTCGGGCGATCGTGAGCGGCGCGGTCGGCGTGGAGGGAGTCGAGAGGATGAGGCTGGTTTGAAGACGGTCGACGTCGAGCGACAGGACGAGCCCGGGGCCGCGCGCGAGGTACCGCGCCTAACGGCGCGCTTCGGGCGGCGCCGCTCGACCTTCCTGCTGCCGATCTCGGCGCTCATCCTCGGCCTGGCGCTCACCGGAGTCCTCGCCGCGCTCGCCCACGAGGTCTACAGCCGTAACCAACACCGTCTGCTCCGGCTGCGGCTCAGAGACGCCGCCGGTCTGGTCGCGAGTGCGATTCCTGTCGTCCAGACGCCGCTCGCCTCGGCGGCCGAGCTGGGAGACGCCACGAACGGGAACCGGGCCAAGTTCCGGCTGTTCGCGGCGCCCTACGCCGGCGCCGGCGGCGAGTTCGTCTCGGTGTCGCTGTGGAATCTGCGCGACCCCGCCCACGGGCCAGTCGCCGTGGTCGGTGTCAAGCCGAAGCTGAGCGCGTCGATGGCGACGGTGCCAGGCTTCTTCTCCCGCGTCACGCGGTCGAAGACGATCAGCGTGATCGGGCTGCTGGACGGTGCCGATCCACGCCTCGGTTACGGCTACTCGACCCCCGGCCTGCCCGGTGGGTACGCCGCTTACGCCGAGACGGCGATCCCGCACGACCGCCGCTCGCCAATTGCCCA
>Ga0209810_1004689_pt1 | contig 12970 bp, 10 predicted proteins | sample Coa_R1_7_FD_187159 | JGI IMG/M metagenome (GOLD analysis project Ga0209810, IMG submission 187159) | Surface soil microbial communities from Centralia Pennsylvania, which are recovering from an underground coalmine fire - Coalmine... | ecosystem: Environmental > Terrestrial > Soil > Unclassified...
CGTGTCCCTCGATGTAGGAGAGCCGTTTGAGGGCATCCGCTTTGCGCTCCTCTTGCATGTGAAGCGTTCTCCTTTCCTTACTTTCTCGCCTACCGTCCGAAGCGGCGCAGGCGTAGCGAGTTGCTAACGACCGTGACGGAGGAAAGCGCCATTGCTGCCGCCGCGAAGATGGGGGCCTGTTCCCGCAAGAAGGGGATCAGCGGCGAAAGCATCGCCAGCGGGATCAGCACGGTGTTGTAGGCAAAGGCCCAGAAGAGATTCTGTTTGATTGTGCGCATCGTCGCGCGCGACAGCGAAAGGGCCGTCGCTACGCTCTTCAGGCTACCTTTGACCAGCGTAATATCGGCTGCCTCCATCGCGATATCCGTCCCTGTTCCCAGCGCGATGCCCACATCGGCCTGTGCCAGTGCCGGCGCGTCATTGATACCATCGCCAACAAAGGCCACAACCAGCCCCTGTTGCTGCAAGCGTTTCACCGCGTTGACTTTCTCCTCCGGCAGAATCTCTGACAGCACTTGCTGCGCCGGAATACCTACCTGCGTCGCGATGGCCTGCGCGGTACGATGATTGTCGCCCGTGACCATCCAGACCTGGATACCCTGCGCCTGTAGCTGTTGCACCGCCCCGGCAGAACCCGGCTTGACCGTATCAGCCACCGCTAACAGGCCCGCCAGTTTGCCATCGATGACCACCATCATCACCGTCTTGCCCTGATCTTCTAACGATTCAAACGTTTCCTGCTTATCATCCAGCCCACGTTCAGCAAGCAAACGTCTGCTGCCGATCAGCACGTCATGCCCCTCGACGCGCGTTTGCAGGCCGCGCCCGGCCAGGGCAGTGTACTGTTCTGGAAAATGATCCAGCGTCAGACCGCGCGCCTGCGCGCCCTCCACCAGCGCGCTCGCCAGCGGGTGTTCGGAGCCGCGTTCGGCCTCTGCCGCCAGTCGCAGCAGTTCATCGGCAGTGATACCCGTGCCTGGCAGAGCAATCACATCGGTCAGTTCAGGCCTGCCGCGCGTGATGGTTCCCGTCTTATCGAGCAGGACGGCCTGCACGGCCTGAATGCGTTCCAGGCTCTCGCCGCCCTTGATGAGAATGCCCTGTTCCGCTCCCCGGCCCGTGCCGACCATAATGGCCGTCGGCGTCGCCAGCCCCAGCGCGCAGGGACAGGCCACCACCAGCACAGCAACGGCGGCCACCAGCGCCACAATCCAGGGCGTGTTTGCTCCGCCCATCGCGCCACCGGCAGCGACACCACTTACCAGAGAACCAGCAATAGTCCAGCCGATAAAGGTCAGCGCGGCTATCACCAGCACGGACGGCACGAATATGCCGGCAATGCGATCGGCCAGTCGCTGGATAGGCGCTTTGGAACCCTGTGCCTGCTCCACCAGCCGGATAATATTCGCCAGCATGGTGTCTGCGCCAACGCCGGTCGCACGCATTGTCAACAGGCCCGTCTGGTTGACGGTCGCGCCGATGAGCGGGTCGCCCTCGCTTTTCTCTACCGGCAGGCTTTCACCGGTAATCATGGCTTCATTGACGGCAGAGTGGCCGGAGAGAACGACGCCATCCACCGGAATCTTCTCGCCCGGTCGCACGATCAGTTCATCGCCCACGCGCACCTGCTCAACCGGAATTTCGCTCTCCTGGCCGTCGCGCACAACATGGGCGGTACGCGGCTGCAAACCGATCAGCTTCTTGATGGCCTCGCTGGCCTGCCCTTTCGCCCGCGCCTCCAGATACTTGCCCAGGAAGATCAGGGTGATAATCAGGGCCGCCGTATCATAGAAGGTCGTCGCGCCGACCACATCGGGCAGGAAGGTGGCAACCACGCTCATCAGGTAGGCGGCGGTCGAGCCAACCGAGATCAGCGTATCCATATTGGCGCTGCCATGCCGCAGGTTCTTGAGCGCGCCACGATGAAATTCCCAGCCAACAATCGCCCAGACGGGCGTCGTAAGGGCCAGCAGTAGCAAGTTTTCACCGGGGAAGCGGTTCATGAAAAACATGCTCAGAATGACTACCGGCACCGTCAACGCAATGCCCAGCACCAGCAGATTGCGCTTGCGCCTGATCTCCGTCTGCCTGCGCTCGCTTACTTCATCTGATTGATCGGCAACAGGAAGCGCCTGCACACTCTCAGAACCACTGGAAACAGCAGAAACAGGAGCCGCTGCGCCAGCCTGCGTTTGTACAGTCGGCATGACTAACGGGAATGCATGGTATCCCACAGCCTCTACCTTCTGCACCAGCCTGTCTATATCGGTCTCCTGCGGGTTATAAACCACCGTAGCCCGCTCGGTCGCCAGGTTCACGCTGGCCTCTTCCACTCCCGGCACTTTCTTGAGGCCCTTCTCAATCCGCATAGCGCAGGAAGCGCAGGTCATGCCCTCAAGCGCCAGCGTTACCTGCTGCTCCTGACTTCCCTCGGCCTGCGAAGCCGTTTCTATCTCATGTGGTTGTTTCGTTTCTATCGTCATATCCAGAGCCTGTCTCTTATCACTTACTGATACCCATACCCCCCTGGTGGGGGTACTCATAGTATAGGACACAGAGAAGTGATATGTCAAGGGTCACGGGGATCTGTGATTGATGTGTGATGCAAAGGCTAGCGCAGAGGCCGTGCTGGTTAGCACAGCTTCTCCTCACTACAAATTACAACTTAAAGTAAATCTCGCTGATACGATCAGAAACATCGCCAAAGGTGTTCCACTGGATAACTCCATCCCCATCCAGAGCATTTTTTGCAGAGCCGTCTTCAATGAGATAGACAGATACTTTGTCTTTAGTAATGAAAGCGTCAGTTCGCTGCAAATAAAATTCGTTGCGAACAGCCTCTTTCTCCTCATCTGTCTTCTCTGCTGCCTTGAGCAGGTTGGCAAGATGATCCACGACATAGGGGCTATGCGTGGTCACGAGAACATTGAGACCCGCGTTGACGAGCATGGCCAGAAACTCCGTAATTTTCGCCTGTGCTTCGGGATGCAAGTTCATTTCAGGCTCGTCCATGATGAGGAGTTCATCAGACAAGATAAGGTAACGCAAATACAACACAAGCGGGGAAAGCTCCTTGACCATAGATGAGGCTATGGCAATTTCAAGCGTATTGCTGTCATCTGGTTGAAACAGGATTTCTTGCGTCACATCTCCATTTACCTGACCTGCCGCTTTCGCGGGAGAAATTTTCATATCTCCGCGCAAAATCTGCTTTTCCAGCAGTTGAGCAAGCTGAATGTACTCTCTGATCTTCGAATTTGTTCTCATACTTCTTGCCCTCTGCGCCCTTTCCACAGATTCATCATCAAACGCGCTGCTAATCATGTGTAAAAAATGGCCTACAGGAGCCAGCATAGCTCTCGTCTCCTGTTCCGGTGACGTTTCTTTGAGCGTCGCTGATTCTTCCTGTACCTCTCTCTTTGCAAAAGGGAACGTGATAAACGTTGTTCGTTCGGCAGGCAATATACGAATGTTCGGATAGAGAGACCTGTGGATGATCTCGAACACTGCTCGCAGCAAGAATTCCTTAATGATATCGGGAGAAGGTGGTTCCACAACAGCCTCTTCGGGAGCGTTCTCATCAGTAGCTATAAATTGAGTCGCTATGTAGACAGAAAGATTTCTCTCACCGCGTTTTTTGCGAATACTGAGCGAGGGGCCATGCAAGCTACCTGAAATCTCTCTGCGCAAAGAGAAATTCAAAACACGTTCTAATAGATGCTTCTTTCTCTCATCCAGAGAGATCGCTACATCCAGCCGATCAAATGAAGCCATCTGGCTGCCCACAAATTCACACATCCAGTTAGAGGTAGAGCGAGCAACGTTGTTGAAATATAATTCTGCGTAGTTTTCGGCAAACTGAACCAGATCGATGGTGGCGCTGCCGGTCTTCAACAGGTTTTCAAGCGCGTTCTCTAACGAAGGATAGTTTCTAACAATATCTTCCTGCTCGTCAGATTGTACATATTCTTCATAACCATAGGGTCCGAAAATACCTGCCAGAACATACGCCAGCCAGGTTTTGCCAGCATTATTCGGGCCAACGAAAATGGTGAGAGGCTTCAGATCAATAGCTGCCTCTTTGAGGACACCGAGATTGCGAACTGTTATCCTCATACGAGAAACTCCCATCTCTAGCCTGATTACGCATCAGCCTTCTCGTATCGTAAGTATATCAGATCAGGTGAAGAGTGAGAATGGGCATATTCCTTGACACTGTCTGCCAACAAGATACATGCTATTGGTATCTATTGCTGACAATGTTGCACACGGACAGAAACGGATCGGAACTATGCAATTTCAAGAGCAACACACACGGGGACAACAGCAGGTTCAAATACAAGTGCAGGAACAGAGGCCGCTGGGGCTGGCAGCGAGGGCGCAGGAACTGGAGACTTCGGCGACGCTGGCGATGAATGAGGCGGTGGCGAAGCGGCGGGCGGCGGGTTTGCAGACCATTCATCTCGGCTTTGGCGAGGCTTCGTTTCCATTGCATCCCATCTTGCGAACAGAACTGGCACGCGCGGCGGCGCACACGAGCTACGCGCCGGTGCCGGGCCTACCCGCGCTGCGCGAGGCCATCGCCGATTATTTACAGCGCACGCGGGGCATTGCCAGTTCTGCGGCCCACGTGGCCGTCGCGCCGGGGAGCAAGCCGCTGCTCTATGCGCTGCTCCAGGTGCTGGAAGGAGATCTGTTGCTACCGGTGCCTTCCTGGGTCAGTTACGGGCCGCAGGCGCGACTGGCCGGGCGGCGCGTGATTGATGTGCCGACAGATGCCAGCGACCACCACCGGCTGACACCTGAGGTGCTGAATGAGACGCTGGCCCGCGCCCGGCATGAGGGCGCAAACCCGCGTATCTTGCTGGTGAATACGCCGAGCAATCCAACGGGCAGTATGTTTGACGCCGCCGACGCTGAAGCCATCGCTGGCTGGGCGCGAGCAGAGGGCATAACGCTGATCAGCGATGAGATTTACGCGGAACTGGCGCATGGCTGGCGCGCGCACGTCTCTCCGGCGCGTTTCTATCCTGAAGGCTGCATTGTCACCGGCGGCCTCTCAAAGGCGTTTTCGGCTGGCGGCTGGCGGCTCGGCTATGCTGTCCTGCCCGCCACTGCCGGGGGCAGCGCGCTGATGGCGGCCCTGCGCGCGCTGGCAAGCGAGGTCTGGTCGTCGGCCACCACGCCTGTACAGGAAGCCGCCATCGCCGCCTTCTGCCCCGACCCGGAACTTGAGACATACGTCCGCCGTTCAGCCCGCGTGCATGGCTATGTCGCTTCACGGCTATATGAAACTTTCGTGAACCTGGGTATCCTCTGCCCGCGACCGGCAGGCGCGTTTTACCTCTATCCAGATTTCGCCCCCTACCGCGACGCGCTGCACGAACGCGGCATCGCGACGAGTGACGAACTCGCGCGCTATTTGCTCGATGAATGGGACATCGCGACGTTGCCCGGCACGGCCTTTGGCGAGCAGCCGGAGACGCTGCGCCTGCGCGTAGCAACCAGCCTGCTCTACGAGCCGGAAGGGAAGCACTCGGAGGAGGAACGCGAAGCGTGGTTCTGGCAATTGCTGGCGCAGGCAGACCAGCTCCCGCTTTCAGGTGAGAGCAAAACGGTGAAACTGCCAGAGCTTGAACGAGCGCGAAAGAGGATGGCAGAGGTGATACAAACGCTGGATACAGCACAGCATACAGAGTAGATTCTGTCAGGGGCATACAAGGAGACAAGTCATGCTTTCCGATCTGACCTTTTTCGTGGTGCTTGTCTCGGTGTTGCTGCAGGGAACAACGGTGCTTCTTGCGGCAAAATGGCTGGGGGTGGTGACTTCACCGGCTTGAATAACCATTGTGATAGCCCCCACTGTCGTTATACAATAGATGAGGATTTTGCATAGACGCGGTTTTCCGAACGGCAAAGAGGAACAGAGCTGCGGCTTCTTCAAAAGGCTGAAGTACACACATAGCAGCTACAGATGAAAGGGAGTATAGCCATGAGCAACAACGCTATTCCTATCAAAGAATTCCGGCTTGAGCTGAGCGACCTGGGCTACACGGGGCATGATCTGGCGCGCCCGGAGTCGGTGGTGGCTCAGCCGAATGGGACATTGTGGGTCTCGGATGGGCGAGGCGGCGTGACACGCATCGATGCGAATGGCACCCAGCAGTTTTTTGAGGGCCTCGGCGGCGAACCCAACGGGCTGGCGCTGGCCGACGACGGCACACTCTACGTGGCAAATATCGGCACCGGCACGATTCAGAAGCTAAACCCGAACACGGGCAAGGTCGAGGAGTTCCTGACCGAGGTTGATGGCGTCAAACTGACGTGCGCGAATTTCGTCTTTCTGGATAGCAAAAATCGGCTCTGGGCCGCGTTCTCCACGCGCGAGCAGATCTGGTGGCCGGCAGCAGCGCACCCGCGCCCGGACGGCTTCATCGTGCTGATCGACGAGAAGGGGCCGCGCATCGTCGCCGATGGTATCTATTTCACCAACGAGGTGCGGCTCGATGCCCGCGAAGAGTATCTCTATGTCGCCGAGACGATGAAGAATCGCATTCTGCGTTTCCGCGTGCAGCCAGATGGCAGCCTGACGGATAAAGAGGTCTACGGGCCTGATGGACTGGGTCTGGGAGCGGCTGTCGATGGCTTCGCCTTCGATGCCGACGGCAATCTCTGGGTCACGCTGGTCATTCGCAACGGCGTCGGCATCATCACGCCCGATGGCGATTACCACGTCGTCTTTGAGGATGCCAACGACGCCCTGCTCTCGACGTTTGAGCAGAAGATTGCCGACGGCAGCGCGCAGCCCACAGATATGATGGCGGCGGCAGGCCAGACCCTGCAATTCGTTACCAGCGTGGCTTTTGGCGGGCCAGACCTGCGCACCGTCTACATCGGCTCGCTCGGCATGAGTCGCCTGCCCACCTTCCGCTCGCCCGTCCCCGGCTTGCCCATGCGACACTGGAAATAGCGGGAGTTAAAAGTACCATTCAGAGAGAGAGAGGTGCCAGGGGGCAGGCCAGTTGCGCCCCTACTAACTACGGAGCCGGGCCGGGCGCTCGTCGGTTAGTAGGGGCGCAACTGGCCTGCCCCCTGGCACCTCTGTATCCCTGCCTTTTCTACAGCGGGGGATGGCCGAAATTGCCAACGCGCTCGCCGTGATCGGGGCCGACCTTTTGCATGAGAAGGTGGGCCGGGCGCGTCTGCTGGCTGAGGGGCAGGTCAACCGTCAGCACGCCGTTACCATAGGTGACGTTGGCCGCTTCGCCATCCACGCAATCGGGCAGGGCGATGTCGCGGTGGTAATCGCCCACCGTCCATTCGTCTACCAGCAGGTCCTTCACGCCCTTGAGCAGGCCGCGCACCTGCCCAACGAGGATCAGATGTCCATCGCTGGTAACATCAACATGGATATTTTCGGGTTCCAGACCGGGCATAGGTGCTACGATGGTCAGCCGACTGTCTGACCGGTACATTTTCACCGGCACGTGCTGCCGGATAGGTCGCTCTTGCTCTCCCATAGTTTTTTCTTTCCCTCTCACAAACAGTAACAGACGTCATCAATATCCATAGGGGTTGCGGGCCGGTACATTCTCGTTGTCCAGTTCCATATCCTGGCCCCAGGCTGTACCCTCTTCCTGACTCAGCGACGGAGCCTTGACGCCTGGCTTACCGCTATACTGCGCCGTATTGGTCTGATGAGACTGCTCTACATTGACCTTCTGGCCTTCCTGCTCCTGCTGCCCCTCCTGTTCTCCCTGTTCCTGCTGCGTCACGCCGCCATAGTAGCCGGTCATACCAGAGGTATGCTCAAAATTCTTGCCGCCGGTTGGCCCACTTTGCTGGCCCGGCACCTCGCCTGCCTGCTGCTCGCTTTCCCGGCTCTGTGCCTGGGCCATATCGGCCTCTCGCTGCTGCGGGGGCTGCGTCACCGGCTGCATATCCTGATAGGGAGTATGCACGTGGCCGGTCTCGCCGGGCGCTTCGCCATAGACGGCGGCGGCAGGGTGCTGCCTGAACGGGGTGGTTTCCCTGTTGTTCTCCTGTTCCTCCTGTTCCTGCTGTGACTGTCCCTGACCTGTCCGGGGCGCGTAGCCCAGACCATCAGTGGTCTCAGCATACACATTTTCCTGTCCGGCATTCGGGTTTTTCACCTTACTCATCTTCGGGCCATATAGCCCTTCGCTCTGGGCCTGCGGGCCTGTATACAACTCCTGGTTCTGGTTTTGATTCTGTTCCTGATTGCCAGAAGCAGAGCCAGGATTGCCATTTTCGTCCGCCATTTTCACATTACTCCTTCCCCATACATACTCTCTATCTCCTTCCACTATCTTCATCATGGCAATGCCATACACTTTATTCACGATTGTGGGGGAGAGAAAAGGGATAACAAAGGGGAAAAGAGAGCAAGAGGCCGCAATCCATCAGGTACTCCCACCGGATTGCGGCCTCTTGCTCTCTTTTCCCCCGGTCATGGGATGGGATAGAGCGCGCGTCTAAGGGCTTGATCGCAGTCGGTGAGAAAAGATCAGTACGCAGCGGTGAAGCGACGGCGGATGAATCGCGGGTTTTCCAGTTCGTCGAGCAGAGCGACGGCATAGTCCTCAGCGGAGATGCGGCTCTCGCCATTTTCATTGGTCACGAGTTGATCGGTTCCCGTGCGGTAGTGGCCGGTGCGCTCGCCGGGGGCGATCATACCGGCGGGGCTGAAGTAGGTCCAGTCGAGGTCAGAGGTGCGGTAGATGTCCAGCGCATCGCGCATACCAAGCGCGCCGGGCCGCCATGCTGGCGGGAAATCGGGTGTGTCAACGAGTCGCAAGCCCGGAGCCACTTCCAGTCTGCCTGCGCCGCCAACGACAATCAGGCGCTGAACTCCCGCGCGTGTCAGACCCTCGATCAACGCATGAGCGGCGTCTGAATAGGTCTGCCCTGCCACGCCAGATGGCTGGCGGGTTGCATTGACCACCGCGTCATGCCCGGCCACCAGTTGCGCAACTTCGGCAGGATTGAGCATATTGCCCGTTTTGACGGTCAGATTCGGGTGAGTGAAGGGAAATTGCGCCGGATTGCGAACGACGGCGGTGACGTTGTGGCCGCGATTCAGGGCCTCGCGGCTGACCCGCTGGCCGATCATGCCGCTTCCACCAAATACGACAATGTTCATGAAATGCTCCTTCCGCATTACTTCTTGTGCTTTTCTGACAGGAAAGATTGCTCAGAGCATCTTTCCCGCTACAATTTGTAACTTATATAGTTACGAATAGAGGCAAAAAAAGAGAGACAGCTTCACCTATGGCACGGCAGCGGAGGAATCTTCCCTGACGCGCTCAAGAACCTGGGCGATGGTCTGCCCGGCCAGAACCTGCTCGAATGCCTTCTGCGCCTCATCAAAGCAGGCTGCCAGTGTGCGCTGAATATTCCTTCCAACGAGACAGTTCGGGTTGGGCTGGCTATGGTGCATTGCCAGAAGCTGGCCCTCATCGACAGCCCGGTAGACTTCCAGCAGCGTCACGCTGGCGGGCTGGCGCAGCAGCCGCCAGCCTCCGCCTGCACCCGGCTGCGATGCGACAAACCCGGCACGGTTGAGCATGCCCAGCACACGGCGGATGAAAACGGGGTTGGTATTGACGCTGCCCGCGATAAACTCCGACGTCACTACCTCATCGTTCCGCTGAGCCAGCAAGGTCAGGATATGAATGGCAATCGCAAACTGGCTGTTCGCCAAAATAGCTGTATCTCTCCTCTCATCTATCTGTAACCAGTATAGTTACAAATAGTCTGGTTGTCAAGAGCTTTTCGCTCTGGCTGCCCGCCGGTTACGCCAGCGCCTGAAACGACGTAATGGTAGCAATGGAGCCATTTTCTATCTGGATGCGCAGGCCGCAATAGCCGGATGAGAGCGAACTGTCCGTCACGGTAGCCATCCAGCCATTCGGCTCGGATGTGCCGGTTTTCCAGACATTCGCCGTCAGTGTTGTGCCAACGATCTTGAAGTCAATCGTATAGGATGTACCGGCGGTCGCGGCAAAGGGAACGGTCTGTAGAATGGTCGTTGTGCCGTTGACATCTTTCTGAATCACCAGGTTTTTGCCGCTAATGTAGGCTTTATACCAGTTCTTACTATCCTTCCAGTGCAGCACTGCCCCCATATTGCTGGTTGTGAAGCTGCTCATGGAGCCACTGAAGATCACTTCGGAGTCTGTCACCACTGGCCCAAGCACGGCGTTATAGGGCGACGAGCCGTTGGCGAGTTGCCCGGCGTTGTTTTTGATGGAGAAGACGCTGGACGTGTTGGCGTCGCCTCCCCACGTCTGTCCGTCGCTGGTCTTGCCCCAGTATTTCTGATTGGCGCGCTGGAAGGTATCCTGAGCCACCGTCGTCCCCGGCGTTGGTGAGACCGTCGGCGATGGCGATGGCGTCGGTGTGATCGTCGGCGATGGGGACGGCGAAGGTGTGACGGCGGGCGATGGCGATGGCGATGGCGAAGGTGACAGTGATGGCGTCGGTGTGGGGGCGCCGTTTTGCACAGCTTTCGCGAGCTTGTTAGCGAATTCTTCGGTGAACCAGACGCGGTTTTGCCCGTCAACTGCCAGGCCATCGTGCGGATGCGGATTCTGTGTGGTGGGCGTCGCATAGGTGCTGAACGAGCCGGTACCGCTATCGGGGAAAGAGCCGAAAATGCCCTGCAGCGAATCATCGAACCAGACCTGCCCGTAGCTATCGACGGCAATGCCTGAAGCGTGCTTGCCGCCACAGCTGGTACAGGTAGTTGGATAGGCATACTCGCTGACACCGTTATTCGTTCCCGGCGCCGCCTGCGCCACCTTCAGTTCGCCGATCATGCCGACCCAGCCCTCTGTCCACCAGAGATTGCCGTTGGGATCGACCGTAATCAGGTGAGGCGTCAGGCCGCTGGCGGGGCTGTTGCGAATCTTATACTCTTTCATCGTGCCGCCGACAGTATATTCACCGATCTGCGCAACCGCCGCGTTATTCTCGGTAAACCAGACATTGTTCGCGGCATCCAGCACAATCCCGTAGGGCTGGCTGTCGTCGGCAGGCGTCGTAAATTCGTGCATCGTTTGCGTTGTCGGGTCAAACATGCCAATTTTGTCTGTGTAATGTTCGGTAAACCAGATATTGCCGTTGTGGTCGATGGCGATATCCCAGGGACCGGCGTTAGCGGTCGGGACTGCAAATTGTTGAAATACCTGGGTGCGCGGATTGAGCATACCAAGCGAATTGGACATAGGCATAGGAAACCAGAGATTGCCCTGTGCATCAAAGGCCAGGAATAGCGCCTGCCCGTAGCCAGAAGGAAGCTGGTAGGTAGCAATCCAGCTGGAGTAGGTAGGGTTGAATTCCTCGATTTTACCCGGTGGAGTCGAAGTGCTGCACGTCGGCGCAGGGTCGCAGCTCGGAACCGCTACCCAGACATTGCCCGCGCTATCAAACGTCACTCCCCAGGGATCGTAGCCGCCATTCAGCCAGTAATCTGTCACGGTGACATCAGCGGCTTTTGCCGAACTATGCATGAAATTATTACTGAACACTCCCAGCGCCAGCGCCACACTTGTCAGCAGCAGCGCCAGCGCGGCGAGGCGGAGAAAGATGTTTCTCTTCACTATAACCCCATTCTTCTCATTTTCAACGAACTCTCACAATCAGGATCAGCAGCCACCCTGTCATGCTGAGTGAAGCGAAGCATCCAGTGGCCCACAACGGTCAACATTGCAGCCAGATGCTTCGCTTCACTCAGCATGACAGGATGGCTGCTGACGATCTGCCCAACTTTGTTCGCAAATTATATAAAAAAGAACCTTCATGCACGCCAGAATCGTTGTTAGCAGCAGCGTCTTTACCCGACGTGAAAGGTTTTCTGGCACGAATAAAAAAACCACCCCTCTAAAGCTTAAAGGGGTGGAAGCGTGCTTCTGGTGTGAAACCGGTTAATAAGCGGTTGCAAACAGGCCAATATGGTTGAGATAGCGTAACTCAGGTCTGCTGAGCCTTGCTGTAGAGCGCGTACCAGGTATCGTCGTAGTAGGGAGAGAACATATGCCCCGGCTGGATAGTGCTGGTGAAGTCGTTATGGCCACTGAGGTACCAGTTGTTGCCGCTCTTGATAAACCAGGGGCCGCCACTGGAGCCGCCGGTCATATTGCAGGGGATGGAGACAACCGTGCCGCCAGCGAAATTCCAGAGCTTGCCGGAGGAACTCTGACACATCTGCCGCGTCTGTCCATCGAAAGGATGAGCAGCGGGATAGCCGTAGGCATAGTAGGGTTGATTGACGGGCTGATTATAGGCCCAGCCCGCGCCGCCAACGACGTCGGTCAGTTTCCCCTCGTCATTGGCGGAAACGATCGCCATGCCATAATCGTGGTGTAATTCGTTGGGCTTCCTGCTGATCCAGTCGGAAGGAACTTCCAGGTCACGAGCCGCCCAGCAGCCGTAGGGCGATTTGCCGCTATCATACAGCGGGCAGAAGAGGACGTTACGCATCCAGCCGCCATTCCAGTAGAGGCAGTGACCGGCAGTGTCCACTACACTGTCATTGCTGCTGACAACGGCGGTGCCAGAGCAGACCATATTTTGCCCGGTGGCGCTGGTCAAGAAGAGCTTGCCCACGGTCGAAAGCGGATACTCAGCGTTGCCGTTGCGCGGCGCCTGTCCCTGCTGTTTAGCCGCCTGGCCCTGACTGCTGTCGCTGCTCGCCTGCACGCCGGTATTTGCCTGCAATACATCATCGTTCATGGCCGTACTCATCCTGGCCGTTGTCCAGTAATTGAGAACGTCGGAGGCACTCTCATTCATGACATGGACACTGATCGAGGGCGAGGAAAAAGGCCACGCCAGTGAGACGACCTGCCCGAAGCCGACCAGGTAAGCGACATACATACCGGCCAGCAAGGCGAGAAAAACCTTGCTAAACACCGAGGAGAGAACGATTTGCTGTAGCCGTCGCATC
>Ga0209810_1004691_pt1 | contig 12964 bp, 13 predicted proteins | sample Coa_R1_7_FD_187159 | JGI IMG/M metagenome (GOLD analysis project Ga0209810, IMG submission 187159) | Surface soil microbial communities from Centralia Pennsylvania, which are recovering from an underground coalmine fire - Coalmine... | ecosystem: Environmental > Terrestrial > Soil > Unclassified...
GCATCAGGTTGCGCAGCCCGGACTCCTCCGCGTAGGCCGCCCGGATCCGATCGAGGAATCGCGCCCGGATGATGCAACCGCCGCGCCAGATCGTGGCCATCGCCCCCAGGTCCAGCGCCCACCCCTCTTCCTCGGACGCCGCCGCCATCTGCGCAAACCCCTGGGCATAGGCGACGATCTTCGCCGCGTAAAGCGCGTGCCGCAGGTCGTCGGCCAGGACGTCGTCATCCGCGGCTGGCGGCTTTGGGCACGCCAGCCGCGCCTCCGCGGCTTCCCGCTCCGGCTTCAGCGCGCTGAGGCTCCGAGCGAACACAGCCTCCGTGATGCCGGTCAGCGGGACCCCCAGCTCGAGCGCGGTCTGCGCGGTCCAGCGCCCGGTGCCCTTCTGCTCGGCCGCGTCGAGGATCACATCGACGAGCGGCTCGCCGGTCGCTTCGTCGGTCTGGGCGAGCACCCTCGCCGTGATCTCGATCAGGAACGACTCGAGCTCGCCCTCGTTCCAGCTCCGGAAGCGCTCCGCGATCTCGGGGACCTCGAGTCCCGCTCCGTGGCGAAGCAGGTCATAGGTCTCGGCGATCAGCTGCATGTCGGCGTACTCGATGCCGTTGTGGACCATCTTCACGAAGTGCCCTGCGCCGTCCGGCCCCACGTACGTGCAGCAGGGCGTCCCGTCCACGCTCGCTGCGATCGCCTCGAAGATCGGCCGCACCGATGCGTCATAGGCATCGCGGTCGCCGCCGGGCATGATGCTCGGCCCGTTCAGAGCGCCCTCCTCGCCGCCCGACACCCCCGTCCCGATGAAGTGGATGCCGCGGCCGGCCAGCGCCTGGTGCCGGCGCTGCGTGTCACGGAAGTGGGCGTTGCCGCCGTCGATCAGCACATCGCCGGGGTCGAGGTGAGGGGCGATCTCGTCGATCACCGCATCGGTCGGCTCCCCCGCCTTGACCATGCTCATCACGACCCTCGGCCGGGCCAGCGCGGCGACCCACTCCCCCACCTCGTCGTGCGCTGTGATCGGTCCCTCGCCCCCATGCTCCTCCATGAACCGATGCGTGCGCTCGGCGGTGCGGTTGTGGACCGCCACCGGAATCTCGTGATGGGCGACGTTGCGAGCGAGGTTCGCGCCCATCGTGGCGAGGCCGGTCAGCCCGAAGTGCGGGTCCCGCGTCAAGATTCGGGTAGTCGGGCTCTAGTTCGCAACCTCCAGGAGGCTACTGGTCATGCAATTGGGAATGGTTGGGCTCGGGCGGATGGGCGCCAACATGGTCAGGCGACTCATGCGTGCCGGCCACGACTGCGTCGTCTACGACGTCAACCACGACTCGGTGGCTACCTTGGAGAAGGAGGGCGCGGCCGGCGCTCGCTCGGCGCAGGAGTTCGTCGAGAAGCTGAAGGCACCCCGCGCGGCTTGGGTGATGGTGCCCGCCGCGTTCACCGACGACACGCTCGACCAGCTCGCCGCGCTGATGGAGCCGGGCGACACGCTCATCGACGGCGGCAACAGCTACTACCGCGATGACATCGCGCGCGCCGAGAGATTCGAGCCGAAGGAAATCCACTACATCGACGTCGGAACGAGCGGCGGCGTGTTCGGCCTCGAGCGCGGGTACTGCCTGATGATCGGCGGCAAGGACGAGCCGGTCGCCCGGCTCGACCCGATCTTCAGCGCGCTCGCGCCCGGCGTCGACGCCGCCGAGCGGACCCCTGGGCGCGAGGGCGAGCCGAGCGCCGCTGAGCAGGGTTACCTGCACTGCGGCCCCGCCGGCGCCGGCCACTTCGTGAAGATGGTCCACAACGGCATCGAATACGGGGTGATGGCGGCCTACGCCGAGGGGCTGAACATCCTGAGGCACGCCAACATCGGCAAGACCACCCAAGAGTCGGATGCCGAGACGGCGCCGATCCGCGAGGCCGAGCGCTACTACCACTATGACTTCGACATGCCGCAGGTCGCCGAGGTGTGGCGGCGCGGCAGCGTGATCGCATCGTGGCTGCTCGACCTGACCGCGGCGGCGCTGATCGAGTCCCCGCAGCTGTCCGACTTCACCGGCCGGGTCTCCGATTCCGGCGAGGGACGCTGGACCGTGCTCGCCGCCGTCGACGAAGCGGTGCCCGCCAACGTGCTGAGCGCCGCGCTCTACAGCCGCTTCAGCTCGCGGGGCGAAGGCGACTACGGCGACAAGCTGCTCTCTGCGATGCGCAAGCAGTTCGGCGGGCATGCCGAGAAGCCCGCCACCGGCGTGTGAGCCCTTGAACAGCCACGTTCATTTGACGTACCCTTCCAGGACGTTCGGCAGGAGCGGCGACCGGGAGGCACGATGCACGCTGGACATGGACGGATCCATAGAGCGGTTGCGCTGCTCGCGCTGGCGGGCCTGATCCTGCTGGCGGGCGCGCACAGCGCGCTCGCCCATCCGGCCGGTTGGGTCAAAGGCCTGCCGGCCGGCGCCGCGCAGGCCGCGCTCGACGCGGAGCCTGCGCTCCCGGTGCCGGCCGGTTGGCCATTTCGAGACGCGTTCCCCCGCACGTCGGGCACAGGGCGGCTGATCGGCGGCGCGCTCGAGTGGTCCGACTGGGTCTACGACGACTACGGACCGTCGGCGCCGCAGGGAGCGCCGGTCAACCAGATCACCCTGAACGACCCGTTCGCACCCGCCCAGGGCGATTACGTCTACCCGGCCGGCGCCGCGGACAACGACGGCGCCGACATCTTCCGCGCCGCCGTCGGCCTCACGCCAGCCGACAGCGTCTGGCGCGTCGACTGGAGCACGCTGGCCGATCCCAGCGTCCCGATCGCCGAATGGACGTTCGACACCGATGACGATGCGGCGACCGGCGCCTCGGCATGGCCGGCCGGCGCAAACGTCTCCTCGCCGGGGATCGAGAAGGCGCTCCTCGTCTCCGCGCGGGGCGCGGAGCTGATCGACGCGACCACCGGCCGTACGATCGTGAGCTTCCCGACGGACGTGGACAGTGCCGCGCGATCTTTCGTCGTGCGCATCCCGCGTGCGGTCCTGCCGGTTCGCGGCACCTGGCGGGTGCGCCTCGCGGCCGGGCTCGCCGACAGCGCCGGCTCCGGCTTCGCCGTTCCCACCTTGACGGGCGGCCAGGCGGCTCCCGCCTCGGCGCCGCGCGTCTACAACGTCACCTTCCGGACCGCGGCCCAGGAGCCACCGATCTTCACGACCGGCCAGACCGATGCGCCTGCGGGCGCCCTCCACGGTGTCCTCCAGCAGGCGCCCGTCGCGGGAGCCCTCGGTGCCGATGGCGCGACGCTCCTCGTCACCGGCAATTTCTGGGGCGAGGACGATCAGGCCGACACGCTGGCCACAGGCGACGTCTCGAAATTCTCCGCGCTCGTGCACTGGGCGCAGCTCGCTGCGCACCGCACGACGGCGCCGCCGCTCGTGCGCGGCTACAGCGACCGCTGGTACGTGACCGACCTCGCGCTCGGCCAGGGCGTCGACGCTACGACCAACGCCGATCCCGCGTACCTGGGACGGATCCAGCCCTACGCGGTCTACGTCCCCAAGCATTACACCGGGCGCCGGGCGCTGCCGCTCACCTGGATCCTCCACTCGCTCGATGTCAACTACAACCAGTACGGGGCGATCGACCCCCGCCAGCTTCAGGAGGAATGCGAGGCCCGGAACTCCATCTGCGCGAGCCCCGAGGGCTTCGGACCGGACGGCGGATGGGCGGGCGAGGCCGAGCACGACTTCTGGCAGGTGTGGCGCCAGATGGCGCTCGGGTTTCGGCTCGATCCGCGCCGGACGGTCATCAGCGGCTACTCGATGGGCGGCGTCGGCAGCTTCCAGATCGGCTTGACCTACCCCTCGGACTTCAGCGAGGCGATGCCGCTCGATGGCCTCGACGACAGCGCTTGCAGCGGTGTGGACCGCTCCGCCAACGCGCGCTGGGAGCCGTATGTGATCTCCAACGCCGCGCTCGACGAGGAGTCTCCGTACACCGACGCGGAGTCCGAGGCGTCCGACTTCAGGGCGGCGGGCGACCGCTTCGACCTGTTCACGACGACGATGCCCGAGCACAACGTCACGGCCGGCGCCGACGGGTTCTCGACCCAGATCGCAGCCCTGCACGGCACGCCGGTCGGTGCGGCCCGCCCCGGGACGATCAGCTACACGTGGTGCTCGAGCGTCATCGACCGCTCGCTCGGGCTCGGGCCGACGTCCGTGTACTGGCTCTCGGGCCTGAGCCAGCGAGCGGCATCGGGCACCTCGATGGTGAGCGCCGCCGATGCCGCGATCCCGACGCCACCCGAGACCGAGCAGACGTCGACGACCGCGATCGATCCGCCCGATGCCCCGCCGATGGTCGAGGAGAGCGCCACGTGGAGCCCCGGCCGGTTGCCGGTGGCGGCTCGCACGCTGAGCCTCACGCTCACCAACGTGGGCACGGTCACCGTCGACGCAGGCGCCGCCCGCCTGCCGACGGGTACCGCCTCCGTGACGACCGACGGTCAGACGCTCCTGCGCCTAACCGGGCTGCCGGCCGGCACGGTCGTTCGGGTCGCGGGCGGCCCGTCGATCGCGGCCGTCGCCGGCGTCGCGATAGTGCCGCTGACCGCAGGCGCGACCAGGCTCAGCTGGTAGCTTCGCGGCGAGCTGGCGCTCTCCTAGAGCCCGCGGTCGCGAGCATCCTTGGTCAGGGCGCGGTTCAGCTCGGCTGGCTCGATCCGCGCCTCGAGATCCGCGATCCGCGCGTCCTGCCGACGGGCCTCGCGGTGCACAGAATCCTGAAGTCCCTGCACCATCTGCTCGAGGTGAGCGATCCGGGCGTCGAGGGCGCCGACCGTGTCCTGCGCGATCTCGGCACCGCCGGCGTCAAAGGACCGGTCTCTCGCCTCGGCGGCGCGGCGAAGCTGGCGAATTCGGGTGATGAGCCCCTCACGCTGCGCACGGCTCACCATCGCGCCGGCCGCTTCTCTCGAGACGGGCGTGGCGGGTAGCGCAGACGCTCTTCGTTCGTCATCTGGCGGATCATCAGCGAGCCGTTCGCCACCTGCTCGCGAACCACCTTTAGCTTCTCAGCGCGCTTCTGCTCGGCCCGTTCGCGTGCCGTCTTCATGCCCTCACCTCGGCGGGAGCGCTGGTGCACCTGATCACGTGGATCTCCTTCCTGCCGGCGCATTCGGAAATCGTGAGATTCGGCGCGTCGGCCAGTTGAACCTCACGGACGGTCAGGCCACGTCACCTTCACCGTAGCAAGCGCTCGGCACTCTCGTTCGATGTGCCGAGAGGCTGGGCCGGCGGACTCTCGGACGCCTGGCTCCGGGCCTCCTTCCTCGCCTGTTTCTCGAGCCGCCGTTCCCGAAGCCTGCCCTCGCGAGCGAGCTTGGCAAACGTGGTCTTCTTCTTTCCGCGTGAGGCCATGCTGTCCTCCTTCGTCTGCCGTGGGGCCAGGCCCGCGCAGGCACCACGGCGGCCACGAGAGGCCCGGGCCGGCCCGATGCTGCTACGCGAGCTGTGAGGCTGAACTGCGCTAAACGAGCGTCCGCACGTTCGCGGCCGCCGGGCCCTTCGGACCCTGCTCGGTGTCGTAGGACACCTTCGCACCATCGGTCAGCGACCTGAAGCCGCCGCCGTCGATCGCGGTCTGGTGCACGAACAGGTCCTTGCCGCCCTCATCTGGCGTGATGAACCCGTAGCCCTTCTGGTCGCTGAACCATTTCACGGTTCCGTTGGCCATCTTCGTCTCCTCTGGTCTGTGCCGCGTACGAGAGGAAAGCCTGAAGCAACGACCCGCGAGCGCTGAACACGTTGGCGGCGCCGGATCGGAGCCGCATGGATACAGGTGATCTTAGCAGCGCGGCGCACGCGAGCAGTACCGCTACCGGGATTCGAACCCGGGTTTCCGCCGTGAGAGGGCGGCGTCCTAGTCCCCTAGACGATAGCGGCGCAGGGTCGCGAAGCAGCGTAGCGAACGCCGGCCGGACCGACCTGTCGCGCCGCCCAGATGCTAAGTTGGGCCCGCCCGCGGCTGTGGCGGAATTGGTAGACGCGCAGGCTTCAGGTGCCTGTGTTCTTCGGGACGTGGAGGTTCGAGTCCTCTCAGCCGCATGAGGCGCCGGCGGGGGTGTCAGCCCCGCGCGTCACCCTGAGGCTGGCGCAGGAAGCGCACCATCAGGAAGATCCCCACGGCGGTCCAGATGGCGAGCGTGCGCAGGTCGCTGCCGACGAATGCCGGCCCGTGCACGTAGGGGTTGAAGGCGTGCTGGAGGCCGTCGGCCAGCGGATGGATCGGGAAGATCTGCGCGATGTCGTTGAGCCACGCCGGCAGGTGGGAGACCGGAAACCACACGCCGGACACGAAGGTGAGCGGCAGCACGGTCAAGTTGATGACGACCGGGGCCGCGTCGGCATTCGGGATGAACCGGGTGATCCCCATGCCGAGGGTCGCAAAGGCGGCGGTTCCGAGCACGAGCGTGACGACGAAGCCGGGCAGCGTCGCGGCGCGCAGATGCACGCCATAGGCGCCGACTCCGAGCGCAAGGGTCACGATCGTGATCGCGAGCATGATCAGCACGGTCGAGGTGATCCGCGCCGCCACGTAGGCCCAGCGCGGCAGCGGCGTGCCCTGCATGCGCTTGAGGACGCCCTCGTCGCGCAGGATCGCGGTGCTGATCGCCATGTTCACGTAGGTGGTGGCGATCACCGCGTAGGCGAGGATCCCGGGCACGAAGAAGTCGTCGTAGGAGATCCGCCCTGCGCCGTGCCCGATGTGCGCTCCCTTGTCGATGCTCCCGAAGATGACCAGGAACATGAGCGGGAAGATGAAGGTGAACATCCCGCGGCCACGGTTGCGCCAGTAGGCGCGCTGCTCGTAGCGGACCTGCCACAGCACGAGGCCGAGGTCGCGCGCAAGGCTCGACTGCGGCGGCGCGGCCGGCGCTCGCGTGCCGGACAGGGCGCTCACGGGGCGACCCCCTCCGCGATCGGCTCGACAGCGCCGGTACCCCGGGTCAGCTCGAGGTAGATGTCCTCGAGCGTCGGCTGGCTGACCGACAGCCCGCCGAGAGAGACGCCGTGATCGAGAGCCCAGCCCGTGAGCTCGTGCACCGCCAGAACGGGCTCCGACGTGGTGAGCGTCACGCGTGCGCCGTCGATCGACCGTCGCTCGGCCGGGACATCGGGAAGGTCGCCGAGCGACCACCCCTCGGGCAGCGAGAAGCGCACCTCCGCCGGCCGGGCATCGCGTCCGCCCAGCTCCTCCGGGCGCCCGATCGCGATGATCTCACCGGCGTTGATGATCGCCACCCGGTCGGCCAGCGCCTGCGCCTCGTCCATGTAGTGGGTCGTGAGGAACACGGTCTTCCCCAGCTCGCACAGCGTCTTGACCGTCGACCATGCCTGGCGGCGCGCGGCGGGATCGAATCCGGTGGTGGGCTCGTCGAGAAAGATCAGGTCCGGATCTCCCACCAGGGCGAGCGCGAGGTCCAGACGCCGGCGCTGTCCGCCCGAGAGCTTGTGGGCGCGCACGTCCCGCTTCTCCCCCAGTTCGACGAGCTCGATCACCTCGTCGACCGGACGCGACCGGGCGTGGTAGCGCCCGTACATCTCGATCAGCTCGGCGACCGTCAGGAATCCCTGCACGCCGCACTCCTGGAGGACGATCCCGACACGCTCACGCAGCTCACGTGGCCCATCGGCCGGGTCGAGACCGAGCACCCGGGCCTCGCCGCCGCTACGGCGGCGGTAGCCCTCGAGGATCTCGACGGTCGTCGTCTTGCCCGCCCCGTTCGGGCCGAGCAGGCAGAACACCTCGCCGCGGGCCACTTCGAAGCTGACGCCGCGCACGGCCTCGAGCTGACCGTAGGACTTGCGCAGGTCGTGGACCTCGATCGCAAGCCCGGGCTTCCCCATCCCGGTTGCGCTCATGGCCCGACACGTTAGATGACGGGGCGGTCTCGCTAAGGCTCGGGAACGTTCCAGCCGCGGATCGCGCGCATCTCGTGCTCGTGGCCGAGCAACCCGAGCCCGCCCGCGTCGAGCACGAGGCGCTGGCCGGCGGTCACGTCCATCTCCACCCAGCGGGCGGCGAGCACGCGCAGGATGTGCCCGTGAGCGAACGCGATCGTCGTCTCGCCCGCTCTGACCAGCTCAAGCACCCGGTCCGCGCGTGCCGACACCTGCTCGGGCGTCTCTCCTCCCGGACAGCCGTCACGCCACAACACCCACTCGGGACGCGACTCCCAGATCTCACGGCTCGTCAGCCCCTCGTACTCGCCGTAGTCCCACTCGCGCAAGTCATCGCAGAGCTCGGCGCGGCCGCCGAACCCGGCCAGCTCGCACGTCTCGCGCGCTCGCCGGAGCGGGCTGCACAGCACCCGCCCGAACGCGTCCGGATCGAGGACCTCCGCCAAGCCCTGTGCCCGCCATTGCCCGGCGGGCACGAGTGGAAGATCGGTCCTGCTCGTGTGGCGGCCGCTCAGGCTCCACTCGGTCGCGCCGTGGCGAACGACCACGATGCCGCCCGGGAGCGGCCCCTCGGGCGTCATCAGTTGTCGCTCGCGGTGTACGCCTCGCGCGCCACCTCGCCCCGCGCGCGCTCCTCGTCGAAGGAGGCATCGGGGTGGGCGTCGCGGGCGTGCTCGAGCAGGCGCCTCGCGAGTGCCGCGTCGTCGTGGCCGGTCAGCGGCTCACCGCACAGGTTGCACTCGATCGCTCGCATGCCCCTTCTCTACCCGAATGACGTCGTCGCGCCCCCGGTGCGCTCGATCTCTGCGACCTTGGCGAGCCGCCGCACGTGGCGCTCCTCGCCGCTGAAGGTGGCGCTCAGGAAGGCGAGTGCGATCTCGCGGGCGACCTCGACGCCGATCACCCGGCCACCCATGCAGAGCACGTTGACATCGTCATGCTCGACGCACTGGTGCGCGGTGTAGGTGTCGTGGACGGTCGCGGCACGGACGCCGCGGATCTTGCACGCGGCCACCGACACGCCCGCGCCCGAGCCGCACACGATGATCCCTCGCTGCGCGCGCCCGCTCACGACCGCCTCGCCGACAGCCAGCGCCTTGTCCGGGTAGTCGATCGGCTCCGGCGTGTCGGTGCCGAGGTCGAGCGCTTCGTGGCCGGCCAGCTCGATCGTCGAGAGCAGCATCGCGCGCAGCGGAAAGCCGGCATGGTCGAAACCGCAGGCGACGATCACGCCGCTCGCCCGCTCAGCTCGTTGCCGGGATCGAGCGCGCCTGCGGTGAGCTCGTGCTCGGCCAGCAGCGCCGCGCCGAGCACGCCGGCCCGCACGCCGTGGCGCGCGAGGCGCACGGTCGCGTGGCCGCGCAGCCCGGGATGGATGTAACTCTCGGCGATCTCTCGGGCGGGCCCGAGCAGCAGCTCACCCGCTGCCGCTCCGCCACCCCCGATCACGACCTCCTCGGGGTCGAAGGTGTTGATCGCGTTGGCCACGCCGATGCCGACCGCATGCGCCCAACGACGCACGGCAGCGCCCGCCGACTCGTCGCCGTCCCCGGCGGAGCGCACGATCTCAGCGCCGGTCATCCCCCCGGCTCCAGTCCGGTCGAGAGCGTGGCCGGAGGCGACCGACTCGAGCGAGCCGGCCTGCGGGAAGCGCTCGGACGCGGGCGGAACGTCAGGGTCGACCGGCACGCACACGAGCGTGTGGCCGAACTCGCCGGCACCGCCGGTCGCGCCGCGGAAGATGCGCCCACCGAGCACGATGCCGCCACCCAGTCCGGTTCCCACGGTGAGCATGACGAGATTGCGTGAGACGAGCTGGAGCTCCTCGTCGTGGGCCTCGGCCAGCGCGGCCACGGTCGCGTCGTTGTCGACGAACACCGGCACGCCGAGCCGGTCACCGAGGACCTGCCTCAAGGGGACGTCGGTGAGCGGCACGTTGACCGAGGAGACGACCCGGCCGGTCGCGAACTCGATGATCGACGGCACGCCGATGCCGACCGCATCGGGTTTACCTGGCGCTGCGCCGAGCGCCTCCCCGACCATCCCGACGAGCTGCTCGATCAGCCCATCGCGACTGTCGACTCGGGTCGGCTGCGTCGCCGATTCGCCGAGGTCGCGGTCGCGCAGCACCGCCGCCGCCACCTTCGTCCCCCCGAGATCGATCCCGACGACGCTCGTCACAGCTTCGCCGCTGCATCGGCGTCGAGCAGCACGGTCAGGGATGCGACGTGCTCGACGAGCATCGAGGCGGGGACCTCGGGGCGCGGCGTGGCGCCGTCGCCGAAAGCCCTGGCGACGGCGTCGGCCTTCTTCTCGCCTGTCGCCAGGAGGACGACGTGGTGGGCTCGGGACAGCGCCGGGAAGGTCAGGGTGACACGCGGGACGTACGGCTCGAACCCGGCCTCGGGGACGCCAACCGCGAGCCGGGAGCGTTCGGCCAGCGAGTCCTGGCCGGGGAACATCGAGCAGATGTGCCCGTCCGGGCCGATCCCGAGCAGGATCAACTCGAACTCCGGTCCCTCGGCGCCGCCCACCTCCTGGAGTTCACGCGCGTAGGCCTCGGCGCCGGCGTGCGGTCCGAGCTCGCCCTCGATCCGGTGACAACCGGCCAGCGTCACGCCCGCTTCGGCCAGGGGGTCGAGCAGGGCCTTCTTCGCCATCCCGAAGTTCGAGCGCTCGTCGTCGGGTGCCACGCAGCGCTCGTCGCCGAACCAGAGGCGGGCGCCGTCGAATGCGTCGGGCTGGCGGGCGGCCTGCTCGTAGGCGGATTTCGGGCTCGAGCCGCCGGTCAGTGCCACGTGCCCACCGGTGGCGGCGGCCGCGAGGAGGACCTCGGTGAACGCTGCGACCGGATCGTCGAGAACTCGAATGCCCGGGACGGTCACGACGGTCCGCCCTCGGCTCGCACGGAGGACTCGCGCGCGGCGATCACCACCTCGTCGGCGGTCAGGCCGAAATGCTCGTAGAGGGCACCGGCGGGCGCCGAGGCGCCGAAGCTCTCCATCCCGATCGGCTCCCCGCAGTCGCCGACCCACCGGTCCCAGCCGATCGGGCTCGCGGCCTCAAGCGAGACGCGCGCGCGGCAGCTGGGCGGCAGGACGTGATCGCGGTACTCCTTCCTCTGCCCGGCGAAGTGCTCCATGCAGGGCATGCTGACGACGCGGGTAGGGATCCCCTTGTCCTCGAGCTGATCGGCGGCATCGACGAGGATGTGCACCTCGCTGCCCGTGCCGATCAGGATCACCTCGGGTGGCTCGGGCGCCCGGAACGAGTCGCGCAGTATGTAGGCCCCGCGCTCGATCGCATCGTCGGGTACCTGGCGCGGATCCCACGTGGGCATCCCCTGACGCGAGAGGACCAGCGCGCAGGGATGATCCGTGGAGGCGATCGCATGGCGCCAAGCCAGGGCCGTCTCGTTGGCACCGGCCGGGCGGATGACCGACAGGTTCGGGATCGCCCGCAGCGCGACCAGATGCTCGATCGGCTGGTGGGTCGGGCCGTCCTCCCCGAGACCGATCGAGTCATGGGTGTAGACGAAGATCGAGGGGATCTGCATGAGCGCGGCGAGACGGATGGAGCCTCGCATGTAGTCGCTGAACGTGAGGAACGTCGATCCATACGCGCGCAGGTAGTGGAGCGTGAGCCCGTTGACGATCGCGCCCATCGCGTGCTCGCGGATCCCGAAGTGGAGGTTGCGGCCCTCGTAGGCGCCGTTCTCCACGTCCGGCGCGTCCTCGATGTGCGTCAGCGTCGAGGGCGCCAGGTCGGCCGAGCCGCCGACCAGCTCCGGCACCTTCCCGGCGGCCCACTGGAGGACGTCGTGGGCGGACTTGCGGGTGGCGGTCATCGAGTCGGACGCGGGAAACGTAGGGGTGTCAGCGTCCCAGCCGGGAGGCAGCCGGCCTTCGACGAGGCGCTCGAACTCCTGCGCGAGCTCCGGGTGCTCGCTGCGGTAGGTCTCGAACCGCTCGCTCCAATCGTCCTGAGCGGCGGCGCCGCGGTCGACGGCGTGGCGGAAGTGCTCGAGCGCCTCCTGGGGAACGAAGAAGGGCTCCTCGCTCGGCCACCCGTAAGCCCTCTTGGTGGCGATGATCTCGTCCTCGCCGAGCGGGCTGCCGTGGGCCTCCTTGGTGTCCTGCTTGTGGGGCGCGCCCTGCGCGATGTGGGTGCGCACGACGATCAGGCTCGGGCGGCCGGTTTCGTCGCGCGCGTTCTGGATGGCGCTCTCGAGCCGGCCGAACTCGAGGTCCTCACCGAGGTTCTGGACGTGCCAGCCGTACGCCTCGTAGCGCGCCGGTACGTCCTCGGTGAAGGCGAGCTCGGTGTTGCCCTCGATCGAGATGTGGTTGTTGTCGTAGAAGCAGATCAGCCGGCCGAGTCCGAGATGGCCGGCGAGGCTCGACGCCTCGGAGGAGATGCCCTCCTCTAGGTCCCCGTCGGAGGCGATCACGTACGTGTAGTGGTCGACGATCTCGTGGGACGGGCGGTTGAAGCGGACGGCCAGCATCCGCTCGGCGAGCGCAAGGCCGACGGCGTGCGCGATCCCCTGCCCGAGCGGCCCGGTCGTCACCTCGACGCCGGGCACCTCGCCGTACTCGGGATGGCCGGGCGTCTTCGAGCCGAGCTGCCGGAACGCTTTGAGGTCGTCCAGGGTGAGGTCGTAGCCGCTCAGGTACAGCGTCGCGTAGAGCAGCATCGACGCGTGGCCGCAGGAGAGCACGAAGCGGTCGCGGTCGGGCCAGCCCGGGTCCCGCGGGTTGTGGCGCATCTCGCGCGTGAACAGCACGTAGGCCAGCGGCGCGAGCGCCATCGGCGTGCCGGGGTGGCCGGAGGCGGCCTTCTGGACCGCGTCCATCGCGAGCGTGCGGATCGTGTCAACACAGAGCTCGTCGATCGCGCTGGCCGAGGTGGTCACCGCGGCGGAGGATAAAGGTCGGCTTCGCGGGGAGTGCGGCGAGGTGACTTGGGCGGCGGGCTCAGCCGAACAGGACGTCGTAGCGCTCGTACTCCTCGACGGGGACCCGGCG
>Ga0209810_1004692_pt1 | contig 12964 bp, 10 predicted proteins | sample Coa_R1_7_FD_187159 | JGI IMG/M metagenome (GOLD analysis project Ga0209810, IMG submission 187159) | Surface soil microbial communities from Centralia Pennsylvania, which are recovering from an underground coalmine fire - Coalmine... | ecosystem: Environmental > Terrestrial > Soil > Unclassified...
CGTCTCTGGAGCATTGTTGTGATCGTCGCCATCGTTGCCTTCATCCCCACCATCTATTCGTTTGTTCTCTACCGGCGCCTGTCCTCAGAAGGGCGAGAGCCGCTTTCGCCGCCATTTGATAATGAGGAGAGTGGAGAATAGGATGGAATGTGATGCCAGGCATCGCGGCAGGTCACGCGCCCACCGTTTTCGCCGCCCGCACGTCCGCTGCCGCCTCGCCCACGGGCCGGACAGGCCAGGGGCCGGGCAGGCCAGGTGAGATTGCCACCCGCTGCGCCGGGAACCGCGACGGCCAGGGGCCGGGCAGGCCAGGTGAGATTGCCACCCGCTGCGCCGGGAACCGCGACGGCCAGGGGCCGGACAGGCCAGGGGCCGGACAGGCCACCCGCAAGAGGTGGCCCTACTATAGACGATGTCTCTCGTGGGGGTTGTAGAAGCGTATGGAACGGTCGTATATAGTAGGGCCACCTCTTGCGGGTGGCCTGCCGACTTGACCTCTACCTATTCCACCCGATTACTCTCATCGAAAAATTCTGCCCGGGTAGCCAGCTTTGCTATTTCTGCATCTTTTGCTGCCATTTCTGCGGCTGTGGCGGCTGGATTTCTTTCTGCTTCGGCCTTTTCCGCCCCCTCAGTTGCTTCCTTTTTCCGGGCTTCTTCGCGGCGCAGGCGGGCCTGTTCGCGGCGTTCTTGCTGGCGGCGGCGTTTCTCTTCCGCCTTACGCAGGGCTTCCGGGTCGGTATTGACCTGGTTCATGGCGGTGTCTATGCCCTGCGTGATGACCAGTTCGATGGCCTCGACGGCGCGATCTTCTGCCGTATCCAGCAGGATGCGCTCGTCCAGTGGGGGGGTACCCAGGACGTAGGATGCGCCATCTATGCGGTTGTTGGCGGGGCGACCGATGCCGACGCGCAGGCGGGGAAATTCGTTGGTGTGCAGGTGGGCGATGATGCTTTCTATGCCGTTATGGCCCCCGGCGCTGCCTTTGGGGCGCAGGCGAATGGTGCCGAGGGGCAAGTCAAGCTCATCGTAGACTACCAGAATGTCTTCCGGTGAGATTTTGTACCAGCGCACCAGTTCGCCAACGGATTGCCCGCTCAGGTTCATATAGGTGAGCGGCTTTGCCAGTACCACTTTTTCACTGCCGAGCATGCCGCTGGCGAGCATGGCGCGGCTGCGCTGCTCGTTCCAGCGCCAGCCCAGTTTTTTGGCCAGTTTATCGACGACGCGAAAGCCAACGTTGTGGCGAGTATGTTCATATTGCGGCCCGGGATTTCCCAGGCCAATCACCAGTTTCATCTCTTCGATATTTCCGGGTCCAATAATCAGTTTCATTATGCAAGCTAGCGACCAAAGGCGAGGCGGGCCGCCAGATAGGAGGGTAGACCAGCCTTGATGATCTTCTCCTGCGTTTTATGGATCGCATAGGGAACACGATAGAACTCGAAGCCGCGTTCCGTGTCGTAGATCATGAAGGCGGCGCGTTTATCGCCGTCGCGTGGCTGCCCAACGCCACCGGGATTGATGATGGCGCGATATCCCTCTTTCGCCTGCCAGGGGCCTTCCGGGGGGATGCTCATTTCATTTGTGATCTGTACCAGGCTCTGGCTCAGACTGAGCAAGGCCAGCAAGTCTTCCTCCGTGCCGAGGATAAGGGTGCCGGGGGCGGCCTGCACGGCAGCCGTCTCTGCTTCAATCGGGGGTTCGGCTGGCTGCTCGTCTTCACCTGCCTCTATTGCTTCATCTACGGCAGTGTCCAGCAGTTGAGTTGTTTCCTCTGGTTCGTCCTCTGCCTCCTCAAGCTCAGAAGCGGTTACTTCCTCGCCGTTGCGCTCGCCCTCATCGTTTTTGACAGGTTCAACTTCGCCTTCTGCCTGAGTGGTTGTCTCTTCCTCGACGACAGGCTGCCCTTGCGCTGCGCCCTCTCCTGCCGGGGATGCTATATGTTCCGGGTCGGCGTGGTTCGCTGTTTCGTTTGCAGGCCTGTCCTCGTCAATTGTCGCGGCTGTCTCTGCTTCGGCTCCTGCTGTACGGGCGGAATCGGCATTGCCAGCCGTCTGGCGCGTTTCCAGCAGGATGGTGGCCTCCTGTTCGCTGAGATGCTGGCCGGTTACGGGGTCAGCGTAGGAACTGAGGGCCTGTTCGGCTACCTGGACACTGACTGTGACCGGCAATGCCACGACCTTTTCCGCCTGCTGCCCGTTTTCATGTGGTTCATCCACTTCGGTCTGCCTGTCTTCGGTTTCTGTGTGGATGTTGCCGTTCTCCAGGACATTGAGGGGTGTAGTTGGTATGTTAGAGATATCGTAGGGCTGCTGGAAGATAATAGGGACGTGGGTATGGCCGACGAAGCAGTAGCGGGTGTCGAAGTGCAGGAAGCTGCGTTCGGCCAGTACCTCAGAAGTGAGATATTCCCAGAGCGGGCCGTAGGGGCTGCCGTGAACCAGTGTACACTCGCCGAATTCAAGTCGCTCCGGCAGATTGGCCAGGAATTCACGATGTTCCTCGGTCAACTGGCGCGCGGTCCACTCTGCGGAGATACGGGCAGCCTGGCTAAAATCTTCCAGGCTGATCTTGCCCACTGCCGCCCAGTCGTGGTTACCCGCGATGATAACGCTGGTGCGTTCGCGTAACTTCTCAATACATTCGTTCGGGTTGGGGCCATAGCCCACGAGATCACCCAGAAACCATATTTCATCAATTGGCTCCTGTTGCGCAATCTCATCGATCTTTGCCAGGACAGCTTCCAGAGCCTCCAGATTGGCATGAATATCAGAAAAAACGGCGTAGCGCATAGCTTGTACTCGATTTCAGAGAATTTTTACAGAGCATACCTTCAGTGACGCCTATTCTATCATGTTTGCACAAAGGTTGCTAGTCCTTATTCTCATTACAGGCCATGAAGGTTACAGGCCATGAAGGCTCCGGGGGCCATGTCATCCTTTGCTCCGCACAGGATGACATGGCCCGACCCCTTTTTTATGGAATGCTACCCGTTTGCCTGCTCGTCACATTCCGCGAGAAACGGGTTAAGGACGTTATAGAGTTCCTCTTGCTTCTCAATGTGCGGGGAATGCCCGCAATCCTCGAAGACCACTTCGCGGTAGGTGCCGCCGTTTGCCTGATACTGGTTGAGAACAGAGCGTATCTGCTCGATCATTGGCTGTGGTGGGAAGATATCGGCGCCGGGCCAACCGGGGACGAGGCCGAGTTGCCCAAGAAAGCCCATGTCGAAAAACGAGCTATTGGAGACGATCTGGTCGTTTGCGCCACGCACCCAGAGGATGGGCGGCTTCTGGCTCAAGTTCGCAAGCGCCGTCTGGTTGGGGTAGCAGGGGGCCAGCGCGTTGTTGACGCCCTGCGTTCCCGGCGCGACATACGGCCAGTTCTGGGAGGTGGTCGTGTCACCGGGATAGTTGCCCGGCCCCACGCGCGTCGAGAGAATCGAGGTCACGTAGATCTCTTCGCGGTCGGGCGCGACCTTGAACGGCGGCTTGAAGTAGAAGGTATTCATCACAGTGCGCGGCGAGTTCTGGTCATAGCCGCGATCTCCGCTGGCGATGCGCTGCACAAAATCGGGGTTGACCGTGCCGCCGCCGCTGCCTGCTGCATCCGGCCAGTTCAGCGTCCCGTCCGCTCCCTTCGTGCCGCCGAAACCATACGGCGAGCCGGGAGCCTGCAAGGTCAGCGAGCGCAGTGTGCCGGGGTAATCGATGGCATACTGCATGACGATATTGCCGCCCAGCGACCAGCCGAAGAGGTGAAACCTGTTCAGCCCCAGCGCGCGCGCAAACGCGGCCAGATCATCTGACCAGTCGCGCACACCACGCGTTGCGTCCACCGGCAACGCCTCCGTCTCGCCATAACCACGCATATCGGGCGCGAGTATACGATAGCGCCCGCTCGCGGCCAGCGCCAGCATGAAATCCTGGAAGAACAGCGACGAGGAGCAGTTCCCATGCACCAGCACGAGGGGTATATTCCCCGTGCCGGTCTCCAGATACGCCATTTCCAGCCGATCCGTCTTCACCCGGTTCTGGCTTATCCCTGCTAACAGCCATTCGTTGCTCATAAAATACGTACCCTCCTATGCTCTACAAGATTATTCATTGTACCACGTCTCTACTATTGTGCGGGAGAATACTCGCAAAGGCTGGTGATATCCCCTACCCTGATCTACGGGTTGTACCATCGCCTGCCATCCTTTTCAATCAGTTCGTTGGCTTCGGGTGGCCCCCAGGTGCCTGCCGGGTAAGGGTAGACGGTATCGGGCGGCATGGTCTTCCAGACGTTGGTGATGCTGTCGATGATCTCCCAGGAAGCCTCAATCTCGTCACGGCGGATGAAGAGCGTGGAGTCGCCCTCCATTGCGTCGGCGATCAGCCGTTCGTAGGCGTCTGGCGATTCGATGCCGAAGGCGCTGCTGTAATTGAAATCCATATTGACCGAGGCGAGGTGACTTTCGGCCCCCGGAATCTTGGCCCCGAAGCGAATGGCGATGCCCTCGTCCGGCTGGATGCGGATGATAATGAGGTTGGGCTCCAGCCCCTTCGTGTCCGATGGCTTGTAGAGCAGATGGGGGACGCGCTTGAACTGGATAGTGATTTCCGTGCAGCGGGCAGGGAGACGTTTGCCCGTGCGCAGGTAGAAGGGGACGCCGGCCCAGCGCCAGTTCTCGATAAAGAGTTTAAGGGCGACGTAGGTCTCCGTCGTCGAATCGGGGGGTACCCCTTTTTCCTGCCTGTAGCCCGGCACCTGCTGTTCATCAACCACGCCTGCCGTGTACTGGCCGCGCACCGTCTCCTGCCTGACCTGTTCGGGGGTGAAACAGGGGATGGCGTGTAAGACCTTCACCTTCTCATTGTGAATTGCGTCGGCGTTGAAGGAGTCGGGCGGCTCCATTGCTGTCAGGCTCAGTAGTTGCATCATATGATTCTGGATCATATCGCGGATGGCGCCCTCGCTGTTATAGTATTCGGCCCGCGTGCCGATGCCGAGCGTTTCGGCGATCAGAATCTGCACATTATCGATATAGTTCAGGTTCCAGACCGGCTCAAACATGCGGTTGGCGAAGCGAAAAGCCAGGATATTCTGTACCGTCTCCTTGCCCATGTAGTGGTCGATGCGGTAAATCTGGTTTTCGTTGAAGGAGCGCGCCAGCGTCTGATTCAGCTCCTGTGCGCTGGCAAGATCATGCCCGAACGGCTTTTCGATAATGATGCGCGTCCAGGACTGGTGTCCGTCCTGGTGCAGCGGGCGCGAAAGGCCGGTCGCGCCGAGCAGGTTGATGACTTCAATATCCAGTTCTGGGGGCGTTGCCATGTAAAATAACCGGTTGCCTTCTGTATCATGCTCTTTATCCAGTTGCTCCAGCAGGTCGGCGAGCTTCTCATAGCCTTCGCGGTCATCGAAGTTGGACTGGCAATAGAACAGGCATTGCGCGAACTCCTTTTGCGCCGCTTCGTCCAGCCGATCTTCTTCCGGCATATAGGTATTGATAGATTTCAGCGCCATCTCGCGCCACTGTTCAAGCGTCAGGGGGCGGCGGGCAAAGCCAACGATGACGAAGGGGTGGGTCAGGGGATGGTCGTGCCAGAGATGGGCCAGCGTCGGCAATAATTTACGCTGGGTCAGATCGCCGGTCGCGCCGAAGATGACGACCGCGCACGGTTCCGGCTCGTGGCCCTCCTGCCAGATCTTATGCTGCTTTAGCACCGGCTTGCTTGCCACTGTGCTGCTGACTTGCACGTTTTGTACCATATAATTTCTCCTTACACATCTGTACTCACCGTGTTCGTGGGGATGACATCCGGGTCAATGTATTCTGCCTTTATGATACGTGAAAGAGCTATAGACTTGCGGGGATGAAGATACGGCCTATCACAACGCTGCATCATCCTCTCCCTTACCGGTGTCCTAATCATATCACGTTCTCCTATACCTGGTCAGTCTCTTTGTAATGGGCGTACAATAGTGCTACTGTTTTGTTTGCAACATACATCATTGCCTTCTCAAGATGGAGAACCAACATGGAAAAGTATGATATCGCCATTATCGGCGGCGGCTCTGGCGGACTGACTGCCGCTCGCCTGGCGCACGCGCTGGGGGCCAAGGTGCTGTTGATCGATAAAGAGCAACTGGGGGGCGACTGTTTGCATTATGGCTGCGTGCCGAGCAAAAGCCTGATTCACGTGGCGCGTGTGGTGCAGCAGGCGAAGGAGGCCGGAAAGCTGGGGCTGGTGCCTGCTACCCTGGGCGTCAACATGACAAAGGTCACGGAATATGTGCAGGGGGTGATCGCGCGCGTTGCCGCGAATGAGAAGGTATACAGCGAAGGGGTGACGGTCAAATTTGGCGCGCTCACCTTCAGGTCGCCCACCGCACTTGTCCTCAACGGGGAAACTATCAGCAGCCGCAGCACGCTGCTCGCCACCGGCTCGCGCCCGGCTATCCCCGACGTCGAGGGCCTGCGAGAGACAGGTTACATGACCAACGAGGATGCTTTCAATCTGCTGGCCCTGCCGCCCTCGCTCATCATTGTCGGCGGTGGTCCCATTGGCGTTGAACTGGGCCAGGCTTTCGAGCGTCTGGGATCAAAAGTAACCATCATTCAGGGGGCGCAGCGCATCCTGCCGCGAGAAGACCCCGATGTCTCCGCGACCGTTGCCGCCGCCTTGCAGTCCGAGGGCATCGAGCTTATCACGGGGGCGCGCTTCGTCAGGGTTGCGCGCAGGGGCGACAGAAAAGTTGTTACGGCAAAGGTCGGCGATCGTCTGCTTGACTTCGAGGGCGATGAGCTTCTGCTGGCGGTAGGCCGCCGTCCCAATGTCGAGGGGCTGAACCTGGAAGCTGCGGGCGTCAGATATGACAGCAAGGGTATCAAGGTTGACGACCACCTGCAAACGAGCAGCGCGAACATCTTTGCCATCGGTGATGTCTCCGGCGGCTATCTCTTCACCCACGTTGCCGCCTATCAGGCCGGGGTAGCTGTGCGCAACGCCCTGGTGCCGTTTGCGAAGAAAAAGGTTGATTACCGCGTCGTTCCCTGGTGTACCTTTACCGATCCCGAAGCGGCCCGTGTTGGCCTCACTCCTGAGCAGGCGAAGAGGCAGTATGCGCAGGTGCGCGTCGTGACATTGCCCTGGGCCGATATCGACCGCGCGCAGGCCGAGGGAGAGACGACGGGCTTCATCAAACTGGTGCTGGCGGGCAAGAAGGATGAACTGGTGGGAGCGCATATGGTAGGGGCGCGCGCGGGCGAATTGCTGGGCGAACTGTCGCTCGCCATGCAGCACAGGCTCACGCTCAACGACATCCTCAACACCATCCACACCTACCCGACCATGAACACCGGCATCCAGCAGGCCGTCTTCGATGCCTACCTGGAAGGGGCCGCGACCGCCAGCAACCGCAACCTTGTCCGCGTCATTCTCAAATTCCGTCGATAATAGAGTGATGTGCCATCACTCTAGCTCCTCCTCGTCATAATGGCTCACGTCGATTACCTCAAAAAATTCTGGAACATTCTGTCGCAGCCGGGATGCTCCAGCTTGCGCAGCGCGCATTATCATTATGTGCGCTCTCCCCTCTCCGGGAGAACGATGCTCTATGAAGGTGAGTATACGCGAACAGGCTTTGTTTTAACTCCCAGAATCCTTCCCACAGAGAGTCGGCAGCAGGCGGCACCGCTACGTCCCGGCCCCGGTCTTTCTTGTTTGTCTTATACCGGTCTTGTTACCCCCTATGGGTACCCGAATAGCTACCTGCTGCTCGTTTTATCTGTGTTGACAGCGTGGCGGCAGGACGGCATAATGTAATAGATGAGGTGATGCTTAAGTGGATAGAGGAAGCGAAAAAAGAGGTAAAGAGTAGATAGTCTATGGGAGATGTCTCTGTATATTGTGCATAGCCATCGTGGGAGTAGCAGGCATGGATGGCAAGGTCACCTACCACCAGCAGGTGAGCTATTGCGGCAAACCCCGCTGCCGTCGTTGTAGCGAAGGGATCGGGCATGGGCCATACTGGTATGCGTACCGGATTGTCAATGGGCGAACCGTGCGCAGCTATATTGGCAAAGAGCTTCCTCCTGAGATCAGGGCAGAACTTGAAAGCGAGCGAGAGGCCGCTTCTGCTCCGATGAAGCTGCCCGCGCTGGAAGAGGCGGTGATCCGTATCTACACGCTGGGGCAGTTTCGTCTGGAACGGCGGATTGATGCGGACTGGCAGATTGTGACCGAGACGGCCTGGCAGCACCGGCGCGTGCGCTCTCTGCTTGGTGGTCTCGTCAGCAGTCTCCGACGCAAGCTTGGACGCGAGCAGTTGATGGATGCGCTCTGGCCCGAACTGGACGGAGAAACGGCGGCGGCGCGGCTTGATCGTGCCGTTTACAGCCTGCGCCAGCTTTTTGAGCCGACGCGCGCGCGCCCCGCCACCTCACCTCTGCTATTGACCGAAAGTGAGGTGGTGGAACTCGCCGACCAGAGCCTGGTCTGGGTCGATGCCGATGCTTTTGAGGCCTTGCTGAAGCAGGCACGGGCCTGCGCCGAGAGCGGCGAGCGAGAGCAACTGCTTGAGGAAGCGGCAAAGCTGTACGGCGGCGAGTTCCTGCCGGAAGAGCGCAAACTTGAACTGACTACCACACGGCGCGAGTTTTTGCAGCGCAACTGGGTCGGGCTGCTGCTCGAACTGGCCGATCTGCGCGCAGCCCGCGACCTGAACAGCGCCATTGCTTCCCTGGACCGTATCCTGGCCGTTGACGCCACCAACGAGGCGGCAGTGCAGCGGCTCATCAAGCTGCTGGCGCAACTGGACCGGCGCGGCGAGGCGTTGCGCGTCTACAAACGGCTGGCGAGCATCTTACAGCAGCAATACTGCATTGCCCCCTTGCCGGAGACGCGCGCTCTCTATGAGGCTGTGCGTCAGGGAACGCAGGAACGCAGCCGCGTCCCAGCGGTGGCCCGGAAGGACTCGCCCACGACGATTGCCGGACACGATGACCACCGCGAGGTGGTTGCTCCGATCGGGCGCAGTCACCAGTCGCCGCTGGTGGGCCGCGAGCAGGAACTGGCGCTTCTGCGCGGGCTGCTGGCGGCTACCGGGCAGGAGGCAACATTCAGACTGCCGGGCCAGAAAAAAAAGTCCGCGTTGCCTCTCGATACGGAGCGCAATCCGCAAACAATTCTGCTGATGGGCGAGGTCGGTATCGGCAAGACGCGCCTGGCCGAAGAGATGGCGCGCGAGGCGCGCGAGCGCGGCTGGACCATCGCCTGGAGCCGTGTCTACCCGCAGGAAGCCAGCATCCCCTACCGCCTCTGGGCAGAAGTGCTGCGCAAGGCGATGGAACAGGGATCATGGCAGCGCCAGGAACTGAGCAAGCGTCCTCTGATCTACCAGCCGCTGACAGCCCTGCTGCCCGAACTGAATACCCTGCTCCCCCACGTCGTCCTGCCTGCATCGCAATCGCCCGAACTGGAACAACTGCGCCTGTGGGAAGCGACGCGCGAACTCATCACCACCATCAGCGATGGCAGCCCTCTCTTAATCGTGCTGGACGATATGCAGTGGGCCGATAGCAGCAGTTGCGAGCTATTTGCCTACCTTGCTCGTCGCCTCCATGAGTTGCCCATCGTCATCGTCGGCACGTGCCGCGAGAACGAGCTTGGCGCTAACCACCCCTTACCCCCGCTGCTCACCGATTTACAGCGCGAACACGTCGTCGAAACTGTCTCGCTGCTGCCTCTGAGCGACGAGCAGATCGGTACGATTGTCTCGCGCATTCCACACGTGACGGAACCCGTCGTGCAATACATCCAGACTCGTGCTGTCGGCAACCCCTTCTTCGCTGAAGAACTGGCCCGCACAATGGATATCTCTTCTGCTGCCCTCTTACCTGACATCTCGCGCTACGACGGCGATGCGCTTCCGGCCCTGCCGGACACCATCTCTGCCGCGCTCAACCTTCGCCTGAGTCGCCTCACGCCTCCCTGCCAGCGCCTGTTGAGCAAGGCCGCCGTCCTCGGCAGTTCCTTCGAATTTCACCTTATCAGCGCGATGGAGGCCAGTACGCCCGGTTTCAGTGAAGATGGCGTCCTCGATCTGATAGAGGAGGCGCTGCAGGCCGGTATGCTCACCGAAGAGGGAAGCGGCACGCGCATCACCTACCAGTTCTGGCATCCTCTGCTGGTGACCCATCTCTACGAAGGTATCTCCGCCGCCCGCCGCGCCAGCTTCCACCGCCGCGCTGCTGACCTGTTGCGCCAGGAGTTTCAGGGTCGTGAGGAAGAGGGCGCGGCCACCATCACCTATCACCTCGTCAGAGGCGGCGCGCCCTCGCGCCAGATCGCCGATTACGCCGAAATGGCCGGCAACCGCGCCTACCTCCTCTCCGCCTACCCTGACGCCGAACACTACTACCGCCTTGCCGTCGACCACCTCGACCGCGCCCTGCAAGCTTCCCATCCTGCGCGCGAAGACCACCTCCATCTCGCCTCCCTCCTCGAATTCCTCGGCGAATGCACGCGTCTGCAAGGCAAATACGAAGAGGCCCGCCGCATTTACGAACGCGCCCTGCAAGTGCGCCGCCAGTCCGCTCTCTCTACCCCCATATCTCAGGAGGAAGCGCAATTGCAGGCCATGCTCTGGTGCGAAATCGCCCTCACCTGGTACGACACCGGCGATAACGCCCAGGCTCACCACTACTGCGAGCAGGGAGAGCAAACTCTGCGCGCCGTCTCCCTGCTCGTTGGCCCGGCATGGGCCAGAATCCGCTTCCTGCAAGGCTACATTCACTGGCGCGAAGGCGACTACGGACAGGCCCTCCACTGCGCGCAGGAAGCATTGAACCTGTTTGAAGCTATGCTCAACCGGCAGGAAGATAGCTCAATCAATCTTGCCCGTTCGACACGCTTAAGACGCGCCCTTGCCGGAGACCCTGTTGAAGTTGGCAGAACACATGTGTTGCTTGGACTTATTACTACTAGCGCAGGTCAATCCAGAGAAGCCACCGTCCATTGGAATGCAGCTCTACGTTCGTTCGAGCAATATGATCGCCAGCGAGAAATCGCTATTGTCTGTTGTAACCTCGGTGATGTTCATTTGCGAAGGGCAGAGCATAGCCAGGCGCAGGCATTCCTGCGGCGTTCTCTCAGTATTGCCGAGCGCATTGGCGACTTTCCGATTGTTTGCATGAGTTTTATCAATCTGGGCCTGTTAGCGGCACGCGTGGGCGATCTGGCCGATGCGGAAAGCTGGTATAAAAAAGGACTGGTGCAGGCGGAGCGCATTAATGATCCCGTAAATCTGAGTATACTCTATACCTATCTGGCGATCGTTTTGCTGGATCAAGGGCGGCTGGAAGAGGCGGGAAAATACGTCCTCAAAGGACTGTCGATCAGCCGCGCTATCGGGATCACTCCCTGCATCGGCTTCTCTCTGGTCTCTGCCGCCAGTTTGCGCCTTGTGCAGGCGGCCCAACTTCAGGAACAGAGCGAAGGAGATGATTCGGCCCGGCAAGCAAGAGAGCGTATGCTGAAGCGAGCGAAAAGAACGCTGGCGCGCGCGCTGGCTCTGGAAGGGATTGAGGCGGAGACGCGCACTGAAGGGGAACTGGCGCTGGCACAGGTCGAGTTGTTGCTCGGTGATGGAGAGAGCGCGCGGCAGCGCGCAACGCGGACGCTGGAGGAGGCGGGTCGCTTTGAACTGGTCTGGCTCATTGCGCGCGCGCAGCGCATCCTGGGCGGCATTCTTGCTATGCAGGGGCAGCAGGACGAGCGAGAGCAAACGCGGCGCCATTTTGAACAGGCGCTGCAGACTTTCCATAAAAGCGGCATGCGTCTGGAATACGCGCGCGCGCTGCGTGAGTACGGAATCGCTTTGCTGCGCGAGCCGGAAAACCGGGCATGCGCGCAACGCGAACAGGGCCTGGTCTCTCTGCGCGAGGCCCACAGAATTATGATAGAGTGTAAAGCTATCCTCGACGCTCAACTGGTGGAGCGCGCGCTCCATCGCTACGAATAGCAATAGACAGGTCATAACATCCACGATTCCTGCGATATTTACCTCATCCTGTTATGGCTTCCGCACTTTATGATACCCGTCTATGGGGCAGCGGTCATTGCACACAAAGATGGCATCTCTGCCTGCAGGTCAGGCTGCGTCTATCGCTGAAAGCAGGGGTAGAAAGCAGTCGTTTTCTGCCGATTCCGGGTATATTTGACTCAAGATAACGTTTCGCAGGACGGTCGCTGGAGAGAGAAGTCCGAGAACACCGGAATGCCGGCGATGGCTGCGAGCAGGCGAGTATTCAATGAAAACACAGGAGGAACTACCGTGAGTATGATTCAAACCACCACCGGCATGCGCAAATGGCAGATTCTGGCGCTCGTTGTCCTGGCCTTTTTAGCCATCATCGCCGTCAGCTACTTTACGCTCCACACCATCGGTCACGTTACTGCCCTGCATCAGTTCATAGCCGATGGCTCTAATGCCTTGTTTGGGCATCCATAGCTCTGAACCTCCGGGACAGGAGGGCCGCACAACGGGTCCCGGCCAGTGGCAGTGAAGGAACCGGGCGTGTCTGTTGACAGGCGTATTTGCAGAAAGGAAGTGCCGGATGTCGCATTATGATTAGATGGCTGCTCTTGCCTGCCTTCCGCGGGCGACTGGCGAACGTGGCGGTTGGAGTGGATGAAGGCCGCCTGGGGGAAGGCAGGTTGGCAAATGAGCGCATAAAAGACCTTCGCAGACGCTCATCCGGCGGGGTGGGCGTCTTTAATTGTGAGTGTTATGTTTTCCGTTGCCAGCCTCGCATGTCTTCTTGAAGAGGACGCCAGCAACATGACACGAGACTACCAGGGATACTGCCTAAGTTTTGTCCAAATTAACGACAATGGAAGAAGGAGCAAGCAAGTGACGCAACGGGAGCAGCATGAGCTTAGCCAGCGAGTTGGCGGGGGTCAGCGCGATG
>Ga0209810_1004693_pt1 | contig 12963 bp, 11 predicted proteins | sample Coa_R1_7_FD_187159 | JGI IMG/M metagenome (GOLD analysis project Ga0209810, IMG submission 187159) | Surface soil microbial communities from Centralia Pennsylvania, which are recovering from an underground coalmine fire - Coalmine... | ecosystem: Environmental > Terrestrial > Soil > Unclassified...
AACAGCTCGGCGTAGCGCTGCCCGACCAGTGGCCACCCGTCCAGACGCCCGTAGGCCGCAGTTCTGCTCTCATAGATTTTTCGTAGCTCAGGGTTGTCCAGAAGTAGGAGGAGGCAATGAGCCAGGGACTCCGAGCTTCGCAGCTCCATGAGCAGGCCTCGGCCTTCGGCCAGCGCTTCGGTGGCATGCGGATAGGGAGTCGAGACGATCGCCTTGGCCGAGCCTACCGCGAATGCAAGCGTGCCGCTGGTGATCTGAGTCCGGTCGAGGTATGGAGTGACGTAGATATCAGATGCTTGGAGGTAGTCGACCACCTCGCGGTCTGACAGGTACTGGTTGACGAACCGAACATGGTTTGAAACTCCAAGATCTCGGGCCAGTTGACGGAGATCATTCCGGTAGCCTTCCCCGGCGAACTTTCGGAACTCCGGATGGGTCTCGCCCACGATCATGTACAGCACCTCGGGATGCCGTTCCACGACCTCGGGCAGCGCGCCGATGGCATATTCGATCCCCTTGCGTGGATCGAGCAGACCCATGGTGCTGATGATCGTGCGTCCCTCGAGGCCCAGGCGCCGTTTAAAGTAGCGCCGCGGAGCCTGCTCGACCACCGGCACGCCGTGAGGAATACGCACGACGTTGTTTGGAGTGATCCCATACTCGTCCATGAGAATCATGGCGGCCATCCGTACCATCACCACCGTGGCGGCGGAGGAGTCGACGATCCCGGCCATCGTCTGGCGTTCGAACTCATCCGGGTAGGGGCGGACGGTGTGAAGCGTGCTGACGACTGGAACTCGAGGCACGAGATCTCCCGCCGCCTGAATGAGCGGAACGGCGTAGTCCTCCTCCAGACCATCGCTGCCCCAGATGCCCCAAAGGCCGTACTCGTGTTGAATGCAGATGAGATCGGCCCGGCTGCGCCGGACGGACTCCATAGCACGGAGGTAGCTCTCGAGGCCGTCCTGCGCTATCCTTCCGACGACGGGGCGGCCGTAGGGATACGATTCGTCGCGTGGCTCAAGTGCCAAGACGTGCAGCTTGATCCCGGGTTGAGAGGACAGCGCCCTGGCCAGGTCGGCGGTGAAGGTTGCTATGCCGCAGCGGCGGGGAGGGTAGCTGCCGACCAGGACGACATTGAGGTCAGACATGGCGGTGCCGGTCCTCATTGCCGTCCTTTCGGAGCGAAGTGTTCCAAAATGCAGCAAGTTTCGCGCCATGCCGGAGCTCGCCGACCCCAATTAGGAAGAGATCACCCGGGCATCGACTGACCGGGACCCGGTCGCCTCAGCAGACAGTGCGCGAGATGGTGCCGGCCTTCGTAGCCCGGCCCTTCTGTGGCCGGGTGTCGCATGGTCTGCCGTCGCCCGCACCCTCACAACGGGTCGAGAGCCGCCGAACGCGGATAGTGCCGGGCCTTCGTAAACCTTCGTAGCCCGGCCCTTCTGTGGCCGGGCGTCGCATGGCCTACCGTCGGCCGCACCCTCAAAACGGGTCGAGAGCCGCCGAATGCGGAAAGAGCCCCCCTCGTGCGTTGATCTCTTTTCGGCGGTTGAGCGAGCCGTTCTGAACTCCCGTGTCCTGAGAACGGAGCATCACGCCCGGCCACAGGAGCCGGGCTACGTTCTCACCGGGACCTGGTCACCACGCCCGGCCACAGGAGCCGGGCTACGTTGGGATGACTCCCTAACTCGCCTTTTCAAGCCCATCGTTGCGGCGGACCGAGGCTCGCGTGGGTGGGAGACTCTAGCCCTCTACGACCTCAGGCTTATCCGTGGGTAGGCGGCTTTCGATCAGATCCCTATACTGGCGCGCCCGTTCCCGGAGATAGGGCAGGCTGTGACGGCGGCAATAGAATCCGCCCTCCCACTCCTCGAACTCGTCGCCGCCGAAAATGTCGCCACGGCATACGACACAACGTGCCACGATCTTCGCTTCAGCCACCCCCGACCCCCATCTACGCTTTGGGGTATTGTAGCGCCGGAGCCAAGGGCGAGGCAAAGCTCCGACTGCAGAATGAGAATCGGCCGCCACCAGCCCGCCCCGGCTCCGTTGTCGTGTACCTCGACCCAGTGCAGTGTCAGGCAAAGGAGCTGCAGCCGAAGGGAGCCGGCAGGCCTAGGCCACAGCCTCTGCGTGTTTCTCGGCCTCGCGGGTATCCCGTGCTTCCGGCACGAGGAGCGACGATACCTGGCTCATCAATCCCGCGAAGTAGACCGGCCGGTCCAGACGCTCCTCGAGATCGCTTCGTTCCATATTGTCAAGCAGCCGCTGCCCGGCCTTGTCGAGCATGACCTCCGGCAGCACGACCACTTCTCCACGCAGGCGACTCCGGGCTTTGAGCACGTCGCCCCCGGTGAGCAAACCGGACACCTTGACTCGGCGGCCAAAGAAGGAGTTCTCCAGTACAAGCATCTCGCTCTCGATTCCGACCAGATTCGACCACTCGGCTACCATCGGAGTCAGAATGGGGGCCGCCATCTCGGCCGAGACGAACGTGACCGAAGCGGGCAGTCCACATGTGTCTCTCCTGCTCCGCAGTCTCCGCCTGGTCCGGGACCAGTCATCCATGAGATCGCGCACCATGCCGATTCCGTTCTCGTACTGCGGGTACCTGTCATAAAACCGTGCCCCGGGTACCTCGGCCCCCGCCAGCAGATAGAACTCGTCCGACACATAGGCCAGTGTCCGACCGGTGCTACTCCGAAAGCCGTGCTGGAGCGGACGTAGCAAACGGATCACTTCCATGGCCTCCGCCGGCGTGAACTGGCGGAGATCCAGGTCAGCGGCACTCGGAAGTATGCGACTGCAAGAGGCGCCTGGACCCGCCAGAATCTCCGCGGGTGTTCTGGTCAAACCGACAGGCACGACCCCGATCGAGAGGACGTCAGGGTGAAGCTCTGCCAGATCAGAGACGGTTTTGACCAAGGCTTCACCATCGTTCAGACCTGGACACACCACAACTTGCGTATGTGTCCGGATGCCCAGCTCCGCCAGCCGTCTGAGCTGGGCCAGAACGTCGGGAGCGCGGGGATTTCCGAGCAGCAGCCTGCGCAGCTCCACGTCCGTGGCGTGAACGGAGACGTAGAGCGGGCTCAAATGCTGCTCCCGAAGCCGCTTCCAATCCCGCTTGTTGAGATTGGTGAGCGTCACGAAATTGCCGTACAGGAATGAGTAGCGATAGTCGTCGTCACGGATGTACAGGCTCGTGCGCATCTCGCCCGGGAGTTGATCGATAAAGCAGAAGGGACAGTGGTTGTTGCACTCCCGTATGGGAGTGAACGTCGGTTGGCTGAAGGTGATGCCCAAGGATTGGCCCTGATCTTTAACCAGCCGTAGTTGTCGTGGGCCCTCCCCGGTCTTCGGACGCTGCAGCTCTAAACTGAGGACCGAATCGGCCGCATAGAACTGGTAATCCACCGCATCGCGAAGGTGATGGCCATTGATGCTCAAGAGGATGTCACCCGGAGTGATCCCGAGACGATCAGCCGGGCTGCCCCGCTCGACGTCCTCGATCACGCCGCCGGGGTGTGTCCTCTGACGTGTGCGTCCGTCGACTCGCTCCAGAGTGCCTATGAGATCTCCCGGCGCACCGATGGGGCGGGATCCGGTCGTGGGGACTGACGTACTTGAGGGGGGCATTCGGGCCTTCCAGCTTGAGCACAGCCATGACAAGCTGGGCCAGGGTGAGGAGGAGCTGTCTCGAGTGTTGACAGAGGGGGTGCTTCCTATTTTGCCAGCCTCATGTCTCGCCTTCGCCAGCGATGCCTCTACGACAGGAGCCTGCCGTTTGATACCAGCTTCTCCCGGCGACGATTCGACGGCTTGGTCACGTATCCTGATGTGTCAGGTGCAAAGCCAAGCGGCGGAGTGGAGGACCACGTGGAATTCGAAAATACTTTCACCGTCGACGCTCCCATAGAGCGTGTCTGGACTCATCTGCTCGATGTTCAGGCCGTCGCTCCCTGTGTTCCCGGTGCCGAGCTGACCGAGGTCGTCGGCGACCGCGAGTTCAAGGGCACCGTCAAGATCAAGCTGGGTGCCGTTCAGGTCGCCTACAAGGGCAGCCTGGTCATGACTGACGTCGACGAGGCAGCGCGCCGGGTGGTGCTGGTAGCCTCTGGAAGCGAGACTCGAGGATCCGGAAGCGCCTCCGGAACGGTGACATCGACCCTGACCGAGGATGCCCCAGGTCGAACCACTGTACTCATCGTGTCTGAAGTCAACGTCACCGGACGCGTGGCGCAGTTCGGCCGAAACATCATGCAGGATGTGTCCACCCGGCTTACCAAGCAGTTTGCCGACTGTCTGCAAGCCTCACTGGAGACGCAGCCCGAAGGCGAGACGAACGAGCCCACGGAGCTGACATCGAAAGCTGAGCTTGCCGTGCAGATCCCTCCCGCGGTACGATCGGAGCCTGCCAGTCAAGTTCAAGGCGGTGAACTGAAGATCCTTCCCGTTCTTGTCGACGTGGCGCGATCGCGGACGGCCGAGGGACTTCGGGCTCTGGCGCGGATTATTCAGCCCGAGGAATAGCCTCGACTCAGGCGTTCGAGGATCGCCTGCTAACGCTTGTACAGCCCCATCAACGTGGCTTTCTCAAGTGTGCTGAAGTGTAGGTTGAAGCCCACCACCGCGGCCGGCGTATCCTCGGCGACCGGCAGGCTATCCTGCGAGACGGCGAAAACGGTGAACACATAGCGGTGCGGATGGTCCCCCTCAGGAGGACAGGGGCCCGCGTAGCCGGAGCGGCCGGCGTCGGTTCGTGTCTGGAGAGCTCCCGCAGGTAGGTTGCCGCCGGGATTGCCCGCGCCCTCCTGCAGCTGGGTCACTGTCGGCGGGATGTTCACGATGACCCAGTGCCAGAAGCCGCTTCCGGTTGGGGCATCGGGATCGTAGCAGGTGACGGCGAAGCTCTTCGTCCCCGCGGGAGCACCTTCCCATCTCAGGTGAGGCGAGATGTTGCCGCCTGCACACCCGAAGCCGAACTCGGACGACAGAACCTGTTCCCGGCTGAGATAGTCGCCATCTTCAAAGGTGTCACTGCTGAGTTTCAGTGTCATAGCCTCTCCGTCATCTGATCCGGACGTCGCGGCGCACGCTGCCGGCGTCTGGAAGCGGAAGTCTCCAACCATTATCGGTCGGTATCCATCATCGGCAGCCGATGTGCCAACGCGGCCGCCGCCGCTAGAGGCGCTTCGTCACCCGTTTGTCGAGATAGTCGAGCAGCACCCGCTCACCCAGGTGGTACGGTCCGGTGAGGAACGCACGTCCCTGGTTGACGGCGGTCATGCGCTCCACGAAGGAAACCAGCTCCGGCGCATCGTCGAGCATGAACGTGTTGACGACGATGCCTTCGCGGTGACATCGTGCAGCTTCAGCCAGAGCAGCCCGGCGAACGAAACCCGGCGCCGGGTAGTGGACAAAGATGCCGTCCGGGAGCGCGCAGGCGGTGGGTTCGCCGTCGGTAACGAAGAGCACCTGGCGGTTGCCTCCTCGATGGCGGGCGAGCAGGCGGCGGGAGAGTGCCAGCGCCATCTCGTAGTTGGTGCCTTGAACCATGTAATTCTCCGCCAGCGCCGGTAGCGCATCTCGGCTCAGCTCAAAGGCGACGTCGGCAAAGCCGATCAGGTACAGAGTGTCATGCGGGAACTGTCCGCGAATGAGGCTGTCGAGCGCCAATGCCGTTTTCTTGGCCTCGAGAAAGAGTCCCCGGAGGAACATCGAGCGCGAGGTGTCAATGGCCAGGACGGTGGCGTGGCGTACGGCGCGCTCGGTCTCGAATACCTCGAAGTCGTGCGGGTTCAACCGGACGGGGGATCTGGCTCCTCGCCGGACCCCGTTCATTAGGGTGCTCCGAAGATCGACGTGGAACGCATCGCCGAATTGGTAGGGCCGACTGTGGGGGGCGAGGTCCCCACCCTCGCCACGGCGATGCGTCTGGTGACCGCCCTGGCGGTCGTCCCTCAGCTTCTGAAAGATCTCCCGCAGGGCGCTGTCGCCCAGTCTACGGATGGCTCGGGGAGTGAGTTCCAGGCGGTCTCCGTTGCGCTTGAGGTAGCCCGAATCCATCAGGGATTGGGCCATATCGCGCACGGCTCCGATCTGGGCGCCCATCCGACGGCCAAACAGGGAGGTCGGATCACCAAGGGACTCGGCGACGTCCGAGAGAGCGGCGAGGGGATCCCGAGCCAATGCGTCCTCCAGCTGCTCCATCGATTGCAGACGTCGCATCATGTCGAGGGACTGTCCGAAGCCCGGAGCATCCTCGCCCTCGAACTCGAAGCCGCCGCCACCAATCGGGTAGCCCATCATCTGGAGGTTCTCGGCCAGCCGTGCCATGTCCAGCTGTAGGCGGTCATCCCGCAGCAGCTCGGCCATCATGTCCAGCAGCTCCTGACGTGCCTGGGGATCCATGCTGTCGAGCAGGTCCTGAACCTGTGAGGCCTGGCGCTGGAGATGTGCCAGCAGGTCGTCGAGGTTTTCGATTCCGGGCGGCAGGTTCTGACCCCAGCGATCCATGAATTGCTCGAAAGCCTGCCGGTCGCCCTGACGGCTGGCCTCGATCATCTCATTCAGCTCTTGGATCATCTGCCGGGCGGCGGCCAGCTGCTCCGGAGTCATTTGGCCGATAGACTCCTTCAGACCTTGCGCATACTGCTGCAGCAAGCGTTTCTGCATCGAGCCGATCAGCTCGTCGAACGCTTCTCGTGCCTCACTCGAGATGAAGTCGTACTCGCGCAGTCCCCGAATACGGCCGGCGTTGTCGGGAGGCAGCTGCTCGAGCTGAGACTCCTTCCGCTCCAGCATGCGCTCCAGCATCTCCTGCAGCTCCCGCTCGTTCTCGCTGGCCGGCACATTGGGGGTCCTAACGTCCGAAGCCTCAGAAGTTGGGCCGGAGGCGCCTGTCTGGCGGTGCGGCCGGTCTGCCCCGGACTCGGACCCACCCTCATCTGCGCCGGGTGCAGCCGACTGATCCGGCTGGTCCGCTGCGCCCTCAGCCGCTTGTGCCTTGCGCGATTCCCGACGTTCGGTGATACCCTGCTGTTCGAGATCGATGATTCGATCGAGCTGTTCCTTGATGCGGTCGATCATATTTGAGGGATCATAGCGCTGCAGCATGGAGTCCCGCTCCCGGCGCATCTGCTGAAGGAGGCGTCGTAGCCCGTCGAAGCGGCGGCCATCCGGCAAGGTGAAACCGCGCTGCAGCAGATTCCTCAGGGCCTTCCGGGGATCCCCGGCGCGCAGCAGGTCATCCGCAAGCTGGTCCAGGATCTCGTCGGCAGAGAAGTCGGCGATCTCCTGGCTTCCGTCCCAGGCAGAATATTGATAGGGCTGGCTGGCGTTGATGTCGTCCTCTACCGGCTGTAAGGGTAGTCAATTCTACGGCTGAGCCTGCTCGGCCCCGAGGGTATCGCTAGTCGGGTGGGCACGTCGCAGCCAGGCGCCTACCCCGCCAATCGTTCCTGCCTTGGCCCTCCAGCAGGTCTCGCAGTGGCTTTGCTACCCCGCTCGGTCCTGATACCCCTCGCCAGTGAGGCCGACGAAGTGCAGCAGCGTCGCCAGCGTGAACGGCTTCGGCAGCCAGCCCTCAAAGCAGGCCTGAGAGCGGCCTCGATCGACCATGGGGTCCACTTCGCTCATGGCGATGATCGGCACCTCCCGACAGGAGTCGGACTTGAGCCGTTCGGCCAGGTCGATCCCCGCGCACACGGTCGGCATCAGTTCCATGAGCACCAGGTCCGGAGCCTGCTCTTCAACCAGTCCAAGGGCCTCTTCGCCGCTTGGCGCCACGCGCACGGTGTAGCCTTCCTCGCTCAGCGCCGCGCTCATCACCCGCGTAAGCGAGAGGTCGGCGTCGACGATGAGGACGTCGATTCCCAACCCATCCTCCGTCCGTTCTGCTTGAAGCGTACCACCAGGAGCCGCCCTCCTTCACCTCTGAGTCCGACCTCAACAGCGACACGGAAACGATTGGATTGGTTCCGTCTGGAATCGAACTTATCCTTGAGAGAAAGGCGGGAGACGCCCATGAAGATCACCGTGACGGGAGCCACCGGCTTCATCGGACGCCACCTCGTGACCGCCCTGGTGGACCGAGGCGATGAGGTGATCGCCCTAAGCCGGCGACCCGATAGGGCGGAAAGCGCTCTTCCCCCTTCGGTCACAACTGCCGGCTGGGCGCCCCCGCTCGTCGAGCCCGGCTGGTTGACCCTGATCGACGGCTCTGACGCTGTCGTCAACCTGGCTGGAGAGTCGGTGGGCGATCGCAGATGGACGGCGGAAGAGATGGAGCGGATCGCGTCCAGTAGGAGAGACGTAACCAATGCGATAGTGGCTGCGATTGGTCAGGCCGCGAAACGACCTGACGTCATGGTCCAGGCATCCGCCATCGGATACTATGGGCCTCGCGGCAGCGAGCGACTCGACGAGGAGAGCCCTCCCGGGTCGGACTTCCTGGCTCGAGTGGAGGCGGATGCGGAGGCGGCGGCGGCCAGAGCGGAAGAGTTGGGGCTGCGGGTGGTCTACCTGCGAACGGGCATCGTGCTGGGTCTCGACGGTGGCGCACTTCCGAGAATGGCCATGCCTTTTAAGCTGTTTGCGGGCGGAGTCATGGGGCCGCCCGACCAGATGATTTCCTGGATCCACATCGACGACGAGGTGGGTTTGATCCTATTCGCGCTTGATGGCGAACTCTCCGGGCCGGTGAACGCGACTGCTCCCGGTTCCGTCTCGATGGCGGAGTTCTCGAGTGCGCTTGGTGCGGCGTTACGCCGTCCGGTTTGGGTGCCAGCCTTGCCGGTACTGATGAAGCTGGCTTTGGGCAAAAGGGCCGAAGCCGTCTTCGCCAGCATCGACGTGGTGCCCAAGCGGGCACTCGAGCATGGTTACCAGTTCAAATACACCCAGCTATCGGAGGCGCTGGCGGCCGCTACTCAAACACGATGACCGAGCGCAGCGTCTCGCCGTCATGCATGGCCCGAAAGGCCTCGGCCGTATCCTCCAGCGATATCGTGCGAGTGACGACGTCGTCGAGGTTGAGTCTGCCTTTCAGATACAGGTCCGTGAGCAGAGGGAAGTCGCGCGAGGGGAGGCAGTCGCCGTACCAGCTGACGCGCAGCGACCCTCCGAGGCCAAAGAATCGGGCCAGGGGGAGTTGAATCGAAGCCGCCGGCCCGTGAACGCCGATCATCACGCACGTTCCTGCCAGGTCGCGGCACCAGAGCGCCTGCTCGAGGGTTTGCGCACGTCCCGCGGCCTCAAAGGAGTAGTTGACGCCATTACCGCTGGTGATGGCTTTGATCTGGTCCACCGGGTCGCCGTCTTTGGGGTTAACGGTATGAGTGGCGCCGAAGCCGCGCGCCCAGCTCAACTTGTTGGAAGCGATGTCGACGCCAATGATAGTTTGGGCCTGGGCCAGCGCCGCCCCCTGGATCACGCTGACACCTACCCCACCACAGCCGAAGACGGCCACGCTGCTGCCCGCCCGGACACCGGCCGCGTACATCGCGGCACCGACGCCGGTCATCACCCCACAGCCGATCGTCGATGCCTGAGGTGGAGGGATCTCGCGCGTGACGGGGATCGCCTGACTTGCCGCCACCACGGTGTGAGTGGTGAATGTACCCAACCCCAGCGCAGGTGTCAACGCCTTCCCATCCGACGTCGTCATGCGAGTGGTCGCATTCAAACTATCGGCGCACAGCTGCGGCGAGCCGACGAGACAGAAACGGCAGCGGCCACATGGCGCCCGCCAGGCCAGAATGACGAAATCTCCCTCAACAGGCTGCTCGACACCGGGCCCTACCTTCTCGACCACCCCGGAACCCTCATGACCGAGTAGGTACGGGAAGTCATCGCCGACCTCGCCGTCGAGGTACATCAAGTCGGTGTGGCAGACGCCGCTGGCAAGAATTCGAACCAGGACCTCCCCAGGGCCCGGCTCCCCGACGGTGATGGTTTCGACCTCTCCCGGACCACCGGGTCGGCGAACGACGACTCCCCTGGCGCTTGTTGCCATGCCTTCTCCACGCTCGAATCTGAGTGGCCCGATTCTACAATTGGACACTCCAAATGTTGAAATGTGCTCACCCTCGACCTTCAAGCAAGCCAACACCCCGGGTTCAGCCGGCTGAGGCTACTACAGGAGGTTGCGTTTCACCGACTGGGTTGGCTCCTCTGAGCACGAGGCGAGCCGGCGGGGGAAGGCGGAGATGACTACCGTCGAGGAGAAAGCTGTCGAGTCCCGGTCTCGGTCCGCCATGCCGGTGGTGTTCTCCGGCATCCAGCCCTCCGGCTACCTCACTCTGGGCAATTACCTGGGAGCGATCCGGAACTGGGTCGAAGAGCAGGACCGGTTCGACAACATCTTTTCCATCGTCGACATGCACGCCATCACTGTCCCTCAGGTCCCGGCCGAGCTTCGGTCGAGCATTCTTTCACTGGCAACGGTATTCATGGCGGCCGGCATCGACCCGGCGCGATCCACCATCTTCGTTCAGTCCGACATAGGCGAGCACGCGATTCTTGCGTGGCTGCTCAACGGAGTGACACCCGTCGGCTGGCTGAACCGGATGACGCAGTACAAGTCCAAATCGGCCAAGCAGAAGGAGCAGACGAGCGCCGGCCTCTTCGACTACCCGGTCCTCATGGCGGCCGACATCCTCATGTACGGGGCGAACTATGTGCCTGTCGGTGAGGACCAGAAACAGCACGTCGAGCTCACAAGAGACATCGCGGAGCGCTTCAACGCCGAGTATGGTGAGACATTTGTGGTTCCGCGACCGCTGATCCGAGAGGTTGGCGCTCGCATCATGAGCCTCACCGATCCCTCCTCAAAGATGAGCAAGAGCGAGCCTCAGGGTGCCATCGGGCTACTGGATCCTCCCGAGGTGATCAGCAGGAAGATCATGCGTGCTCAGACCGATTCCTTCACCGATGTCGTGTTTGATCGCTCCCGCCTGGGATTGCACAACCTGCTGACCATCTATCAGCTGCTCTCCGGGGAGGATGCCGGGTCGGTGGAGCGGCAATTTGCCGGCAAGGGATACGGCGACCTCAAGCGCAGCCTGTCAGAGCTGGTGGTCGAGTCGCTGCGGCCGCTGCAGGAGCGCTATCGAGAGTTGGAAGCCGAGTCTGGGTACGTGGCCGGCATCCTTCGGAGCGGTGCCGAAAAGATGGAGCCTAAAGCGCGAGCGCAGGTCGCGCTGGTCAAGGAGCGGATGGGGCTGGGAGTTGAATAGCACGGCTCAAGTCCCAATGACGGCAGTTCGGTCGGAGGAGCTGTGCCCGAGGTACTGCCGCGCCATCGAGATTCTTGGAAAGCGCTGGACCTGCCTGATTCTGAGCATCCTTCTCCAGGGACCGCATCGGTTCTCAGAGTTGGAACACTCAGTGCCGGGAATCGGCGGACGGATGCTGACCGAACGGCTCAAGGACCTAGAGAGTCACGGTATTCTGAAGCGCGAGGCGCGTTCCGAGTCCGCAGGCAGGGTGGAGTATTCGCTAACCTCTAAAGGGTACGGCCTGCGCCGCGTGATCGCGGAGATTCAGAAGTGGGCGGACGAGTGGGACCAACCTTTAGACCATCTGCTTGAGCCCACGAAACGGTCGATCTAGTACTGCAGGTGGAGGCGGACTTGACGGGCCCAGTTCTTGCTTTGCAGTGTGACTACGAGAGAAGCCAGCTCCTGAGTTAGGCTCTAGGCGGACGAAGTGGTGCGGGGATTGAGGATGGGAGCGTGGTAAGGCCGCGCCGTGGAAAGCGCGTGGTTGACATGACCAACCAGGAGGCTGGAAGTTTCTACGTTGGCCGGGCACGCTTGGCGGAACGTGAAGGTGACATCCCACGAGCGAATCGTCTCTTCCGGACCGCAATCCTTCATGACCCCCAGAACGGCGAGGCGCGGTCAGGTGCGGAACGCACCGACCGGCTCTGCGAGCACCAGGGCAATGAGGACCCGTACTCTTCGACCGGCCACGTCCAGCGCCGCCGTCGGTACCGCAAGAAGCGCAAGCCATGGTGGAAGCGCCTCTTCGGCTAAGCCTGTCCGCCTTCGCTGCTCTCCACGCCGATAAGTCCAAGCGGGATGGCCAGCCTACGCTTAGACCGGCGACATGCTACGGGCAGCCAGTGGCACTACCATTCGGCCCCTCACTCGAAACCTCAGCTCGAAACTCGAAACTCGAAACTCGAAACTCATCATCCCCCGCTATCATGATGCTGATGCTTTTTTGACGGAGCCCGGGAAAGCGGGTACTGCGGGAGAACCTGATGCGATTGTTGGTGACGGGCGGAGCCGGCTTTATCGGCTCCAACTTCGTCCGTCTGGCCCTGGCCGGCCGCGCCGATATCTCAGTCACAGTCCTGGATAAGCTGACCTACGCCGGCAACCGTGAGAACCTTGCCGGTCTAGACGAGGACGGCCGGCTGCACTTCGTTCAGGGAGACATTTGCGATGCGTCGTTGGTCCATGACCTCATTGGGGACGTGGACGCGATCATCAACTTCGCCGCGGAGACGCATGTCGACCGCTCCATTCAGGCCTCGGGTGATTTCGTGCGCACCGATGTCGAGGGCACGCGGACACTTCTCGACGCGGCTCGGACGAAGGGAGTGCGCCACGTGCAGATCAGCACCGACGAGGTGTATGGCGACATTGCGGCGCCCCTGCGTTCCGACGAAACGGCTCCTCTCCGGCCGCGCAGTCCGTATTCCGCCTCGAAAGCGGCAGGAGACCTCATGGTGCAGGCCTACGTCCACACCTATGGACTCGACGCCATCATCACCCGCTGCTCCAACAATTACGGGCCATTTCAGTATCCTGAGAAGTTGACTCCCCTGTTCATCACCAATGCCCTCGAGGGATTACCTCTGCCCGTATATGGCGACGGAATGCAGGAGCGGGACTGGCTATTTGTGGACGATCACTGCCGGGCGCTGATGCTACTGCTCGAGAGTGG